>Ga0310344_10000006_pt1 | contig 358477 bp, 346 predicted proteins | sample HC15DNA20200_MG_FD_203801 | JGI IMG/M metagenome (GOLD analysis project Ga0310344, IMG submission 203801) | Marine microbial communities from station ALOHA, North Pacific Subtropical Gyre - HC15-DNA-20-200_MG | ecosystem: Environmental > Aquatic > Marine > Oceanic | place: Pacific Ocean...
GGAGTCGACCGGGCCAGCGCCTTCGTGATGCAAGGCGATCTCCCGTATCCTGAGCGCTCGAATGCCCACCTCCGGGGCCGGCGCCTCCTTCCTGCGGTCCCATGCTGATCAATCGACTCACCCTTCATCGCTTCCGGCGGTTCGATATCGTCGAGTGGCACCCTCAGCCGGGATTGAATCTGGTCAGCGGGGACAACGGCGCGGGCAAGACCAGTCTGCTCGAGGCACTCCACCTGATGGCATATGGCCGCAGTTTTCGTGGCCGGGTTCGTGATGGGTTGGTGCGGGCGGGTGCGGACGATCTGGAAGTATTTGTCGAATGGCAGGAAGCGCCGCAGCCGGCGCCTGCCCGGAAACGGCGGGCGGGGCTTCGGCATAGCGGACAGGCGTGGAAGGGGCGGCTTGACGGCCAGGACGTCCAGCAGCTCGGCAACCTCTGCGCCGCCTTGGCGGTCGTGACCTTCGAGCCGGGCAGCCATGCGCTGATCAGCGGGAGCGGCGAGTCCAGGCGGCGCTTCATGGATTGGGCGCTGTTCCACGTGGAACCGGACTTCCTCCCCCTCTGGCGCCGCTATTCCCGGGCGCTGAAGCAGCGCAATGCGCTGTTGAAGCAAGGAGGCGCCAACGCCACGCTGGATGCGTGGGATTATGAACTCGCTGAGTCCGGCGAACTGCTGACTCTGCGCCGACGCAGCTACCTGGATCGGCTCCAGGACAGGGCCATCCCGTTAGCCACCGAAATTGCGCCGCTCCTTGGGCTGGAGGGCTTGTCGTTCCAGCCGGGCTGGCGCCGGCACGAGGTGTCGCTCGGCGACGCCCTGTTGTTGGTTCGGGAGCGCGACCGGCAATACGGCTACACGTCCGTTGGCCCGCATCGAGCAGATTGGCAGCCGGAGTTCTCGGATCTTCCGGGCACGCAGGCGCTCTCGCGTGGACAGGCAAAACTCACCGCTCTCGCCTGCCTGCTGGCCCAGGCCGAGGATTTCGCCGACCAGCGCGGCGAGTGGCCGGTGATCGCCCTTGATGATCTCGCTTCGGAGCTGGATCGCCATCACCAGCAGCGGGTACTTGCCCGCTTGATGTCAGGCGAGGCTCAGGTGCTGATCACTGCCACCGAAACACCCCATTGGCTGGAAAGCCGCCGACCCGCCAGGTTTCACGTGGAACGCGGCCAGATCGCGGCACTATCCTGAATGGGCTTGCCCGCCATTCATCGCGGCAGGGCCACCTAGGCCCGGCTGCTATAATCGAACCGCTATCCCCCTATCTCCGGAGCGGCGCGCCTCCCGCGACGCCGCCCGCGCAGTGGAGCCCACGGCAAAGCGCATGACCGACGAACAGAACACCCCGGCCAATAACGGCAACTACGACGCCAACAGCATCACCGCCCTGGAAGGCCTGGAGGCGGTTCGCAAGCGTCCTGGCATGTACATCGGTGACGTCCACGACGGCACCGGTCTGCACCACATGGTGTTCGAGGTTGTCGACAACTCCATCGACGAAGCCCTCGCCGGCCACGCCGACAACGTCACCGTGACGATCCACGCCGATGGCTCGGTGTCCGTGTCCGACAACGGCCGTGGCATCCCGGTCGGCAAGCACGAGCAGATGAGCAAGAAGCTCGACCGCGAGGTCTCCGCGGCCGAGGTCGTGATGACCGTGCTGCACGCCGGTGGCAAGTTCGATGACAACAGCTACAAGGTTTCCGGCGGCCTGCACGGCGTGGGCGTCAGCGTGGTCAACGCGCTCTCGGAGAAGCTGCTGCTGGACATCTACCAGGGCGGCTTCCACTACCAGCAGGAATACAGCAACGGCGCAGCGGTGACGCCGCTCAACAAGCTCGAAGCCAGCAGCAAGCGCGGCACCACCGTGCGCTTCTGGCCCTCGGTAAAGGCATTCAACAACAACGTCGAATTCCATTACGAGATCCTGGCGCGCCGCCTGCGGGAGCTGTCCTTCCTCAACTCCGGCGTCAAGATCGTCCTGACCGACGAGCGGGGCGAAGGCCGTCGCGATGATTTCCACTACGAAGGCGGCATCCGCAGCTTCGTGGAGCATCTGGCACAGCTGAAGAACCCGCTGCATCCGAACGTCATCGCGGTGAGCGGCGAGCACAACGGCATCACTGTCGAGGTGGCGCTGCAGTGGACCGACTCCTACCAGGAAACGATGTACTGCTTCACCAACAACATCCCGCAGAAGGACGGCGGTACCCATCTCGCCGGCTTCCGTGGCGCGTTGACGCGCGTGTTGAACAACTACATCGAGCAGAACGGCATTGCCAAGCAGGCCAAGATCACCCTCACCGGTGACGACATGCGCGAAGGCATGATCGCCGTGCTGTCAGTGAAGGTGCCCGACCCGAGCTTCTCCTCGCAGACCAAGGAAAAACTGGTCAGCTCCGACGTGCGCCCGGCCGTGGAAAACGCCTTCGGTGCGCGGCTGGAAGAGTTCCTGCAGGAAAACCCGAACGAAGCCCGCGCCATCGCCGGCAAGATCGTCGATGCAGCGCGTGCACGCGAAGCCGCGCGCAAGGCGCGCGACCTCACCCGGCGCAAGGGCGCGCTGGACATCGCCGGCCTGCCCGGCAAGCTCGCCGACTGCCAGGAAAAGGATCCGGCGCTCTCCGAACTCTTCATCGTCGAGGGTGACTCGGCAGGTGGCTCGGCCAAGCAGGGCCGCAACCGCAAGAACCAGGCGGTGCTGCCGCTGCGCGGCAAGATTCTCAACGTGGAACGCGCGCGTTTCGACCGCATGCTCGCCAGCGCGGAAGTCGGCACGCTGATCACCGCGCTGGGCACCGGCATCGGCAAGGACGAGTACAACCCGGACAAGCTGCGCTACCACCGCATCATCATCATGACCGACGCCGACGTGGACGGCTCGCACATCCGCACCTTGCTGCTGACGTTCTTCTACCGCCAGATGCCGGAGCTGATCGAGCGCGGCCACGTCTACATCGGCCTGCCGCCGCTCTATAAGCTCAAGCAGGGCAAGAGCGAGCTGTACCTGAAGGACGATGCGGCGCTCAACGTCTACCTGGCCAACAGCGCGGTGGAAGGCGCTTCGCTGGTCCCGGCCGCCGGCGAACCGGCGATCGAAGGCGTGGCACTGGAAAAGCTGCTGCTGGCCTATGCCAACGCCAAGGAATCGATCGCCCGCAACGCGCATCGCTATGACACCCGCCTGCTCGATGCGCTGATCGACTACGTGCCGCTGGACCTGGAACACCTGCGCAACACGGCCCCCGGAGAGGGTCTGGATGCCCTCGCCGCGCGCCTCAACCAAGGCAGCCTGGGCACGCCGCGTTACGCGATCACCCTGCAGGAACCCAACGACCAGCGTCCCGCCGCGCTGGAAGTCGTGCGTCGCCACATGGGCGAGGAAGCGCACATCTTCATTCCGTTGTCGGCGTTCGAGACCGGCGAACTGAGGCCGCTCCACGAAGCGGCCAAGCTGTTCCATGGGCTGATCCGCGATGGCGCGCAGATCGTGCGCGGCAACAAGGCCCAGCAGGTCGAATCGTTCGCGCAGGCGCAGGCCTGGCTGCTGGAGGAAGCGAAGAAGGGTCGCCAGATCCAGCGCTTCAAGGGCCTTGGTGAAATGAACCCGGAGCAGCTGTGGGAGACCACGGTGAACCCGGACACGCGGCGCATGCTGCAGGTCCGCATCGAGGATGCCGTGGCTGCCGACCAGATCTTCAGCACGCTGATGGGCGATGTGGTCGAGCCGCGCCGCGATTTCATCGAGGACAACGCGCTGAAGGTCGCCAACCTCGATATCTGACATCATCGATCCCGCCGCCGCATCGGGGAGCGATGCGGCGGTTGTCCTTCCGCCGCGCAGGAAAGCGATGAACGACCTACCCGTGTCCCCGCCTTCCCCCGTGGAGGCGCTGTCCCCGCCGGCGACCACCACCGACCGTGCGCCCCTGCTGAACTTCTTCCTTGATGCCTTGATCGCACTGGTCATCCTGCTGGTGGTCAGCTTGGCAGCGGGCGTGGTGTGGGGCGTGATCCGAGGTTTCCAGGTGGTACTGGATGCGCGATCGCGCGGCGTAGAGATCGACCCGTCGCAGGTCGCGCACCAGCTCGGGCAACCCGGCGCGATGGCGCAGCTGTTGATGGCGCTGGTCAGCACCGGCACCGCGGCGCTGGTCGTGTACTTCTGGCGCCGGCGTGCCACGGCCGGCGAGCGTCGAGCATCCTGGGCGGCGCTGCGACGTCCGGGGACCTGGGGTTTGGCCGCGCTGGTAGCCGTTGGCGTGTTCTCCTTCAGCACCATCACCGGCATGCTCGCCGACCGCCTGGATGTCAGGCCGGTGCCGACCAACCTGTCGTTGATGACCGACCTGCTCTCGCAATGGCCGCTCTCGGCGGTGTTGTTCGCGGTGGTGCTGGCCCCCGCCTACGAGGAACTGCTGTTTCGCCGCGTATTGTTCGGGCGGTTGCTGGCGGCCGGCCGGCCGGTGCTTGGCATTGTCCTGAGCAGCCTGGCGTTCGCGCTGCTGCACGAAATTCCGGGTCTGAGCGGCAATGGCCTCCTCGCCATCTGCCAGCTGTGGCTGGTGTACGGCACGATGGGCGCGGCGTTCGCCTGGCTCTACTGGCGTACCGGGTCGCTGTGGGCGGCGATCCTCGCCCATGGCCTCAACAACGCCATCGCCATGGCCGCCTTGTACTGGTTCGGTTTGCAGTAGTCTGCTTGACGAAAAGTTAAGCCGCGCCTGCCAGAATTCCCCTGAACCTACGGGGGAAGCCTATGAACAAACTCGTGACATGGGGGGCGCTGGCGGCACTGACGTTGACCGCCTGCGCGACCACGACCTCGCCCACCGGCCGCAAGCAGATGGTCGGTGGCGTCTCGCAGCAGCAGCTTGACCAGCTGGGTGCGCAGGCATTTGCCGAAACCAAGTCGAAGGAAAAGGTCAGCAGCGACGGCAAGCAGATCGCGTACGTGAAGTGCGTGGTCAACGCGCTGGTCGCGCAGCTGCCGCCGCAGTGGCGCAGCACTGCATGGGAAACCGCCGTGTTCGTCGACGACGAACCCAACGCCTTCGCGTTGCCCGGCGGCAAGGTCGGCGTCAATACCGGCATCTTCAAAGTGGCCAAGACCCAGGACCAGCTCGCCGCAGTGCTGGGTCATGAGATCGGCCACGTTATCTCCCGCCATCACGAAGAACGCATCACCCGCCAGCTGGGCGCACAGACCGGCTTGTCGGTACTCGGCGCGCTCGCGGGTGCGGCCTATGGCGGGAATGCCGCCAGTGCGGTGAACCAGATCGGCGGCATGACCGCCCAGACCGCCTTCCTGCTGCCCGGCTCGCGCACCCAGGAAAGCGAGGCCGATATCGTCGGCCAGCGGCTCATGGCCGAGGCAGGCTTCGATCCGTCACAAGCGGTCAACCTGTGGCAGAACATGATGTCCGCCGGCGGTGCGCGTTCGCCGCAGTGGCTGTCGACGCACCCGGATCCGGCCAACCGGATCCGCGAATTGCAGCGTGATGCCCCGTCGTTGATGCCGGTCTATGAACAGGCCAAGCGCGACGGCAGGAATCCCCGCTGCGGCTAGACGGTGGCGTATTGCTGCACCCCAGCATGGAAAGCGTTTTCTGTGCGTGAAAGTTTCTGCTAAGTTTGCCGGCTCGGTTTTTGTACGGCCAGCGTTTCCTTCCAGCGTCGCCGCGGCGGCGCCCGACTGAGGTGATCATGAAACAGCCCTATCGCAACAAAGCTCTGCTGACCCTGCTCATTGCCGCTGCCTTGGGCGGTGCCGTTGTCACGGATGCGATGGCGCAGTCGGATTCCGGTCGCAAGAGCTCGCGCTCGGCCAAGGCCGAAGTGCTGTTCCCGAATGCGACGCGCGAGGAGCCGAAGGAAAAGACCTCGGCCAAGCTGGGCAGCAAGCTGCAGAAGCTGATCGACACCTACAACAAGGGTGAGGATTACGCCGCCGTGCGCACGCAGGCCGACGAGATCATCGCCAACCCGGCGGCCAACAACGCCGACAAGTCCATCGCCTCGCAGCTGGCCGCCCAGGCCGCCTACAACCTGGACGACACAGCCGCCGCGAAGACCTACCTGCAGCAGGCCATCACGCTCAACGGCCTGGACAACAACGGCCAGTACCAGTCGATGCTGATGCTGGCCCAGCTGCAGCTGCAGGACAACCAGTACACCGAAGGCCTGGCCACGCTCGACAAGTACCTGACCGAGACCAAGTCGCAGAAGCCGGAAGACCTGATCCTCAAGGGCCAGGCGTTGTACCAGGCCGAGCGCTACCAGGAAGCCATCCCGGTGTTGAAGCAGGCCATCGCCGCTTCGCCGGAGCCGAAGGACAACTGGAACCAGCTGCTGATGGCGGCCTACGCCGAAGCCGGCCAGACGGGTGAAGCCGTCGCCTCGGCCGAACAGCTCGCCGCCAAGAACCCGAACGACAAGAAAGCGCAGATCAACCTGGCGAGCATGTACATGCAGGCCGACCAGATGGACAAGGCCGCCGCCATCATGGACAAGCTGCGTGCCAGCGGCCAGCTGACCGACGAGCGCGAATACAAGCAGCTGTACTCGATCTACGCGAATACGGACAACAAGGAAAAGGACGTCATCGCGGTCATCAACGAGGGCATCTCCAAGGGGATCCTCAAGCCGGACTACCAGACCTATCTGGCGCTGGCCCAGTCGTACTACTACACCGACCAGCTGCCGCAGGCGATCGAGAACTGGCAGAAGGCCGCTCCCCTTTCCAAGGACGGCGAGACCTACCTGAACCTGGCCAAGGTCCTCAAGAACGAGGGACGCACCGCCGAAGCCAAGCAGGCGGCCCAGCAGGCGCTGGCCAAGGGCGTGAAGAAGCCCGACGACGCCAAGAAGATCATCAACGGAAAGTAAGGCCGCAAAAAAACGCCCGGAACCCTGTGCATAAGTGGCTACAGGGGCCGGGATTGGTATAAGCTTGGAGGTTCCTGCGGTGTCAGAGCCGCCCGATCAGGGGATCACGTCAGTGGTCCAGGCCCCCACAGAAAGAGTCATTGGCGCATGACGGAACAATTTGTTGTCCACAGGTATGACCAGGATGCAGGGAACCAGGGTTTGAGCTGGCCCCGTATCGTCGGTATCGCCTTCGTAATCGCTTTGCATCTGGCTGCCCTGATGCTGCTGCTGATTCCCGCCGTCGCGCCGAAGGCCGTCGCCGAGAAGGAGCGCAACGTCATGGTGACGATCGTCGACGCTCCGCCGCCGCCGCCCCCGCCGCCGCCGCCGCCCCCGCCGCAGGACAAGCCGCCGCCGCCGGTGAAGAACCTGGCTCCGCCGCGTCCGTCGCCGGTGCCGCCGCCGCCGGAAGCCCCGGTGGTCGACGTTCCGGAACCGCGCCCGGCCGACATCGTGACGCCGCCGTCGCCGCCGTCGCCGCCGCAGCCGTCGCAGGACATCGGCGCCAGCGTGGACATCTCGTCCAAGAACATGAATCCGCCCAAGTACCCGCCGGCCGCGTTCCGTGCAGGCGTGCAGGGTGAAGTCATCCTGATCGTGGACGTCGACGCGAACGGCAACGTGACCAACGTGGCGGTCGAGAAGTCGAGCCGCAACCGCGATCTGGACCGTGCGGCCATGGATGCCGCGCGCAAGTGGCGCTTCAACCCGTCCGTCGTGAACGGGCAGAAGACCGCCGGCCGCGTTCGCGTCCCGGTCAACTTCGCGCTCAATTGATTGTCAGGGCCGGGCCTCCCGGCCCGGTTCAAACTGTCGTTCTTAGCACCACCCTTCATCACCACACACAACAAAGGTAAGCGTCATGCTGCAGGATCTCTTCATCGCCGCCGCTGCCGGGGGCTCCAACCCGTCGGCTGCCCTCTCGCAGATGGGCTTCGAACACCTGATCGGGGAAATGACCTCGCATCCGGGTGACTTCGCCGTCTCCTGGGTCGTTCTGGTGACCCTGATCGCCATGTCGGCCATGTCCTGGTACTGGACCGTCATCAACATCTTCCGTTCGGTCCGCCTGAAGAGCGCCGCCGATCGCGTGACCAGCCTGTTCTGGGAAGCCCCGAACGCGCAGGAAGCCATCCGTGCGATGGAAGAGCAGCCGGCTTCCGAGCCGTTCTCGAAGATCGCCCTGGACGCCGCCCAGGCTGCCGCCCACCACCAGCGCGCCGAAGGCAGCAACACCGGCCTGGGCGAGAACCTGAGCCGCTCGGAGTTCGTGGACCGCGCCCTGCGCCAGGCCGTGACCCGCGAGAGCACCCGCCTGCAGTCGGGCATGACCCTGCTGGCCACCGTCGGTGCGACCGCGCCGTTCGTCGGTCTGCTCGGCACCGTGTGGGGCATCTACGGCGCGCTGATCAAGATCGGTGCGACCGGTTCGGCCTCGATCGACGCCGTTGCCGGCCCGGTGGGTGAGGCGCTGATCATGACCGCCATCGGTCTGTTCGTCGCGATCCCGGCCGTGTTCGCCTTCAACTTCTTCTCGAAGGTCAACAGCTCGGTCATCGCGAAGTTCGATTCGTTCGCCCACGACCTGCACGACTTCTTCGCCACCGGTTCGCGCGTCAAGTAAGACGCGCCTCCGGGCAACGAGCAAAGTCACCGCAACCGATTTAGACGGAGCCTGTTATGGCCTTCAGTAGTGGAAACAGCGGCGGCCCGATGGCCGACATCAACGTCACGCCCCTCGTGGACGTGATGCTGGTGCTGCTGATCATCTTCATCATCACGGCCCCGCTGATGTCCCACAAGGTCAAGGTGGAGCTGCCCGAGGCGAACCTGGTCCAGAAGCCGGACGAACAGTCCGAGCGCAAGGGCCCGATCACGCTGGCGGTCAAGGAAGACGGTTCGCTGTACTGGAACGACGAGCCGATCTCCAAGGAATCGCTGGAGTCGCGCCTGTCCACCGCCGCGCAGCAGACCCCCCAGCCGCCGCTCAACCTGCGTGGTGACAAGACCACGAAGATGAGCACGATCAACGAGATCACCAAGATCGCGCAGGGTCAGGGCATGCTGGACATCGGCTTCGTCGCGACCAAAGAGAAGGGGCAGTAAGCCATGGCTTTTTCAAGTGGTAGCGGCCGCGGCCCGATGGCCGACATCAACGTCACGCCCCTCGTGGACGTGATGCTGGTGCTGCTGATCATCTTCATCGTCACCGCGCCGATCATGACGTACCCGATCGCCGTGGATCTTCCGCAGCGCGTGATCAACCCGCCGCCGGAGACCGTGGAACCGCCGCCGCCGATCGAACTGCGCATCGACGCCAGCAACCAGGTCTACTGGAACAACAGCCCGGTGGCGGTCAGTGAGCTGCAGCAGCGCATGGAGGAAGAGGTCCAGCGTGACCCGACCAACCAGCCGCAGCTGAAGATCGATGCGAACCCGGATTCCGAGTACGAAGTGATGGCTCGGGTACTGGCTGCCGCGAAGAATGCTCAGATGAAGAAGATCGGCTTCGTCCAGTAAAGAAATACCGCAACACCGCAATACTCAGTCATGACGCGACTGGAAACGCCACCGGAGACGGTGGCGTTTTTTTTGTTCTCGGGAGATGGGAGGCGCAATAGGCCCGCTCAACCGGGGCGCGCGAGGATATCCAGGTAGTTGCGCACTGTGCGATCCAGTCCCTCATAGAGCGCTTCGCCGATGAGGGCGTGGCCGATCGATACCTCCAGCACGTCCGGTACCTCGCCGATAAACGGGCCCAGGTTGGCCTGCGACAGATCGTGTCCTGCATTCACGCCCAGCCCGACCGCCTGCGCACGCCGTGCCGTTTGCGCGAACAGCGCGAACGCGGCTTTGGGGTCCCCTTCGGCGAAAGCTTCCGCGTAAGGTCCGGTGTAAAGCTCTACCCGGTGCGCGCCAACCCGCGCCGCCTCTTCCAGCCCCGGACAACCTGCGTCGACGAACAGGCTCACGCGGCAGCCAATCTCGCGCAGTTCGGCCACCAGTGGCGCCAAACGCTCAGCATCACGCGCGAAATCGAAGCCGTGGTCCGATGTCAGCTGGCCATCGCCGTCGGGCACCAGCGTGGCCTGCGCCGGACGGGTCTGCCGGCACAGTGCGACGAAACCTGGATAGCCCTCGCGCGGCGGCGCGAAGGGATTGCCCTCGATGTTGAATTCCACACCCCGGGCGCGCGTAAGTTCCGACAGCGCGTAGACATCGCCGGCGCGGATATGCCGCTGATCCGGGCGCGGATGCACGGTGATGCCATGGGCACCGGCCTCCAGGCAGGCGGTCGCCGCGCGAACCACGTCGGGATCATGGCCGCCGCGCGAGTTGCGCAGCACCGCGATCTTGTTGACGTTGACCGACAGCAGGGTCGACACGCGCGCCTCAGGACTCGGCCGGCGGCTGCTCGGCTGCGGCGGCCTTGCGTGCCGCGGCGAGCGTGCGCAGGCGATGCAGTTCGACCGGGTCGACAATGTGCCCGGCCTCCTCCGCCTCGCCCATGCGCGAGACGTACCAGCCGCGCGCCCACGCGACCATCAAGGCCAGTGCGGCAAGCAGAGACAGGATCAGCAGCCACATGTGCGGCGTACTGAAGGCCAGGATCAGGGCGCCCAGCGCCAGGAGCAGGAACAGCCAATGCATGACGATCTCCCCAAGAGTCGGCGCAGTGTAGCGCCGGCTCCGGCCCCGGTTCCACGTGGGGCGGTCACACCATGGCCGTCAGAGCAGCGGGGAGGTCAGCCGGGCCACCGCCTCCGGCAGCCGCGAGCGCCATAGGGGCCGGTGGCGGTTGAACTTCACCTCCCGGGCGCTGGCCATCTCGCGCGCGAGATGCCCGGCCAAGCCGCCGGTCAGCTGCTTGTCGCGGAACATCATCGACAGCTCGAAGTTGAGGCGGAAGCTGCGGTTGTCGAAGTTCGCGCTGCCCACGATGCATACCTCGTCGTCAGCCACCAGGGCCTTGGTATGCAGCATGCGCGGGCCGTACTCGAAAATGCGCACGCCGGACTCGAGCAGTTCGTCGAAGTAGGAGCGTGCCGCCCACGTCACCAGGCGGGAGTCGCTCATCGTGGGCACCAGCAAGCGCGTGTCCAAGCCACCCAGCGCCGCGGACGTCAACGCCATCCGCGCCGCCTCTCCCGGCACGAAGTAGGGCGTCACCAGCCACACCCTTTCGCGCGCCTCGTGGATGGCGCTGACGTGCAGGCGATGGATCGTCTCCCAGGATGAATCCGGCCCGGACACCAACACCTGCGCTTCTATGTCACCGTCCGCGCGGCCCGGTCCTTCCTTGGGCCACAGATCCTGGCCTTCGAACGCCGGCCGCCCCTGCCCGGTCGCGTAGATCCAGTCCTCGATGAAGACCAGCTGCAGGTTGCGCACCACATGGCCTTCGATGCGCATGTGCAGGTCGCGATAGGCGTCGGGCCGCAGCCGCTCGTCTTCCTCGTCGGTGATGTTGATGCCGCCGGTGAACGCCATCCGGCCATCCACGATGACCAGCTTGCGGTGCGTGCGCATGTTCACCCACGGGCGCTTGAACGGCTTGAGCAGCTGCGCGGGATGAAACCAGGCGGTCTCGACACCGGCCTCGTGCAGCGGACGCAGGAAGCGCCGGCCGACATGCGAGGAGCCCACCGCGTCCAGCAGCAGCCGGACCTTCACGCCGGCGCGGGCGCGCTCGACCAGTGCGTCGCGCAAGGCCGTGCCGGCGCGGTCCGGATTGAAGATGTAGTACTCCAGGTGGATGTGGTCCTGCGCGCCGGCCACCGCCGCCAGGATCGCCGCGTAGGTCGCGCCGCCGTCGACCAGCCAGTCCACGTCCGTCGCCGTGGACGGGGGCATGCCGCAGGTCGCCTGCGCCACCTTGGCCAGCTCGGTGCAGTCCGCGTCCGGCGGGCACACGCTGCTGTAGTGCTCCATGCCCGAGCGCGAACGCCCGCGGCGCAGCCGTTGCCGCTTCACCTTCTGCGGGCCCAGCAGGTAATAGATCAGCAACCCCAGGTAGGGCAGCGCCGCCAGCGACAGCACCCAGCTCAGCGTCGCCGCCGGCTCGCGCTTCTGCAGCACGATCCACGCCACGATCCACAACAGGTAGGCGAAGTAGGCGGCGGTGACGTAGGCCTTCAGGTGCGGAATGGCGCCGATCCATTCCCAGGCCGTGTTCAGGGTGGCGAGCATGCCGCGATCATAAGGGAGCACCTGAACGAGCAGGTATCCGCCATGTGTCGTCGCTGGGCCTGAGACCACCGGGGCGTAACCTGCGCCGATGACGCAAGCGATCAAGGGCCGCGGTTCGCGGATCCACCTGGCCGGCCGGTTCGAGGTCACCACCGCCGATGCGGTGGACGACGGCTGGCACCCGGACGACAACGAGGAGTTCGCCGACCCGGCCCTGCGCACCACGGTCACCGAGGAAACCGCGCGCAGCATCATCAGCCGCAACCAGTCGCCGGACATTCCCTTCTCGCAGTCCGCCAATCCGTATCGCGGTTGCGAACACGGCTGCAGCTACTGTTTTGCCCGTCCGAGCCACGCCTACCTCAACCTGTCGCCCGGGCTCGATTTCGAGACCCGTCTGTTCGCCAAGACCAACGCGCCGGAACTGCTGCGCCGCGAACTGTCCCGGCCCGGCTATGTGCCCAGCCCCATCGCGCTGGGCATCAACACCGATGCTTACCAGCCGATCGAGCGCCGGCTCGAGGTCACCCGGCGGATGATCGAAGTGCTGTGGGAGACGCGGCACCCCTTCACCCTGATCACCAAGAATGCGCTGGTTACCCGCGACCTCGACCTGCTCGCGCCGCTCGCCGCCGAACGGCTGGTCAATGTCTACTTTTCGGTCACCACGCTGGACCCGCACCTATCAGCCAGGCTGGAGCCGCGTGCTGCGGCTCCGCACGCGCGCCTGCGTGCGATGGCCAAGCTGCATGCCGCCGGCGTACCGGTCGGCGTGATGGCTGCGCCGGTGATTCCCTGGATCAACGACCACGAGCTGGAATCCATCCTCGAAGCTGCCGCCGCATCCGGCGCCGGTTCCGCCGGTTACACCCTGCTGCGCCTGCCCCACGAAGTGGCGCCCCTGTTTCGCGATTGGCTGCAAGCCCACTATCCCGACCGCGCAGCGCATGTCATGAGCACCATCCAGCAGCTGCGTGGCGGCAAGGACTATGACAGCCGCTTCGGCCAGCGCTTCACCGGCCAGGGCGTCTATGCACAGCTGCTTGCGCGCCGCTTCCAGCTCGCGCTACGTCGCGCGGGTTTCCACGAACAACGTGGCGACCCACCGCTGGATGTCACCCGCTTCCGTCGCCCACCACCCCCGGCGCCAGCGCGCGAAGCCTCGCCGCAAGGCGAACTGTTCTGAGGCATCCGCGCGGGCTGCTAAGGTAAGCACGATGCCCCCCAAGCTGCTCGCGATGAAACCTGCCGCCGTTCTCTACGCCAAGGACCTGACTGCGCTGCACGCGTTCTACGAAGCGGCGCTGGGGTTGGCGGCGCGCCATGCCGCGCCGGATCACGTCGTATTCGAATCCGCGAATTTCCAGCTCACCCTGGTGCGCATTCCAGACGCCATCGCCTCTGGGATCCACATCGAAGTGCCGCCCCGCCGCCGCGAGAACGTGTCGGTGAAGCTGGTGTTCGGCGTCGCCGATATCGCCACGGTGCGCAAGCAGTGGCCTGCCCTCGGCGGGACCGTGGATGGGCCGGAGCGCGAGTGGGAATTCGAAGGTGCCCGCGTGTGCGACGCGGTCGACCCGGAAGGCAACGTCCTGCAGCTGCGCAGCTAGCGCAGCTGCGATCAGCCGCCGTACAACGCCTGCGCCGACTGGAACAGGATCCAGCTGGTCGCGATGAACTTGTCGCCGTCCTGCGGCCGGTTGCCGCGATGGGTGTGCGTGAACGCCGTCGGCGCGATCAGCAGGCTGCCGGTCCGCGGCTTCACCTTGCGCTGCTGGAAAAGGAATTCCGTCTCGCCCTCCTCGAAGCCGTCGTTGAGGTAGAGCGTCCACAGCACGTGCCGATGCAAGGTCTCCGCGCTGGCGTCGCGCGGGTACAGCTCGCAATGCCAGTACGGATAGCCGCCCTCGCCCGCCGAATACCACTGCAGGTTGATCGCCCCGGGCCGCAGGCAGGTACGCGCGAGCTCGACGAGCGCCGGCTCGGCCATGCCCTGCACGTCTTCCGCGCGCAGGCGGCGCAACGTGCCGCCGGCATCCGGAATCTGCAGCATCAACGGCGCGACCAACGCCTGTGGATAGCGGCGCAGGTAGCGCAACAACCCGCCGAGCACGGCCTGCTGGATCTTCGCCTCGACGTCCGCCCAGTCGGGCAGGCCGCTGATGCGCAGGTCCTGGCTGCGTTTGAGCTCGGGATAGACACCGCCGCCGATCCGCCCCGCGGTGAGCCGGTCGCTGTCGCGCAGGCGTTGCACGATGGCCGCGCAGGTTGCCGCGTCCAGCGCGTCGTCATAGACCTCGATGAAATCCACGGGTGCGTCCATGCGCCACACCATAGCAATCCGGCCCCGCCCACGCAGCCGGTGGCGCGACAATGCCCCACCCCGCCCGATGCCTTGCCATGATCCGCACCCTCTATCTCGCCGGCCCCGACGTACTCCGCCCGGACGCCGCCGCCCGCGGCCACGCGCTCAAGCAGGATTGCGCGGCCTTCGGCTTCGAAGGCCTCTTCCCGCTCGACCAGGACGTGCCGCCGCACCTGCGCGATCCCGCCGCGCAAGCCGCGTGGATCTACCACGCCAACATCGGCCTGATCGAACGCGCCGACGCCGTGCTCGCCAACCTGGATTTCTTCCGCGGCCCGGAACCGGACAGCGGCACCTGCTTCGAGGTTGGCTACGCGGTGGCCAAGGGCAAGCCGGTATATGGCTATATCCCCGAACACGGCAGCTTCGCCGAGCGCATCCGCCTGCGCCATCCGGAGGCCATCGGCCCGGACGGCGTGCTCGACACGCGCGGCTGGACGTTCGAGGAATTCGGCCTGCCGTTGAACCTGATGCTCTCGGTGCCGGCGCCGCTGGTGGTGGGCGATGCGCGCGCCGCGCTGGCGCGCCTGCGCCGCGAGCAGGACACGCACGGCTGACCCCACAAAAACAAAGCCCCGCCGAAGCGGGGCCTTGTGCATTGCGATGCAGCTTCGATCAGAACTTGAAGTTCGCCGAAGCAGCCAGCACGTCGCCGCTCACCTCGTAGGTGCCGGTGATCACGCTGTTGGTCTGCGAGGTCGAACGGATGTTCGGGTCGCTGGTGAACAGGTGCGTGTAGCCGAAGCTGTACTCGGCGTTGGCCGACGGCGCCCAGGTCAGGCCCAGCGACACCCACTTGCGGGTGGTGTCCGGCACGCGGACGTCGCGGTGCGCGTCCGTGGTCGGGGTCTGGTCATAGGCCAGGCCGCCGCGCAGGGTCAGCGTATCGCTCACACGGTAATCGGCACCGATCGAGGCGAAGGTGGTGTCGCGGTAGTGGAACGGCAGCACGCTGTCGGCCTGGTTGGAGGCGTAGTCGACGGTGACTTCGTCGAACTTGCCCCACGCGGTACGGGTGACGTCCGCCATCAGCGACCACTGGTCGTTGAACTTGTGGGTGAAGCTGGCGGTGGCGCTGGCCGGCAGGGTGATCGTGGCGCGGCCCTTGGTGTCCACATACTGGCCCGGCGCGGCGACGCTCAGGACGGCAGCGGCGTTGCCCGGCACGGTGAAGTCGGCGGTGCCGTTGGTGATCTTGTGCTCGACCTCGGAGCGGTAGCTGAAGCCGATGTGGGTGTTCTCGTCGATCGAGAACAGGCCACCGAGGGTGTAGCCGACCGCGGTGTTGTCGCCCTTGATGCGCAGCGAACCGTCGGCGTTGCCCGGCGCGAAGCCCGGGACACGCTGCGCGTACAGCGCGGTGCCGAAGTCGATGGCGTTGCTCAGGTCCACGTCCAAGCGCTCGCCGAACACCGACGCGCCGAACGACACGTACGGGTTCACGTCATAGGAGAACGCCAGGTTGAGGTCGATCGCCTGCAGCTCGGTCTTCAGGCCGTTGTAGCGGCCCACCCAGTCGCGGTCGTATTCGGTCTTGAAGCCGAACGGCACGGTGACCGAGGCACCGAAGTGCATGTTGTCGTTCTCACCGAACGGCAGGTGGTAGTACATCGCCGGGACCGGCGCGATCATGCCGGCGTCGCCGCCGTCACTGCCGCTGACCGGCGTGCCGGTGCCCGGGCCGGTCGGGCCCACGTAGCGCGCACTGCCGTCGAACTCGGCCGAGAAGCTGATCGCGCTGACGTCTGCCTGGAACTGCTGGCCGTCCAGCTGGCGCATGCCGGCCGGGTTGACGGCGATGATCGATGCATCGCCCTCGGCGCTGCCGGAACCGGCGAACGCGCGGCCGAGGCCCTTGGCGCTGTTTTCCTTCAGCTGGAAGGCCGCGCCATGCGCCTGGCCAAACGCGAGCACGCCGGCAATGCCGACAGCGAGCGCGGTGACGCGGCTGATATTGGAAACGTTGGTCATACTTGTATCTCTCCGGAAAGACTTTGTAATTGTCTGTAAAGCGCCTGCATCTGCGAAGCCACGCGGGCTTGCGGATGCGCCGGAGACCCCTCCCGGACATACGACGCCGTATGCAGTATACCCATCCCGGTTAACCTAACAATAACGACTTTTGATGAATGGCGAGCCGATCTTCGGGATGGGTTCATGCCGGTGAAACCGCTATCTTGGGCCCCTGAAGATCCCATGTTCATTTCCCTGCCTTCCCGCAAGAAACCCTCGCACCGATGGGCGGTGCCCCTGCTGTTCGCGGTGATCTGGGCGGCGTTCCTGTGGTCGATCAGCCGGCCGGAGGAAGCGCGTGCCGGGTTGTGGCTGGATTGGGGCGCGCTGTCGCGCGGCCGGCCCGCGATATCGGACTGGTGGGCCGCCTTCGAAGACGGCAGCGTCCTGCGCCTGTTCACCGCGCTGTTCCTGCACGCGGACTGGTCGCACCTGCTTGGCAACCTGGTGTTCTTGCTGATCTTCGGCCTGCCGGCCGAACGCATCCTTGGGCCGTGGCGGTTGATGCTGCTGTTCCTGCTCGGTGGGGCGGCGGCAAATCTGGCGGCGATCTACACGCTCGGCCGGCCCGACCAGGTGATCATTGGCGCCTCCGGCGCGGTGTCCGCGCTGATCGGCAGCTACCTGGCGCTGTTTCCCGGCGCCAAGCTTGGTGTCGTGCTGCCGCTGGGGTTGTTCCTGGAATTCATCCGCGTACCGGCCCCCCTGCTGATCGGGGTATGGGCCCTGCTGCAGGTCGTGTTCGCGCACATCGGCCCGGCGTTCGGCATGGTGGCGTGGTCGGCGCACATCGCCGGTTTCCTGTTTGGCGTGGGGTACGGGCTGTATGTGCGGGCGGCCATCGCGCGGCGCCTGCGCAAACGGCACGGGTTCTGAGGCGCGGTCCTATAATCGTGGCCATGTCCAAGGCGCTCTACAAAGTCACGTTCCTCAACCACGGCAAGGTCTACGAGCTGTACGCGCGGCATGTCGCCGGCAGCCACCTGTGGGGGTTCAACGAAATCGGCGAGCTCGTGTTCGACGTGCACGATGGGCTGGTGGTCGACCCGACCGAGGAGCGGCTGCGCGAGGAATTCGGCAATACCCGAAAGCTGCACCTGCCCATGCAGAGCATCATCCGCATCGAGGAAGTGGAGAAAAAAGGGCAATCGGCGATCCGCGATGCAGCGTCCGGCGAATCGGTGGTCACGCCCTTCCCCGTGCCCGGCAAGCTCCGCTGAGGAACGCCGCATGCGTATCGTGATTCCCGAGGACTACCAGCAGGCGGTACCCGGGCTGGACTGTTTTGCGCGCCTGCAGGGCCATGACGTGCGCGTCCTGGACCAGCCGCTGCAAGATCCCGATGCCACGGTCGCCGCGCTGGCCGACGCCGAAGCGCTCGTGCTGATCCGCGAGCGCACGCGCATCGACGCCGCGTTGCTGGCGCGCCTGCCGCGGCTGCGGCTGGTCAGCCAGACCGGGCGGCTGTCGTCCAACATCGACCTGGAGGCCTGCACTCGCCACGGCGTTGCGGTGGCCGAAGGCAGCGGCTCCCCGGTGGCGCCGGCGGAACTGGCCTGGGCGCTGGTGATGGCGGCGAGCCGGCGCCTGCGCGCCTATGGTGATGCGCTGCACGCAGGGCATTGGCAGGCCACGGGCGACGGCTCGCTGGGCCGCGTGTTGCGCGGACGCACGCTGGGTATCTGGAGTTACGGCAAGATCGGTCGCCTGGTGGCTGGCTATGGGCAGGCATTCGGGATGCGGGTCCTCGTATGGGGCAGCGAAGCATCCCGTGCGCAGGCGCGTGCCGAGGGTTGCGAGGTGGCGGAAAGCCGCACGCAACTCTTCGTCGAAAGCGATGTGCTCTCGCTGCACCGGCGCCTGAGCGATACCAGCCGCCACGAAGTACGACGCGAGGACCTGGCGCTGATGCGCCCGGACGCACTGTTGGTGAACACCAGCCGGGCGGAGCTGATCGCACCGGGTGCGCTGCTCGCCGCACTGGATGCGGGGCGTCCGGGCATGGCGGCGATCGACGTCTTCGAGCATGAGCCGTTGCTGGATGCTGCCGACCCGTTGCTCAGCCATCGGCGCGTGCTGGCCACGCCGCACCTGGGTTATGTCGAACGCGACAGCTATGAGCAGTACTTCAGCGTCGCCTTCGACAACGTGCTCGCGTTCGCCGCCGGCGCACCAAAGAACATCGCCAATCCGCAGGTGCTGGCGCGCTGATCCAGGTTGACTGGGCGCAACCTCAGCGCTTTCCCGATATCGAGCCGGCTTTCCCTCCTACAAGGGATCCTTCTTTTCCGGCGCCGGCACATCCGCCGGCAACACGGGCTTCGCATCGGCCGGCTTCACCGGTGCTTCCGGCTTGGCCGCAGTGGCGGCAGCTGCCTTCGTCGCGGGCTTCACCGCGGCTTTCGGCGCGGCCTTGGCTTGCTGTGCCTTCGCGACCGAGCCCGGGTTCTTCAGCTCCGCCAACGCCGAGGCAATTGGCCCGTCACCCGGCAACACGTCGCCGGCGCTGTAGCCTTCGGCACCTTCGTCATCGCCATGCAGGTGGCCTGGGAGTGTCGCCTCGCTGTAATCGGCCAGGCTCGCCGGCGCGTCGGCATCCGGGTCGCGCTCGGGCTTGATCACGACGTCGGGCACGATGCCACTGGCCTGGATCGACCGCCCGCTCGGCGTGTAGTAACGCGCCGTGGTCAGCTTGACCGAATCGCCATTGTCCAGCGGCAGCACCGTCTGCACCGATCCCTTGCCAAACGTGCGGCTGCCGATCACGCGCACGCGGTTGTTGTCGCGCAGCGCGCCGGCCAACACCTCCGACGCACTCGCCGAGCCGGCATCCACCAGCACCACCACGGGCGCGCCGCCCAGCACATCGCCCGGCGTGGCCTCGAACTTTGCATCGCTGATGGCGATGCGGCCTCGGGTGCTGACGATCACGCCCTTGTCGAGCAGGTCGTCGGCTACCTGCACCGCCGCGGTCAGCAGCCCGCCCGGGTTGCTGCGCAGGTCCAGCACCAGCCCGCGTAGCTTGCCGCCGGCCTTGGCCTTCAGGGCCTCGACCTGCTTGTGGAAATCGTTGCCGGTATCGGCCTGGAACGTGGCGATGCGCACGTAGCCGTAGCCTGGCTCGAGCATGCGCGAACGCACGCTGGCCACGCGGATGGTCTCGCGGGTGACGGTGACATCGAAGGGCTTGTCGCGGCCCTCGCGCACGAGGGTCAGCGTCACCTTCGTCCCTGGCTTGCCGCGCAGCGGCTCCATTGCTTCGATGGTGGCGATCGGCTTGCCGTCGATGGCAATGATGGTGTCGCCTGCGCGGATGCCCGCGCGCGCGGCGGGGGTTTCGTCGATCGGCGAGATGACCTTGAGCGTGTTGTCCTTCTGCTGCAGCAGTTCCACGCCGATGCCGTCGTAGGCGCCGGTAGCCTGCTCGTCGAAGGCCTCGGCGTCTTCCTTGTCGAAGTAGGTGCTGTGCGGGTCCAGGTCCAGCAGCAGGCCGCGGATGGCCGACTGCATCAGCTGCTTGTCGTCCACCGGGTCGACGTAGGCCTGCTTGACCGCGTTGTATACCGCCACGTAGCGGCGGATCTCATCCAGCGGCACCTTGGAGCTGGCCGACTCTTCCGCGTCGGGGTTGTCCGCTTCGGCGGCGGGCGCATCCGCGGGCTGGGTGGCGGCCTGCTGGGACCAGGCAGTGACCGGCGCGAGCGCCAGGAGCAGGGTGGCGGACAGGACTACGCGCATGAAGCACTCCGGAACGGGGACGGACAGCCGCAAGGACGGCGGTCCCGATTATGCGCGAAGCGTCGTGGAATTCCCGTAGCGGCTGCCAGAGCACGCGCGCGGGTTCAGCGCCTTTGCAGCCACGAACCCGGATCGACCGGCTGGCCATTGCGGCGCAACTCGAAGTACAGCGCGGGCACGCCCTGGCCGCCGGAGTTGCCCACCTTGGCCACCGCCTCGCCGCGCTTCACCGATGCACCGGCGTCGCGCAGCAGGGTGTCGTTGTGCGCGTACAGGCTCATGTAGCCGTTGCCGTGATCGATGATCAGGATCATCCCGTAGCCGGTCATCCAGTCGGAGAACACCACCGTGCCATCGGCCACCGCGGTGATGGTGCTGCCGGCGGGCGCGCCGATCAGCACGCCGTTGCTGGTGCGACCGTCGGGCAGGCGGCCGCCATAGCGGGCCAGCAGGTTGCCCGAGACCGGCCAGCCGAGTCCGCCGACCTTCGGTGCCGGCGCGTTGGCCACCACCTTCGGCGGGGTCTTCGTGCCCCGGCTGCCGCTGGCCTTGGCCTGTGCAGCGGCTTCGGCTGCGGCCCGTCGGGCGGCTTCCCTGCGCTCGGCCTCGGCCTTGGCGGCGGCCGCACGCAGGTTCTTCAGCAGGTCCTCCAGCGCCTTGGTGTCCTGGCCCAAGGCCTTCTCGCGCTCTGCGCGGTCCTGGTACTGGTCGTCCAGGTCGGCAACCATCGCCGCGCGCCTGCGGCGCTCGTCGCCCAGGTTGCGCGACTGTACCTGCTGCTGCTGCCTGGCCTGGTCCAGCGCCAGGCGGCGTTCCTCGATCTGCTTCTCCACTTCCTCCAGGCTGGCCAGGTCGCGGCTCAGGGCGTGGATCTGCTGCGCACGCTCGCGCTGCACGTAGCGGTGGTAGGCCAGCAGGCGGTTGGCGTCGGCGACGTTGTCCTGCGAGAGCATCAGCTTGAGGGGCGCGTTGTCGCCGATCCGGTAGGCGGCCTGCAGCAGTGCCGCCAGCGTGGCGCGCTGCCGCGCCAGGTTCTGCTGCAACGCGGCGCGGCGCGATTGCAGCTCGGCCAGGGCCTGCTGCTGTTCGCGCAGGGCCGCTTCGGTCTGGCTCAGGCTGCGGGCGCTGCGCGCGACCTTCTCGTCGGCCTCACGCAGCTGCCGCGAGGCTTCGCCGCGCTGCCCCTCCAGCTTGCGTCGCTCCTGGCCGATGCTGCGCAATTCCTGGCGCATCTGCTGCAACTTGCGCTCGGTTTCGCGCTGGCTCTGCGCCAGCACCGGCCAGGCGGCGCAGGCCAGGCACAGGCCCATGGCCAGCCGCCATCCCCAGCGTGGCAGGACGGGCAGGCGGCGGGGTATTGGCGGCGGCACATTGGCCAAGCAGGAAGGTCCAGTGACTTCAGACAGATGCGCGATTGTAGCCAAGCGTGGTCCTATCGCTACGACACTGGCGCGCCCAGACACAGGAGGTACGCATGAAGCTCCATCCATTGCCCGCCCTGCTCACCCTGTCCCTGGTCCTGGCCAGCGGCGCGGCGTGGGCCCAGGAAGACATCAGCAAGGTCAACGGCCGCATCACGGCCGAGGCCGGTCGCCAGTACGGCAGCCTGGAAACCGTCAACGGCGGAATCTCCATCGAGGACAACGCCACCACCGGCGACGCGGAGACCGTCAATGGCGGCATCACCGTCGGTAACGGTGCGCACACGGGCGGGCTGTCCACGGTCAACGGGCAGATCAGCCTGGGCCAGAAGGTCGTGGTCAAGGGCGGCATCGAAACCGTGAACGGCAGCGTGTTCGTGGATCGCGGCGGCCAGGTCAGCGGCGGCGTGGAGACGGTCAACGGCAGCATCGGCCTGGTCGGCGCCAGCCTCGGCAAGGGCATCGAGACGGTCAACGGCGACATCACCGTGGGCGTCGGCTCGCACGTGATCGGCGGGATCGAAGTCAAGAAGCCGAACTTCAACCTCTCGCTCAAGCCCTCGCGCAAACCGCGCGTGATCATCGGTCCGAACGCGGTGGTTGAGGGCGCGCTGGACTTCGAGCGCGAAGTAAACCTCTACGTGCACCGCAGCGCCAAGATCGGCACCGTCACCGGCGCTACCGCGCAGATCTTCGACACCGACGTCGCGCCGGCCGACCGCTGAAGCATTCGCATCCGGCCGTCGACCCCGGCGGCCGGTTTTGCGCACTAGAATCGGGCTCCTGCTTCCACCGAGGGTGCCTGATGTCCCGCAAGATCCTGTTGTGCCTGGCCGCGGCCGCCGCGCTGACGGCCTGCAAACGCGCGCCGGAGCCCGCCGCGCCCGCCGAGGCGCCCGCCGCCCAGGCGCCTGCCGCCGCCGCGCCGGCGACACCCGCCAGCGACCATGTCTTCGCGACCGGCATCAATGCGCCGGACTTCGGCGAACTGGTCAAGCAGCTGTCCTCCGATGCCTTCGAGGGTCGCGGCCCCGGTACCGTCGGCGAGCAGAAGACCGTCGAATACATCCGCGACCAGATGCAGCGCATCGGCCTGCAGCCCGGCAATGGCGACAGCTGGTTCCAGGACGTGCCCATGGTGGAGACCACCGCCGACGAAGGCACCGTGCCGCGGCTGGTGGCCGGCGGGCAGAGCCGTGACCTGAAGTTCGGCACCGACATCGTCGTGGGCACCCGTACCGGTCAGCCGGAAGTGAAGATCGACCGCAGCGAACTGGTATTCGTCGGCTACGGCGTGGATGCGCCGGAGCAGAAGTGGAACGACTACGCCGGCCAGGACTGGAAGGGCAAGACGGTCGTGATGTTCGTCAACGACCCGGGCTTCCACACGAACGACGGCAAGCTGTTCGAAGGCAAGCGCATGACCTACTACGGGCGCTGGACCTACAAGTTCGAGGAAGCCGCGCGAAAGGGCGCCGCCGCGGCGCTGATCGTGCATGACGATGCCGGCGCCAGCTATGGCTGGGACGTGGTACGCAACTCCTGGGCGGGCCCGCAGTACGACCTGCCGGCCAAGGACGATCCGGAACCGCGCCTGCCGGTGCAGGGCTGGATCTCGGCGGCCACCGCCAAGCAGCTGTTCGCCGATGCTGGGCTGGACCTGGCGCAGGCCTACAAGGACGCCAGCAAGCGCGGCTTCAAGCCCGTGCCGCTGAAGGCCACCTGGTCGGTGGACCTGAAGAGCAAGATCGAGGAGAAGCAGTCGCGCAACGTGGTGGGCGTGCTGCCGGGCAGCAGCCGGCCGGACGAGGCGGTGCTGTACATGGCGCACTGGGACCACCTCGGCAAGCACGAAGGCGAACAGGGCGACAACATCTACAACGGCGCGGTGGACAACGCCACCGGCGTGGCCGGCATCTTGGAGATCGCCGACGCCTTCACCCACCAGAACCCGCCGCCGGCGCGCTCGGTGGTGTTCGTCGCGGTGACGCTGGAAGAGTCGGGCCTGCTGGGTTCCAAGTACTACGTCGCCCATCCGACCTTCCCGCTGGACAAGATCGCCGGTGTCATCAACATCGACGCCATGTCGGTGGCCGGCCGCGCCAAGGACATGACCGTGGTCGGTTATGGCAGTTCTGAGCTGGAGGACATCCTCAAGCCGATCGCCGCGATGCAAGGCCGCGTGCTGCACGCCGAGGCCACGCCGCAAAACGGCTCGTACTTCCGATCCGACCACTTCAACTTCGCCAAGGCGGGCGTGCCGGCGCTGTACACCGACGGCGGCGAAGACCTGCGCGAGGGTGGCCTGGAAGCGGGCCGCAAGGCCGCCGAGGATTACGGCAAGAACCGCTACCACGGTCCGAAGGACGAGTATGACCCGGCGACCTGGAAGCTCGATGGCACGGTGGAAGATCTCGAAGCGGTGTACGGCGTGGGCAAGGAACTGGCGGCCGGCGACAAGTGGCCGAACTGGTATGAGGGCAATGCCTTCAAGGCGGCGCGTGATCGCATGATGCAAGCGACGCAGAAAGCCGAGCCGGCCAAGCCATGAGGTCAGGCCACGACGTCTGGAGATAAGAAAAGGCCTCCCGGGTGGGAGGCCTTTTTCTTGCCGGTATGCGTGCCGCAACGGCGCCGCCGGCGCACGCCGTCAGTCGTTCTCGGCGGCCACCACCTTGCCGTCCTTCGGATCGACCTGCACCTTGGTGTCCTTGCCGGCGCTGTTCTCGGCATGGGCCTGCCACAGGCCATCGTCGAACTCGACATCGCGCACCTTCGAGTATCCGGCCGCCGACAACGCCGCACGCACGTCATCCTCGCTCATCGGCGAGGACACCTCGTCCGGATACACGCGGCCGGTCGCCGGGTCGATCTTCAGGTCCACGTGCTTGCCATCGCCGCTCTTGGCATCGGCCTGCCACACGCCGTCCTTGAACTCGATGTCATGCACATCGCGGTAGCCCTGTGAGGTGAGCATGGCGTTGATCTCGGTAGAGGTCAGCGCCTGCTGCGGCGCGCCCTTGGCCGGCGGCTGCTTGGCGCTGGCGCCGGCGGCGGCCAATGCCAGGCCCAGGGCCAGCGCGGTGCGGGTGATCGGCGTAACGCTCATGGCTTTCTCCCTTGATGAGGTGGGGCCATCCTCGCCAGCGCCGGATCGCCGCGAAGTGAAATGCTGCGGCGCGGCGCCGGTACGATTCAGTCTCTGCTTGGCCTTGATTCAGCTGTATTCGAAGGGACTTCCAACTGGTCACACCGCGCACGCGGCTTCGTTGCGGGACGCTTACAGCATCCAGATCTCGACGCGCTCGTTGCGCTCGCGCGCCCTCGCATCGCCCTCGCCCACCAGCGGGCGGATGGCCCCCAGGCCGCGCGCGCGCTGCACGACGATGCCGTGCTGGCCCAGGTAGCCCGCGATGATGTCAGCGCGGTCATTGCTGGCGATGGTCGGATACAGCTTGTTGGCCGGGTCGGCATTGGCAAAGCCGACCACCGCCAGCGTGCGACCGCGATTGCGCGGCTGCTGCATGAAGACGATCAGGCGTTCGAGGTCTTGCGCCGAGCCGCCTTCGAACATGCCGCTGAGCGAGCGCAGGTTGAAGCGCACGCTCAGCGGCAGGCGCCTGGCGCCCGCCACCGCCTCCGCATACGGCGGTGGGCCCGCACCGGCGGCTTCCTCCATCGGCACCTGCGGCAGCGTCATCGCCACCAGGCCTTCGCTGGCGACCACGCGCTGGGCAGCCGGTGAAATCAGGTACATCGCCAGGCCTCGGCCCAGCGCCGACATCATCTGTCCGCCATACACGCTGTAGCGCTGCACCAGCGGGTAATCCTCGCTGCGCAGGTTGGTCAGCGTAGGCGCCACGGCGATACCGCCATCAGCGATTGCCAGCGCGCGGCCGCCCGGCGTGACCGGTGTGACCAGCTCCACCACCGCCAGCGCCTGCGGATTGTTTGCCGCCGCACGCGCGGCCTCGGCCAGCGTCGGGAAGCGGCGCGTGCAGCCCTTGATGGCCGCACCCTGCATGACGCGGCTGGCAAGGAAATCATTGAGCCCGCCGGTCGCCGGCCCACACATCACCTGCACTTCGCCCCCGCGCCCGCCAAGCTGGGCCCAGTCGCGCACCTCACCGCTGAGCACTGCGCGCATCTGGCCCAGCGTCAGCGTCTTCACCGGATTGGACTGCGCCACCACCATCTGCGCGCCGTTGAGCGCCAGCACGAATTGCTGGTCGGGCGAGGTTAACTCCCCCAACTGCCAGCCGGCGGACTGTTCGGCCGCGGTGGGCGTGCGCGCCAACATCGCCAGCTCGGCGTCGCCACGGATCAGCGCCTGCATGCCGGCGGCCGAGCCGTGCTTGTCGATCTCCACGACCAGCGGCTCGCCATCGCGTACGGCCTGTACTTCGGTGACGGTGCCGCTGACCTCGACGCGACGAATCTGGCTGTAACCCGTGGACTTCAGCCAGGACGCCACCAGCGCGGGCATCAGCCGGTCGCCCAGGGTATTGGAGCCATGCACGCGGAGCCGCTCGGCCTCCTGTGCATGCAAAGAAGACGAAACGCACAGGCACACAACCAGTGCCAGGCAGGAAAGTGCACGCAACATGGATCCCCCGGGGCTACGTCAGAGCGCCGGGAGTGTTGCGGTTGCCGATGACAGGCCGGTGACGCCGGCCACGTCGCTTCAGCGTGCGGCTATGTCCGTGCGCGCCGCGCCGCGGCGTCGGCCCAGCGCCGCGCCACCACCGGCGTCGTGGTGCACACCGCCAGATCGCTGACGGTGGTCACCGCGCGTTCGAGCAGCTGGATGTCCGCCTCGTGCTGGCGGGCGACATGCGGGTCCTCGAAGAAAATCGCGCGCTGGCAGCGGCCTTGCAGTACCAGGTCGGCGATCTGCGCATCGCCTCCCATCGGGCCGCTCTCGTAGCGATGTACCCATGGCTGGTCCGAAGGCCAACCCTGGCTCCAGGCCAGCTCGTTGAGGCGCTGGCCCGTGGTACCGGTGCCCACGCGATGGGCGAAGCGCGAAAGCAGTGCGAAGTGCTCCGAGGCGAACGCCAACATCTGCGGCTTCATTGCATCGTGGGCGATCAGCGCCAGCGTGTGATGCTCCAGGTCGTGCAAATCATCGGCGCCCGGGTCTGGCGCCAGCCCGGCGTGGATGCGCTCCAGCTCGATCCAGTCGCGCGCCGAGGCCACCGTCGACAGGAATGGCTTGCCGTGGATCACGCACTGGCGCTTGAGCGCGATGGCTTCGGGGAAGATCGAGGACGGGTCCACCGGGTCGATCAGGTAGATCGCCCCGTCCAGCGTGCGTGCCCCGCCCTCCAGGCCCACTACCTCGGCCACCAGCTTCATCAGGCCGCCCTCGCGGCCGTACGGATAGCGCTTGAGTCCCGCATACCCGGGGAGCAGGCCGGCGCGCTCTATCGCATCAAACGTGCGGCCCACCGCGTGCAGGCCCAGGTCGAGTTCCCGGACGCCTCGTTCGCTTGCGCGCAGCCAGCGAAACAACGCCGCATCGTCACCTTCGTGGTGCAGCCGGTTGGCCGCCAGTCCCAGCCGCATGCCTGTAATCCCTGAAGAAGTCCCCGGCGCAGTCTAAGCGGCCCGGGTCGCAATGGCACGATGCGATGCCCTACTTCGTCGCCGCTTCCGCGTGCCGGGCGAGCACCTGCATCTGCGGCTTCTCGCTGCCGTCCTTGCCGGGCTGCACATTGAAGGGATAGGTCGGCTGCCACCAGCTGCCAGCCGCCCAGTAGGTCCAGCCCAGCCAGACGTCGGCATTGTCTTCCATGTAGGCGAGCATGCCGTCCAACGCCTGCAGGCAGGTGTCGCTGGTACCGCCCGCGAACTCCCCGAGGAAACCGCGCTTGCCCTGCTGCCGCAGCCATGCGGTGAACCCGCGCAGCTTGTCGGCGCCCACGGTTGCGCTGACGCAATCGCCGCTGGTGCCGCTGAAATCCTTGTCCAGGTACTGATGCACTTCCACCGCCAGGTTGTTGGCCGGATCGTTGATCGACACCAATGCCGTCGCGTTCGGTGTCCCGTAACTGGTGCTGGCCCAGCTGTGCGCGCCGGTATAGGCCGTGCCGGGCACCAGGATGAGATTGCGCGCCCCGGTCGCGCGGATGGCTTCGATGGAAGACTGCGCGATGGACGTCCAGGCCGCCGCATCGATGGCATTGGGTTCGTTCATCAGCCCGAAGATCACCGCGTCGTCGTCCTTGAACACGGTGGCCAGCCGCTTCCACAGGTCGGCCAGCAACGTGCCGGGCGTGCCTTCGGTGCCCAGGCGCACGCCCTGGTACTTGGCATAGTTGTGTACATCCAGGATGACGTGCAGGTTCTGTGCCTTGGCTTGTGCCACCGCCTTCTGGATCAGCTGCAGCTGCGCCGCGTCCAGCTCGCCGTTGGCTTCGGGCTGCAGCCGCTCCCACAGGAACGGCAGGCGCACGATGTTCATGCCCTTGCCGGCGAAGTAGGCGTAATCGCTGGCCGCCGGATACGTGTAGTCCTTGAACAGCGTGCCGGGCCGCTTGGAAGAATTGAATTCGGCACCCGCCAGGTTGACGCCGGCATACTGCAATGCGCGCTGTTGCGCATGGCCGGGGACGGAGGAGAAGAGCAGGGCCGCGCCGAGCAGCCACGGCAGGCAACGCGAGATCGAGGACATGGTGGGAAGCTCCGGGGTGGGGACGCCGGGAGCGCGGGGTCCATTCCGCGCGCAGGAATGCAGGGTAAACGCTCGCGTGTTAGGGCAGCATCCACGGCGGCTGGGCAAAACGTGGAGGTGTGCACGCCATCGCATTCCTCCCGCGATGGCGCGCGCGCCCCGGGGTGATGCCGATGAGCGGGGTGAAGTACCCTTCGCCACCGACACGGCGATGCGACCGAAGGAGACGCGGGCGATGCACACGCAGGACACCCTCATCTGGCACAACCCGCGCTGCGGCACCTCGCGCAACGTGCTGGCGTTGCTTCGTCATGCCGGCCTCGAACCGCAGGTGGTGGAATACCTGCGCAATCCACCGGACCGCGTGCAGTTGCGCGAGATGATCGCCGCCGCCGGGCTGAGCGTGCGCGAGGCGATGCGGGCAAAGGAACCGGCCTACCGCGAGCGCGGATTGGATAACCCCGCGCTGGACGACGACGCGCTGCTGGACGCCATGCTGGCCGAGCCGGTGCTGATCAACCGGCCGTTCGTGCGCACCCCAAGGGGCACACGGCTGTGCCGCCCCTCGGAAGTCACGCTGGAGATCCTGCCGCCGTTGGCGACACCGTTCTTCAAGGAGGATGGCGAGCGGATCGGCTAGCCCGACCCGCGACGCCTCATGCGGCGGCCACCTGCCGCGGTGCCGCTTCCACGCCGAGCCATTGCACGATGCTGGCCGCCGCGTCGCGGCCTTCGGCCACCGCGGTCACCACCAGGTCCGCACCACGCACTGCGTCGCCACCAGCGAAGACCTTGGTGTTGGCGGTCTGGTACGGCAGGCGCGTACCGCCCACCACGATGCGGCCGTTGTCGCTGGACTGCACGCCCTGGCTCGACAGCCACTCCGGCAGCTCTGGCGAGAAACCGAACGCGATGATCACCACGTCGGCCTCCAGCAGCGACTCGCTGCCTTCCACCGGCACCGCATTGCGACGACCCCGGGCATCCGGCTCGCCGAGCATGGTTTCCACCACGGTCACGCCGATCACCTCGTCATCCGCACCCGCTTCGATGGACAGCGGCTGGCGGTTGAACAGGAACCGCACGCCTTCTTCGCGGGCATTGGCCACCTCGCGCGCCGAGCCGGGCATGTTGGCTTCGTCGCGGCGATAGGCGCACGTCACCTTGGCCGCGCCCAGGCGCACTGCACTGCGCACGCAATCCATGCCGGTGTCGCCCCCGCCCAATACCACCACGCGCTTGCCATTGAGGTCAGGCAGCGCCAGCTTGTCTTCCCAACCGGCGATCGGCCGGCCCCAGGGATCGTTGCCGCCCACGATGCGGCTGTTCTGCACCAGGAACGGCAGTGCGGGCAGCACGCCCTTCAGGTCCTGACCGGGCAAGCCGCCATCGGTGTAGCGGTAGGCGCCAGTGCCAAGGAAGACCGCGTCGAACTCGCCGAGCAGCTGCGCGGCGTCGATGTCGCGGCCGATCTCCACGCCCAGGCGGAATTCCACGCCCATGCCTTCGAGTACCTCGCGGCGCTTGGCGATCACGGCCTTGTCCAGCTTGAAACTGGGGATGCCGAACTGCAGCAGCCCGCCGATCTGCTCGTAGCGGTCGAACACCACCGGATGCACGCCCGCGCGCGCGAGCCGGTCGGCGCAGGCCAGGCCGGCCGGGCCCGCGCCGACGATGGCCACGCGCTTGCCGCTGGGCTGCACGTCACCCAGATCCGGGCGCCAGCCGGCGGCCAAAGCGGTATCGACGATGTATTTCTCCACCGCGCCGATGGTGACCGCACCGAATTCCTCCAGCGTGCAGCTGCCCTCGCACAGGCGGTCCTGCGGGCACACCCGGCCGCAGACTTCCGGCAGCGGGTTGGTCGAATGGCACAGCGCGGCGGCTTCCTCGATGCGGTTCTCCTGCACCAGCTGCAACCACTGCGGGATGGCGTTGTGCACCGGACATTTCCAGCTGCAGTACGGATTGCCGCAGTCCAGGCAACGACCGGCCTGGTACTGCGCATCGGCCTTGTCGAACTTGCCGTACAGCTCACCCCAGTCGCCGGAGGTGCGCAGCTCCACCGGAATGCGCTGCGGCATGGTGCGGGGCAGGTCGAGGAACTGGAAGACTTGCTTGCGGCTCATGGTGGCTCTCGGGGGTATTCGGTGCGGCGGGTGATGGCGGGAGGATCCGTCCGCTTCGCCTTTCTGCCCTTCTGTAGGAGCGGCTTCAGCCGCGACCGCGGGAGGGTCGGAAAAGCCGTCGCGGCTGAAGCCGCTCCTACAAGGGCGTGAGGCGGTTGGCGGTGAATCGCTGCGTCAGGCGGCGCGGCGCAGCGATTCGGTCAACGATTCGATGCTGGCGGCCTTCGGTTTGACCAGCCAGAACTTGCCCACGTAATCGCGGAACTCGTCCAGGATCTGCTGCGCCCAGATGCTGCCGGTCAGTTCGCGGTGGCGGCTGATCAGCTTGTGCAGGTGCTGACGGTGGTTCTCGAAACCCTCGGCCGAGATGCGGTGGATGTCGATCAGCTCGTGGTTGTAGCGGTCCACGAAGTCGCGCTCGATATCCAGCACGTAGGCCAGGCCGCCGGTGAAGCCGGCGCCGAAGTTCAGGCCCACCTTGCCCAGCACCAGCACCACGCCGTCGGTCATGTATTCACAGCAGTGGTCGCCGGCACCTTCGATCACCGCCAGCGCGCCGGAGTTGCGCACGCCGAAGCGCTCGCCGGCCCGACCGGCGGCGAACAGCTCGCCCCCGGTGGCGCCGTACAGGCAGGTGTTGCCGAGAATGGGCGTGTTGCGGGCTTCGAAGCGCGCGCCGCGCGGCGGACGGATCACCACGCGGCCGCCCGCCATGCCCTTGCCGACGTAATCGTTCGCTTCGCCTTCCAGCTCCAGGAGCAGGCCGCCAGCGTTGAACGCGCCGAAGCTCTGGCCCGCCGTGCCGCGGAAGCGCAGGTTCAACGGCGCGTCCTCCATGCCATGGTTGCCATGCACGCGGGCGATCGCGCCGGACAGGCGCGCACCGATCGAGCGGTCGGTGTTGTGGATAAGGAACCGGTGCTCGCCACCGGTCTTCTCGGCAATGGCCTTGGCCAGCAGGCCGTCCATCTGCGTGGCCAGCGAATCGGGCGATTCGTACAGGCGCTGTGCCGCGCAGTGGCTCCCTTCGAAGTGGGCTGGCTTGAGCAGGCGCGAGAGGTCCACGCGCACGCCTTCGCGCGGCGAGACTTCCAGCTGCTCGAGCAGGTCGGTGCGACCGACGATCTCGTCCAGCGAGCGGGCGCCCAGGTACGACAGCCACTGGCGCACTTCCTCGGCCAGCAGGCGGAAGAAGTTCTCCACGCGCTCGGGCAGGCCGGTGAAGTAGTTCGCGCGCAGGCGCTCGTCCTGCGTGGCCACGCCGGTGGCGCAGTTGTTGAGGTGGCAGATACGCAGGTACTTGCAGCCCAGCACGATCATCGGCGCGGTGCCGAAGCCGAAGCTGTCCGCGCCCAGCAGCGCGGCCTTCACCACGTCCAGGCCGGTCTTCAGGCCGCCGTCGGTCTGCAGCAGGGTGCGCGCGCGCAGGTCGTTGCCGACCAGCGCCTGGTGCGATTCGGCCACGCCCAGTTCCCACGGCACGCCGGCATAACGGATCGAGCTGACCGGAGAAGCACCGGTGCCGCCATCGTGGCCGGAAACGGTGATGAGGTCCGCGCCCGCCTTCACCACACCGGCGGCAATCGTGCCCACGCCCGCGTGCGAGACCAGCTTCACCGACACCAGCGCGTCCGGGTTGACCTGCTTGAGGTCGTAAATCAGCTGGGCGAGGTCTTCGATCGAATAGATGTCATGGTGCGGCGGTGGCGAGATCAGGCCGATACCCGGCTTGGCGTAACGCAGCCGCGCGATCAGCTCGTTGACCTTGTGCCCGGGCAACTGCCCGCCCTCGCCCGGCTTGGCGCCCTGGGCGACCTTGATCTGCAACACCTCGGCGTTGACCAGGTACTCCGGAGTCACGCCGAAGCGGCCGGACGCGACCTGCTTGATCTTCGAGCGCTTCTCGGTGCCGTAGCGCGCCGGGTCTTCGCCGCCTTCGCCGGAATTGCTGCGTCCGCCGAGGCGGTTCATCGCAATCGCCAATGCTTCATGCGCCTCGGGCGACAGCGCGCCCAGGCTGATGGCAGCGGTATCGAAGCGGCGCAGCACATCCTCGGCCGGGGCCACTTCGTCCAGCGGCGTCGGCGTGCCGGCGCGCTTGAGCTGCAACAGGTCGCGCAGCGCGGACGGCGGGCGCGAATGCACCGCGTCCATGTAGCGCTGCCAGTCCGCGGCATCGCCGGTGCGGGTGGCTCGCTGGAGCGTCAGCACCACGTCCGGGTTGTACATGTGGTACTCCCCGCCATGCACGTACTTCAGCAGGCCGCCGACTTCCGGCTTGAGCAGGTCGTTCCATGCCCGCGCGGTGAGCTCGCGCGCCTCGTGGTCGAGCCGCGCCAGGTCGACACCGCCGATGCGCGACGCGGTTTCGGGGAAACACAGCCCGACCACGTCCGGGTCGAGGCCGACGATCTCGAACAACTGTGCGCCGCGGTAGCTGGCGATGGTGCAGATGCCCATCTTGGAGATGATCTTCGACAGGCCCTTGTAGACGCCCTTGCGGTAGCTGCGGCCGATCTGCGACTGCTCGCCGCCCTTCTTCAGTTCCAGGATGCCGCGGCGGCCCAGGTCGAACAGGGTCTGGTAGGCCAGGTACGGGTACACCGCCGTGGCGCCGAAGCCCAGCAGGCAGGCCATGTGGTGCGGGTCGCGCGCGGTGCCGGTCTCGATGATGAGGTTGACGTCGCAGCGCAGGCCCAGCGCGGAGAGATGGTGGTGCACCGCACCGGTGGCCATCAGCGCGTGCACCATCGGGCGGTCGGCCACCGGGTAGCGGTCGCTGAGCAGCAGCATGACCACGCCCTCGCGCGCGGCCTGTTCGGTTTCGCGGCAGATACGCTCGATGCCGGCCTTCAACCCTTCCTCGACCGAGTAGGACAGGTCGATCAGCCGGTTGCGCTCCACGTACTGCGGCATCTTCAGCAACTGGCGCAGCTTGCGCTGGCTCAGCACCGGCGAGTTGAGGATGACGTGGTTCACCGTCTCCGGCCCGGCATGGAAGACGTTGGTCTCCTTGCCGAGCTGGGTGGTCAGCGACATCACGCAGCTCTCGCGCAGCGGGTCGATCGGCGGATTGGTGACCTGCGCGAAGGCTTGGCGGAAATAGTCGTATAGCGGCCGGGTGTGCTGGCTCAACACCGCCATCGGGGTGTCGTCGCCCATCGAGCCGGTGGCTTCCTGCTCGGTCTCGGCGAGCGGGCGCAGCACCTGCTCCACTTCCTCGGTGCTGAGCTGGAACAGCTTGTGGTAGCTGCGCAGGGTCTGCTCGGAGAACGGTTCCTCCACCAGCGAGGGGTCGATCAACTCGGTCTGCAGGTAGGTGACGCCCTGGTGCAGCCACTGCTTGTACGGCGCGCGGGCGCGGTTGATGCGGTCGATGGCGTCCGAGTCGAGCAAGTCGCCGCGCTTGAGGTCGATGGCCATCATCTCGCCCGGGCCCAGCTTGCCCTTGCGGGTGATGCGCTCGGCCGGCAGCTCCCACACACCGGCTTCGGAGGCGACGAGGAAATGGCGGTCGGAGGTGAGCATCCAGCGGGCCGGGCGCAGGCCGTTGCGGTCGAGCATGGCGGCGGCGTAGCGGCCATCGCAGGCGACGATGCCGGCCGGGCCATCCCACGGTTCGGTGTTCAGGCCGTGGAATTCGTAGAAGGCGGCCAGGTCGGCGTCCTTGAACTCCAGCGACTGCGTGGCCGGCGGGACCAGGATGCGCAGCGCCTGCAGCAGGTCCATGCCGCCGGCGATCAGCAGCTCCAGCATGTTGTCCAGGCTCTGCGAATCGGAGCCCTTCATCGAGATCACCGGGTCGAACTCGGCGATGTCGAAGCGCGGGGTCTTCCACACCTTGCTGCGCGCCTGTGCCCAGCGACGGTTGCCCTCGATGGTGTTGATCTCGCCATTGTGGGCGAGCATGCGGAACGGGTGCGCCAGCGGCCAGCGCGGCAGCGTATTGGTCGAGAAACGCTGGTGGAAGACGATGGCCGAGGAGGACAGGTCGCTGCGCTGCAGGTCCGGGTAGAAGGTGGACAGCTTGTCCGGCAGCACCATGCCCTTGTAGCTGACCGCGTTGGGCGTGAGCGTGGTGACGTAGAAGTCGGCCACCTCGCGCAGTGCCTGCTCGGCGCGGCGGCGTGCCAGGAACAGCGCCAGCGCGAAGGCGTCCTCGTCCTGGCCGCCCGCCGCGTCGACGAACACCTGCTCGATGCGCGGCAGGGTGTCGCGGGCCAGTTGGCCGCAGACGCTGTCGTCCGTCGGTACCACGCGCCAGCCGCGCGGCAGGGTGCCGGCGCGCTGCAGTTCGGTTTCCAGCGTCTGCCGACAGCGCGCCGCCTCGGCCTCGTCGTGCGGCAGGAACACCACGCCGGCGGCATAGCGTGCCCCGATGGCGATGCCGGCATCGCGCGCCAGCGCACGCAGGAAGGGATCGGGTTTGCGGATCAGCAGGCCGCAGCCATCGCCGGTGAGGCCGTCGGCGGCGACACCGCCGCGGTGGGTCATGCGCGAGAGCGCCGCAATGGCGGTATCGACGAGGGCGCGCGAGGGCTGGTCATCCAGCTGCGCGATCATGCCGAAGCCACACGCGTCGCGTTCATCGCGCGCGTCGTACAGACCTGGTTGTTCGAGCCCTTGGCGAGTGCGGGGGGCCATGTGTGCCTCGTTGCGATCCGGGAAAGCGGCGACGACCGTCCCCGCTCTGTTCCAGCAGCGCATTCGAGGTCACCGGATGATCGAATAGATCACACTTGTTGCGGTGCCGCAACTCACCGTTACAGATGCAACGAGGGGCCGCGAAAACCCTTGTTTTGCAAGGGTGGCGGCGACGCGCGCGAGCGTCGCCGCGAGGGGTTCGATCAGCCGCAGCGCACGCCGGTGATCACGCGCTTTTCGTCGATTTCCAGGTTGAGCCGGTCGCCGTTGAATTCCATCGTGACCATCTGCCCGGGCTCGAGCACGCGCACCTGTCCCGCCTTGGCGTCTTCCTTTGCCTGAGCGGACAGCGCGTCGGTCAAGCGTTGTCCGACCAGCGATTGCAACTGGCTGGCGTCGCAGGTACCGATTGGCGGTGCTTCGGGCGCGGTGTCCTGGGCGCGGGCCGCGGCGTCGGCGGCATCGCGCTGGGCCTGGGCGCCTGCTGATTCCTGTTCGTCGGGCTGCGGTGACTGGCAGGCGGCCAGCGACAACGCCAGCACGGACGCGGCGACGATCATCCGCAACGAAGCGAGGTGATGCATCGGGAAACCTCCGGGTCTGAATGGGCAGCCTTAAGGATAAGCACAAGCCGGCGGGGCGTGCAGGGGTCCTCACGGCGCCGCGATCCGGCGTTGACGTGGCTTCGGCGGCGCGGCCACCAACATGTTGGCCATGTCCGTACCGTCTCCCGCCCTTCGCGCCATCGCCCGGCAAGCCGGGCTCGTCCATGTCAGCGACGCCTCCCCCGGCATCCAGCGGCGCCGGGCCGGGCAAGGCTTCGCCTACCGGGACAGCGAGGGCCGCCCGGTCCGGGACAAGGAAACCCTGCAGCGCATCCGCTCGCTGGCCATCCCCCCGGCCTATACGGAGGTGTGGATCTGCCCCTTGCCCCACGGCCACCTGCAAGCGACTGGTCGCGATGCCCGGCGTCGCAAGCAGTACCGCTACCACCCCGAGTGGGCGCAGGTGCGCGGCAACGGCAAGTACGAACACCTGATCGCGTTCGGGCGGGCGTTGCCCTCCCTGCGGCAGCGTCTGCGCAAGGACTTGCGCCGGCCCGGCTTCCCGCGTGAGAAGGTGCTGGCCATCATCGTCGCGCTCATGGCCGATACCCTGGTCCGCGTCGGCAACGAGGAATACGCCCGGACCAACCGTTCCTATGGGCTCACCACGCTGCGCAACCACCATATCGCCTTCGTCAGCGGTGGACGCGCGCGATTGAAGTTCCGGGGAAAAAGCGGCCTGGAGCATGACATCGCCATCGACGACCGCCGGCTGGCCAAGCTGGTGCGGGCGATTCGGCAACTCCCGGGGCAGGCGCTGTTCCAGTATCGCGACGACGACGGACGGCTGCAGCCGGTCGGCTCGGGCGAAGTGAACGATTACCTGCGCGAGGCCATGGGCGGCGAGTTCACCGCCAAGGATTTCCGCACCTGGGGCGGCACGCTGGCGGCATTGCAGCAGCTGGCGCGGGTGCCGCTCCCCGAGCGGCGCAGCGCGCGCGCGTTGGCGCAGCTGCAGAACGAAGTACTCAAGGAGGTCGCGCGGACGCTGGGCAACACGCCGGCGGTATGCCGCAAGGCATACATCGACCCGAGTGTATTCGACGCCTGGCGCGAGGACCGGCTACGGGTGCCAGAGAGCGTGCGTGGGCCGCGGCAATGGGAGCAGTTTGCGCTGCGGTTCCTGCGCCGGGAGCATGGGGGTAACGGAAAGCGCTGACGCCCCGGTGGCCGGAGGTCCCGCAGCAGCGGCTTGCGCCGCGACCGATGGATCCACGGTCGTGGCGCAAGCCGCTCCTCTAGATGACCAACAGCCGCCTCAGCCGCAATAGATCGCGGTGATGTTGTTGGTCGGCCCATGCTCGATGGTCAGCTGGTCACCGCCGCTTTGCCCCGCGCCCTGGGCCGGATCGGCCTGGCCGCTGCTGGTAGCCCCACTCTGGACGCGCTCACCGCGCACCACGCGTACCTTCAGGCTGTCGCTGTCCACGCGCGCGCGCTCCACCGTCTGGCCCGATGCCGCCAGGCCCACTGCGCCGCGCACCATGTCGGTGTGGCACTGGCCGGAGATCACCCCGTCGATGGGCTGTACCGCCATCACCTGGTTCGGCGCACAGGCCGAGAGCGCCATTACGGCGACGGGCAGCAGGCCAAGGAAGAGACGGTTCATTCGGGCAGCTCCTTGAAGGTCGATGGACGAAGCGTGATCGCTGCGGCGTATGCGCGACATGAAGGCAAGCGCCCGGATCATCACTTTCCGTGAGCCTGGAGCTGTGCATCGTCGGATGCCCACGTCCCACGGAGCTCTTTCATGCCGACCTGCGACGTCTGCGGCAACGATTACGACAAGGCCTTTACCCTCGAGCAGGGCGGCCGCCGCGGCACCTTCGACTCTTTCGAATGCGCCATCCACGCCTTCGCACCCAGCTGCGCCCACTGCCAGTGCCGGATCATCGGGCACGGGGTCGAGGGCGGTGGAAAGATCTATTGCTGCGCCCATTGCGCACGCCACGCCGGCGTGGACGGCGTGGCAGATCGCGCCTGATACATCGCGACGAGGAATCCCATGGCCACACGCAAGAAGACCACCCCAGCGAAGAAGACGACCGCAGCGAGCAAGCGGGGCTCCCTCCAGCAAAAGCGTTCGCCCGGCAACGTGGCGAAAGCAGCGCGTCCGGGTGCCGCGTCCACCACCGCACAGCGCCAGCGCGCACTGCAGGCCGAGGTGGATCGCCAAGAGAAGAACAAGCCCGCAAAGAAGGCAGCCAAGAAGCCCGTACAGGCTGGCACGCGTCGCCAACCCGAGAATCCGCTTCCCGCGCAACATCTCGCCAAGCCCGGTAACGAACATGCGCTGGCCGAAGCACCGCGCTATAAGGCCCCTGACTACATCGGCAGCGAAAAGCTCAAGGGCATGAGTGCGATCATCACCGGCGGCGACTCCGGCATCGGGCGTGCGGTCGCCGTGCTGTTTGCGCGCGAAGGCGCGGATGTGGCTGTCCTGTACCTGGATGAGCATGAAGACGCGCAAGAGACCTGCAAAGCGGTGGAGGCCGAGGGTCGCCGCTGCCTGCTGATCAGTGGCGACGTGCGGGACAGCAGCTTCTGCGATGCAGCGGTGGCGGAAGTGGTGGAGGCGTTCGGCGGATTGGACATCCTCGTCAACAACGCGGCGTTCCAGTTGCACACCGAGGCGATCGAGGACCTCACTGACGAACACCTCAACGAGACGTTGATGACAAACATCGGCGGCTACTTCCACATGGCGCGTGCGGCCGTGCCACACCTCGGACGGGGCGCGTGCATCATCAACACCGGTTCTGAGACAGGCTTGTTCGGTAGCAAGGCGCTGTTGGATTACTCCGCCACCAAGGGAGCGATCCATGCGTTCACCATGGCCCTGGCGAGCCAGCTGCAGCCCAGGGGCATTCGCGTCAATGCCGTGGCGCCGGGGCCGGTCTGGACGCCGCTCAATCCGGCGGACAAGCAGGCCAAGGACGTAGCGGAATTTGGAAAGGACAGCGCCATGGGGCGCCCGGCGCAGCCCGAAGAGCTGTCGCCCGCCTATGTGTTCCTGGCTTCGCCTGTTACCGCGAGCTACATCACGGGGGCGATTCTGCCCGTGATGGGCGGGCCACACGGGTGAGCGAAGGAGCGGCCGTGCAGATCAAGGTCTGTACGGCTCGCTCCACGGGGAGAAGTCGAAATCGCCCGGAAGGTTCCGCAGCGTGTGGGCGCTGTAGCGGTCGATGGCATCGACGGGATCATGAAGGACGCGCAGGTTGGCGATGTCGCCTTTGTGGACGTGGTATACGACCTGGTCGCGCCGGGTGGATATGACGAAGAATTGATCGCCGGTGGGAGCGAACACATTGGCAGGGCGAGTGTCCAGGAAGCAGCGGAACATGTAGAGATTGCTTCGCGACTTCTCCTTGGCTGGCTTCAGGCAGTCAGGAAACATCTCTACAATGCTGGGCAGAAATTTCTTCTTCCAGCCATGACCGAGACTGTCCAGATAGTCATCGGTGTGAGCCCATCCGTAAGAAGGATGAGTCACAAGCCTCCGGTTCACGAACAAACCGCCGTAAGGCTCGCCCGGAATGCGCCATCCCTCGGTGCGCCATAGCCATGACTTGGCAAGACCATCAGGAAGAGCCAGAAGATTTCCGAAGCAGTCATTGCCTCGCTCGTAGGTTTCTCCGCGAAAGCTGGGTCGAACTTCGATCATTCGTCCGCGGCATTCGCAGGCGATGGTATGCAGACCTGCTGGAGGATCATCTGGGAAATGCTGGGTTAGGCGTGCCAATCCAAGGGCTAGCGGGCTTGCGCACTCAAGCAACGCCGCATAGGACTGTGGTTGAAGCGCCATGAATGGCTCACTTAGCCACACGATGCCACGCCTCAAAGTCCCAATAATGTCGGTGTTTCGCGATGGGAGGAGGTCCAGTATGTCTGGTGGAACTGATGCAGGGTCTGTATAGACACCGGCGTCGAAGAACGCTCTGAATTCCTCGAAGGAAACCTCTCGGCCATTGCCACTCATTTCCCCGTGCTCCTGTACACAGAAATTCTCTCATTGACCACCGCTCGGAAGGCTTCCTGGCGTTCCTCCAATTGCCTCTTGTAGACAGGATGAACTGGTTGCCCGTTCCACATGACCCACCCACCAGCCGGACCTTCGACTTTGCAGCCCTTTGAGCAGTTGGCTGACTTCACCATCGGTTGGTAGTTACGCGGGTCCTCCAACAGAGCGTTCTGGATACTTTTGGGAAAGTCGTCGAAACCGTCAATCTTCGATAAGGCGTCCCGCGGCAAAACGTGATCTGCATTGAATATAGCCTTGTCCGGAAACACCTCGATCTTGTTGGTCAGCGGATCGATCCACGTCAGATCCCCTCGGGCGTTGACCCACTTGGCCTCCAGCTTCTTACCGCCAACCCAGATCAGTCCCTTTCCAGCATCGGCCACCGGGATGATGGGTCGCAGGATCTTCCCAATGCCCCAAGGTGTTGCGGCTATCGCCGCATCGGCCGTAGCGCCCTTGATATCGCCATTGATGATCTTGGCGATGATGCCCAGCCCCATGCCGACATCGCCGCTGAACATCTCCATGACGGCCTTGCCGTCTTCGCCACGTTGCTGGTTCGCCAGAGCCAGCAGCTGAGGGTTATAGGCTTGCTGGAAGTCCCGCTTGGTCCAGCCGGCAGCGCCCAGCGCGTCGGCAATCGCCGCCAGTGATTGCTTATCGTTGGATAGCAGATCGCCGAAGTAGCGGAAATCGTTGTACTGCTCGCGAGTGGCGGTGAAGCCTTCGCCCCAGGCGAACTTCACGGGATTGGCGTTGATGAACGCTTCGGCTTCCTTGTCGGAGGTACCGATGCGTTGGGTCATCACGCCATCAACGCGCTGTGAGGCCTCCACCGTGAGTCGCTTACGGGCGGCACCGATCTGCTCGGGTGAACAGGTGCCCGGTTGGCAGCCATAGATCTGTGCCGCGAATTCCTCTGCCTTGCTCTGCAGGAATGCGATTTCATCCGGATGCAACTGCCGGTTGTAGACATCTCCAGCCAGCGCCGTACTGGCACCACTCGCGCCGCCCACGGAGCCCACCGCCAGGCTGGCGGCCTGCATCAGCACATTGAAGGCAGCCGGGTTATCGCTTTCCTTGACCCCCGCATCTTCGATCGCATTCCGAAGTACTGGCACCAGTGACTGGTTCAAGCCAGCACCGGCCGCACCGCCCAGCACATTACCTCCGCCCAGCGCCGCCACCGCCGCACCTACCGCGGCGTGCAGGGCGACCTTCTCCTTGCTGCCCTCGGCCCAGCCGTTCTCCTCGGCCAGCGTGCCCGCCGCCTCGAAGCCCAGCTCACCGGCTACCTGCTGGATCTGCAGCTGCTCTGATACCTCGCGCGCGTCGAAGATCTCCTTGAGCCCATCCTTTTGCAGTCCGGTCACGCCGCGGGCGATGTCCAACCCGCTGCCGTCATCCACGATCAGCGTGCCGTTCGCGATGCCTGCGTGGGAAATGCTGGTCGCCGAATCGCTCTTCTGCTGGAAACTTCCACTGCCACTTCCGCCGCTGGAGCCACCGCCCCCGCTTACGCTGGCCTGCGTGGCCTTGAACTTCGCCTCGTTGACGATGTCCTTCCATTCCAGGCTGCCGGTGTGGAAGTAGTTGTTGCTCGGGTCAGCCGTACTGGCGATTGCAGCACCGTCCAGCGTGGTCTTGCCGGCCACGTTGATGTGATAGCCGCCTTCTCCGGCATGGACGCCGGTCTGCTCAATCACGCTCTTGTAGGTGCTGTCGACCTTGCTGGCCGCCACGTATCCACTGACCGAGCCGCCGCCGGTGCCGATGGCCGCGTCGATGCCGGCCGCCACGTCCTTGCGGTGGTACTCGTTGGCGTCCTGCTGGCTCCGCAGGAACAGGTCCCCACCGACCTGGCCGATCACCTGGTTGCCGATGATCTGTGCGCCCTTGCCGATGGTGTCGCCACCGCTGATGAAGGTGGTGGTGCCACGCAGGCCACCGATGATCGCCTCGTCGTGGCTGGTGGTCAGCGCGGCCATTTGCGCATCGGTCAGCGCCAGGCCCGGTCGCAGGTTGAACTGGCGCGCGAACGTGGCGCCGTTCTCGAGCAGGGCACGGAATTGTTCCTCGTCGCCGGCGTAGCCTTCGAGGAAGCGGCGGCCAGTAAGTTGAGTGATTTGTTCGCGGACCAGGCCTTGCTCGTAATAGCCATCGCCCAAGCGCTTATGCAGGTCGACCGGGTTGTAGCCCAGCGCCAGCAACTGGTGCTCGCTGGAGAGCCAGTCGCGCGGGCCGCTGAAGCGCGGATCGGTCTGAATCAGCCAAGCGCCGCCCTCGCTGGCGTGAAGGAACAGGCTGGCGCTGGGCAGGCGGCCGTTGATGCTGCCGGCGGCGACCTGGTCGGCCGAGCCATCCGCAGCGCCGACGAAGCGGGGTGCGCTGAACGCATTGGTCGCGATGCCGCCCGCGTCCTCGTGACCGGTTAGCGGGGCACCGCCGCGAGCGGGAATCTGCAGGTTGCTGGCACCCAGATCGTCGCGCAGGTTGGGAGCCTGGCGTCCATCGTCGAGGTTGCGTAGCGCGTTGCCGTCGATATCCAGGCGCTGGTCACCGCCCAGCAGCGCGCCGACCGAGCCGATCACCTCGGAGACAGGATTGGATTCCCCCGGCGCGATGCTGCCGTCGTAGCGGTGGTGGGTGTCGGCCGTGGCGCTGGGCACGCGCTGCAGGTTCTCCAGGCCCTGCTCGATGTCGCGCAGGTTGAGCAGCGCACCGGGCGAGACCGGCACGGCATTGCCCAGGCTGGCGCGGCGCGACGGCGGCCCGGCGAAGCGGAGGGCACGCACGTGGCCAGGGACCACGGTCAGCACCAAGGTGCCGGTGGACAAGTCCTGCGGACCGGCCAGCACGCGGGTGGTGACGTAGCCGCGCGCGACGAGCGCGTCCTGCACGCGCGCGAGTACGACATTGATGCCCTCGCTGCCCAGGCAGCGGCCCAGCGCGCGATCGCCCCGGCGGTTCGCCGCTTTCAGCGCCCACTGGAAGCGCGCGCTGTCCTCGCCGGCCAGGACGATGCGTGCGATGTGGAAACAGGGGGCTTCGGGCATGACCGGCAGGCGGGCCGCTTTGCGCGGGCCATTGCCATCGCGTCGGACATTGGCGGGCGCTTCCAGCTGCTCGCGAAGCTGGCGCTCGCGTTCTTCCTGTTGGCGCTGCAGTTGTGCGGCCGACTCGGCCGGCTGGGCGAGCGAGGAAAACGAACCCGCTGCGACGACGACAGCGAGGACGGTGGAAATCATGCCGGTAGGGCATCGCATCCGCCGTGCTGGCCGGGGATGGCGTGTCGCTGGGTCCATGCCGAGACTGCTCCTGGGAACGCGACCGGGGGGCGGCGATCGCGGTCGTCAGGCTAGGAACCCACGGCGTGCGGTGCTATTGGATAAATCTCACGACACATGGCCTGCGCGATGACGTCGAGCGGGTAGAACCGCGGGACACGCGCTGGCGCAGTGGTATCAGGGTGTCGAGGCCGAGGCGGTGGCGGACTCCTCGGCTTCGGCCTCGACCAGCCGCAGCATCAGCTGCGCCAGGGTGACCACGTCCTGGTGGTTGTGCGCCAGCACACGACGCAGGTCCACCGCATCGCCGCCACGCAGGTAATGCAACCACGCGGCCGGCGCCTGCGAACCCGGCAAATCGTCCTCGCGCACGATGCGCAGCAGTTGGCGTTCTATGGTCGCCAGCCGGCAGTTTTCCCACGTGCCGCGATAGCGGCGGCGTGTCGGGAACAGCAGGTCCACATGGTCCAGCGCGGAGAGGGGATCGCCCCTCCGCGACAACCGGTAGCGGGTCTTCAACAGCGGTGCGTCGTAGCAGCGGCCGTTGTAGCTGGACAGCACGGTGCCCGGTGCCAACCAGCCGCGGAAGGTATCCAGCATCGCGGCTTCGGCCGCCATCGTCGCCATCAGCAACTGGCGGATGCGCAGTCCCGGCCCTTGTACTGCATCGTGGTGCCAATCGGCCGCGCCGATCATGAAGGCGCGCGTCCCGGTGCCACCGGCCAGGCCGGTGGTCTCGGTGTCGAAGAACAACAGGTCGGCCGGGGCGACGGCATCCTCGCGGCGCGCGAATGCCAGCGACAGCTGCTGGAGGGGAATCGCCTGTGGCAGGAACGCCTGGACCAAATGCAGGCCCGGTGCGATCTCCTCGCCGGGCAGGTGGCGATCACGCGCGCTGGCGCGCCGCACTGGCGCGGCAGTGGGCACGGCGCGTTCGCGCAGGCCGATCAAGCGCCGCAGCGCGTCCATGTCGGTGCCACGTCGCCTGGGTTCGGTGGCCACCGCGACAGCGGACGGCGTGGCGGCGCTCGGCAGTGGCGCGTGGCGCACCTCGCGGTCGATCCAGGCGAAGACCGGCTCGTTCGCGGAAGCTGGCGCGGCGGGAGCTATGGGCGCCGCCGGGCTGCGCGGCGGCGTCCCGGCCGCCGACTGGTGGCGCAGCAGGCGCAGGCGTTCGGCATCGAGGACCTGCCGCGGCGCGGGCGCCTCGGCGGTGGGTGTCGGATCGACGGGCGTGGCGGGCTTCGGCTCCGCCACGGCGGTGCCCGCCTGCCGGCGCAGCAGCCGCAGCTTGTCGGCACTTACGCCCACGTCGCCGCCTCCAGCGCCGTGGTGGAAGACGTGTCATCCGTTGCATCGCGCTTGCTGCCATCGAGCTGTGCCAGCAGCGCCAGCACCTTCAACGCCAGCGTCTTTGGCGTCGCGCCCTCGCCCTGTTCCTGCGCGGCCAGCACCGGGCCCACGCAGGCCGGGCAACCGGCCTTGCAGTCGCAACGCTGCACCAGTTCGCCCGCACGCATGACCAGCTCGGACTGACGCTGCCACAAGGGCTCGCTCAGGCCCACGCCGCCGGGGAAGTTGTCGTACAGATAGACCGTCGGCACGAACGCCTGCTGCAGTTCGACATGGCCCTCGGCACCATCTGCACCGCGCAGCTGGCCGCGCCCGCCCTGGTCGGCTACCGCGAACCATGCGCCGTCGCCATTGCCCACGGCCTTCTGCAGGTCGCGCGCATCGGCCATCACCGCCACCGTCGCGACCACGTGCAGTGCGTAGGCCGCGCCGAGGAAGCCGTCGAGCGCATCCTGGCGCGAGGCGAACGCCTTGCCCAGCGTGGCTTGCGGCAATTGCCACCACACCGCGGTGGTGTGCAGTTCCTGGTCGGGCAGGTTCACCGGGCCGTAGCCGATGTTCTCGTGGGTGTAGTAGCGGATCTTCTTGTAGCCGGCCACGCGCCGCACCACGTGGACTTCACCGTGATGGCTGTCGCCGCGTCCGGCGGGGCTGCCATCGAAGCGGTCGAGTACCTTGAGCTTGGTGTAGTCGATGCTGTCGGTGTAGTAGTCCACGTGCGTGCGGGTGACGTAGGCCTTGCGGCCCTCCCAGTCCAGCCGCTCCACCTGGTAGGGCGTGCTTTGCACCATGTGGATCGCGCCTTCGTACAAGGTCAGCGCGGCCGCCGAGTAGTCCACCTCGGCAATGATCTGCTGCTTGCCGTCGCTGCGGTCCACGACGACGAAATTGCCGTCGGCGACCGAGCGCAGGCTCACCGCGTTGGCTGGATAGCTGTCGGCGATCCACTCCCAGCGCTCGCCTTCCTGGTGGATCACGCCGCTTTCGGCCAGCGCTTCGAGGAAGACGACCGGGTCCACCGGGCCGAACGGTTCGTCGGCGTTGAACGGCAACTCGAACGCCGCGCAACGGATGTGGTCGAACAGGATCAGCGCCTGGTCCGGCGCGATGCGGGCGTGCTCGGGCGAGGCATCGGCGAAGAAATCAGGATGCCGCACCACGTACTGGTCCAGCGGCTGCGAACTGGCCACCAGCACGCCCAGCGCCGGCTGCTGGCGGCGGCCCGCGCGGCCGAAGCGCTGCCATGTTGCCGCCACGCTGCCGGGGTAGCCATTGAGCACCACCACGTCCAGCGCGCCGATATCCACGCCCAGTTCCAGCGCCGATGTGCTGACGATGCCGTCGATCTCGCCGGCGCGCATCGCTTTCTCCACCTCGCGTCGCTCGGTGGGCAGGTAGCCGCCGCGGTAGGCACGGATGCGGGGTGGCTTGCGCGGGTCGTGGTCGAAGATGTCCTTGAGGTACTTGGTGAGCACCTCGACCATCAACCGGCTCTGCGCGAACACCAGCGTCTTGAGCCCGGACTTGATCGCGATGCGCGCGATGCGGTTGCTCTGCGAGCGTGCGGATGCGCGCAGGCCCAGGTCGGGGTTCACCACCGGCGGGTTCCACAGCAGCACGTGCTTGTCGCCGGCCGGGGCACCGGATTCGGTGATCGCCCGCACCCGGTCTTCGATCAGCGCCTCGGCATGGGCCTGCGGGTTGCCGATGGTGGCCGAGCACAGGATGAACTGCGGACTCACGCCATAGAACGCGCAGATCCGCTTGAGCCGGCGCAGCACGTTGGTGACGTGGCTGCCGAACACCCCGCGGTAGGTGTGCACCTCGTCGATAACCACGTACTGCAGGTTTTCGAAGAACTGCGCCCACTTGGTGTGGTGCGGCAGGATGCCCTGGTGGAGCATGTCCGGATTGGAGACCACGATGTCGCCGTGCAGGCGGATGGCCTGGCGTGCATCGCCCGGCGTGTCGCCATCGAAGGTGAACGCCTTGACCCCCAGGTCGCCGGCGCGGTTGAGCTCCAGCAACTCGGCCACCTGGTCCTGCGCCAGCGCCTTGGTCGGGAACAGGTACAGCGCCTTGGCGCGGCGGGTCATGGCCGCAGCCACCACCGGCAGCGTGTAGCACAGCGATTTGCCGCTGGCGGTGGGCGTCACCACCGCCACGTGTTCGCCGCCGCGCGTGGCCTCCCAGGCTTCGGCCTGGTGGCTGTAGAGCTGCTCGATGCCGCGCGAACGCAACGCGGCGGCCAGCGCCGGCGGCAGGTCTGCCGGCAGCGGCGCATAGCGACCCTCGCGGCCGGGGATCGTGAAGCTGCCGGTGATGCGGTCGTGGTAGCGGCGCGACAGCCGGTCGGTGAGCAGCGCGCCGTCGCGGGCCGGAATGCCATCCACGGTGGACAGCGCGCGCTCGGCGTCCTCGGTGCGGCGGGCGAGGGCGTGGGCCATGCAGGTTTCCCCAAAAATCGTATCGAACCCGCTCATTGTCTCAAGCCGTGAGATTGGCTTGCTGGCGCCATGGTTCATGATCCTGACAACCGCATGGGGACGCGATGCTCACGCGCGCAATTGCAGGCTGTCGCTTCCCCCAGACGGAGAATCGAGATGGCCCAACGCATTCCAGAAGGCACCGTGGTGGTGGTGGCCGATGGTGGGTCCGCCCGGGTGTTTGCCAACGTCGCCGCGAGCGGCGGCTTGCAGCTGCACCAGCTGATGGACCTGCAGAGCGCCGAAGGCCAGGGCCCGTCCGGCGCCGTGCCGGCCGACATGAGCCTGTCCCAGCTCGATGAGGCGACCTTCGCCAAGGAACTGGCTTCCCAGCTCAACGAGGGCGCGCTCAACAACCGCTACGCCCATCTGCTGCTGGTGGCCGACCCCACCACGCTGGGCCGCCTGCGCCCGCTGCTGCACAAGGAAACCCAGGCGCGCCTGCTCGGCGACCTGGCCAAGGACCTCACCAACGCACCGCTGGCCGACATCCAGCGCGCGCTGGGCTGACGGCCACCCCGGTGGGATTCGTCCGCGACTACGCCGCCAGCGAACCCGCTGCCGAGGCGGTGGCGGCCCTGCCCGGGCGCGTCGCGCTGGAGTTCGGCGCGCCCTGGTGCGGCCACTGCCAGGCCGCACAGCCGGCGCTGGCGCAGGCGCTGCAGGGGCGTGGCGATGCCACGCACCTGAAAGTGGAAGATGGCAAGGGCCGGCCGCTTGGCCGTGCGTATCGCATCAAGTTGTGGCCGACGCTGGTGCTGCTGCGCGACGGGAAGGAGGTGGCGCGCGTGGTACGCCCGCGCGAGGCCGCCGATCTGGCCGCCGCCCTCGCGCAGTGGGACAACGCCGCGCCGCCTCAGGTTGAGAACGTATCCGGGTAAGGCATGCCCTGGCCGGTTTCCAGGTATTGCTTGAGGCTACGGCCAAGGAAAAACGCCCAGCCGCCCTCGCAGGTGCCCTTGCAGGGCGCGTCGGGATAATCGACGTGGCTGAAATCCACCTGCGTACCGCGGGCGGTGGGATGCAGTTCGAAGCACATCGACGAGCCGACCCACGCGGGGCTGTCTAGCATGTTGGATTGCGTGCAGTGCCAGACCACGCGGCGGCGGTCGACGTCGTGCAGCACGTCCAGTTCCACCCTCCAGCCGTGCGCGCTCCAGTCCAGCCGGACGTGCCGGCCTTCGCCCTCGGCTTCGCGCGTCCACCATTGCGCCATGTGCGCTGGCTGGGTCAGTGCGCTGGCGACCACTTCCGGCGCGGCGGCGATGTGGAACTGCTGGCGGAGGGCGTGGGCCATGGGGAGGTCCTCGGTCGGCAACCGCCTTGATGATGGACCAGCTTCGCGTCCCGATGGTGTTGCAGTGCGCAACCGCGCCGACGTCATCCAGACGTCGCCCGCGTGCGCTTCTCCAGTCCCCTGAACGCGCCCAGCACCAGCACGCAAAGCAGGCAAGCGCCCGCCGCGATGGCATAGCGCCCGATGCCGGACGCGATGCCGATCGCCGCGGCCATGACCAGCGAACTGGCGGTCGTGAGGCCGTTGACGCGGTCGCTGCGCGCGCTGCGCAGGATGGTGCCGGCGGCCACGAAGCCCACGCTGGCGACCACTGCCTCGATCAGGCGCACCGGGTCCACCTGCAGCAGGTCGCGATAGCGCTCCTGCTGGAAATGCTCGGCGATGCTGTCACCCAGGCCGACGATCAGCGCGGCGGCGCCGGCGATCATCATGTGGGTGCGCAGGCCGGCGGAGTGCCGGCCCATCTCGCGTTCGATGCCCAATACACCGCCCAACACCATGGCGGCGGCCACGCGCAGCACGACTATCAGGTCCTGTTGCAGATGTTCCATGCAAGCGTCCTCCGGCAAGGTACCCACCATCGCAGGCGCCCGGCACAAGCCGGGTGAAGGCGCCCGCGGTCTATGCTGTACCGATGAAACCGCATTCCCCCGCCGCCGAACGCAACCGCGAGCCGATCCTCGGCGTGTTGCGCAGTTACTTCGGCGACCGCCGCCAGGTCCTGGAGATCGGCAGTGGCACCGGGCAGCACGCGGCGCACTTCGCCGCGGCCATGCCGTGGCTGCAATGGCAACCCAGCGATCATGCCGATGCGCTGCCCGGCATCGAGGCGTGGCGGGCGGAGGCGGCGCTGCCGAACCTGCGCCCGGCCATCGCGCTGCAATCCGAGCCGGACGCCGGCCTGCGACCCACCCCCGCATTGCCGCCCGGTGGCTTCGATGCGGTGTTCACCGCCAACACGCTGCACATCATGGGCTGGTCGCGGGTACGGGCGCTGTTCGCGAGCCTGCCGGCGGTGATGGCGCCGGATGCCCTGCTGGCGGTCTACGGCCCGTTCAATATCGCAGGCCAGCCGACCAGCGAGAGCAACCGCACCTTCGACGCGTGGCTGAAGGCCGAATACGCCGAAGGCGGCATCCGTGACCTGGAGGCGGTGCAGGCGCTGGCCGATGCGGCGGGCCTGCGCGAGATTGGTCGCTTCGCGATGCCGGCCAACAACTTCTGCTTGCTATGGCGCCGCAGCACCAGCCGCGCCCGCTAGGTGCGGCGCACGCGTTCCAGCCACCAGCATGTCGCGGCGAGCAACACGAAGGCCCACCACGCCGGCCAGCGTGAGCCCGGGTGCCGCGCAATGCCCGCGACCCCAACCGCGGCGCTGGCCGGCCTGACCAGGCGCGCGGTCTGCATGGCCTGCTCCCGGGCGAAAGCGGCCTTCGCCTGCGCTGGATCGCGCACGTAGAACGGCGTGGCGTCTTCGCCGCTTCCCAACGTGTGCCAGCCGGCCTGCACCGGCCAGTACGCGGCACAGGCGCCGGTCCCGGGATCGCGGACCAGCCCGTGAAGGCCGCCCGCGGGATCGCGCACCTGCGGATTCATCGCGAGTCCGCAGATCACCATGCGCTCGCCCGCCCACGCCGGCGCGGGGATATCGAGTGATGCGTCGTGTGCGCGTGCGCGCGACAGTGTGGCCAGCATCGCGCTCCACAGGCGGCCGTGCGCGGCGCGCTCCCCGGCCAGCGGCAGCTGCCAGCTGTCGGTCAGCGTGGTGACGCCGATACGCCCCTGGCCGAGGCCGCGCCACCATGCGTAGGGCGTTCCGCCGGCATCGCGGGCGAGTACGGAGAGCGCGGCATCTGGCGCGAAATCGCGCCGTCCCAATGCGACAGGCGGTTCGCCCCCGGTCACCGGCCATGACAATGGCACGGTGGTGTTGCCACCACGCAGCGGCAGTCCCAGCGACGCCAGCGCCTGGCGGGCGCCGGCATCGAGCGGGCCGCCCAGCCGCACCAGCACGCCCAAGCCGCCGCGCGTGGCTTCGCTTACCGCCGCGCGTTGCGAGGCAGACAGGCCGCTCCAGGCACGCTCGTCCAGCCATAGCAGGTCGAAGCCGGCCAGGGTGGCAGCGTCGAGCGGCTTGGGGGCGTCGCCCAGTTGCAGGCCGCCGCCGACGGCAATCTGCGTATGCAACGTCACGCCGGCATCGGCAGCCCAACGGCGCAGGTACTTCCATTCCGGTTGCGGTGCGCCGGCCAGAATCCATACGCGCAGCGGTGGTGCTTCCACCACGTTCAGCGGCAGCGGCTGACGGTCGCGCTCGCGGCCGTCGGCATCGAGGACGCGCACCCAGAACAACACCTGGCCGGCCAGCCGCGCTTCGCCCTGCAGGCGGAAGCGTCCCTGTGCATCGAGTGGCGCCGCATCCACACGGGTGCCGGCGGGCTCGAGCAGCTCCACGCGTCCGCGCGGCCAGCCCACGACCTGCCCTTCCACCTCGAATGCGTTACCCGGGGCGACCGGTGGCGGCGTGGACAACGCCGCCAGTCCGGGTGTCGGCGCGGGTGGCTGGAATTGCAGGGGCAAGGCGGCGACGGCCACGGCGTCGCGGTCGCGTGCCGGCAGACCTTCGCCGAGCACCTGCAGCCGCGCGACGCCGGGGCGCTGGCGCATCGCCGAAGCGAGATCGGGCACCGGCATGGCGCCGGGCGGCGCGCCGGCTTCGGGCAATGCGATGACATCGCCGCCGTCCACCGGCGCCGCGCCGCGCGTCAGCACGACCAGCGTGCCGCCCTCGCTGGCGCGTGGCAGCGGATACAGGGTGAAGTAGAGCGCCAGCGCGCAGAGCGGCTGCAACGCCACCAGTGCGGCTCGCCGCGCGCCACGCGGCTGGCGCCACGCGCGCCACAGGCCGGCCAACGTGGCCAGCGCGATCACGCCTGCGGTGGCGAGCTGCCAAGGGTTCATGGGGACTCTCCCGCCGACAGCGCATCGAGATACCGACGGCCCGTCGCGTCCGGCGCCTGTCGCGGCAGCGGACGGGCCGGCGGCGCGGCCAGCGTGGTCCACAGCAGGGCGCGCAGGCGTTCGCGGCAGGCGGCACACGCCGGCTCGGCGCGGTACTGCTCCAGCGCGGCGGCCAGATCCAGGGGCGACGCCAGCCGGCTTTCATGCGTGCCCAGCCAACGGGCGAAAGCATCCAACTGCTGTGCAGGCACCTCGCCTGCCGCAGGGGCCAGTGCGGCCCACAGCGCCAATGCCTCCTTCGCGTCTTCGTCGCGCCACGGCGCCAACGCGTCGTCGCGACGCGCCAAGCCGGCGCGGTCACCGCCCAGGCGACGCGTCATGTCGATCGGCGGCAGCTCCGGGCCCAAGCGCGCGAGGTAGATGCGCTCGGCCTGCTGCACTTCCTTGATGAAGCCCAGCGCCTTGTACGCATAGGGCAACGCCGCCTCGGGGCGGCCCTGGCGCAGCTCGCCTTCGGCCTGCCACATCTGGTCCAGCGCGGCCTTGAGCGTGGCGCGGGTCTTGGGATCGAGCAGCGTCGCCGCCTCCGCGTGGTCATGCGTGTGGCCGAATTCGGCCAGCACGTTGCCTTCGTTACCGAAGCCGGAGGCCTCGCCGGCGGCCGCGTGGTCGTGGTCGTGGTCATCGAGGGCGGCGGCGCCCTGCGCGGCGCCTTCGTGCCTTTCCGGTGCCGGGGCGTCGGCGGTGGGTATGTCGCTGGTCGGTATGTCGGAAGTGGGCACGGCATCGTCGTCGTGCGTGGGCAGCTTGGGCGCGCCCTCGCTTTCCTCGCCGAGGAACTGGCCATAACGCAGGCGCAGGATGCGCTGGTCCACGCCGATGGCGTCCGACCGCTTGAGGAAGCTGTCCGCATCGAGCTTGCGCCTGTCCTTCAACAGCGCCTCGGCGTCGATGATGATCTGGCGCTGGCTGCGGAAGTACGCCGGCAGCGTCTTGCGCACGCTCGCTTCCAGTTCGACACCGGCCTGCTGCTGCGGCGAAGGCCAGCGCAGGATCACGCTGCCGCTGCGCGCGGTCTGCGGCGTGGGTGAGCGGTTGTCGCGCACTTCCAGCTGGGCCACCAGGTCATCGCCCGGCTGCATGCCGAGCGCGGTGGGGTCCAGCGTGTATTCGAAGCGGCGTAGCCGCGCGCTGCCACGGCCCTCTAGGGTCACGCCATGTTCGCTGAAGCGGATGTTCTCGCCGCTGCCCTGGGCCAGCGTGAGCCGCAGCGGCGCGCTGGCGGCGACGGCATAGTCGTCGCTGGCTTCGAAACGCAGCGTCCAGCGCTTGCGCGCCGGTTGCCATTCGACCAGCGAGGCTTCCGGCTCCAGCACGCGGACCTGTGGCGCGCGGTCGGGCACGGGTTCCAGGCGGTGCAGGGCCAGAGGCTGGCCGTCCAGCACGATCCGATAGAGCAGTGGGCGCTCCAGCACCAGCGTGCCGCTGGCGCTGGAGCCCTGCAGGGCCAGCGGGATCGTTCGGCCATCGGTGAAGCGCAGTTGCACCTGGCCGGGCGGGTGGTCGAACTGCAGTGTCCATGCCAGCCGCGTGCCTTGGGGCACCTTGGCGTCGAGCGTGGGCAGCGCGCTGGCCGGCTGGCCGGTGTAGGCGGGCGGGCTCGCCTGCAACGTGGCATGACGAAGGCGCGCCTGCTCGCGGGCACGCGCGGCACCATCGAGGGAGGACGCCGGCACGGCAGTGGCCGGTGCGCGCGCCGGCCAGGCGAGCGTCACCGCCAGCGCCAGCACGCCGAGGACCAACACCGGCAAGCCGCGTTTCCAGGGCCAGGGCTCGCGCAAGTCGCGCGCGGTCGACGCCAGGCGTGCCAGCACGCGCTCACGCTGCAGCTGCTGCAGTGTTCCCAACGTGGACGGTTCGGCGAACAGCAGGTCGGCGCTGTCTTCCATCGCCGGTTCCGCATCGAGGCGACGACGCAGCCAGGTGAGGTCCAGCCGGCGCGCCCACAGCACCGCCCACGCGGCGAGCACGAGGCCGCCGACCAGCAGCGATGGCCATAAGGCGGTGCCGGCCTGCCACCGCCAGGCCATCGCCGCAGGCAACATCGCCCACGGCCAGCCGAAGGCGAAGACGGCGAACCGACGACGCCGACGCGCGGCCGTCCATCGCGAACGCAGCAGCGCGACGCTCATGCCAAGGCCCCGCGACGGGGCGAAGTGGCCATCCAGCGCTCCAGCGCGAAGACCAGCGCGATCAGCAGCGCGAGGCCGGGAAGCAAGGCGGGCGGCGGGCGCGGCCAGTCGCGCGCCTGGTGCAGCGGCGCGAACTGCGCCGCCGTCACGCGTGCCGGCGGCGGCGGCGCCTGCAGATGGCGTAACAGTTCGACCGGGAACCGCGGATCGAGCAGGCGCGCGTGGGTAGCGACGTCCCATCCCTGCGGCAACCGCCAGATCCGACCGTGCCCGAAGGGTGCGGAGGCGAGCAGTACCTCGCCATCGTCGCCCTGCCATTCGGTCTGCGGCGAGGTGCCGTCGGGCCACGGCGTGCGGGCACCGAGCAGGAGTTGGCCGCCGGCGCGCACCCAGTCCTGCCATGGCGTCGGGATCGGCGTGTCCGCGCCCCAGGCCACGAACGAGGCGCGCGATGCGGGCGAGTGGTCGGCGGCGTCGATGAGGGGAAGCGCGGTGGCCTTCGGTTGCCAGGCCGCGTGGAGGGCACGCAGCGTCCGCAGTGAGGGGTCTTTCTCACCGAAACCGGCCGCCGCCAACGTCGGCGCGGAGACTGGCGAGGCGACCCGCTCCGGCATGCGGGATGGCAGCACCCGCCAGTCCACCTGCCGCGACAGGATCGGCCGCTGGCCATCCACATCGCCCCATATCGCGGGAACGAAGACGGTCAGTGGCGCGGCCGCCGGCAGCGCAGCGTCGAACTCGCGCAGCAGGCTGGCTTCCGCCTGCGGGGCCAACGGGCGCGGCTGCTCCAGCGCGGGGAAGCCCACCGCGAGCCAGTGGGCCTGTGCGTCCTCGGGCAACTTCAGCATGCGGCGTGCCGCGTCATCGAGCGCCGGCGAGACCAGCACGCGGGGCCGCCGGTCATCGGCCCCTTGCCACGCCAGCCCGGCCATCCACAGCGCCAGCAACGCCAGCAGCAACAGGCGCACCAGCAGCAGCGGCCATTCGTCGATGCGGATGCGCTGTCGCGGCTTGGGTTGTGCGCGCAGCCAGCGCAGCGCGGCGAAGGACGTCAGCCGCGATTCCTGCCGCCGCGCCAGATGGATCAGCAGGGGCAGCAGCGCTGCGGCCAATGCCGCCAGGCCGAGCGGGAACAGCAGGCTCAGCCCCATGCCGCCCCCGTGCCGAACAGGCGTTGCAGGCCGGCGTCCAAGGGCTCGTCCAGATATTGCGTGGCGTGCCGAATGCCCGCCGCCTGCCAGCGCGCTTCGCGCGCGCGCAGCGCCTGGCCGAAACGGCGCAAGTAATCCGCACGCAGCGCGTCGGCATCGCCGAGCAGTTCCTCGCCGGTTTCCGGGTCGCGGAAGCGATGCCCACCACGGAAGGGGAAGTCGCGTTCGTCGGCACCCAGCACCTGCAGCTGCACCACTTCGCGTCCCGCCTTGGCCAGCCGTTCGCCCAGCACCACGCCGGCCTCGTCGAAACCATCGCCCAGCATCAGCACCAGGTCGTGCGCGGCGCTGCGTTCCCAGGCCACCCGCTGAGCAGTTTCCGAAGGCCAACCTCCGTGGGCTTGCAGGCCCTGCAGCGCCAGCCAGACCCGGTCGCGCTGCCGCGTACCGACACCAGCCGGGACCAGCTGGACGCGGTCACCGCCGAACACGATCAGGCCGAAGCGATCCCCTTGCCGCAGTGCCAGTTCGCTCGCGCATGCAGCGACGCCACGCAGGGCATCCAGGCGGCTATGGCCCGGGCGCGCTTCATCCGCCTGCCCGGCCGATGCGCTGGCGTCGAGCAACAGCCACAGGGTGAGCGGGCTTTCGCGCTCGGCCTCGCGCACGAAGAAGCGGTCCGAGCGCGCGTAAAGCTTCCAGTCGATCTGCCGCAGTTCGTCCCCCGGCTCGTAAGCCCGGTACTGCGCGAATTCCAGCCCGGCGCCGCGGCTGCGGCTGGCATGCAGGCCCACGCCCTGCTGGCCGGCGGCACGGCGCGCGCGCAGCTGCACGCTGCGCAGGCGGCCGCGCACGTCGGCGGGAATCAAGGCGGGACCGGAGACGTCCATGAAGTGGATCAGGCGGGAAACGGCACGGCGGCCAGTAGCGCCTCGATGACGTCGTCCGGGCGCTTCTGCTCGGCTTCGGCCGCAAACGAGAGCAGCAGGCGATGGCGCATGACCGGGGCGGCAAGCGCGATCACGTCTTCGCGGGTGGCGGCCAAGCGACCTTGCAGCAACGCGCGTGCCTTGGCCGCCAGCACCAGCGATTGCCCGGCGCGCGGGCCAGCACCCCACTTCACCCACTGGCGCACGGCCTCCGGCGCGTCCGGGCCCGGGCGGCTGGCACGCACGAGGCGGTTGATCCAGGTGAGCACGTCTTCGCCCACGTGTACCTCGCGCACGTGGGCCTGCAGTGCCACCACGGTGTCGCCATCCATCACCTTGGGCACCATGCCGCTGTGCGTGCCGGTGGTGTGCAGCAGGATGTCGCGTTCTTCGGCTTCGCTGGGGTAATCCACGCGCACATGCAGCAGGAAGCGGTCCAGCTGTGCCTCGGGCAGCGGATAAGTGCCGGCCTGCTCGATGGGGTTCTGCGTGGCCAGCACGAAGAACGGCGCCGGCAGCGAGTAGGTGGTGCCGGCGTAGCTGACGGTGCGCTCCTGCATCGCTTCCAGCAGGGCGGCCTGGGTCTTGGGCGGTGTGCGGTTGAGTTCGTCGGCCAGCAGCAGGTTGGTGAAGATCGGCCCGGGCTGGAAACGGAAATGGCGGTGCCCGGTGCCATGGTCTTCCTCCAGCAGTTCGGTGCCGAGGATGTCGCTGGGCATCAGGTCCGGCGTGAACTGCACGCGGCGGAACTGCAACGCCAGCGCCTGTCCCAGCGAACGTACCAGCAGCGTCTTGCCCAGGCCGGGCGCGCCTTCCAGCAGGCAATGGCCACCGGCGAGCAGGCCGATGAGCAGCTGTTCGACCACGGTGGATTGGCCGACCACGGCTTGCGCGAGCGCCTGGCGGAGTTCGCCGAGGCGGGCGATGTGCTGCGGGAGGGCGGAAGCGTCTGGGGAGGTCATGGGGGTGTCTCGATGAAGGAGCAGGTCAGCTGTTCAATGCGTACATCACGATGTTCACCGCGAACTTCGTGTTGTCTTCGGCCAGGAAGCGCTTGTTGCGCCAGTCGTAGTCCCATTCACAGCCGTAGTCCTTGTTGCTGTAGAGCACGCCGAGGCGCCCGTCGATCTCGATGCCCTTGAGGTAATCGTGGACAAGATCGTCGCCCCAGCCATTGAGCTCGAAACCGGTGGCCGGCGGGCCGTCGGGGAACTTGAAGAAACTGCTGTAGATCGGGTGCTTGTTGGACAGCTTCTTCAGCGCGTCCTTGCCGAAGATCGAAGCCATCTGCGCTTCGAACGAGCGCGCGAACAGGCCGTCGATGTCGTGGTTGCAGTCGTCCACGAACACGAAGCCGCCGTTGCGCACATAGCGTTCGAAGTTGCGCCGCTCGGCCGTGTTGAACTCGACCAGCTTGTGCCCGGCCAGGTAGAGGAAAGGCGCCTGCAGCACGCGCGCGTCGGCGAGCGGCAGCACATGCTCGACCGGATCCACGCGCAGGTGCGTGTAGTCCACCAGCGAGGTGATGAGGTTGGACGGCATGCGCGCGTCCACGTCCCAGTCCCCGGAGTCGTACTTGAGGCGGGTGAACCAGAAGTCGTATTGCGGCGCGGCGGCGCGCACGGCCGGCAGCGCCAGGGCTGCCGCGCCGCCCAGCATCAGCCTGAGAAACTCACCACGCGTAAAGGAACGACTGGCCAAGACTGCCTCGGGTGGGGAGCCCCCCTTTGGCAAGGGGGGCGCGCCGAAGGCGCGGGGGTTGGAAGCATCGAACACGCACCCAGGCTTGCGCGTGCGCCAGCCTGGGTGTGCAGCCTGCCGTTACGCTTTACACCGCATCCGAGAGCGAGGTGAAGGTGAAATCGCGCAGGCGCATCGGCGGGATCATCATCACGAAGCTGGACTCGTCCCCGGCCACGCGCACCGGCTTGCCCAGTTCGTCGATGTTGTTGAGCATGATCACCGGCGATTCGTTGAAGCGGAAATTCTTCACCGGGTACTTGATCTGCCCGTTCTCGATGTAGAACGTGCCGTCGCGGGTCAGGCCGGTCAGCAGCACCGTCTGGGGGTCCACCATGCGGATGTACCAGGTGCGGGTGACCAGGATGCCCTTCTCGGTGGTGCGCACCAGGTCGGCGATGGACTTGTCGCCACCGGCCATCAACAGGTTGCCCGGCTCGCCGATCGCGCGCTTGCCGTTCTTCTGCGCCCAGAAGCGCGAGTAGTTGAGGTTGGCGATCTTGCCGTTCTCCACGATGGCCATCTTCTCGCGCGGCAGGCCTTCCTCGTCCCACGGCAGCACCGGCGCGCCGGGGTGCCAGGGGTCGGCGGTGATGTTCACGCGCGGGTCGTAGACCTGCTCGCCGAGCTTGTTGCCGCCGCCCTTCTTGGACAGGAAGCTGCGGCCTTCATCGGCCTGGCGTGCATCGAAGAAATTCATCATGAAGGAGATCAGGCCGGCCGCGGCGGCCGGTTCCAGGATCACCGTGTACTTGCCCGGCTCCAGCGCCTTGGCCTCGGAGGACTCGCTGGCCTTGCGCATGGCGATGCGGATGTCCTGGTCGGCCTTGAAGTCCGCCGCGTCCTTGAGGTTGCGGCCCACCCAGCCCGAGCCACGGCCGTCTTCGGTGCGCACGGTGCAGGTGTAGTCGAAGCGCGTACCGCGCTGGTAGCCGAAGTTGCCGTTGGAATTGGCGATGGCAGTGAAGCTCTGGCCGTCTTCCAGGAAGCCGGCGGCGATCAGCCCATGGCCCTTGCACGGGGCGATGGAGTCGGCGGCGACCTTGGCGCGGAATTCCGGGTCGATGGCCGCGGTGGATTCGCTGAAGGTCGGGCTCGGCTGGTAGTTCTGCTTCTGCACCGCGGGGATGAACTCCGGGTTTTCCGGTGCCAGGCGCGCCAGGTCCTCGGCGCGGCGCACCACGCGTTCCAGCGAGGCGTCGTCGAACTCGTTGATGGTGGCGATGCCCACGCGCTTGCCGAAGGCGACCTGCACGGCCAGCTCGGTGTTGTCCACGATGCCGCTGGTGGAAACGTTGTTGAGCGCGAAACGGATGTTGCCGTCGATGGAGCCGGACAGCTGGGCGGTGCACTCGTCCGCCTTGGACAGCTTGATGACCTTGTCCAGGATGGCCTTGGCCTGTGCTTCGGTGAGGATGCTCATGAGGTAAGGCTCCGGATCAGCCCAGCGAACGGGCGGTGTTGATGACGTTGACGCCGTTGAAGCGGGCGGTGGACGAGCCGTGCGAGACGGCCGAGACCTGGCCCGGCTGGCCCTTGCCGTCGAAGAACGAGCCGCCCAGGCGGTAGTCGCGCTCGTCGGCCACGGCCACGCAGGCGTTCCAGAATTCCGGCGTGCGGATCTGGTACGCCACGTCTTCCAGCATGCGGGTGATCTGGCCGTTCTTGATCTCGTAGAACAGCTGGCCGCCGAACTGCGCGTTGTAGCGCTGCTGGTCGATGGAGAACGAGCCGTCGCCGATGATGTAGATGCCGTTCTCGACGTCCTTGATCATGTCGGCCACGCTCAGTGGCGTCTTGCCGGCCGCCAGCGAAACGTTGGCCATGCGCTGGAACTGCACGCTGGACCAGGAATCGGCGTAGCAGCAGCCGTCCGATTCGGTCTTGCCCAGGATGTGGGCCTGGTCGCGGATGGCCTGGTAGTCCACCAGCACGCCGTCCTTGATGAGATCCCAGCGCTTGGTCTTCACGCCCTCGTCGTCGTAGCCCACCGCGCCCAGGCTGCCCGGCTGCACCTTGTCGGCGAAGATGTTGACCTTGTCGCTGCCGTACTGGAAGCGCGACTTCTGCTTGTCCAGCGTGGCGAAGCTGGTGCCGGCGTAATTGGCTTCGTAGCCGAGCACGCGGTCCAGTTCCAGCGGGTGGCCGACGGACTCGTGGATGGTCAGCCAGGTGTGCGAGGGGTCCAGCACCAGGTCGTACTTGCCCGGCTTGACCGAAGGCGCCTTCAGCTTCTCCTGCGCCTGCTTGGCCGCGGCGATGGCGTCTTCCTTCATGTCGTAGGACAGGCCGTAGTTGACCACCCCGTTCGGGGTGAGCACCTTGCCGGAGGCGGCGCCGTCGAGATACTCGTAGCCCATGCCCATCGGTGCCGACAGGCCCTCGCGGGTGCGGAACTTGCCGCTGGCCTTGTCGATGGCGGTGATCGTCATCGGCGCCCAGATGCGGTGCACGTCCTGGTCGATGTACGAGCCGTCGGTGCTGGCAAAATACTTCTGCTCGTTGACCACGAACAGCATGGAATTGACGAAGCTGGCGCCGGCACCCATCGCCGCGGCGTTGACGCCCAGCAGCAGGTCGACCTTGTCCTTGATCGGCACTTCCATCGCGTTCTTCTTGATCGGCGTCTTCCACGCCACCTCGCCGAAGCCCGGCGCCTTGGCCAGCTGCACCGGAGCGCTCTGGATCTTCGCGTTGGCCTTGGCGATGGCCGCCGCCTGCTGCGCGGCGCGGGCCACGCCCTGGTCGGTCAGCTCGTTGGTGGCGGCAAAGCCCCAGGCGCCGTTGGCGATCACGCGGATGCCCACGCCGGTGGACTCGGTGTTCACCACGTTCTGCACCTTGTCCTCGCGGGTGATCACAAACTGCCGCAGGTAGCGGCCGATGCGCACGTCGCAATAGCTCGCGCCGGCGCCGCGCGCGGCGGTCAGGGCGGTGTCGGCCAGGCGCTTCTTGTGCGCCGGGTCGAGGACGGTCAGCAACTGCTCGGCCGCGATGGCCTTGCCGAAGATGGAAGGCACCAGCAGGCCGCCGGCGGTCAGGCCGCTCAGGGCCAGGAAATCACGTCGTTGCACGGCGATACTCCCCGGTAAAACCCGCGACGGGCGCGGAAGGTTGGTTGGACGCGGCCCCACTGCCCGCGTCCCCGATTCTTGCGGGACGCAGGGCCGTGCGTCATGTGACTTTCGACAGGGTGAAGCGGGCCGGCGACACGGCTTGCGCCTGCAGGCCCGCCTTTCAACCCAGCGAGCGGGCGGTGTTGATGACGTTGACGCCGTCGAAGCGCGTCGTGGCCGAACCGTGCGACACCGCCGAGACCTGGCTGGGCTGGCCCTTGCCGTCGAAGAACGAACCGCCGAGGCGGAAGTCGCGCTCGTCGCAGATCGCCGAGACCGAGTTCCAGAATTCCGGCGTGCGGATCTGATAGGCGCCGTCCTCGACCAGCCGGGTGACCTGGCCGTGCTCGATCTCGTAGATCAGCTGGCCGCCGAACTGGGCGTTGTAGCGTTGCTGGTCGATCGAGTACGAACCGCGGCCGTGGATGTACAGGCCCTTTTCCACGCCGGCGACCATCTGCGCCACGTCCAGCGGCTGCTTGCCAGCCGCCAGCGAGACGTTGGGCATGCGCTGGAACTGCACGCTGGACCAGGCATCGGCGTAGCTGCACCCATCGGACTCTTGCTTGCCCAGGATGTGCGCCTGGTCGCGGGTGCACTGGTAATCGACCAGGATGCCGTCGCGCACCAGGTCCCATTGCCTGGTCTTCACGCCTTCGTCGTCGTAGCCCACTGCGCCCAGGCTGCCCGGGCGCGTCTTGTCGGCGACGAAGTTGACCAGCGGGCGGCCCCAGCGGAAGCCGGCGTCGCGCTTGTCCAGCGTGGCGAAGCTGGTGCCGGCGTAATTGGCCTCGTAGCCGAGCACGCGGTCCAGCTCCAGCGGGTGGCCGACCGATTCGTGGATGGTGAGGAACAGGTTGCTCGGGTCGATCACCAGATCGTACTTGCCCGGCTTGACCGACGGAGCGGAGAGCTTGGCGCGCGCCTGCTTCGCCGCCGCCACTGCGTCCTCGCGCGGGTCGTAGGAAAGGCCGTAGGCGGTCAGGCCGCCCGGCAGGCGGTGCTTCTGCGAGGCATCGCCGTCGAGGTATTCGTAGCCCATGCCCACCGGCGCGCCGAGGCCATCGCGGGTGCGGAACTTGCCGCTGGCCTTGTCCACCGCGGTGACGGTGAAAGGCAGCCACAGACGGTGGATGTCCTGGTCGATCCACGAGCCGTCGCTGCTGGCGAAATACTTCTGCTCGTTGATGGCGAACAGGCGCGAAGCGGCGAAATCCGCGCCGGCGGTGATCGCCGCGGCGTTGACGTCCAGCAGCAGCGCCACCTTCTCGGCGACCGGTACCTCCATCGCATTGCGCTTGATCGGCGTGCGCCAGCTGACCTGGCCGGCAGGCGTGACCGGCGCCAACTGCACGGGCCGCTCGGCCAGCCGAGCGTTGGCGCGGGCGATGGCGATGGCCTGGCGCGCGGCGGCGGCCACGCCGTCGCTGGTGAGCGTGTTGGTCGCGGCGAAGCCCCAGGCGCCGTCGGCGATGACGCGCACGCCCACGCCGATGGACTCACCGTTGACCACGTTCTCCACCTTCGCCTCGCGGGTGACGACGAACTGCCGCAGGTAGCGTCCCACGCGCACGTCGCAGTAGCTGGCGCCGCCGGCCTTGGCGGCGGCCAGCGCGGCATCGGCGAGGCGGCGGTTGCGCGCGGCGTCGGCGGGGACGAGCAGCTGTTCGGCGGCGATCAGGCGGGTGCTGGGCAGGAGCAGCCCGCCGGCACCAAGCGCCGAGAGCTGCAGGAAGGTACGACGATCCACGCGGGGCTTCTCCTGGAACGGGCGCGTGCGGCATCCATCGCATTGCGCAAACCCCGAGCGTGGCCGGGGTGTGGAAAGGTGGTCAAGTGACTGCGGTCATGGACGCCTCAGCCGAAGAACCGGCTCGGCGCCTGCCCGAAATGACGGCGGAACATGCGGGTGAACGCACTGGCGTTCTCGTAGCCGAGCGCGGCGGCGACGTCGATCACCTTCTCGCCCCCGGCCAGCCGTTCCAGCGCACGCAGCAGCCTTGCCTGCGCGCGCCATTGCGCGAAACTCATGCCCAACTCGCGCCGGCACAGGCGCTGGATGGTGCGCGCGTCGATGCCCAGTGCCTCGCCCCAGTCGGGCAGCGGCGCGTTGTCTTCCGGGTGCACCTCGAAGTGGCGGGCGATGCGCCGCAGGCGCGGGTCGGTCGGCTCGGGCAGGTGCAGGGGCAGCACCGGCATCGTGCGCAGTTCGTCCAGCAACAGGCGCATCAGGTGGCCGTCGCGCGAATCCTCCGCGTAGGGCTGGGCGATCCGTACCGCGCTTTCGATCAGCTCGCGCAGCAGCGGGCCGATATCCACCGCGGCGGCCGTGCGCCCCGGCAGGTGCGCCACCGCTTCGGGGCGGATGTACAGGCTGCGCATGTGTACCTCGCCGATGCAGCGCACGCTGTGCTCCCAGCCAGCCGGCATCCACAGCGCGCGGGTGCTCGGCACCACCCAGCGACCCTGCTCGGCGGTGACCACCATCAGGCCGCGCACCGCGTGGATCAGCTGGTGCTTGGCATGCCGGTGCGGCGGAATCAGCCGGCCTGCGGGGTAATCGACCGCGCGGCAGAAGACGTCCGAGGGACTGGCGTCGATGTCGCGCAGGTGCGCTGGCGGGTAGCGCCAAGGCGGGATGTCCGTTTCGGCATGGGCCATGACCGGATTGCACGAGTGCGACAGGGACGGGCAGCCTACCATGCGCCCTCCCCGCACCCCGCCCGTTTGGCCATGTCCCGACCCGTTACCGCTGCTGCCCCCACGGCACAGGCGCCTGCCTCCGCCCGGCCCGTCGTGGTCGGGGTGCTGGCCGCCATCACGTCCTCGCACCTGATCAACGACATGATGCAGTCGCTGATCCTGGCGATCTATCCGATCCTCAAGGGCGAGTTCTCGCTCAGCTTCGCGCAGGTCGGCCTGATCACCCTGACCTACCAGCTCACCGCTTCGCTCTTCCAGCCGCTGATCGGCCTGCGTACCGACGCCCGTCCGGCGCCCTACTCGCTGCCGATGGGCATGGGCTCCACGCTGCTCGGCCTGTTGCTGCTGGCCTACGCGCCGAACTACGCGATGGTGCTGCTGGCCGCCGCGCTGGTGGGCATCGGCTCGGCGGTGTTCCATCCCGAATCCTCCCGCATCGCGCGGCTGGCGTCCGGTGGGCGCCATGGCCTGGCGCAGTCGGTGTTCCAGGTCGGCGGCAATACCGGTACGGCGGTCGGCCCGCTGATCGCCGCGGCGGTGATCGTGCCCTACGGCCAGCACGCGGTGGCGTGGTTTGCCGGCGCGGCATTGGTCGGCATCGCGCTGCTGTCCTATGTCGGGCGCTGGTACGCGCTGCACCTGGGCGCGCGCCCGGTGGCGCGCAAGGCCGATGCGCAGGCACCTGCGCTGCCGCGGCGCACCGTGGCCTGGGTGATCGGCATCCTGTTGGTGCTGATCTTCTCCAAGTACTTCTACATCGCCGGCATCAGCAGCTATTACACGTTCTACCTGATCCACAAGTTCGGCGTGTCGGTGCAGAGCGCGCAGTTGCACTTGTTCGCTTTCCTGCTCGCCTCCGCGGCGGGCACGCTGATCGGCGGGCCGGTCGGTGACCGCATCGGGCGCAAGCCGGTGATCTGGGCCTCGATCCTCGGCGTGGCGCCGTTCGCCCTCGCGTTGCCGCATGTCGGCCTCGGCGCGACTACCGCGTTGACGATCATCATCGGCTTCGTGTTGTCGTCGGCGTTCTCGGCGATCCTGGTGTATGCGCAGGAGCTGATGCCGCACCGCATCGGCACGGTGTCCGGCCTGTTCTTCGGCTTCGCGTTCGGCATGGGCGGGCTGGGCGCGGCCGTGCTCGGCCTGCTCGCCGACCGCACCAGCATCGAGCACGTGTACTGGCTGATCTCCTTCCTGCCGCTGCTGGGCATCGTGGCCGCGCTGCTGCCGCGCTCGTTCCGGCCCACCGTGGCGGGCTGAGGCCGCCGCCGGGTTTCCTCCGGCGAGGCACTGCCGCATAGTCGCCGCTTTCGGACACGAGAGCGGACCGATGCGCGCCTGGACCCTGGCCCTGCCCCTGCTGTTCGCCTGCGCCGCCGCTGCCGCCGCGCCGCAGGCCGATGTCACCGTGCTGGAGGCGGGCCACATCTATACCTCCGATCCAGCGCAGCCGCAGGTCAAGGCCATCGCCTGGGGACGCGACGGCCGGCTGCTGGCCGCCGGCGATCCGGCTGCACTGGCGAAGCAATACCCCCAGGCGCGGCGTATCGCATTGCCGAAGGCCACGCTGCTGCCCGGCCTGATCGACGCGCACGGCCATGTCATGGGACTGGGCTGGGCGCTGCTGCAGGCCAACCTCGTCGGTTCGGCCAGCAAGCAGGAAGTGCTCGCGCGCCTGCAGGCATTTGAGAAGACGCTCGCCCCCGGCGCGTGGCTGACCGGCAGCGGCTGGGACCAGAACGACTGGCCGGACAAGACCTTCCCGACCGCCACCGACCTGGATGCCGCGTTTCCCGACCGGCCCGTCTGGCTGGAGCGTATCGACGGCCATGCCGGCTGGGCCAACAGCGCCGCGCTGAAGCTGGCCGCAGCCAGGCAGCCGAAGATGTCCGACGCGGGCTGGCAACCGGAAGGCGGCCGCATCGAACGCACGGCCGGCGGCCAGCCGGCGGGCGTGCTGGTGGATGGCGCCATGCCGCTGATGCACGCGGTGATGCCGGCACCGGACCAGGCCGCGCGCGAGCGTGCGCTGTCGCTGGCGGTGGAGGCGGCCGTGCGCAACGGGCTGACCGGGGTGCACGACATGGGGACCTCGCGCGAAGACCTCGCGCTGATGCGCCAGTTCGCCGACCAGGGACGCCTGCCACTGCGCATCGATACGTATGCCGACGGCGACAGTGGCGCGTTGGCCGACCTGTGTGCCAACGGCCTGTACACCCATCCCGGTGGCCGGCTGAAGATGGGCGGCGTGAAGCTCTACATGGACGGCGCGCTCGGCAGCCGCGGCGCGGCGCTGTTGCAGGATTACAGCGACGACCACGGCAACCGCGGCCTGCTGGTCACCGACCCGGTTGCCTATGCGAAGGCGGTGGCGAAGGCCAAGTCCTGCGGCGTGCAGGTGGCCACGCATGCGATCGGCGATCGCGGCAATCGCATCGTGCTCGATACCTACGAGAAGACGCTGGGCGCCGATCGCACCGGCGACCATCGCTGGCGCATCGAACATGCGCAGGTACTGAGCCCTGAAGACCTGCCGCGCTTCGCGCCGCTGGGCGTGATCGCCTCGATGCAGCCCACGCACGCCACCTCCGACATGCCCTGGGCGCAGGATCGGCTCGGCCCGCAGCGCATCCTGGGCGCCTACGCCTGGCACCAGCTGCTGGACAGCGGCGCGCGGCTGGCGCTGGGTTCGGATTTCCCGGTGGAATCACCCGATCCGCGGCTGGGCCTGTACGCGGCAGTCACCCGCCAGGATCGCGCTGGCCATCCCCCCGGCGGATGGCTGCCGGCGCAGAAGCTGAGCCTGTCCGAAGCGGTGCGCGGCTTCACCGCCGACGCGGCTTATGCGGGTTTCGACGAAGACCGCGTGGGGCAATTGAAGGCGGGGCTCCGGGCGGACTTCGTGGTGCTGGATGAAGACCCCTTCGCCGTGGCGGCCTCCGAACTGGACGACCTGCGCATCCGCTCGACCTGGGTGGACGGCGCGGCGGTGTACGAGAACAAGGACTGAGCGCCGCTACGCCGCGAAGTCCTCCACCGCCAGCCGGTCCCACGGTGGCACGTCGCCCAGCTGCGCCAGCAGGTAATCGACGAACGCGCGCACGCGCGGTGGCTGCTGGCTACGCGCCGGCATCACCGCGCTGATCTGCGATTCCGGCGGCGGCCAGTCCGGCAGCAGCACCTTGAGCCGGCCGGCGCGCAGGTCGTCGGCGACATGCCACAGCGAATGCAGGGCAATGCCCTGCCCGGCCAGCACGGCCGCGCGCAGCAGTTCGCCGTGATTGCTCTCGAACCGGCTGTGCATGCGCACGCGCAGCACCTCGCCGTCGGGCGCGACGAGCGGCCAGGTGTCCTGCCGGCCATCGCGGCCGACCAGCAGGATGCCGGCGTGGTCGGCCAGCGCATCCGGGTGCTGGGGCACGCCATGCGCGCGCAGGTAGTCCGGCGACGCCACCAGGACGCGCCGGTTGCTGGCCAGGCGCCGGGCCACCAGCCCGGAGTCCACGAGCGGGCCGATGCGGATCGCCAGGTCGTAGCCATCCTTGACCAGGTCGACGAGGTGGTCGCTCAGGTGCGCGCTCACCGCCACCTGCGGATGCAGCCGCTGGAAACCGGGCAGCCAGCCGGAGACGTATTGCAGGCCGAACGAGGCCGGCAGCGTCATGCGCAGGTTGCCGGCCACCGCCTGGGCGCTTTCGCGCAGGCCATCGGCCAGTGCCTCCAGGTCCTGCACCAGAATCCGGCCGCGCTCGGCCAGCGCCTGGCCTTCGGGGGTGGGATGCAGGCGGCGCGTGGTCCGGTGCAGCAGCCGCACGCCCAGCGCGCGTTCGAGCCTTTGCAGGCGCTGGCTGGCTACCGCCACCGACAGGTCCAGGCTGCGCGCGGCCGCGGAAATGGAGCCTTGGTCCAGTACCCGCAGGAACAACGCGATGTCGCCCAGCCGATCCATCATTCTCAACCGAATCTTGAAGATGATTCAGGATAGCAAGGGTTTTCGCGCGAAAGTGGCGGGCGCAGCCTAAGCGCCTTCCCCACATCGGAGCTGGCCATGTCGCCCGCTGCTTCCGCGTCGCGCACGCCCGTGGCGCTGTACGCCCTGACCGTCGGTGCCTTCGGCATCGGTACCACCGAGTTCGTCATCATGGGTCTGCTGCAGCAGGTCGCCGCCGACCTGCAGGTCTCCATTCCCGCCGCCGGCCTGCTGATCAGCGGCTATGCGCTGGGTGTGTTCGTCGGCGCACCCGTGCTCACGCTGCTCAGCGCGCGCTGGCCGCGCAAGGCCGTGCTGGTCGCGCTGATGGTGATCTTCACCTTGGGCAACATCGCCTGTGCATTGGCGCCGGGCTACGCCAGCCTGATGGCCGCGCGCGTGCTGACCTCGCTGGCGCACGGCACGTTCTTCGGCGTCGGCGCGGTGGTGGCGACCTCGCTGGTCGCGCCCGAACGCCGCGCCTCGGCGATCTCGTTGATGTTCGCCGGCCTGACCGTGGCCACCCTGCTCGGCGTGCCCGCCGGCGCGTGGCTCGGGCTGCACCTGGGCTGGCGCGCGACGTTCTGGGCGGTGGCGGTGGTTGGCGTGATCGCCTCGCTGGCGGTAGCCGCGTGGGTGCCGGCCAACGTGCGCGGCGGCGAGCCGGCGCCATGGCGCGAGGAAGTCGCGGTGCTGGCGCGGCCCCAAGTGCTGCTGGCGCTGTTGATGACCGTGCTTGGCTTCGGCGGCGTGTTCGCGGTGTTCACCTACATCCAGCCGCTGCTGGTGGAGGTCACCGGTTTCAGCCAGGCGGCGGTGTCGCCGATCCTGCTGCTGTTCGGCGCGGGAATGATCGCCGGCAACCTGCTGGGAGGCCGGCTGGCCGATCGTCGCCCGGTCGCGGCGTTGCTCGGCACCCTCGCCGCGCTGGCCGTGGCTTGCGTCGTTCTCGCGCTGTCGGTGCATTCGCCCGTCGCGATGGGCGTGGCCGTGGGCCTGCTCGGCGTGGGCGCCTTCGCCACGGTGGCGCCGCTCCAGCTGCGCGTGCTGCAGGAGGCACGCGGCGGGCAGAACCTGGCATCGAGCCTGAACATCGCCGCGTTCAACCTTGGCAACGCATTCGGCGCGTGGCTGGGCGGTGTGGTGGTCGCCAGTGGCGCGGGCCTGCCGGCCACGCCTTGGGTGGCGGCCGGCGTGACGCTGTCGGGCTTGGCGGTGGCGGCGTGGAGCGTGCGTTTGGCGCAGCGCGATCGCACCCCGGTGGCCTGCGCGCAGGCCGGTTGAGCAGAGGAGACGACATCATGGAAACCCGACTGCTCGGCCGCTCCGGCTTCAAGGTGCCCGTGCTCGGCTTCGGCGCCGGCACGTTTGGCGGCAAGGGGCCGCTGTTCTCCGCCTGGGGCGACACCGGCGTGGCGCAAGCCCGGCGGATGATCGACCTGTGCCTGGACGCCGGCGTGAACCTGTTCGACACCGCCGATGTGTATTCCGATGGCGCATCGGAGGAGATCCTTGGCGCCGCGCTGCAGGGCCGGCGCGATGCCGTGATCCTGTCGACCAAGACCGGCCTGCGCCTGGGCGAAGGCCCCAACGATGCCGGCGCCTCGCGCTGGCGCCTGTTGCGCGCGGTGGAGGCTTCGCTGCGCCGGCTGCGCACCGACTACATCGACCTGCTGCAGCTGCACGCCTTCGACGCGCTCACGCCGCTGGAGGAAACCCTTTCCACGCTCGACGACCTCGTGCGCGCGGGCAAGGTGCGGTACATCGGCGCGTCCAACTTCGCGGGCTGGCAGCTGATGAAGGCGCTGTCGATCAGCCAGGCGCGGGGCTGGCAGCCGTTCGTGGCCCATCAGGCGTACTACTCGCTGGCCGGGCGGGACTACGAGTGGGAGCTTATGCCGCTGGGGCAGGACCAGGGCGTGGGCGCGGTGGTGTGGAGCCCGCTGGCCTGGGGCCGGCTCACCGGCAAGTTGCGTCGTGACCACCCGCTGCCCGAACGCAGCCGGCTGCACGACACCGCGTCGGTCGGGCCGGCGATCGACGAGGGGCGGTTCTACGACATCGTCGACGTCCTGCTGGAGATCGCCGGGGAAACCGGCCGCAGCGTGCCGCAGGTGGCGATCAACTGGTTGCTGCAGCGCCCCACCGTCAGCACGGTGCTGATCGGGGCGCGGGACGAGCAGCAGCTGCTCCAGAACCTGGGCGCAGTGGGCTGGTCGCTCGATACCGGGCAGATGGCGCGGCTGGACGAGGTGAGCCGGGTGGATCCGCCCTACCCCTACTACCCCTATTGGCGAGGCCAGTTCTCGGAACGGGCGCCGGTGATCGCGGATCGAGGCCGATAAATCGTTACCTGCCTGCCGATTCCGCAGTGCGCGCGCCGGCATCGCGCCGGCGCGCCTGTGCGGCTCAGTCCTTCGCTTCGTCGAAGGCGAGGTGGTACTTCACCGCCTCGGTGACTTCCCGCCTGGAGCCCAGGAACACCGGCACGCGTTGGTGCAGTCCATCAGGCTGGATGCCGAGGATCGGCGTGCGGCCCGTGCTGGCCAGGCCGCCGGCCTGCTCGACCAGCATGCCCATCGGGTTGGCCTCGTACATCAGGCGCAGTTTGCCGGCCTTGGACGGATCCTTGCGGTCCCACGGATAGATGAAGATGCCGCCGCGGGTCAGGATGCGATGCACGTCGGCGACCATGCTGGCGATCCAGCGCATGTTGAAATCCTTGCCGCGCGGGCCTTCCTTGCCGGCGAGCAGGTCGCCCACGTACGCCTGCATCGGCGCTTCCCAGTGGCGCTGGTTGGACATGTTGATGGCAAATTCCTTCGTCTCCTCCGGAATGCGCATGTCCGCCTGCGTGAGCAGGAACGACCCTTCCTCCCGCTCCAGCGTGAAGGCATGCGTGCCGTGGCCCAGCGTCAGCACCAGCATCGTGCTCGGCCCGTAGATGCAGTAGCCGGCGGCCACCTGCGCACTGCCCGGCTGCAGGAAGTGCTCGTCGCCCGGCTTCTCCACGCCCGGCGGGCAGCGCAGCACCGAGAAGATCGTGCCGACCGAGACGTTGACGTCGATGTTGGAGCTGCCATCGAGCGGATCGAACAGCAGCAGGAAGTCGCCGCTCGGGTAACGGTCCGGCACCGGCGTGCTGTGCTCCATTTCTTCGGAGGCGCACGCGGCCAGGTGGCCGCCCCAGGCATTGGCTTCGAGCAGGATGTCGTTGCTCAGCACGTCGAGCTTCTTCTGCGCCTCGCCCTGGATGTTGCCGGTGCCGGCATCTCCCAGCACGCCGCCCAGGGCGCCCTTGCTGACCGCGATGGAAATGCGCTTGCACGCACGCGAGACGATGGTGACGAGCTGGCGCAGCTCGGGGCCGATACGGCCGGCTTGCTGTTCTTCGATCAGGAATCGGGTCAGCGAGGTTCGCGACATGGAACGGACAGCCTTGCGTAGGAAGTGAACATCCATTGTCTCATTGCACCGTCGCCGCGCGACAGGCGCGTGGTCGGGCGATGGCGCGGCGAGTCGTTGACCGCGCTGTCATGTCGCAGAGTGTTCAGCGGCCGTCGCGTGCAGGCAGAATAATGACCATCGGCAAGACAGACAGGACAACAACGAATGGAAGCATCGAAATCGCATCGCACGCTGTGCGGGGCCCTGCTGGCTCTCGCGTTCGTTGCGCCACATGGCCGGCTGCATGCGCAGCAGACGCCCGCCGAACCCGGTGTGGCCGAACCCGCCGCCGCCGGACGCGTCGTGCAGGCGCTGTATGTGGAGATTCCCTCGGGCAGTGCGCTGACCAACGCGATGATGATGCCGGCCATTGGCAGCAGCCCGGCGGTGAAGCAACTCATCCAGGTGATGGCGCTGGGCGAGAACGCCGACTTGCAGGTGGTGGTGTTCAGCGGAAGCGAAAAGCTCGCGCTGAAGGCCGCCGAAGCCGCGTTGAAGTCGTTCGAGGGCAAGCGGCTGGAGCATCTCACGCTCGGCGTCGTCGCCGAGGCCGGCAAGCTGGAGGCGCTGCGCCCGCTCGCCGAACCGCTCGGCGTGAAACTGGTGGCCGCCAAGTCGCCGCGCTGAAAAGCGAAGGCCTCCGGTAGCGACACCGGAGGCCTTGAGGTACCGCTTGCGCGAGGCGTCAGCCCTTGGCGACGGTGGCCACCGCATTGGCCACGTAGTCCAGGTTCTTCTGGCTCAGCGCGGCCACGCAGATGCGGCCGGTGCCCACGGCGTAGATCGCGAACTCATCGCGCAGGCGGTCCACCTGGGCGCGGCTCAGGCCCGAGTAGGAGAACATGCCGGCCTGGCGCTCGATGAAGGAGAAATCCCCTGCGCCCAGCGCGTTGAGCTTGCCGACCAGGCCGGCGCGCAGCGCGTGGATGCGCTCGCGCATCTCGGTCAGTTCCTCTTCCCAGGTCTTGCGCAGCTCCGGGCTGTTGAGCACGCCGGCCACCAGCGCGGCGCCGTGCGTGGACGGGCTCGAATAGATCGTGCGGATGATGCGCTTGACCTGCGACTGCACGGCCTTGGCCTGCTTCGCATCGGCCGACACCACCGACAGCGCGCCCACGCGCTCCCCGTACAGCGAGAACGACTTGGAGTACGAACTGGCGACGACGAAATCCATGTCCATGCCGGCCAGCAGGCGGATCGCATAGGCGTCTTCCTCGATGCCCTTGTCGAAGCCCTGGTAGGCAATGTCCACGAACGGGAACAGGCCGCGTTCCTTCAGCAGTTCGGCGACGGTGCGCCACTGTTCCTGGGTCAGGTCCGCGCCGGTCGGGTTGTGGCAGCACGCGTGCAGCAGCACCACGCTGCCGCGCTCGAGCTTGCGCAGGTCGGCGAGCATGCCGTCGAAATCCAGCCCATGGCGGGCGGCATCGAAATAGGTGTAGTCGACGACATCGAAGCCGGCGGCGCCGAACACGGCGCGGTGGTTTTCCCAGCTCGGGTTGCTGATGGCCACGGTGCGGGTATCGAGCAGCTTGATCAGCAGGTCCGCGCCCACGCGCAGGGCACCGCTGCCGCCGATCGTCTGCGAAGTGCTGACGCGGCCGGCTTCCAGCAGCGGCGACTGCTCGCCGAACAGCAGCTTCTGGGTGGCCTGGTCATAGGCTGCCAGGCCGTCGATCGGCAGGTAGCCGCGCGGCTTGGCATCCAGCGCGAGCTGCTGCTCGATCTGGTACACGGCGCGCAGCAGCGGGATGCGGCCGTTCTCGTCGTAGTAGATGCCAACGCCCAGGTTGACCTTGTTCGGGCGGGCGTCGGCGTTGTAGGCCTCGGTCAGGCCGAGGATCGGATCGCCCGGAACCTGTTCGACATTTGCAAAGAAAGACACGGCGGTACTCGCTGGAGACGGAATGAGGGGGATGCTTCCGAAAGATGCGCTGCGTGCGGCGCGGCAAAGCGCTTCATCGTAACAAAGCAGCGCTGCCGACGGGGGCGAAAACCCGTGCGGATGGGCGTTTGGACAGGCTTGGGCCACAATCGGCGCATGCCCCCATCGTGTCGACTGAAACCGTTGGCCGTCGTGCTCGCCGGCCTCGGCGGGCCCCTGGCCTTCGCCGCCGCCGTACAAGCCGCCGCACCCGCAGCGGCCGAGTTGCCTGCCGTGCAGGTGCAGGCCGCCCGCGTGCGCGGCGTGGACCCGTTCGACCTGCCGTCCTCGTTCAGCGAAGTGGACGGCAGCGCCGCCGCCGACCGCCGTGGCGTGCAGGCCTCCGAACTGCTGGATGGCCTGCCCGGCGTGGTCGCCCGCGATCGCCAGAACTACGCGCAGGACACGCAGCTGTCGATCCGCGGTTTCGGCGCGCGGTCCACCTTCGGCGTGCGCGGCGTGCGCCTGTACGTGGACGGCGTGCCGGCCACGATGCCCGACGGCCAGGGCCAGCTCTCGCATTTCAACGTGATGGGCGTGGAGCGGGCCGAGGTGCTGCGCGGCCCGTTCTCCGCGTTGTACGGCAATGCCTCCGGCGGCGTGGTGCAGTGGTGGAGCGGCGCCGGTGCGGCGGGTGACCCGTGGCGCCTGCGCGCCACCTGGGGCAGCGATGCCAGTTTCACCGCCGGCGCGCAGCTGCGCGGGGCGCAAGGCCCGTTCGACTACAACCTGGCCGCCAGCCATTTCCAGACCGATGGCTGGCGCGAACACAGCCGGGCGCGGCGCGAATCGCTCAATGGGCGTTTCGGCTGGGCGCTGGCGGAGGACCGGTCGCTCTCGCTGGTGGTGAACTACCTCGATGCGCCCGACGCGCAGGATCCGCTCGGCCTCACCCGCGCGCAGTTCCAGGCCGACCCGCGCCAGGCCACTGCCGTCGCCACCCAGTTCGATACGCGCAAATCCGCACGGCAATCACAGGCCGGCCTGGTCTACGAGCAGCAGGCCGGCGCCGGCAGCCTGCGCTTGATGGCCTATGGCGGGCAGCGCGCGGTCGAACAGTACCTCGCGGTGCCGGTGGCAGTGCAGGCCAATCCGCTGCACGCCGGCGGCGTGGTGGACCTGGAGGGCAGTTATGGCGGCGCCGATGCGCGCTGGTCATGGCACGGCGAGCTGGCCGGTCGTCCGTTCGACATCACCCTTGGCGGCAACGCCGACCGCCAGCGGCAGCACCGCACCGGCTACGAGAATTTCGTGGGCAACCAGTTGGGCATCAAAGGCGCGCTGCGCCGCGACCAGCAGGACACGGTGTCGAACGTCGACCAGTTCGCGCAGGCATGGTGGCAGTGGAGCCCGCGCTGGTCGGCATTGCTCGGGGTGCGCCACAGCCAGGTGCGCTTCCGTTCGGCAGATGACTACATCACCGCGCGCAATCCCGACGACAGCGGCCGCACCGACTATGCCGCCACCACGCCGGTGGCCGGCATCGTGCTGCGGGCCAGCGAGAACCTGCGCCTGCACGCCTCGCTCGGCCGTGGCTTCGAGACGCCCACCTTCAACGAGCTCGGCTACCGCGCAGATGGCGGCGCGGGCCTGGCGCTGGACCTGCGGCCGGCGACCAGCCGCAATTACGAGCTTGGCCTGAAATGGCGCGGCGCTGACCAGGCCGCACTGGCGGTGGCGTTGTTCCGGGCCGACACCGACGACGAGCTGGCGGTTGCCAGCAACACCAACGGCCGCAGCACTTACCGCAACATCGGCCGCACCCGCCGCGAAGGCCTGGAGGCGAGCTGGACCCAACCCCTGGCCGCGCGCAGCCAGTTCGAGCTGGCCTATACCTGGCTGGACGCCACCGTGCGCCAGGGCTACCTCGTCTGCGCCAACAGCGGCTGCGCGACTCCCGATACCCCGGTGGCCGCGGGCACGGCGCTGCCGGGCGTACCGCGCCAGCAGTTCTCGGCGCGATGGTCGTGGGCGCCTGGCCGCTGGCGTCTGGGGGCGGACCTCGATGCCGCCGATCGCACGCCGGTCAACGACCTGGGCCAACAAGCCGCGCCCGGCTATGGCCTGTTGGCACTGGAGGCCTCGCACGAATGGGCGGCCCCCACGGGGACGTGGCGGGCCTTCGCCCGCGTGGACAACCTCTTCGACCGTGCCTATGTGGGCTCGGTGATCGTCAACGACGGCAATGGCCGGTACTACGAGCCCGGTCCCGGCCGGACCTTCCTGCTCGGCCTGGAATGGCGCTTCGCTGCACCCGGCGGTGCGGCGGCAGTGGATTGACCGAGATCAACGCCGCGTAACGAATCCGGGCGCATCCTCGCCCCACCCCCACGAGGAGACCCGGCATGGACAAGACGATGAAGGCGGCGGTAGTACGCGCGTTCGGGCAACCGCTGGTGATCGAGGAAGTGACCGTTCCGCGCCCCGGCGCGGGCGAGATCCTGGTCAAGATAGAAGCGTGCGGCGTGTGCCACACCGACCTGCACGCCGCCGAAGGCGACTGGCCGGTGAAGCCGAATCCGCCCTTCATCCCCGGCCACGAAGGCGTCGGCCACGTGGTGGCGGTGGGCGCGAACGTGGACTACGTGAAGGAAGGCGACCGCGTCGGCATTCCATGGCTCTACTCGGCCTGCGGCCATTGCGAGCACTGCCTGGGCGGTTGGGAGACCCTGTGCGAGACGCAGAAGAACACCGGCTACTCGGTCAACGGCGGTTTCGCCGAGTACGCCTTGGCCGACGCGCGCTATGTCGGCCACCTGCCCCGTGAGGTCGGCTTCATCGACGTGGCGCCGGTGCTGTGCGCCGGCGTCACCGTCTACAAGGGACTGAAGGTCACCGACACGCGTCCCGGCGAGTGGGTGGTGATCTCCGGGGTCGGCGGCCTTGGCCACATGGCCGTGCAGTACGCCAAGGCAATGGGCCTGAACGTGGCGGCGGTGGATATCGACGAGGACAAGCTGGCCCTGGCGCGCAGGCTCGGGGCGACGGTGACCGTGAACGCCGCGCAACAGGACCCGGCGGCCTACCTGAAGAAGGAAATCGGCGGCGCCCACGGCGTGCTGGTCACCGCGGTATCCCCCAAGGCCTTCTCGCAAGCGCTGGGCATGGTCCGGCGCGGCGGCACGGTCTCGCTCAACGGCCTGCCGCCGGGCGATTTCCCGCTGGATATCTTCGGCATGGTGCTCAACGGCATCACCGTGCGGGGTTCCATTGTCGGCACCCGGCTGGACTTGCAGGAGTCGCTGGATTTCGCCGCCCAGGGCAAGGTCGCCGCCACCGTGCATACCGACCGGCTGGAGAACATCAACGACATCTTTGCGCGCATGCATGCCGGCAAGATCGAAGGCCGCGTCGTGCTCGACATGGCCAGTTGACGCGCCGGCGCGTGGTGCGCTCAGCCCGGCGGCTGCCCCGGCAGCCGCGCGGGCGATTCCGCATCGCCCGGGATCAGCTCGTCGGGCCGTTCGCCGGCGCCGCGGTCCTCCATCTCCTGGCTGTCGTGCTTGCCGCGCTGTTCGCCGGGCACCGGCGGGGACTGTTCGCGCAAGGGATCTCGGGTCATGGCGAAGGCTCCAGGCTGGGGAGGCCGAGTTCACCGCGAGCGGCGTGAAGGCCGGGGCAAGCGCCGCGATCACGCTTGTCTAACGGCGGCGGCGTTACTGCTGAGCGCCCCTCCCCGCCGATGCCGGAGCCGCGCCATGCGCACCTTCGAACGTCGTCCCGACCGTCGCCTGTTCGCCGCCCCGCTGGATCCCCAGCTCCCGGCCCTGTTGCCCGCGCTGGAAAACGGCATCGCGCAGGACTACCGCCACTACAGCCTGGTGGACTACCAGCGCCGCCGCCGTCGTGGCGGGCCGACTTGGCGCGACCTCTATCCGGCCTACGAATTCGCCCGCCGCACCCATGCTGCCGACTGGCCACGCGCCCCGGACATCGACGACGCGCTGGCCGCGCAATGGGAGCAGATGCGCGGTGCCTCGCGCCTGAGCTGGCGGCGCGCGCGCGCCGTGGTGGAGGACGCCTGGCGCGCGCTGGACCACATGCCCGAAGCCGCTGTCCACGGAGTTGCGCACTGATGGCACGACCGATCTGGACCGGCACGCTTTCCTTCGGCCTGCTCAACGTGCCGGTTTCGCTGATGTCAGGCGAGCGCAGAACCGACCTGCACTTCCGCATGCTCGATTCGCGCGACAAGAAGCCCATCCGCTTCGAGCGCGTCAACGCCGATACCGGCGAGGAAGTGCCATGGAAGGAGATCGTCAAGGCCTTCGAGTACGACAAGGGCAGCTACGTGGTGCTGGAAGAATCCGATATCCGCTCGGCGGCGCCGGAAACGCATGAGGCGGTGGAGGTCGAGACCTTCGTCGACGCCGCCGACATCGACCCGCGCTACTACGAGAAGCCCTACATCCTCGTGCCCGGCAAGAAGGCCGAAAAGGGCTACGTGCTGTTGCGCGAGACCCTGCGTTCGACAGGCAAGGTGGGCATCGCGCGCGTGGTGATCCGTACCCGCGAATACCTGTCGGCGGTGGTCCCGGAGGGCGACGCGCTGGTGCTGCTGCTGCTGCGCTACCACCAGGAGTTGGTCGACCCGGAGGACTACAAGCTGCCCACCGGCTCGGCCAAGGACTACCGCATCACCCCGCGCGAGCAGGAAATGGCCGCGCAGCTGATCGAATCGATGTCCGGGCAATGGAAGCCGCAGGACTTCCACGATGAGTTCCGTGCGCGCCTGGAGGCCGTGCTGAAGAAGCGCATCAAGGCCAAGGGCGGCACGACGAAGATCGAGGACACCCCCGCATCGCACGAGGAAGAGGCCACCAACGTGGTCGACTTCATGTCGCTGCTGCAAAAGAGCCTGAAAGCCAACACGCGCACGCCGGCGAAGAAGACCGCCGCCAAGAAGGCGCCCGCGCGCAAGGCCACGACCAAGAAGGCGACCAAGGCCACGAAGGCGGCAAAGAAAGCGCCGGCGCGGCGCAAGGCGGGCTGAGCCGTGGCGCCAGCCCGCCAGCCGGCGCGCGAGGTGACCCTCACCCATCCCGAGCGGGTGGTGTATGCGGCATCGGGCCTGACCAAGGCCGACGTGGCCGACTATTACCGCGCGGTGGCGCGTTGGCTGCTGCCGGAAGTGGCACGCCGGCCGCTGTCGCTGCTGCGTTGCCCGGACGGCGCCGGTGCCGAGTGCTTCTTCCAGAAGCACGTCGGCCGCGGCCTGGGCGCGAACGTGCATGCGGTCCCGCTGGAACAGAAGAGTGGGGTGGAGGATTACCTCTATATCGAGGACCTCGCCGGCTTACTGGAACTGGTGCAGATGAACACCTTGGAGCTGCATCCCTGGGGGGCGACGGTGGACGACCCCGAGCACCCGGACCAGCTGGTGTTCGACCTGGATCCGGGCCAAGGCGTCGCCTGGCGCGACGTCAAGCTGGGGGCACGGCAGATCCGCGCCGAGCTTCGCCATTTCGGACTGGAGAGCTTCGTGCGGCTGTCCGGCGGCAAGGGCCTGCATGTCGTGGCGCCGCTGCGGCCGCGCGCTGGCTGGGACGCGGCGCGCGCCTTCGCCGACCAGCTTGCGCACCGGCTGGCGGAGCGGCATCCCGACCGCTATGTCGCCACGATGAGCAAGGCCAAGCGCGACGGGGTGATCTTCATCGATTGGCTGCGCAACGCGCGCGGCGCCACCAGCGTGTGCTCCTGGTCGCTGCGCGCCCGCGAGCTGGCCACCGTGGCGATGCCCTTGCGCTGGGAAGAACTGTCCCGGATCGCCACGCCGCAGGCCTTCCCGTTGCCCAAGGCCATGCAGCGCGCCGCCCGGCTGAAGCGGCACCCCTGGGGCGACTGGCACGCGCTGAAGCAGGTGCTGCCTGAACGATGAAGCGCCCGGCACGGGCGGCCAGCGCGGTCGCACCGTGTAAAATCGCCTTCTTTTTGGCTGGAATAATGGCGGAAAGCACGACAAGGGCGCTGGTCTCGGCCCCGCCATTCATTCGCCTGCTGGCCGGCCTGGCGCAAGCCGATGCCGGACGCGCGGCGCCGGTGTTGACCGAGCGCCTGGGCCAATGGGTCGAATGGAACCACGCGGTCTCGCTGGCCCGCGCGCTGGACCAGCCGCCGCCGCCGGCCCCAGATACCTTCGACGAAACCGCGCCCGGCGAGGCCGAATGCGCCCAGGCGCGCGACACGCTGGTGCAGGCCATCACCACCGAGCCCCTGCTGGCCCGCCGCCCGGCGCCGGAAAGCAGGGCCGCCCGGGAATTTGCGCCCTACCAGGAGCGCTGCCTGTCGCTGCAGCGCGCCATGCACAGTGCCACCGGCCGCCTGCGCGGCGCCCTGCGCGATCGCCTCGCCGCCGGGCCGGAGCCGCTGGCCCGGCTGGCCGAAGTGGACGCGCTGATGGAACAGGTGCTCAGCCCACGGGAACAACGCTGGCTGGCGTCCGTACCCACCCTGCTGGGCGAGCGGTTTGCGCGGCTGCGCCCGGCCGTTTCCGATGAGGCAGGCGATCCGGCCCCGCCCACCGGCGAGTGGCTCGACCTCTTCCGGCAGGACATGCGCGAGGTGCTGCTCGCCGAACTCGACTTCCGTTTCCAACCGCTGGAGGCGCTGCTGGCAGCGCTTCGCGCCTGAATGACCGCCATGCTCAAACATCCGCTCAACCTCATCGTCTTCCTCCTCGGCCTGTTCGCCATCGCCTGGACTGGCGCCGGCTACGTCCTCAGCCATCCGCTCGCAGCCGCGGTCGCTCTGGTGATCGGCGCCTGCTATCTCGCCGGTGTCCTGGAGCTGTCCCGTTACCAGCGGGCGACCGACGCGCTGAAACAGGCGCTGGCGGACGTGGACAGCGCCCGCAATGACCTGCCCGCATGGCTGGCGCGCCTGCCGGTCCCGCTGCGTGTCCCGGTGCGCCTGCGCATCGAGGGCGAGCGCGTGCCGATGCCGGCGCCGGGCATGACGCCGTATCTGGTGGGCCTGCTGGTGCTGCTGGGCATGCTCGGCACGCTGCTGGGCATGATGGCGACGCTGCGAGGCACCGGCTTTGCGCTGGAAAGCGCCGCCGACCTGCAGTCGATCCGCGATTCGCTTGCCGCGCCGGTCAAGGGGCTGGGTTTCGCTTTCGGCACCTCGATTGCCGGTGTCGCCAGCTCGGCGATGCTCGGGCTGTTGTCGGCGCTGTGCCGCCGCGAACGCGTGCAGGTGATCGAACAGCTCGACGCCAGCATCGCCACCTCGCTGCAGCAGTACTCGCGCGCGCACGAACGCCACCAGACCTTCCAGCTGCTGCAGGCGCAGGCCTCGCTGATGCCGGTGCTGGTTGAACGCTTGCAGGCAATGGCCGGCAGCCTGGAGCAGCGCGCGGCGGCCGACAGCGAACGCCAGCAGGCGCAGCACGCGGATTTCCAGCGGCAGGCGCGCGAGGCGCAGGCCGAGCTCTCCGCCACGCTGGAGCGTGCGCTGCGTACCGCCGTGGCCGAAGGCGCGCAGGCCATCGGCGCGGGACTTCAGCCCATGGTGGACCAGACGATGGCCGGGCTGGCACGCGAAGGCGCCGCCACGCATGCGCGCGTGACCGAGGCGGCGCAACAGCATTTCGATGCGCTGTCCGCGGGTTTGGCCGCTTCCAGTACCGCCGCCGCTTCGGCGTGGACGCGGGCCGTCGACGAACAGCGCCAAGCCAATACCGCGCTGGCGACCACGCTGGAGGGCGCGCTGGCCCGCTTCAACGACGACTTCGCGCAGCGGAGCGCCGCGGTGGTGGATGGCGTGTCCGCGCGCCTGGAGGCCGGCACGCAGGACATGGTCGCGGCATGGTCGCAGGCCATCGTGCAGCAGGAGTCGGCCAACGCAGCGCTCGCCGAGGCGCAGGCCAAGGCGCTCTCCCACGCGGCCGACGCAATCGAACGGCATTCAGACGCCTGGGTGACGCGCGCCGGTGAGTCGCACGCCCGGTTGCAAGCCGAACTGGTCGCACGCGACGAACAACGCCTGGTCCAGTGGCGCGACACCCTCACCGCCGCCGGGGCCACGTTGCGCGAAGACTGGCTGCAGGCCGGCAGCGAAGGGGCCCAGCGCCTTCGCGACGCCTGCGATGCCCTGCAGCGCACCGGCGAAACGTTGGCTACCGCCACGCAGGCACAGGCGAGCGCCACCATCGAGGAAGTCGCGCGCCTGGTGCAGACCGCCGCGGCGGCACCGCAAGCCGCCGCCGAAGTCATTGCCGGCCTGCGGCAGACGCTCTCGGAAAGCATGGCACGCGACAACGACATGCTCGCCGAGCGCAGCCAGATGCTGGCCACGCTCGATACGCTGCTGGCAGCGGTCAACCACGCCTCCACCGAACAGCGCGCCGCCATCGATGCGCTCGTTGCGACTTCGGCCGACCTGCTCGACCGGGTCGGCGCCCGCTTCGCCGAGCGCGTGGAAGCCGAAGGTGAGCGCCTGGACGCAGCTGCCGCGCAGCTGGCGGTCGGTGCCACGGAAGTGGCCAGCCTGGGCGATGCCTTCGGCGGCACGCTGCAATCCTTCGCTGCCGTCAACGAGGCGCTCGCCGAACGCCTGCAGGGCATCGAGCAGGCACTGGTGCAGTCGCTGGCGCGCAGTGACGAGCAGCTGGCCTACTACGTGGCGCAGGCGCGCGAAGTGGTGGACCTGAGCATGCTGGCACAGCGCCAGATCGTCGAGGAACTGCGCCAGGCTACCGGCGCGGGCACGGCATGAGCGTCGAGTTCGAGGCCGAAGAAGGCGGTACCGCGCCAGTGTGGGCGGCGTTCGGCGACCTGATGTCGGTCCTGCTGGGCGCATTCGTGCTGATCCTGGTCGGCGTGATCGCCGTGCAGCAACAGCTGTCCAGCCGGTTGGACGAGGAAATGCGCCAGCGCCAACACGAAGCGCAGCAGCGCAAGGCACTGGAGCAGGCGCTGGCCGCACCGCTGGCGGCCGGCCGGGTGACGTTCGTGGATGGCCGCATCGGCATCCGCGGCAACGTGCTGTTCGCGCTGAATTCCGACCAGTTGCAGCCGGAAGGGCGCGAGGTGCTGCGCAGCCTGGCCGGCCCGTTGAAGACCTACCTTCAGGGGCGCGACGAAATCCTGATGGTCAGCGGCTTCACCGACGATGGCCAGGTGCACGAAGGCAATCGCCGCTTCGCCGACAACTGGGCGCTTTCGGCCGAGCGCGCGCTGACGGTGACGCGCGCGCTGATCGACGAAGGCGTGCCCGCTTCCTCGGTGTTCGCTGCTGCGTTTGGCGCGCAGCAGCCGGTGGATTCCAATGCCAGCGAGGAAGGCCGCGCACGCAATCGCCGCGTCGAGCTGGCGCCGGTACCGCGCCCACGCACCGCCACCACCGCCCCGCATGCACGCTGAGCGCGACGCCGTGCTGGCGCAGCTGTCGCGCTGGCGGGAAACGGGAGCGGACCGCTTCGATCCCCCGCGTTTCCGCTTCATCGAAGCGATGGCTTCGCGGCTGGCCCGTCATGAGGGCAGGGCATACGAGGTGATGCTGGCACGGCTGTCCACGCAGGTGGAAGCATATGCGGCGGACCTGGCGCAGGCCGAGGCGCCGCATGCCGAAGTGCGCGCCGAAGCGTCGGCCGGTGGTCCGTTCGCACCCCTGCTCGGCCGGCTGGGCGCGGCGCGCCGCGCGCGTGGCGCCGACGATGCCGAAGGCCTGCTGCAGTTGCCGGCGTTGAATGATTTTCGCCGGCTGTGGGGCGAACTGCTTGGCGAGCGCCGCCTGCGCCAGTCGCTGGCCCCGCAGCCGGAAGATGCCGGTCCGCTCAACTCCGGCGTCCTGGTGCACCGCGCGATGGCGCACATGCGGGCGACCAGCCCGGAATATCTGCGTCATTTCCTGGCCTACGCCGACCACCTGTGCTGGCTGGAACGCCTCTACCAGGCGCGCACGCCGGCGACGGCCCAGCCGTCGAGCCCGGGGCGCCGCGCTACGCCGCGCAAGCGCCGGGTGTGATTCTCACGCCGGCGGTTCTGCCCAGCCCTCGCGACGGTTTGTCTGTCCGATGCCCGGGTTGAACGTGTTGCAGGGGTCCAGCTGGCGGTAGTGGGCTTCCAGCGCCGGCTTGGCGCGGTACAGGTGGCCGACGTTGTGTTCGGCCGGATACTCGGCGCCGCGCCGGTCCAGCCCGGCCCACATCGCATGTTCGATCGCGAGCGGGTCGTTGCCTTTGCGCACGATGTAGTCCTGGTGGAACACGTGGCACAGGAAGTGTCCGTAATACAGCTTGTGCAGCAGCGTGGCCTCGATGTCGGCCGGCAGCGTTTCCACCCATTGCGCGTCATTGCGGCGCAACGCCACGTCCAGGGCGACGATGTCCTCCACGGCATCGCGATGCGCCTGCCGATACCTGACGGCCGCGCCGGCCACCGCGAAGCGATGCAGGAAGGCCTTGCGCGCTTCGTCTTCATCGCAGCGGAAGAATCCTCCGCTCGTGCTGGCGTTGAAGTGCTGCTTGAGGAACAGCTCCACCTCCGGTACCTGTGCGTGGCCCACGCGCAACAGGAGATGGTGCTCGTAGCGCTCGCGGAAGTCATACATGCGCTCGGGCAGGTGGCGCGGCAGCAAGCCCGTCACCGCCTGGATCAGCCGATCCGCCGCGCCGGGCAGGCCGAGCGCCTCGCACCAGCCATCGACCCGGCTCTTCAACGCGAAGGCCCCAGGTACGCGTGCCGTTCCCAGGTGCTCGATCAGCAGGAAGGTGTCCTTGCCGTACTTCTCGCCGATGTCGAAGGCATCGCGGTGCAGGTATTCGCCGGCGATGGGCAGGGTATCGAACTGCGTGAGCAGGTAGCGGCGTACCGCGGTGAGGTCGTCCGGCGCGTTGGTACCGAGGTAGAACACCGCGCTGTCCTCGCGCGGGAAGGTATCAAGCCGCACCGCGAACACCGCCAGCCTGCCGGCCGAACCCGAGGCTTCGAACAGGCGCACCGGGTCGGCATTGAAGCGTGCCGGCGTGGTCGCATCCACCTCGCGCACGTGCTGCCCGTAATGGTGGTCCGAGGCCGCGCGTGCTGGATCGTCGATGATGTCGCGTTCGACATACTCGCCTGCGTCGAGCCGGCGAAGGATCTCCTCCGGCGCCTCGCCCAGCGCGATGCCGAGATGGTTCACCAGCCGCAGCTGGCCGTCCTCTCCCAGTTGCGCATAGAGCGCCAGCTCGGTGTACGCAGGGCCCCGCCGCACCAGCGCGCCGCCGGAGTTGTTGCATACCCCACCCATCACCGAGGCCCCGATGCACGACGAGCCGATCACCGAGTGCGGCTCGCGATGCAGCGGCGCGAGTGCCTGCTCCAGCTGGTCCAGCGTCGCGCCCGGCAGGCACACCACCTGGCGGCCATCGCGGATCAGGCGGATGCCACGCAGCCGCTGCGTGCTGATCATCACCACCGGGCGGTCGTAGGTGTCGCCGTCGGGCGTGGAGCCGCCGGTCAGGCCGGTATTGGCGGCCTGCAGGATCACGATGCAGCGGGCTGCCACGCAGGCCTGCAGCAGCTGCCACATCTCCACCAGGTTGCCCGGTCGCACTACCGCCAGCACCGGGCCGTCGCCGAAGCGGTAGCCCTTGCGATAGCGCCGCGTCGCACGCTCGCCGGTCAGCACGTGGCTGGGGCCAGCGATGGCGCGCAGCTGTGAAAGCACATCGTGCGCGAAAGGGAGGCGGTCCATCTCAGGCATCCCGTACCAGCAGCTGGCGGTCGATGCCGGCAATCGACTTGGCACCGGTGAGGATCATCGCCACGCGCATCTCCTTCTCGATCAGATCCAGCAGGTTGAACACGCCGGCTTCGCCCGCGGAGGCCAGCGCGTAGACGAACGCGCGGCCGAGCAGCACGCCATCGGCGCCCAGTGCCAGCATACGCACGACATCCAGCCCGTTGCGGATACCCGAGTCGGCCAGGATGCGCAGGTCACCCTGCACCGCATCGGCAATGGCCGGGAGCGCGCGTGCGGTGGAAGGTACGCCGTCCAGCTGGCGTCCGCCATGGTTGGACACCACGATGCCGTCGGCGCCGAAGCGCACCGCTTCGCGCGCATCTTCCGCATCCAGGATGCCCTTGATGACCATCGGGCCGCGCCAGAACTCGCGGATCCACTCCAGGTCCTTCCACGAAATCGAATGGTCGAAGTTGCTGCCGAGCCAGCCGATGTAGTCGGCCAGCCCGGTGGAATGGCCGCGATAGGCGGAAATGTTGCCCAGGTCGTGCGGCCGCCCGCGCAGGCCCACGTCCCATGCCCAGCGCGGGTGGGTCACGGCCTGCAGCATGCGCCGCACGGACGCGTTCGGTCCGCTCATGCCTGAGTGCGCATCACGGTAGCGTGCGCCCGGCGTGGGCATGTCCACGGTGAACACCAGCGTGGTGACGCCAGCCGCGCGCGCGCGTTCCAGCGCATTGCGCATGAAGCCCCGGTCGCGCAGCACGTAAAGCTGGAACCACAGGGGGCGCTCGATGGCCGGGGCGACTTCCTCGATCGGGCACACCGACACCGTCGACAGCGTGAACGGCACCCCCTTGCGCGCTGCGGCCCGCGCGGCCTGTACCTCGCCGCGGCGGGCATACATGCCGGTCAGGCCGACCGGCGCCAGTGCCACCGGCAGCGCGAAGCGCTCGCCGAACAGCTCGGTTTCCAGGCTCACGCCGGTCATGTCCTGTAGGACGCGCTGGCGCAGGGCGATGTCGGCCAGGTCTTCCACATTGCGCCGCAGCGTGCGCTCGGCATACGCGCCGCCGTCGATGTAATGGAACAGGAAGGGCGGCAGGCGCGACTGCGCGGCGGCGCGGTAATCGGTAGAGGCGGAAATGATCATGGGATGCGCAGGGCAGGGGAGGGGAGGCGCGAGGCGCGCTCGCGCCGTGCGGCGTTGTCCTCGAGCGCGCGCAGCGCATCGTGGACGAAGGCGAGATGCCGTTCGGCGGCATCGCGCGCGGCAGCCGCGTCGCCGGCGAGGATGGCGTCGCGCAACGTTTGGTGTTGCTGCGCCAGCGCCGGCGCGGTGCGCGGATCGCGATACAACGCCTGCCGGCTTTGCGAGATGTTGGTCTGCAACAGCGTGAACAGCCCGCGCATCACCTGCACCAGCACGAGGTTGTGCGAGGCCTCGGCGATGCTCAGGTGGAAGCGGGCGTCTGCTTGCGCCTCGGCGGCGGCGTCTTCGCGTGCATGCGCGTCGGCCATCGCGTCGAACGCGGCGCCGATGCGGGCGCGGTCCTCGTCGGTGGCGCGCAACGCGGCATGCCAGGCCGTGGCGCCCTCCAGCGCATGCCGGGTTTCCAGCACGTCGAAGCGGTAGGCCGGGTCCGCCTGCAGCACGGTGCCGGCCTCGAACAGGGGTTCCATGACCGATGTCGCGCCGGTGGAAAGCCCCTGCAGATAGGTGCCACCGCCCGCCCGGGTGGCCAGCAGGCCAATGCTGGCCAATTGCTGGATCGCCTCCCGCACGACACTGCGCGAGACGCCCAGCTCAAGGCTCAAGGTGCGCTCTGCCGGGAGGCGCTGGCCGGGTTGCAGGTCGCGCTCGACGATCAGGCGGCGCAGCTGCGCCGCGGTGCGGTCGGATAGCCGGTCGCTATCCCCCGGAGCTGGTCCTACCGATTCTGTGAATGAGGTCGCCATGAGCGCCATTAGGCGCCCGCGGCTTCGCCGGGATCAAGCAAACACGGTGTCTTGAAAACCTATTGTGGTCAGACCAATCGCGTGGGCAGCAATCGACCCGTCTGCGCGGCGTATGCGGCATACGCGTCTGGGAAGGCTGCGCGCAGCGCGGTTTCCTCCACCTGGATGCGGCGACGGAACGCCCAGTACACCGGCAGGCACAGCAGCGGCAGCGCGAACACGTTGGCCAGGCCGACGCCCAGGCCGAGGAAGCACAGCAGCGCGCCGGTGTAGGAAGGGTGGCGCACCCAGCGGTAGGGGCCGTGGCGCACGAGTTCGTGGCCCTGCTGCACGCTCACGTCCACGGTGAAGAATCGCGCCAGCACATGGATCGACCAGAAGCGCAGCGCCAGGCCGCCACCGATCAGCGCGCATCCGGTCCAGCGCATCGGCGCCTGCCATGCGGCGGGCAGATGGCCGTACCCGGAGATCGTGACCGCCACGGCGGCAGCGATGCCCAGCATCAGCAGGCGCCACAGCAGCCCGAGCGTACCGGCGTCGCGGGCACCGCCGTCGGCAGCCCGGCGGCGCAGACCCAGCCAGATTTCACTGGCGCCCCAGGCCACGTTCAGAGCGAGGAACAGCAGCTGCGGCTGCACGGGCGTGGCGGGGGCGGTGATGGCGATCATGGGACGGCCTCCTCTGGGGATGTGGCCAGTCTGCGCGTGGCGCGCTCGCCCGTCAGGGGCCGGTGGTCATCGAAGCGACCTGCCGGAAGTCACTTTCTGGGCGGGCCCCATTGCCGCGGCGTGGCCCGGGCTGCCAGCATCGCCACATGCCCGTCTTCCTGCGCGAATTGCTCAAGCCCCTCAGCCTGGCCGGCCTGCTGACGTTGGGTGCCATCGCGCTGTCGTTCACCCTGACCGAATCACCGTACGGGCCATGGCGCTGGGTCGCCTGGGGCGCCTTCGTGCTGGGCTTCATCGCGCAGAGCGACGTGCCGCGCCGCGCGGACCATGCGTTGCTGGTCGCGCAGGCGTGCATCGCGATGGTGCTGGTGTGGATGGAAATCCGCACCGGCACCGCGCCGGTGCTGACAGTGATCGTCGTGGCGCTGGCCGCGCGCCGCTGGCCGCGCATCGCGGTGTGGGGCCTGGCGCTGGCCATGGATGTGGCGATGTACCTGATGCTCGTCCGTCTGGAAGACTTCAAGCCCTGGCTGGTCGTCTCGCTTTACGGCGGCTTCCAGGCCTTCGCCGCGTTGACCACCTATTACGCGATGGAAGCCGGCCGTACGCGCGACGCGCTGATGCACGTCAACGCCGACCTGCTTGCCACCCGCGCCTTGCTGGCCGACAGCGCGCGCGACGCAGAGCGCTTGCGGCTGTCGCGCGAGTTGCACGACGTGGCCGGCCACAAGCTCACCGCCATGCGGCTCAACCTGCGCCGCCTGGCCGCCGATCCCGCGTTGGCCGGCCATGCCGAACTGGCACTGGCCGAACAGCTTTCGGCCGAACTGCTCGGCGATATCCGTAATGTCGTGCGTTCGATGCGCGACGATCCCGGCATGAACCTGGAAACCGCCTTGCGTGCACTGGCCGCGCCGTTCCCGCGGCCAAGCCTGGCCGTGCACATCGATCCACAGGTCCGCATCCGCGACACCCACGTGGCCGAGACCGTGCTGCGGCTGACGCAGGAGTCGCTGACCAACGCCGCGCGCCATGCCGATGCCGACCATGTGCGCCTGCGCCTGTCCCAGCAGGGTGATGTGCTCTGCGTGGAGATCGAGGACGACGGCGCCGCGCCGGCCAGCCTCTGCGAAGGCAATGGCATCGCCGGCATGCGCGAGCGCGTGGCCGCGCTGCAAGGGCAACTGGAGGTCGGGCGTGGCGCTCGCGGCGGACTGCGCCTGAGTGCGAAACTGCCCGCATGACATCTTCACCGCTCCGCCTGGCCTTGGCCGATGACCAGATCCTCGTGCGCGCCGGCCTGCGCGCGTTGCTGCAGGACCAGGGCCTGGCCGTAGTGATAGAAGCCGACGATGGACAGTCGCTGCTCGACCAATTGCAAGCCGGCAGCGTGGACGTCGTGCTGAGCGATATCCGCATGCCGGGCGTGGATGGCATCGAGGCATTGCGCGCGCTGCGGGCGCGCGGCGACGGCGTGCCGGTGCTTCTGCTCACCACCTTCGACGACGCGGACCTGCTGCTGCAGGCACGCGAGGCCGGCGCGCAGGGTTTCCTGCTCAAGGATGCCGCGCCGGAGGACCTGCGTGAAGCGATTGCGCGGGTGGCTGCCGGCGAAACGCTGCTGCAACCGGTCAGCACCGACCCGGTGCGCGCGCGATACCGCTACCGCGACCAAGCGCCCCCGACGGACACCTTCGGCGAACGCGAGGTGGCGATCCTGCGGCTGCTGGCCGGCGGTTACTCGAACAAGGAAATCGCGCGCACGCTGTTCCTGGCCGAGGGCACGGTAAAGAACTACGTCTCCAACATCCTCGACAAGCTGGGCACGCGTGACCGCACGCGCGCGGTACTGAAGGCGATCACGCTGCGGGTGATCTGAGGGCACGCCGCCGGGTCAACGTGGTCTCAACGCCGCACGTCGAACCGTCCCTCGCCGATCAGCGCTTCCACTTCCGCCACCGAGACCGGGTTGAAGTCGCCGGGAATCGTGTGCTTCAAGCACGCCGCGGCCAGCCCGAAACGCACCGCCGCCTCCGCGCCCCACCCATCGATCAGGCCGTGCAGCACGCCGGCAGCGAATGCATCGCCGCCACCGATGCGGTCGACAATGCCGGTCACCGACTCGGCAGGCGCCAGCGCCTCGGTGCCGTCGCGGCCCAGCAGCATCGCGCCCAGGCTGTGGTGATCCACGCTGAGCGTGGCGCGCTGCGTGCAGGCCATCCAGCGCAGTTGGGGGAACGCCTCGAACGCCTGCGCGGCGGCCGAGCGCACCCGTTCGCGCACGTCCTCCTGCGGGAATTCGCCGCCCAGCACCACGCCGATATCGCGGTAGTCGGCGAACACGATGTCGGCGCACGCGAACAGCTCGCGCAGCACGCCGGCGGCATCGCCCTGCCAGCGTTGCCACAGCTTCGGACGGAAGTTGCCATCGAAGGACACGCGTACGCCCAGGCTGCGTGCGTGCCGCGCCGCGTCGATCGTCGCTTGGGCCGCTTCCGGGCCCAGCGCGGGACTCACGCCGGACAAATGCAGCCAGTCCGCGCCGGCCAGTAGCGCATTCCAGTCGTAATCCTGCGGTCGTGCCAGCGCGAACGCCGAATCGGCGCGGTCGTACACCACTTCGCTGGCGCGATGGCCGGCGCCGGTGGTGAGGAAGTACAGGCCCATGCGGCCGGCCACCGCACGCACCGCGGCGGTATCCACCCCATGCCGACGCAATTCCCCGGTGGCCGCCGCGCCCAGCGGGTTGTCGGCCACGGTGCCGAGCATCGCCACGTCATGGCCGAAGTGCGCCAGCGATACCGCGACATTGGCCTCCGCGCCGCCGACATGCACATCCAGTCGGGGCGTCTGCAGCAGCAGTTCGCGGCCAGGGGCGCCAAGGCGCAACAGCAATTCTCCGAAACAGACCACGCGGGTACGACGCATGCGGCTTTCCTTGGACGGTGGGACAGCGCGGCCAGTGTGAAACTGACCATCGGTGTCATTCTAGGGGGCGATATGAGCCGCCGACCAGCGGGCGGTCCCGGCGGTGTTCCGGCGCGTCCTCCGCAACGATAGGACGCTTCCGGCGTCAATTAGGCTCAAAAACAGTACAAACCTTGCTGCGCTGCAAGATGTGACGGCGTGAAACAGCTGATAACGTCTTTTTGACCAGCGGTGTCATCGGCTGGAACAACACGCAGAACACCACGTAGTTCATGGACCCTTGGGAGGGGAGGACATGCAATCTCGTATTTCCAGCCGGAAGACACCGGTTACCTTGCTCGCGTTTTCCATCGGCCTCGCCCTGCAGGCCGGCAACGCGTTCGCCCAGACCGCCGAGCAGCGGGACCCGGCCGGCCATCAGGCGCAGGAGGCGATCGGCGCCGAGCAGGCCCAGGGCGCCGTCGACCTGGATACCGTGACCGTCACCGGCTACCGCGCATCGGTCGAGAAGGCGCTGGACATCAAGCGCGGCGAGACCGGCATGGTTGACGCCATCGTGGCCGAGGATATCGCGAACTTCCCGGACACCAACCTGGCCGAATCGCTGCAGCGCATCCCCGGCGTGGTCATCACCCGCGACGCGGGCGAAGGCCGCAACATCTCGGTGCGCGGCCTCGGCCCGGATTTCACCCGCGTGCGCATCAACGGCATGGAGGCGCTGACCACCGTCGGCGGTTCGGACCAGTCCGGCGGCTCCAATCGTTCGCGTGGCTTCGACTTCAACGTCTTTGCCTCGGACCTGTTCACCCAGCTGATCGTGCGCAAGACCGCTTCGGCCGACGTGGAAGAGGGCTCGCTCGGCGCGACCGTCGACCTGCGCACCGCGCATCCGTTCGACTATGACGGCTTCACCCTGGCCGGCAGCGCGCAAGCCGCCTACAACGACATGGCCGAGAAGGCGGATCCGCGCGTCGCCGGCCTGATCGCCAACACCTGGGCCGATGGCACGTTCGGCGCGCTGTTCTCCTTCGCCTATTCCGAGCGCCAGTTGCTGGAAGAGGGCAGCAACTCCGGCCGCTGGGCCGGCGGCACCGCCAACAACGGCTTCAACCCGGCCTCGCCGTTCCAGGCCGCCCGTGCGGCCAACGTCTGGAGCCCGCGGTTCCCGCGTTACACGCTGATGGAACACGAGCAGAAGCGTACCGGCCTGACCGGTTCGCTGCAGTGGAAGCCGGGCGACAACACCGAGTTCACCCTCGACGGCATGTACTCCAAGATCGATGCCAAGCGCACCGAGAAGTACATCGAGGCCATCTCGTTCTCGCGCGGTGCCTCGCAGAACGGCAAGCCGGAGATGCTGGTCAACGACGGCTACATCGATCCGAACACCGGCGCGCTGCTCTATGGCCAGTTCGACAACGTCGATATCCGCACCGAGCACCGCTACGACGAGTGGAACACCACCTTCAAGCAGCTTTCGCTCGCCGGTGAACATCGTTTCAGCGATACGTTCAAGATCAACGGCCAGGTCGGCACCTCGAGCTCCAAGCACGAGAACCCGATCCAGACCACGATCATCATGGACAAGCTCAACGTCGACGGCTACAGCTACGACTACCGGGGCAACAGCCGCTCGCCGGTGTTCAACTACGGCATCGATCCGACAGACGGCACCGGCTGGACGCTGGCCGAAATCCGCCTGCGCCCGCAATACGTGGACAACGACTACGACATCGGCGACCTGGACTTCACCTGGAACATGGCCTCCAGCTTCACGCTGAAGGGCGGCGTGCAGTACAAGGACTACACCTTCAAGACCCGCGAGCTGCGCCGTGCGTCTGAAGTGTCGGTGCCGAACTTCGCCACCGGCAACAAGATCGTGCCGGTCGAGTACACCGAACTGGCCAGCCTGGGCGGCATCACGGGCTCCCCGGGTACCTGGGTCATCCCGAACCTGGATGCCATCGCCGATGCGCTGGACATCTACAGCAACAGCGGCACCTTCGCGGTGGCCGAGCGTGCGGTGAACACCCGTAGCGTGGAGGAGAAGGACACCGGCTTCTGGCTGATGGGCGACTTCGGCTTCGACATCGGCAACGTGCCCTTCAGCGGCAACATCGGCGGGCGCTACGTCAAGACCAAGCAGTCCTCCACCGGCTACGCGACGGTGGGCTCGGCGCTGGTGAACACCACGGTGGATCGCGAGTACAACGACTTCCTGCCGTCGATGAACCTGGTCGCCAACATCACGCCGGATTTCCTGATCCGCTTCGGCGCGGCCAAGGTGATGGCGCGTCCGGGCCTGGGCAGCCTGACCCCGGGCGTGACGGTCAACGTCTCCGGCGGTGCGCGCACCGTCAGCGGCGGCAACCCGAACCTGGACCCGATCCGCGCCAAGACCGCCGACCTCGGCTTCGAGTGGTACTTCGACGAAGGCTCCATGCTCGGGCTGGCGCTGTTCTACAAGGACATCGAGAGCTTCGTGCAGACCGCGCGCACCGTGATGCCGTACTCGGCCAGCGGCCTGCCGGTCAGCCTGCTCGAAGGCACGGGTGCCGCGGCCACCGACGACTTCACCTTCAGCGTGCCGCTCAACACGCCCGGCGGCGACCTGAAGGGTGCCGAGTTCAACTACACGCAGCCCTTCAGCTTCCTGCCGGGCAAGTGGTCCAACTTCGGCGTGCAGGTGAACTACACCTACGTGGATTCGAAGATCCAGTACCTGACCACCAGCGGCGCCAACTCGCTGGAAACCGACCTGACCGGCCTGTCGAAGAATTCGTACAACGGCACGCTGTTCTATGAAGGCGAGAAGTTCAGCGGCCGTGTCTCGTACACGCACCGCGACGACTACCTGACCCAGGTGCCGGCGACGGAAGCAGGCTTCGACGTGCACGGCATGACCGCGGTGAACACCGTGGACGCGTCGCTGAGCTACCAGGTGGACGACCACCTGCAGTTCACCCTCGAAGGCATCAACCTGACCAACGAGGCATCGGACGAGTGGGTGGGCTCGGCGTGGAAGCTGCCGCTGCAATACAGCGAGACCGGCCGGCAGTTCATGCTGGGTGTTCGCTACAAGTTCTGATGCAAGAACCCCCGCATCCCCGGCCCAGGCCGGGGATGCGGCTTTCGATGGTGCGGTGCAGGATGCCGCCTGGCGGCGGGATCGTTAGCTTGGCTCGCCTTTCGTGGCATTCCGGTCGCGATGGCGCGGGACCGCGCCGGCCGCGCTCGTGGAGCCCGGCCTGGATCCACTGCCCGGGGATAGTGTGTTGATGGCCTGCCTTTCTTCTTTCCGTATTCGCCTGCCGGCGCTGCGCGCCGTGTTGTTGGGCTGTCTGGTCGCAGGGTTTCCGCTGTCGGCGCTGGCCGCCGATCCGCAACTGCTGTTCCGTGTCTCGGCCGACAAGGGTTTCGAGGCCGACGTTGCTGCCGGCGATGCGGTGCCGAACTTCCGCGACAAGGTCAAACGCGTGCCGACCGGTGTAAGGGGGGACGCAATCGAGTGGGCCGACGACGGCGTGCTCGCCTGGAACGCACCGGGCAATATCTACGCCGAACGCGGCACCCTCTCTTTCTTCTGGCGCTCGCGCTATCCGGTGGGCGAGGCACCCTTCGTGATCTTCCGCGTGGGCTATGCCGACCACACCAGCTGGGACATGGCCTGGCTACGCATCGACTGGAATGGCCACGGTTTCGATGCCTTCGTGACCGACGCCAACCTGGCGCGCACACGGGTGTCCTTCCGCATGCCCGCGCTGCCGGCGGCCACCGACTGGACGCATATCGCCTTCGGCTGGGATGAAACCCGCGGGGTGAGGCTCTATGTGGATGGGCGCGAGGTCGAGCGCGTGGATACCACCGCGGACTACGACGCCGCGCTGGACCAGCTCGGCCTGGCCGGACGCGTGATGTCCCCGCACCAGGTGCAGAGCCGCTACAACTTCCTGCGCGGCAGCGACTTCGACGAGATCCGTGTCTATGACCGCATGCTCGATGCCGCCAGCATCACGGCGCTGGCGCAGCCGCGCGAGCCGCAATCGCTGCATGCCGAGGGCGACGATGCCGCCTCGGCCGCCGCCAGTGACCGGGCGGCATGGCTGCATCGCTATGGGTTGGATCGCGCCCCACCACCGGCGCTGGAAGATGCCGTCACCCGTATCCGCAAGGTTGAGTTCGCCGACGCGCGCGACATGAAGGCCTGGATGTGGAAGGCCACCGATGGCATCGCCGAGACCACCTGGCCGGGCGTCTACAACCGCTCCCGCCTGCCGGGCCGCAACGACTACTTCCAGCTGCCGGACTGGAACGTCTATGTCGAAGGTGGCAAGTCGCTGACGCTTACGCTGCCGGACGAGCCCTTCAATCGCATCGAGATCCGGGGCGCCGCCTACGGAGAGGCCGAATACGCGGCGCCCGGGCAGGCCGCGCAGCCGCTGTTCCAGCGTCCGCAAGGCGTGGTGCGCAGCGTGGACAGCTTTCCCGCCCGTCGCGGCGGCACGCTGCGCTTCACCAACACCGCGCAGGAAACGCCGATCCAGGAGATCTGGGCTTACGACGTGGGCGCGGGCGAAGTGCCCAGCGGCAGCGTCACCCTGCGCTATACCGTGCGCAGCGATATCGCCCCGGATTACGACAACCTCGCCCCGCTGCGGCAGTACATCGCCGGTCGCCATCCGGCCGCGGAGCGCGACACCGTGGTCGCGCTGCCGGCCAAGGCGCCCGCGCGCAAGCGCAGCGAGCCGAGCCCCGTCGCACAGCGCCCACTGGTGCATGTGCTGGTGCCTTCCACGCTGGGCCAGCCGCCCTCCGACCAGCCGCTGATGCGCAGCTGGGCCTATGGCTGGGAAAACATGCACGACGGGCTGGACGGCATCGCGCTGGACCTCCCCGCGCTCGACCTGCCGGCGGCGAGCAACGGCCTGATCCCGCTCAACATCCGGGTGAAGGATCCGCTGTGGCCAGCACGCGACATGATCGATGTGTCGGTCTCGGTGCGGCCCAAGCAGGCGCGCACGCTGTGGCTGGATCTGCGCGACCGCCTGCTCACCGACGACAGCCTGATGATCGACATCGCCTCGGCGGCGTCGGGCTTCAACGGCCGCGCGCTCGACGGCATGGGCGTGCGCCTGGTGTTCAAGCCGCGCGAGGCGGCGAAGGCCGAGCACGTTGCCGACCGTTTCAACCAGGTCAAGGACAACTGGGGCTTCCTCGTCGAGGAACACACCACCTCGCAGCGCCAGCTGCTGTATCGCCGCCTGCACCGCGACATCAGCGACCTGCTGCGCGTGGATCCGGAGCACGCGCTGGGCCGCGAATACTGGAACGACATCAGCTACGGCAACCAGTCGCCGCTGCCGGTGGCATTGCCGCAGGTACCCAAGGGCACGCCCGCCTGGGCGTTCTGGCAGCTGGAAAACCTGAAGACCACGCGCCGCTACATCCACTGGTGGATCGACCAGCGCCAGGTGCCTTATGGCGATTTCGGCGGCGGCATCTCCGACGACACCGACCTCACCCAGCAATGGCCGGGCATGGCGCTGATGGGCGTGGACCCGGACGCACTCAATGCCTCGATGACCGCGCTGTCCGATGCGAACTACCGCAACGGCATGTTCACCGATGGGCTGTCCACCATCGAGACCGACGAGTTGCACAGCTACGAGGAGGGCATCAACCTCAACAGCCAGATGCTCTACCTCAACTGGGGCGACCCGCTGACCGTCGAGCGGCTGATGGCCACGGTCAAGGCGTTCGACCGCATCATCCAGGTCAATCCGCAAGGCCACCTGCTGTTCGCGAGCAACTGGTTCGGTGGTCGCAAGGTCTACCGCGAACCGAACTGGCAGTGGCAGAAGCCGTATTCGTTCCCGATCCTGCACCCGGCCATGCTGCTGGGCGTCTACAACGCCGATGCCGACAGCCGGCGCATCATCACCGGCCTGGCCGATGGCTATCTCGCCCACGCCTACACGAATGACAAGGGCCAGTGGGCGCTGCCCAACGAGATCAACTGGGCGACCGGCGCCACGCGCGGCGGCGAGCTGTTCGAGGGTAGCGGTGGCCCGGATGTGCTGCATACCTTCTGGGCGGCGTGGCGCTTCTCCGGCGGTGAGGCGCGTTACCTGCAGCCGCTGGACTACCGCGTGCGCCGTGCCGGGCCCGATGGCCTGTCGTTGCTCAACGAGAACTTCCTCGATGCGCTGGGCAAGCGTGCCAGCTGGGGCGCGGAACTGGCCACACTGGCCGACAAGCCGGACACCGTGCCCGACTTCGCGCACTACGTCGCTTGGGAAAGCAGCGGCGACAAGCGCTACCTGGAAACGCTGTATCGCAGCGAGACGCGCGAGAAGCTGCAGAACTTCTACATGAACACCGAAGGCCACTGGTGGTCGGACCGCGTCGAGTCGCCCACGGTGAACCTGCAGCGCGCCCGCCTTGGCGGCGTGGCACTCAAGCGTAACCAGACCTATCCGGGCAACACGGTGAGCTGGCGTTTCGACGACCCGGAGGCCGCGGTGCAGGTCGCGCTGTTGCTGCCGCAGCCGCGGCCGGACCGGTTCAAGGTGATCGCCTGGAACGGGAGCGGCAAGCCGCAGCGGGCGCTGATGACCGGCTGGAACGTCACCGCTGGCCATTGGCGGATGCGCAGCGGCGTGGACCGCAATGGCGACGACGCCATCGACGGCAAGGCGCAGGTGCGCGAGTTCGACTTCGCGCGCAGCACCGCGACCGACGTGGTATTCGCCCGCGGCGCGACGGTGATGGAGTTCGAGCTGGTGCAGGCCACCGACCCGGTGGAACTGCGCGCCGATATCGGCATTGGGCGCGGCGACCTGCGTCGCGACGGGAACGCAATCGTTGCGACCGTGCACAGCCTGGGGCACCTGGATGCCCCTGCCGGTAGCGCCGTATTGATGGACGCGCGCGGACGCGAGTTGGCCCGCACCGCGTTCGGGCCGCTGCCGGCTCCGCGTGACCTGCTGCCAAAGACGCAGCAGGTGCGATTGGCGATACCCGAGGGCGCAGACCTGCACGGCGCAAGCGTACGGCTGTCGTTGGAAGGCACGCCCGGAGAAGTGACGCTTCTGAACAACGAGGTGAGCCTGCCGGCCGAGGTCACCGGGTAGACGCGGCGCCACTTGGCGATATCAGGGGGGTTCCACTTGCTGGATTTCCGGTTCATCCAGCAACAGGCGGCGTAGCAGCAGATCCAGTTCACGCAGGGCGGCGTCGGCATCTTGCCGGCGCCACCCCAGCCGCCACCAGGCGGGACGCTCGTGGGCGGCATGGCAGTGCCACAACACCCTGTCCCCGCGCACGGTCTCCGGTGCTGCCTCGTCTTCCAGCACGCCGCCGCAGCCCACCCACAGGCATTGCGGATGGCGGCTCACCACGATGCACCACCCCCATGGCGTGGGATACAAGCGGGCGCCCCGGTGCCCGGCCGCGACCAGGCCATCGCGCAGCCAGTGGGCGAGCACGCGGCCGTAGATGCCCGGGCTGGTGTCCAGATCCTCGTTGGGAAGTACCGGGAACCGCGTGGCCCGGAACCAGTAGCACGCGGGCGAATAGCCATCCATCTTCCTGCTCCATGCATAGATGCAGGAAGAGCGTGGCAGGCCGGCAGCATGCCATGTAGCGGTGCAACGCCGGCCGAGCCCTCAGAAAGTACCGCGCTGGATGAAGGGAACCTGCGCATACAGACGTCGTTCTCCGCCGCGCGGGTCATCGGCCATCCTGGGCGTGCTATCGAACAACAGGGTCTGCCTGCGGGCGAGGCCATAGGGTTCCCATCGCGGCAAGCCAGCGTGGTTCGGGTCGCCGTGGCGTGCGAAGGCCAGCAGCGCCTCGCTCATCCGGGCGGCCATCGCCTTCGCGTCGGCGCCTTGGCCGGTGCGTGCCTCGGGGCGGTCGATGTTGTCGAACACCAAGGGGATATCGAGCGTGTGGTACGCGCCCAGTTGCGGTTGCAGCGGTGAAGCCCAGTCCAGCTGGTACGCCCAGGTGGGCGCCTGCTGGCGTGCGCGTGCCTCCAGTTCCTCCACCGCACCCCGCCAGGAGCGGCCGGCGGTGGTGGCGGCGAAGAACACGTCCGATGGCGTGTACTGCGGATACAACCGGCGGTACTCGGCGATGACCACCTCTGGCGAGAGGTCCACATACTGCTGCCGGTCCAGCTTCGCGGGCAGCTCATCCCAGGTGAGGGCGAAATTCTTCGCGTCATGGCCGAGGAAGGCACGCGTTTCGTCGTGGGTATTGCCGATCACCATCGGGATGCCAGCTGATTGCGCAGGCGCCTCCGGCCAGAACGGGTGGCGTGGCAGGCTACGGGAATCGAGGACTGGGCCCAGGTAGAGCGCGGTGTCCTCGGCACGCGAGGGATCGCGGACCTGCGCGGCGGCAATCAGCTCGGCCGCTGGCAGCGTGCGCAGGCGGTCCACCTGCGCGGGCGTGAGCTTCAGGGCTTCCAGCACCATCGCCGCGCGCTGCGCCGCGGCGCGCGGTCCGCAGGCGGTGACCTGTTGTCCGCTCATTGTCCAGGCGCGATGGAACAGCCCTCGTGCGGCAGGCATCGCCATCAGCGTGGCGATCTTCGCGCCGCCGCCCGATTGCCCGAATACGGTGACATTGCCGGCGTCGCCGCCGAACTCGGCCGCATGCGCGCGGACCCATTGCAGCGCCTGTATCAAATCCAGCTGCCCGACGTTGCCGGCATCGGCGAGGTCGGGCGGGCCGAACGGTGCGAGGTACAGGTAGCCGAAGGCGTTGAGCCGATGATTGACGGTCATCACGACCACGTCGCCACGCCGGCACAGGTTCGCGCCGTCATACAGCGGGCTGCTGCCGGAGCCGTTGTTGTACGCGCCGCCATGGATATAGAACAGGATCGGCCGCTTGCGGCCGTCGCGCAGGCCGGGCGTCCAGACGTTGAGGCGCAGGCAATCCTCGCTGGAGGCTTCGTCGGCTTTCGGTTGCGGACAAGCGGGGCCATAGGCGAGTGCATCGCGCACGCCCTGCCAGGGCAGTTCCATGCGCGGCGGCAGGAAGCGTTGGTGCGTGGTGTCCGCGCCGTAAGGAATGCCCTTGAACACGGCGATGCCGCGGTCACGATAGCCGCGCAGCTGCCCGCCGCGCACGCGGGCCAGCGGGGATTCGCTCGCATCGATGGAAGCCGCGCTAGCCCATGCGGGCAGCGCGCTGGCGAGCACCGTGCCCGCCGTGGCGCGCAGGAAATCACGGCGTCCGGAATCGGTCGTGCTCATGGCGATACCTCGCGTTGCGCGTCGATCCAGGCCAGCGCCAGCCGTGGCCACGCGGCAGCGGTGAGGCCGACGGTGCCGCGAATCCCGAAGCCGTGGCCGCCGCGCGGGAACAGGTGCATCTCCACCGGAACACCGGCTGCGCGCAAGGCGCCGTAGAACAGCAGGCTGTTCTCCACCGGCACGACCGTGTCGTCCTGTGCGTGCACCAGGAAAGTGGGCGGCGTGGCAGCGGTGACGTGCTGCTGCGGCGAATACTGCTGCATGCGATCGGCTCGGGGTGCATCGCCCAGCAGCTGCTGGCGCGAGCCGGCATGCGTGGCGATGCCGGTCATGTCGATCACCGGGTAGACCAGCAGCTGGAAATCGGGGCGCGCCGGCACGCGGTCGATGGCATCGCGCGGCGCATGCAGTGTCTGGTCGTAGCGCGTGCCGAGGCTGGCGGCCAGGTGACCGCCGGCGGAAAAGCCCATCACGCCGATCCGGTGCGGATCGACGCCCCATTCGTTGGCGCGTGCGCGAATCAACCGCAAGGCGCGTTGCGCATCGGCCAGCGGTGCGTCGGCGCCGTCGGCATGGCCTTCACCGGGCAGGCGATAGCGCAGCACGAACAGCGTCACGCCGCCTTGCTCGACGAACGACGGCACCAGGGCCGAGCCTTCCTTGTCCAGCACGATGCGCGCGTAGCCGCCGCCGGGGATCACCAGCAGCGCGGCACCGTTGGGATGTGCCGGACGCTGCACGACCAGATAGGGCCGGTTGACGTGGTCGACGAAGCGATCCGGCAGGGCCGGATCGGGGCTGCGCTCCAGCGTGCGCTGCGGCTGGGCGAGTGCGTGGTCACCCGGCGCAAGCCCGTCGCCGGGCCACAGGGGGATGCGGCCCGCCTGTTCGGCGGCGGTCTCCGTGGTGGGCCATGCGGGGGGTTCCGCCGCGTGGGCGGGGGACAGCCCGGCGATGAGCCACAGGCTCGCCAGGCAAGGAATCAAACAGCGCGCCGGACGCGCGGACACGGCAAGACGACGGTGCATCGGCCCCTCCCAAGGCTTGGCGGGCAAGCCGCCGCGGTTTTGCCGCAGTGCACATTGCCCATGACACCGGTTTACCATATACATCGTTCCGTGCCACTGTCGATGGGCAGTGCAACATCGTTTCCACCCGGAGGTCACCCTTGAGCCCACAAGCCGGCCAACAGGATTCGCAGGCGTTGTCCGCGATCGCCCAATCCTTCGTCGAGGCCCGCCAGCACGGCCGTTCGCTGCCGGATTTCCCCGGAGAGATCCCGCCGGACCTGGTGACCGCCTATCAGGTGCAGGACCTGGCCATCGCCCGCTGGCCGGATCGGGTCGTCGGCTGGAAGGTGGGTTACATCGCCGCCGAGCGCCGCGACGCCTCCGGGGACGATCGCCTGCTGGGGCCGATCTGGTCCCGTGCACTCTGGAATGCTACCGGTGGCATTGACGAGTTCCCGATCTACGTCGGCGGCTTCGGTGCAGTGGAGGCCGAGTACGTGTTGCGTCTGGAGGCCGATGCCCCGCCCGACAAGCTGCAATGGACGCCGGAGGAAGCCGCCGCTTTGCCGGCGCGCCTGTTCATCGGCGTGGAGATCGCCAGCAGCCCGCTTGCCACGATCAACCAGCTCGGCCCGCGCGTGGTGGTTTCGGACTTCGGCAACAACAACGGGCTGATCCTGGGACCGGAGGTCGCCGACTGGCGCGCCCGCGACGAGGCCGGCCTGAAGGCCGAAACGCTGATCGACGGTGAGCGCGTAGGCACCGGCGGCGCGACCCTGCTGCCGGGCGGCCTGCGCACCGCGTACGCGTTTGCGCTTGGGCGCTCGGCCCGGCGCGGGCGGCCGCTCAAGCGCGGCGACCTGATCGCCACCGGCAATGCCACCGGCATCCACGACATCGCGGTCGGCCAGGTGGCGACCATCCGTTTCGAAGACGTTGGCGAGATCCGTTGCCGGGCGGTCGCCGCCGGGTAACGTGCACCCACCCTGAGTGAACTGAGCGCGGGAGGGCGCGGATGATCACACGTAGAGGTTTCATCGGCGCCAGCGTTGGCGCTGCATTGGCCGCCCCCCTGGGCGCGGCGAAGGCGATTACCCCGGTGCCCGGCGGGCAACTGCTCACCGCCACCGATGTCCATGTGTCGGACTACCCCACCGTGGAGGCGGTGCGCTGGATCGGCCAGCAGCTCGAACAGGAAACCGGCGGGCGCTTGAAGCTGCGCCTGTACCACTCCGGCCAGCTGGGTCGCGAGGCCGAAGCGATCGACATGGCGCGTTTTGGCGCCATCGACATCACCCGCGTGTATTCCGGCGCGCTGAACAACGCGTTCCCGCTGACCCAGGCGTTGTGCCTGCCGTACACGTTCGATTCGGTCGCGCACCTGCGCCGCGCGCTGGACGGCGACGTGGGCGAGGCGGTGCTGCGCGGCTTCGAGACACGCGGCCTGGTGGGCCTGGCGATCTACGATTCGGGCGCGCGCTGCTTCTACAACACCAAGCATCCGATCGTCTCGCCGCGGGACCTGCATGGCCTGAAGCTGCGCGTCGCCAACTCGGACATCTTCATCCAGCTGATGCGCCTGCTCGGGGCCAACCCGACGCCGATGTCGCTGGGCGAGACGTTCTCGGCGATGGAAACGCACATGATCGACGGCGCGGAAAACAACATGCGCAGCTTCCAGTCGAGCCGCCACTTCGAGGCCGCACGCTACTGGTCGCAGAGCGAGCATTCCTATGCGCCGGACATCCTGGTCATGTCGCGCGCGAGCTTCGAGGCGCTGGCGCCGGCCGACCGCGAGCGCCTCGTACGGCTGGCACGCGCCTCGGTGCCGGTGATGCGCCAGCTGTGGGACGCCTCCGAAGCCGCCGCGCGCCAGGACGTGGCCGCGCACGGCATCCGCTTCAACGACGTGGACATGCCGGCGTTCCGCGAGGCCGCCGCGCCGCTGCTCGCCGAATACCACCAGCGCCCGCAGATCGAGGCGCTGGTCAAACGCATCCGCGCACTGGCGTGAGGCAGCGATGACCGATTCTTCCTATTCCCGCAGTCTTCCCCCCGTCCAGCGTGCGCTTGATCGCCTGGCCGACCTGGCCATCTGGACCGCCGCTGGCGCCTTGCTCGGGCTGGTCGTCGTGCAGGGCTGGCAGGTGTTCACCCGCTACGTGCTCAACGATTCGCCGAGCTGGACCGAGCCGGTCACCCTGCTGCTGCTGAGCACGGCGATGAGCCTGGGCGCGGCCGCAGGCGTGCATACCAACCGCCACTTCGGCTTCTTCCTGCTGGCCGAGCGCTTCCCCGATGCCGGTCGTCGCGCACTGGAGGCCTTGCGCGCGGCGGTGATGGCGGCGATCGGCGCGGTACTCGCGTGGTGGAGCAGCGTGCTGCTGCTCGACGGGCTGGACATCAAGATCGCCGGCGCCTCGATGCCGCAGAGCATCAACTACCTGCCATTGGCCATTGGCGGCGCGCTGATGGTGGTGTTCGCGCTGTACCGCGTGTGGCGCGCGCTGCATCCGCTGCAAATCGAAGGGGAGTCCTGAGCCATGGCCATCACGATCCTGCTGGGCCTGTTCGTGCTGTTGATGGCCATCGGTGTGCCGGTCGCCTATGCGCTGGGCGTGGCCGCGCTGGCCACGCTGTTCTACCTCGACCTGCCCAGCGTGGTGCTGGTGCAGCAGATCTCCGCCGGCTCCGGCTCGGCGTCGCTGATCGCCATTCCATTGTTCATCTTTGCCGGCGAGCTGATGCTGCGCGGCGGCATTTCCGAGCGCCTGATCGCGCTGGCCGCTTCGCTGGTCGGACGCCTGCGCGGTGGCCTGGGCCAGGTGAGCGTGCTGTCCTCGCTGTTCTTCGGCGGCGTGTCGGGGTCGGCGATTGCCGACGTCTCGGCGGTCGGCGGCACGATGATCCCGCAGATGGTGCAGCGCGGTTACGACCGGGACTACGCGGTCAACGTGAGTATTACCGCCGCGCTGGTCGCGCTGCTGGTGCCGCCCTCGCACAACCTGATCCTGTTCTCGGCCGCGGCCGGCGGCGGCATCTCCATCGCCGACCTGTTCGCCGCCGGCATCGTGCCCGCGCTGCTGATGACCGTGGCGATGATGGTGACCGGCTACCTGGTGGCGCGCCACCGCGGCTATGGCACCGAGCCGTTCCCGGGCTGGCGCGCGGTACTGCTGCGCCTGGTCGGCGCGCTGCCGGGCCTGGGCCTGGTGCTGCTGATCTTCGTGGGCATTCGCGCGGGCATCTTCACCGCCGTGGAGAGCGCGGCGATCGCCGTGGTGTATGCGCTGCTGGTGACCGCACTGCTGTACCGGCAGCTGAAGTGGGGCGAGTTCTTCGCGGCCGTCACCCATGCCGCGCGCACCACCGGCGTGATCCTCTTCGTGATTGCAACGGCGGCGGTGTTCGGCTGGTTGCTGGCCTACCTGCAGGTGCCGACGGCGGCGGTGAACTTCCTGCAGTCCTTCGCCCACAGCCAGCGCATGGTGCTGCTGATGATCGTGGTGATCCTGCTGGTGCTGGGGATGTTCATGGACCTGGCGCCGAAGATCCTGATCTGCACGCCGATCTTCCTCCCAGTGGTGAAAGCCTACGGCGTGGACCCGATCCACTTCGCGCTGGTGATGGTGCTGGCTGGCGGCATCGGCCTGGTGACGCCGCCGGTGGGCTCGGTGCTGTTCATCGGTACGGCGATCGGCAAGATCAGCATCACCGACAGCATGCGCACGATCTGGCCTTTCTGGCTGGCGGCGTTGGGCGTGTTGCTGACCGTGGCGTTCTTCCCGCAGCTGTCGCTGTGGTTGCCGGCGATGCTGCGCGCGGGGTGAGGGTTTCCAGGCGTGGCGTCGCCACACGGGAGGGCAGTCGGATGCACAAGGGTTTTGCATGGCTCTGGATCGCGGCGCTGCTGTGCGGCTCCGCGCAGGCGGCGGGTTGGCAGCGCGGCATCGAGCACCAGCGCATCGCGGATCTGGGCGATGGCACCTACCTCAACCCCGTGCTGGCCGGTGACCACCCCGACCCTTCGGTGCTCAAGGATGGCGAGGATTACTACCTCACCCTGTCCTCCTTCGATGCCTATCCCGGCCTGCCGGTGTGGCATTCGCGCGACCTGGTGAACTGGCAGCCGCTGGGGCATGCCATCACCACCAACGTCGGCGCCATCTGGGCGCCCGACCTGGTCAAGCACAAGGGGCGTTACTACATCTACTTCCCCGCGCGGCGTGGGGAGACCGGCACGCGCAGCAATTTCGTCGTGTGGGCCGATGACATTCGAGGGCCCTGGAGCGAGCCGGTCGACCTGGGCCTGGGCAAGTACATCGACTCGGGCCATGCCGTGGGCGAGGACGGCAAGCGTTACCTGTTCCTGAGCGGCGGGGACTACGTGCAGCTGTCCGACGACGGCCTGCGGGTGGTGGGCACGCCGAAGCACGTCTACGACGGCTGGAAGTATCCCGAAAGCTGGGACGTGGAGGCCTACGCACAGGAAGGACCGAAGATCACCCGGCATGGCGGCTGGTACTACATGACCACCGCGGTCGGCGGCACCGCCGGCCCGCCGACCGGGCACATGGTCATCACCGCGCGCTCGCGCTCGATCCATGGCCCGTGGGAGAACGCGCCGAACAACCCGATCACGCGGACGACATCGGCGAGCGAGCCGTGGTGGTCACGCGGCCACGCCACGTTGGTGGAAGGCACGGATGGTCGCTGGTGGATGCTCTACCACGGCTACGAGAACGGCTTCTGGACGCTCGGGCGGCAGGCGCTGCTCGAACCGATCGAGTGGACGCCCGACGGCTGGTTCGTCGCCAAGGGCGGCGACCTCGGCCAGCCACTGCGCAAGCCTAGCGGGCAGGCATTGCCGCATGGCCTGCCTTTGTCGGACGCTTTCGACGGACAGCGGCTCGGTCCGCAGTGGTCCTTCTATGACCCCGCGCCGGACGAGTACCGGCGCCTGACCTTCGGCAAGGACGGAATGGCGCTGCGTGGCAAGGGACACGCGCCGCGCGACAGCTCGCCGTTGACCGCCATCGCCACCGACCCGGCCTACGAGTTCGAAGTACACATGCACATCGAGCCGGGCGCGGTGGGCGGTGCGCTGCTGTTCTACAGCGACCGCCTCTACGCCGGCATCGGCAGCAACGGGCAGGACTTCATCCTGCACCGCTATGGCGAGGAGCGACCGAAGCAGCTGGCCGCCGGTCCCGGCGGAGACCTGTGGATCCGCATGCGAAACGACCGCCATATCGTCACGATCCACACCAGCCGCGATGGCCGCACCTGGACCAAGTACCCGGTGCAGATGGAGGTCTCCGGCTACCACCACAACGTGGCCGGCAAGTTCCTCGCGCTCAAGCCGGCGCTGTACGCCGCAGGCGACGGCCAGGTGCGCTGGCTGGACTTCCGGTACCGGGCCCTGGACTGAGCGCCGGCTCTCACGGCGGAACTTTCCATGCGGGCGCCGGTCTTGGCCTGGGCCCCTGCAAGGGCGCGAGGCCGGCCCATGCCGACCAGCGCCGGGGCAAACCGCTAGAATCCCCCTACTTCCTACGATCCGCCGTCATGCCGCGCAAGAAAGCCGAAGAAGCCGTCGCCGGCCTGCCCAAGGGCAAGGTGGCGACCATCAACGATATCGCCCGGCTCTCCGGGGTTTCGAAGAAAACCGTCTCGCGCATCATCAACAACTCGCCGCTCGTGCGGCAGGACACCCGGGAAAAGGTCGAGGCACTGATGCGCGAGGTGGGCTATGCGCCCGACCCGCTCGCCCGTGGCCTGGCCTTCCGCCGTTCGTTCCTGATCGGCATGGTGTACGACAACCCCACCGCGCAGTACATCGTGGACATGCAGTACGGCGCGCTCGACGCGCTGCGCGGGTCCAGCTACGAGCTGGTGGTGCATCCGTGCGATACGCGCAGCCCCGGCTACATCGAAGGCGTTCGACGTTTCGTGCAGCAGCAGAAGCTGCACGGGGTGATCCTGGTACCGCGCGCCTCGGAAGACCAGGCGCTGGCCGACATGCTGGCGGAGATCGGCTGCCGCTACACGCGCATTGCCTCCGTGGTCCTGGACGAAACCTCCCAGACCGTCATCACCCACGATGCGGAAGGCGCCGCCGAGGCTGCCGACTACCTCCTCTCGCTGGGCCATCGCGACATCGCGCTGGTCACCGGCCCGAGCAACTACCGTTCGTCCATCGAGCGCACCAGTGGCTTCCTCGGCGCGCTGCGGCGCCGGGGGATAGAGCTGCCGCCGGAGCGGGTGGTCGAAGCGGGCTATACCTTCGAGTCGGGCGTGGCCGCGGCCGAGAAGCTGCTGCTGTCGAAGAAGCGACCGACCGCGATCTTCACCGGCAACGACGAAATGGCCGCCGGTATCTACAAGGTCGCCCTGCGGGCGGGCATCAATATTCCGCGCCAGCTGTCAGTCATCGGCTACGACGACAGCTCGCTGGCGTCCCGGCTGTGGCCTTCGCTGACCTCGGTGCGCCGCCACACGCGCGATACCGGCCGCACCGCCGCGGCGATGCTGATCCAGCCGGAGAACCAGCCCACGCTGCCTACCGCCAGCGTGCGGCCGCACTTGATCGTGCGCGATTCCTGCCAGCCGCCGGAAGACTGAGCCGCCGCCGCCGGCGCGCCATGCCGGCTTCCCGCTGCACCGCATGCGTCGCCATCTTGCACTGCGGAATGACACCGGTGGTCAGGATGGCTAGAATGCCCGCGTACCCACTCGACGCGAGGCCATGACGCCTCGCCGCTTCCGGAGACGCCATGTACGCCAAGACCGTTTACGCCACCCACCCGCAGGCCATCCAAGGCGTCAGCAATGACGAACTGCGTGACCTCTACCTGCTGGACGGCCTGTTCGCCGACGAAGCGGTCGTCCTGAAGTACACGCACTACGAGCGCTTCGTGATCGGCGGCGCCGCCCCCGTGAAGCAGGCCGTGTCGCTGCCGAAGCAGACCGAGCCCGCCTCGGCCGCCGGCCATCCGTTCCTGGAGCGCCGCGAACTGGGCGTGATCAACGTGGGGGCCGGCACCGGCACCGTGACCGTTGACGGCACCGCCTACACGCTGGCGCCGAAAGACGGCCTGTATGTGCCGATGGGCAGCGCGGAGGTGACCTTCGCCTCGAACGACGCCGCCACGCCGGCGAAGTTCTACCTGGCCTCGACCCCGGCGCACGCGCGCTTCGAGACCAAGCACATCTCCATCAAGGACGCCGTGCCGCTGGAGCGTGGCGCGCTGGAAACCAGCAACGAGCGCACGATCTACCAGTACATCGTGCCGGCGACCTGCCCGTCCTCCCAGCTGCTGCTGGGCCTGACCATCCTCAAGCCGGGCAGCGTCTGGAACACCATGCCGCCGCACCTGCACGACCGCCGCAGCGAGGTCTACTTCTACTTCGACCTCGGCGAGAAGGACCGCGTTTACCACTTCATGGGCGAACCGGAAGCGCAGCGTCACATCGTCATCCAGAACGGCGAGGCCGTGGTGTCGCCGCCGTGGTCGATCCACATGGGCGCAGGTACGTCCAACTACGCCTTTATCTGGGCGATGGGCGGCGAGAACCTGGACTACACCGACATGCACGTGCTGGACATCTGCCAGCTCAAGTAACCGCACACGCTTACGAGGGGAGCACGCAATGAGCCACAACCCGTTCAGCCTGGAAGGCAAGGTCGCGCTGGTCACCGGCGCCAACACCGGCCTGGGACAAGGCATCGCCCTGGCGCTGGCCGCCGCAGGCGCGGACATCGCCGGCGCCGGCATTGTCCACGCCACCGATACCGAGGAGAAGGTGAAGGCCCTGGGCCGCCGCTTCCTCAACGTCGAGGCCAACCTCATCACGGTCGAGCCGATCCAGCGCGTGGTTGACGAAACACTCGCCGGCCTGGGCCGCATCGACATCCTCGTCAACAACGCCGGCCTGATCCGTCGCGCGGACGCGGTGGAGTTCAGCGAGAAGGACTGGGACGACGTGATGAACGTCAACATCAAGTCCGCCTTCTTCATGAGCCAGGCCGTGGGCCGCCACTTCATCGCCCACGGCGGCGGAAAGATCATCAACATCGCCTCGATGCTGTCTTTCCAGGGTGGTATCCGCGTGCCGTCCTACACGGCCAGCAAGAGCGGCATCGCCGGCATCACCCGCCTGCTTGCCAACGAGTGGGCGAGCCGCAACATCAACGTCAACGCGATCGCGCCGGGCTACATGGCCACCGACAACACCGCGCAGCTGCGTGCCGACGAGGACCGCAGCAAGGCCATTCTCGACCGCATCCCGGCCGGCCGCTGGGGCTCGCCGGCCGACCTCGGCGGTGCGGCGGTATTCCTGGCGTCCAGCGCTTCTGACTACGTCAACGGCGCCGTGCTGCCCGTCGATGGCGGCTGGCTCGCGCGCTGAGCCGTTCCGGGCGCGCCTCACGCCGATGCGCGCCCGATCTCTTCCCGCCGCTACCGTCGCCGGCGAATCTCTCCCGCCGTGCCGCGGTAGCGGTTCCTGCATACCGGCCCGCGGAGGTGTGGGATGAGTAAGCATCTGGCAGGCCGCGCGCTGTGGCTGGCCACGCTGCTTGTGGGCGCCCATGCGCCCGTCCTTGCCGCCGACTCGCCCAGGCGCATCTTCATCGCCGGCGACTCCACCGCCGCCGAATACGGGCCGGAGCGCGCGCCCCAGGCCGGCTGGGGACAGATGCTGCAGAGCTGGTTCGATCCAGCGCAATGGGAAGTGCGCAATCACGCCAAGGGCGGACGCAGTGCCCGCAGTTTCATCGAGGAAGGACGGCTGGAGGCGATCGAGCGCGACCTGCGCGGTGGCGACATCCTGCTGATCCAGTTCGGCCACAACGACGCGAAGCGCGAAGATGCGACGCGCTACGACGATCCCGCGCAGGCGTATCCGCAATATCTCTCGCGTTACCTGGACGCCGCGCGGAAGCATGGCGCCACGCCCATCCTGGTCACGCCGGTGGCGCGGCTGGTCTACGACTTCGGTTCGCTGCTCGATACACACGGCCTGTACACGCAGGCGATGAAGCAACTCGCCGCACAGCGAAAAGTCGTGCTGATCGATCTCAATGCCAGCAGCAGCGACTGGATCCGCGCGCTCGGCGAGCAGGCTGCCAAGCCGTATTTCCTGTTTGTTCCCGCACAGGGCAAAGCCGACGGCACCCACTTCAGCACGGCGGGCGCGACGGCCGTGGCCTGCCTGGTCGTGCGCGACTGGGCGAGCGTGGAGCCCGCCCTCAAGCCACAGCTCAAGCGCGACATCGACTGCGGCGCGCCCGCCAGCGCCGCGGCCGACCGTGCCGCGCAGCCGTATCCCCCGCGCATCGTCCACGAGGCGGATATCGCGCGGGAACAGCCTGGCCCGCACGGTGGCCCGGGGCCGACCACCGCCTATTCGTTCTTCGCCGACGAGCCGGCGTTGTCTTTCGTGCTGCGCAAGCGCGTGCTGCATCCGGGTGCTGGCATTGGCATGCACCAGCACCACAAGGACGAGATCTACTACGTCATCCGCGGGCGCGGGTTGTATGCGCTGGACGGCAGGCAATACGAAGTGGGGCCGGGCGACGCCCTGCTGACGCGGGCGGGAAGCACGCATGCGCTCCAGCAGGTGGGCGATGCGCCGCTGGAAATCCTGTTGTCGTATCCAAAGGATCCGTGACACGTGCACGGCGGGTGAGCCCGCCTGCGGGATACTTCGCCGCGCGATAACGGTCCGCAGACAGAATCAGGCTCTCCGACGAGAGCGACATCGTGCCCGAAGGTCCTTCGATACTGATCCTGCGAGAGGCCGCGGCGAAGTTCCGTGGAAAGACGGTACGCGCCGTGACCGGCAACAGCAGCCTGGACCTGGGCCGCATGCAGGGGCGCCGCGTCGTGGCGCTGCGCAGCTGGGGCAAGCATTTCCTCATCGAGTTCCGAGGCTTCACCCTGAGGGTGCACCTGCTCATGTTCGGCAGCTACACCATCGACGAGCGGAAGGATCGCCCGCCGCGCGCGTCGTTGCGCTTCGACAACGGCGAACTCAACCTCTACTCGTGCTCACTGCGCTACCTGGAGGGCGACCTCGACGACCACTATGACTGGCGCGCGGATGTCCTGAGCGATGCCTGGGACCCGGCACTGGCCCGCCGCAAACTCAAGGCGATGCCCCAGACGCTGGTGACGGACGCGTTGCTGGACCAGGACACGTTCGCCGGGGTCGGCAACATCATCAAGAACGAGGTGCTCTTCCGTATCGGCGTACACCCGCTGAGTACGTTGGGCAAGCTCCCACCGCGCAAGCTCGGCCAGCTCATCAACGAAGCGCGGCAGTACAGCTTCGATTTCCTGGCGTGGAAGCGGGATTTTGTCCTTCGAAAGCACTGGCTCGTGCACACGCGTCGCGAATGCCCTCGCTGCGGTGGACCGTTAACCAAGGCCTACCTGGGCAAGACGAATCGGCGAACGTTCTTCTGTCCGAATTGCCAGGCCCTGTATGACTGACGCCATGGATAAGCCACCCCTCATGGCCAAGACCGAGCCTGCCCGCTGACATGGGTATTCCGCGCATCCGCTTCAGGATCGGCACGGCTGGCTGGTCCATCCCGCGCGAATATGCGAGCGACTTCGGCGAAGGCGCCTCCGTGCTGGCGCGCTATGCCACGCGCTTTGATGCGGTGGAAATCAATTCCTCGTTCTACCGGCCCCATCGCGTCGACACCTATGCACGATGGGCGGCAAGCGTGCCGGCTGGTTTTCGCTTCTCGGTCAAGTTCCCCAAAGAGATTTCGCACGAGCTTGCGCTGCGTGGCACTGGCCCCGCGTTGGACCAATTCCTGGCGCAGGTCGATGGGCTGGGCAAGCGCCTGGGCTGCCTGCTCTTGCAGCTGCCCCCGAGCATGTCGTTCGACGCGCAAGTGGCCGCGCGGTTCTTCGGCATGCTCCGAAGGCGCACCGCAGCGCCGGTCACGTGTGAGCCGCGTCATGCCTCCTGGTTCACGCCAGCGGCTGACGCCTTGTTGGACCGCTATCGCGTCAGCCGTACCGCAGCCGATCCGGGCCGGTTTCCTCTCTCCAGCGAGCCCGGGGGGGCTCCCGGCCTTCCCTACTTCCGCTGGCATGGCGCACCGCGTATGTATTACAGCGCCTACGAGCATGACGCACTGCTCGCACTGGCGGCCCAGGTACGCACCTTCGCCCGCGGTCGCCATATCCCCTGGATCATTTTCGACAACACCGCGCTGGGTTTCGCCACGCGCGATGCCATGCGCCTGAAGGCGGTCCTCCAGTCGCCGTAGCGTTTCGCGCAGTCGTCGCGCTGCCGACCGTCGATTTCCCACGTAACCAAAAGTGGCTGGGAACGCTTACATGCCCGCGTTTGTGGTGTGTCGCGGGCAAACATAAAAATTTTGTTGCAGCGCACGGTGACAAGCGCTGTCATGCGTGGTTTCTTAACCGCCGTTCAGTGATAGCGCTACCAATTGACCGCCCGCTCGGACGGTTCCAGAGAGACAAACAGCAGTGTGCGTCACCGTTTCACCGGTATGAGAAAGCCGGGGAATTACCAAGAACCGGCGTTGCAGTAAGCAGGCGTTCGAGTGGGATGCCTGGATTCATCGCCGCGGGCCAAGTCCCGTGTTCTGCCCTGGGGGGGGCGACAACCTAAAGGATCGTAGGGGGCTACATGAGAGGGTGCAGTTTCCATTTGCAGACGGTCGCGGCGACATGCGTGTCGTACGCCGGAACCGTGTTCGCAGGCCGTTCGAATTCTGACTTGAGGACACACTGATGAGTCGCAAGTTGAAGTCTTTGAAGTCTTTTAAATCCCGCGCGATGTTCACCTTCGTCGGCGGCGTGCTGGTGGTGAACCCGGCGTTCGCCCAGGACGCGCAGACCACCGCGCAGGCACCGCAGGCGCAGACCGCCACGCAGAGCGACGAGGCCAAGACGCTCGATACGGTGACCGTCACCGGCATCCGCAACAGCCTCAACCAGTCGATGAACATCCGCCGCGATTCCGCGGGCGTGGTCGATGCGATCAGCGCCGAGGACATCGGCAAGTTCCCGGACACCAACCTGGCCGAGTCGCTGCAGCGCATCACCGGCATCTCGATCGAGCGCCGCGACGGCGAGGGTGCCCAGGTCACCGCGCGCGGCTTCGGCCCGCAGTTCAACGTCGTCACGCTCAATGGCCGCCAGATCCCGGGCGCCGACGCGTTCGGTGCGCCAGGCCAGGTGCCGATCGGCGGCGTGGACGTGGGTACGCGCGCGTTCAACTTCGCCCAGCTCGCTTCGGAGGCCATCACCGGCATCCAGGTGTTCAAGACCAGCCGGGCCACTTCGCCCAGCGGCGGCATCGGCGCCACCATCGACATCCTGACCGACAAGCCGTTCAACCACGAAGGCATCGTGGCCAGCGCGGGTGCCAAGGCGATGTCGGATGAATCGCAGCCGTTCGGCAACAGCATCACGCCGGAAGTGTCGGGCATCTTCAGCTACACCAGCGCCGACAAGGTCTGGGGCATCGGCCTGAGCGCCAGCTACCAGAAGCGCCATGGCGGTTCGGTGCAGGCCACCGAGAACACCTGGAACATCCAGCGATGGACCGGAACCGACCCGGGCCTGCGCGCCGATGCGGTGGTGACCAATGCACCGGAGATCGGCCAGCTGTACGGCATGCCGAACGACCTGCGCTATGCGTTCGCCGACTTCCAGCGCGAGCGCACCAACGGCCAGGCGGTCCTGCAGTTCGCCCCGACCGACTCGCTGACCCTGAGCCTGGACTACACCTACTCGCTCAACGAGATCGAGGAAAACCGCGGCGAGCAGGGCATCTGGCTGCAGCGCGCCAACTCCATCACCGACATCACCTTCGATACCGGGCAGACGGTCGCCACGCCGATCTACCTGCGTGACGTGCCGACCGGCTCGAAGGACTTCGGCATGGAGCAGCAGCGCAACATGCAGAAGTACAAGCTCGGTTCGCTGGGCTTCAATGCCGATTGGCAGGCGACGGACAACTTCCGCCTGACCTTCGACGGCCATGATTCCAAGACCCAGTCGTTGCCGAACGATCCGCTGACCGGTGGCAGCGCCACCTATTTCAGCCTCGCCGGCACCAACAACTGCGCCAGCGGCCCGAGCTGCGGCGGCCAGTGGGGCCAGGAGCTGTACTTCAACACCGGCCTGCCGATCGGTGCGCGCACCTGGTACCCGACCGCCGCCGATTCCTACGCCGGCACCAATGGCGTGCTCAACCCGGACTTCCAGGCCAACAACATCGGCACCCAGGTCCTGCGCATCTACTACCAGAAGCAGGTCACCGAAATTAAGGAAGGCCGCGTCGACGGCACCTGGGACTTCGACAACGGCCGCTTCCAGTTCGGCGTGGATTCGTCCAAGACCACCATGCAGCGCCAGACCAGCGACACGTATGCCGCGCTGGGCGACTGGGGCGTGACCGATGCCGGCAACGCGCCGGGCCTGATGGACCTGATCCGCCCGGTGAGCATCACCGGCCTGTTCGACGACTTCAGCGCCGCCGGCGCGCCGAGGGGCGCATGGCGTGGCAACGCCGACCAGCTTGCCCAGTGGGCCAGCGGTGTCTACGGCGTGGGCACCGACCGCAACCAGAACCTCAGCTCGGACAACACGATCGAGGAGAAGACCAACGCGGCGTACATGCAGCTGGAACTGCAGGGCGAACTGGGCGGCATGCCGACCAATACCCGCATCGGCGTGCGCTACGAGAAGACCGACCTGACCTCGGTCTCGCAGGTGGCGACCCCGACCGCGTTGCTCTGGCAGTCCAACAACGACTTCCAGCTGCAGCGCTCCACGGACATGCAGCCGTTCTCCGAGAAGCACAGCTACAGCTACGTGCTGCCGAACCTGGACTTCGATATCAGCTTCACCGACCAGTTGAAGGGTCGTGCGTCGTTCGGCCAGACCATCGCCCGCGCGCCGTACAACAACCTGATCGCCGGCCCGACCCCGGGCACGCCGACCGGCTCGATCCTCATCAACCCGTCGACCCGAGCCGCCGGCAACGCGCAGAACCCCGCGCTGGATCCGCTGGAATCGGACAACCTGGACCTGGCGCTGGAGTGGTACTTCGCCGATGCCAGCTACGTCTCGGTGACGTTCTGGAACAAGCAGGTCAACAACTTCATCGGCAACACCGTCTCGCGCGAAACGATGTACGGCCTGCGTGACCCCACCTCGGGGCCTGATGCACAGACCGCGCTGGCGTTCCTGCAGAGCCAGCAGTGCGTGACCCAGGTGACCGCGGCCGGCAACGACCCGGCGGCCTGCTCGGCCAACGACACCTCGCTGTTCGCCGCCACCACCATGCTGCGCAATGCCGCCACCGGCGGCCTGGCCGCCTACAACGGCAGCTCGGCGCAGAGCCTGGCCCTGGAGACGGCATACGACCTGGTGGGCGAGGCGGATGACCCGCTGTACGAGTTCGACGTCAACAAGCCGATCAACCAGAACAAGGCCAAGATCCACGGCTGGGAACTGGGTGGCCAGTACTTCTTCGGCCAGACCGGCTTCGGCGTGTTCGCCAACTACACCATCGTCCAGGGCGACGTCGGTTTCGACAACAACGTGATCGACCGCGACCAGTTCGCGCTGCTCGGCCTCAGCGACACCGCCAACGTGATGCTGATGTACGAAAAGAACGGCTGGTCGGCCCGCCTTGCGTGGAACTGGCGCGACGAGTACCTGATCGCGGCGAACATGGATGGCTCCAACCGCAACCCGTACTACGTCGAGGCGTATGACCAGTTCGACCTGAGCGTGGGTTACCAGTTCAACACCAACTGGTCCATCGGCTTCGAGGCGATCAACCTGACCGGCGAAGACGTGCGCTGGCACGGCCGCTCGGACAAGCAGGTCATCAAGCTGGTCGACCAGAGCCCGCGCTACACCCTCGGCGTTCGCTACAACTTCTGAGGGTCACGGCGGTACCTGGAGACAGGTGCCGCCATTCAGGGGATCGCCGCCGCGGTGGCGGTCCCCTGTTGCCGTGGTGGTGCCGCCGCGGGCGCCTTGCCGCCCCGGGGGATTTCTGCAATGTTCGACGGGCCGGCACGCAGGGGAGTGACCCCGGCACCGGATCCCGACCACCCGCTGTTGGATCAGAAATGGCTCGATATGAAATCTTGAACAACGTCGCGCACAAGGACCTGCGCGTGACGCTGCGCTTCGGCAGCGAATTCGGCGACAACGTTGGCCTGGTGCCGGCCTTCCCGACCGAATACGCCGAAATGCAACGCGAATACCCGCTGTTCCTGCGCAAGGACGATGCGACCGGTGAATACACCTCGGTGGCACTGCTGGGCTTCGACGGGCAGGAAAACCTGTTCCTCGAAGGCGACCGCTGGAACGCCACCTACCTGCCGGGCATCGTGGCCAAGGGCCCGTTCGCCATCGGCTTCCAGGAACAGGAGGTCGACGGCCAGCGCACGACCGTGCCGGTCATCCATGTCGACCTGGACCACCCGCGTGTGAACTTCAGCGAAGGCGAGCGCGTGTTCCTGCCACAGGGCGGCAACAGCCCGTACCTGGAGCACATCATCACCGTGCTGCGCGGCATCCGCGACGGCCATGAAGGCGGTAAGGCCTTGTTCGCCGCGCTGGACCAGGCCGGGGTGATCCAGCCGCTGAACATCAATGTCCAGCTGGACGAGAAGAACAACATCAACCTCACCGGACTATACGGGGTGGAGCGCGAGCGTCTGGCCGCGCTGGACGGTGAGGCCCTGCACAAGCTCAACCAGTCCGGTTACCTGGAAGGCGCCTTCCTGCTGCTGTCTTCGCAGCACAACATGCGGCGGCTGATGGGCGAGAAGCAGCGGCGCCTGCGCCAGACCGAGGCGGCTGACCAGCCGGCTTGATGCCATGCCGGACCTGCCACCCATCCGCGAGCGCTTCGGCTGCCAGCCGGAGCAACTGCCACTGGAAGACCTGCTCGCCACGGGCGAGCCGGTCGTCCTGCGGGGCATAGGGCGCGGATGGGGATTGGTCGGGGCGGCGCATGAGGGCGTCGCCGAGGCGATGGCCTACCTGCGCGGCTTCGACAATGGCCGGCAGGTACCCTATTCGTATGGGCCGCCGGAGATCGGTGGCCGGCCCTATTACAACGAAGACTGCACTGCGCTGAACTTCGAGGTGCGTCGTGGCAGCGTCTCGCAGGTGCTGGACGAAGTCGCCGCGCACCTGGGCGATCCGCAGCCGCCGACGCTCTACCTCGCCTCGCTGCTGGTCGACGAGAGCCTGCCGGGGTTGCGCGCCGCCAATGACCTGGATTTCGCCACGCACGGGGTCCAGGTGCGGCCGAGTATCTGGATCGGCAACCGCGTGGTGGCCAGCTGCCACCACGACGTGCCGAACAACATCGCCTGCTGCGCGGTGGGGCGACGGCGCTTCACGCTGTTCCCGCCAGGGCAAGTGGCCAATCTGTATCCGGGGCCGCTGGAGCTCACCCCGGGCGGGCAGGCGGTGAGCATGGTGGACCTGGCCGCGCCGGACCTTTCGCGCTTTCCCCGCTTCGCACAGGCGCTGGAACACGGCATGACCACGGTGCTGGAACCGGGCGATGCGCTGTTCATCCCCAGCATGTGGTGGCACCACGTGCAGGGGCTGGAGCCGTTCAACGTGCTGGTCAATTACTGGTGGGGCAGCATGCCCGCGTGGATTCCGGCACCCATGCAGGCGATGTACCACGCGATGTGGTCCATCCGCGATCGCCCGGAAGCCGAGAAGCAGGCGTGGCGCGCAATGTTCGACTACTACGTGTTCGGCGACGCCGGGCAGGCTGGTGCGCATCTGTCCCCGCAGGCGCGCCAGGCGCTGGCGCCGATCGACGAAGACATGGCGCGGCAGCTGCGCGCCATGCTCATCGCCCGGCTTAACCGCTGACGCGTCGCGTCGGCTCATTACAAGGCAGGAGGGGGATCGCGTGGACAACAGGCGCATTCGCAAGGTGGTGATCGCGGGAGGTGGCACCGCGGGCTGGCTGGCCGGCTGCGCGCTGTCGCACCAGTTCGGCGACCAGTTGCAGATCACGCTCGTGGAATCGGAGCTGATCGGCACGGTCGGCGTCGGGGAATCCACCGTGCCGCCGATCCGCGCCTTCCATCACTTCCTCAACATCGACGAGCAGGAGTTCCTGCGTGCGGTGGCGGGCACGTTCAAGCTCTCGATCTCCTTCGAGAACTGGCGCCGGCATGGCGAGCGTTACATCCACCCGTTCGGCATGACCGGGCAGAACACGCTGGTGTGCCACTTCCACCATTACTGGCTGGACAGCCTGCGCCGCGGCATGAAATCCGAACTTGGCGACTATTGCCTGGAAACAGTCGCCTCGCGCGATGACCGCTTCGCGCTGGGCACCCAGCCGCAGGTCAACTACGCGTACCACTTCGATGCCGGGCTTTACGCGCGCTTCCTGCGGGCGCGCGCCGAGAAGCAGGGCCTGACACGTGTCGAAGGAAAGATCCAGCAGGTGCACCAGGACCCGCACAGCGGCGACGTGACGGCGCTGACGCTGGAAGACGGCCAGCGCATCGAAGGCGACCTGTTCATCGATTGCACCGGCTTCCGTGGCCTGCTCACGGAACAGACGCTGCACACCGGCTACGAGGACTGGAACCAATGGTTGCCGAGCGACCGCGCGGTCGCCGTGCAGACGGAATCCGTCGGGCCACCAGTGCCCTACACGCGCGCGATCGCGCATGAGGCAGGCTGGCGCTGGCATATCGCCCTGCAGCACCGCGTCGGCTGCGGGCTGGTGTTTTCCAGCCGGCACATGTCCGACGACGAAGCGCGCGCCAAGCTGCTGCGCGACGTGGGGGCGCCGGCGATCAAGGAGCCTTGGCTCGTGCCGTTCCGCTCCGGGCGACGGCTCAAGGCCTGGAACCACAATGTCATCGCGCTCGGCCTGGCGAGCGGCTTCATCGAGCCGCTCGAATCCACCAGCATCCACCTGACCATCTCGGCGGTCGTGCGCCTGCTGCAGCTATTTCCTTCCAGCGGTGAAGAGGACTCCCTGCGCGAGCTGTACAACGAAGTCAGCCGCAAGGAGATGGAGCACGTGCGCGACTTCATCATCCTGCACTACCACGCCACGCAGCGCGACGAACCGATGTGGAAGGCCGCGCGCGAAATGGAGCTGCCCGAATCGCTGGCGATCCGCCTGCGCGCCTGGCGCGAGCGGGCGCACGCATGGCAGGGCACGGACGAGTTGTTCCGCGTCGATTCCTGGACACACGTGCTGCTCGGCCAGGGTATCCAGCCTGGCGCGCCGCATCCCCTGGCGGGCGCGCTGTCCGATGGGGATCTCTCCCGCCTGCTTACCGCCGTGCGCCAGCCCATCGACCGCGCGGTGGCGCAGATGCCCTCGCAGCAGGGCTTCATTGATCGCTACTGCAAGGCGCCGCCGGAGGTCTGGGGCGCCCGCAGGCCGATGGCGACGGCCTGAGGCGGCGGCATGCTGGTCAGCCTGCACCCGCAGGTCCGCATCAGCGCCTCGCGCATCGGCGAGGAGGGTGCGCCGATGCTGGTGATCGACCAGCTGGTGGCCGATCCCGAGCGCCTGGTACGCAAGGCGGCCCGCCACGACTTCCAGCCGCAGGGCGCGATGTTCCCGGGTATCAGGGCGCGGGCGCCGCTGGGCTACGAACAGTTCCTGGACAATGCACTCAGGCCCTACCTGACCGAGTACTTCGGCCTGCCGCAGGGCCGTTTCGTCTTCCCGATGTGCCACTACTCGCTGGTGACCACGCCGCCCGGCCAGCTCGCCTTTCTCCAGCGCGTGCCGCACATCGATTCGGTACGTGGTGATGGACTGGCCACGGTGCATTACCTGTTCCATGGCGATTGGGGTGGCACGGCGTTCTATCGCCACCGGCACACCGGCTACGAGTACATCGACGAGTCAAGGCGTGACACCTACTTCCGTCGCCTTGAACAGGAAAGCCAGGGACAGGATGCACCCACCGGTGGCTACATCGGCGAGGACACGACGCTGTTCGAACGGATCGGGCAGGTGGACGGCGTGTTCAACCGGATGGTGGTCTACCGGCGCAATTCCCTGCATTCGGGCAGCATCGACAATGAGCGGGTGCCGCCGCCGGATCCGTTGCATGGACGGTTGTCGATTAATTGCTTTATCGATATAGCGCCCTGAGCAACTGCACATAGTGGGATCGCGACTCCAGATAGCGATTCTTTGCCGGCGTCTTTCCATGCCCGACACGAATCCTCGCACCTTCTTCAGGGCCCTCGCTGCCGGTGCCGTCGCCGCGCTGTGATGAGCGCGCTCAGACGTCGCCGTCGGTGGCCCAGCCCTCGCCGGTACCGCGCTGGTGCACCCGGTCGCTGTCGAGCACGCTGCCGGCGGCGTGTTGCGGTGCCTGCCGCAGCTGCGCGTAGAGCGGGGTGAAGTCCGGTGCGGTGGCCTGCATCAGTTGGTCGAAGCTGTCGATCACGAAGTAGGTCTTCTGGAACGTGTCGATGCGGTAGCGGGTCTGCATGATCCGCGGCAGGTCGAAGCCGATGCGATTCGGCGCCGTCGATTCCAGCGCATGCAGCGATTCGCCCTTCGAGGACACGATGCCCGCGCCGTAGATGCGCAGACCCTGCGGCGTATCGATCAGCCCGAACTCCACCGTATACCAGTACAGGCGGGTCAGGTTCTGCAACGCCTCCGGCCCGATGGCATGCGCCTTGACGCCCCCGCGGCCGTACGCCTCCATGTAGTCGGCGAACACCGGGTTCATCAGCAGCGGCACGTGCCCGAACAGGTCATGGAACAGATCGGGCTCGGCGATGTAGTCGATCTGCTCCGGGCGGCGGATCCACCACGTCACCGGGAAGCGGCGGTGGGCCAGGTGGTCGAAGAAATCCAGCTCGGGCAACAGGCCTTCCACACCCACCAAGGTCCACCCGGTCGCGGCGCCCAGCACTTCGTTGAGCTGGTCGAAACGCGGGATCTGATGGTCGCCCATGCCCATTTCGTCCTGGGCTTGCAGGAACTCGTCGCAGGCGCGCCCGACCAGCAGCTCGCGCTGGCGGCGGTACAGCGTGCCCCAGGTGGCGTGGTCGTCGGCGCTGTACGTGTCCCATGGCTGCTCGACCACGGCGGTCTTGTAGACCGGCACGTAGCCCTTGTCGGTCTGCTGGTGTTCGACGCGGCGGGCGGTGGACGGGGCGGACATGGGCGTTGGCTCGGTAGGGTCGACCCCATGCTAGCCAGTGCGCTACGCAACAGGGTTGCAAAGTTGCGCAGTGACGGGCCAATGACGCAATCTTGTTGCGTCATGTAATGTTGTGAGGCAACAAATGCCTGAATCCATCGCCTTGGACCGCACGGATCTACGCTTGCTTGCCCTGCTGCAGCAGCAAGGCCGCCTGCCGAACTCCGAGCTGGCGCAGCAGGTCAACCTGTCCCCCTCGGCCTGCCTGCGCCGGGTACAGCGGCTGGAAGCAAGCGGCGTGATCAGCGGATATGGCGCGCGCCTGGATCCGCGTGCGCTGGGCCTGGGCCTGCAGGCCTTCGTGCGGGTGCAGCTGCAAAAGCATGGCCAGGAAAGCGTCGCCCACTTCGCCGACAGCGTGCAGGATTGGGATGAAGTGGTGACCTGCCATGCGCTGACCGGTGACATGGATTACCTGCTCCACGTGGTCGTGCGGGACCTCGAGCACTTCTCGCATTTCCTGCTCGACCGCCTGCTCAACGCCGCCGGCGTGGGCGACGTGAACTCCAGCTTCGTCTTGCGTACGGTCAAGGAACGGCACGGCTTGCCGCTGCGCTGAAACCTGGCCGACCTTGCCGGGGTCTGGCGAATCCACTACATTTGCGGCCCTTCGGCGCCCGACAGGGCGCATCGCCAGCCGCTTCCGGCCAGCCCTCCCAGCCGGAAAGCCGCCCAGCAATCGCCCGTCCACGGGCCCGCTTTTTTCTTGCCGCGTGCGCGGCCTTCCGGATCGCTCATTTTTTCCCTCCGATCCGAGGTCGTCATGTCTGTCGCCATTGTTCGCCCGCTGTATTCCCGACGTCCGCTCGTGCTGGCCCTGGGGGCCGCGCTCGCCCTGTCCGCCCTGCAGGTCCAGGCAGCCGAAGCCGCCGATGCGGCCAGCACCGACGCCAAGACGCTGGATCGCGTCACCGTCAGCGGAGAGCGCCAGGAACGAGACCCTTCCAGCACCACCCGCCTGCCGATCAGCGTGCGCGAAACGCCGCAGTCGATCAGCGTGATCGGCGTGCAGCAGCTGCAGGAGCAATCGCTGTTCGACATCGACGAGGTGATGCGCAACACCCTCGGCGTCAACGTTTCCTTCTACGACACCCAGCGTCCGCTGTACTACGCGCGGGGCTTCCAGATCACCGATTTCCAGGTCGATGGCCTGCCTACCTACAGTGGCAACACCAACCAGGAATACGACACCGCCTTCTATGACCGCATCGAGGTCATCCGTGGTGCCAACGGCCTGCTCAGCGGCACCGGCGTGCCGTCGGCGACGGTGAACATGTTCCGCAAGCGCCCGGGCAAGGACTTCGACGCATCGTTCTCGGCCACCGTCGGCCGCTGGGACTATCGCCGCATGCAGGCCGACGTCAACGCGCCACTGACCGCCGACGGCCGCTTCCGTGCGCGCGCCGTGGCCGCCTACGAGGATCGCGATTACTACTACGACCGCTACCACGAGCAGAAATCCGCCGCGATGGCCGTGCTCGAAGGCGATATCACCGACTCCACGACGCTCACCGTCGGCTACCAGATGCAGGACAACAACCCGGTCGGCTCGACCTGGGGCACGGTGCCGTTCTTCTTCAGCGACGGCAGCAACGCGGACCTGGCGCGCTCGACCAACATGGCGCCGAACTGGACCCGTTGGCAGCGCAGCACCCACACGGCGTATGCGCAGCTGGAACAGCACTTCGGCGAGAACTGGAACCTGAAGGTCAACTACGCGCGCACCGAAGGCGACGTCACCAGCGTGCGTGTCTACGGCAGCGGCTTCCCCGATCGCGAGACCGGCAGCGGCATCTACCTGCAGACCGGCATTGGCCAGACCCAGGACACCCGCGACGCGGTGGACGTCTACCTCAGCGGCAAGTTCACCGCGTTCGGCCGCGAGCATGACGTGGTGGTCGGCGGCAGCTGGCAGGACCTGGAGACCACGACGCCGACCATCGTCACCACTTGGCCCGCGGACTGGACCACCTGCCCGTTGGGCCGCTGCTACTACATCCCGAACCTCTACGAATGGGATGGCGACATTTCCGAGCCGACCTTCGCACGCAACGGTGCCTGGCGTCAGGCGCGTACCACCCAGAGCGGCGTATACGCTTCCGCCCGCCTGCGCCTGGCTGACCCACTGTCGCTGATTGCCGGCGCGCGCCTGAGCAACTGGCGCACGCGCACCCACAACTTCAATACCGCTGGCAACTACACCACCACGACCGGCGCGTACAAGGTGAAGGATGAGGTCACCCCATACGTCGGCCTGATGTACGACATCGTGCCGGATGTCTCCGTGTACGCCAGCTACACCGAGATCTTCAATCCGCAAAATTACAAGGACAAGAACGACAACCTGCTCGACCCGGTGCAGGGCAGCAACCGCGAGGTCGGCCTGAAGGCGGCCTTCCTCGATGGCCGCGTCACGACCAATGCGGCGATCTTCGAAGCGCGCCAGGACAACTACGCGATGCTCGACACCAGCGTGCCGCAGGGTTCGCTGCCCGACGGCAGCTCGGCGTATGTGGGCGTGGACGGCACCAAGAGCAAGGGTTGGGAAGCGGAGATCGGCGCGGACGTGCTGCCGGGCTGGCGGGTCAATGCCGGCTATACCCGTGCCAAGGTCACCCGTGCGGCGACCGACCTGATCTACGCCAACCTGCCCACCCACACCGTGCAGTTCTCCACCCAGTGGACGCTCCCCGGCGCGTGGGATCGCCTGAGCCTTGGCGCGAACGTGATGTGGCAGAGCGAGGTGGAGGGCTTCAACATCGTCAATCCGGTATACGGTCCGGTGACGGTGAAGCAGGACGCCTATGCGCTGGTGAGCCTCAACGCCAACTACCGCATCACCGACCAGTGGACGGCCACGCTCGCCGTGCGCAATGCCTTCGACGAGAAGTACTGGGCCAACCTGGACTACAACAACTACGGCGAGCCACGCTTCGTGGCGTTCACCCTGCGCTGGAAGTATTGATGGCGCATGCGCGCGGTGTGACCGACACCGCGCGCATCACCTGCGCGCTTTCCTTTGCAAGGTATTGCCGTTACTTCAGCGGCGCGCTGCAGGCTTCCTCGTTGCCGCGCATCTTGTCCCAGCGCGAACGCTTGTCCAGGCACGCCTGGCGGGATCTCTCCGCGGCCTGCTGCGCCTCGCGGGTCGCGGCGTCGGCGGCATCGGCACGCTGTTGGCGCAGCTGCGCCAGCTTGCTGCGAATCTGTGGCATCACCGCCATGGCGGCGCGTTCGCCTTCCAGGATCGCGGCATTGCGCTGGTTGAAGTCGGCCGCGCCGATATCGCTGACCTTCGGCCGGATCACCACGTCGGCCCGCTTCAACTCCGCTTCGCCCAGGCGCTGGCCCATGATCGAGATCGACTGGTTGACCGTGCCAAGCAGGTCGCCGGGGTTCTTGCCGCTGGCCTTGCTGGAAATATCCACTGCGATGACGAACTCGGCCCCCAACTGGCGTGCGGCATCCACCGGCACCGGGCTGACCACCCCGCCATCCACATAGTGGTACTGGCCGATGGACACCGGCTCGAACACGCCGGGAATGCTGCTCGAAGCACGCACGGCCTGCCCGGCGTTGCCGCGCACGAACACCGTGCGCTCACCGTCCTCCAACCGCGTGGCTACCGCGGCGAACGGCTTCTTCAGCCGTTCGATCGGCTTGTTGCCCAGTTGCTGGTTGACGTAATCCTGCAGCTTCTGGCCCTGCACCAAGCCACCGGAGAACAGCCGCACGTCGCGGATGCTGGTCTGGTCGAGCGCGACGGCCTTCTCCTGCATCTGGAACGCATCCATGCCGCTGGCGTAGAGCGCACCCACGACGCTGCCGGCGCTGGTGCCCGACACCACCACCGGTTCGAATCCGTTGGCTTCGAGCATCTTGATCACGCCGATGTGCGCGAAACCCTTGGCGGCGCCGCCGCCGAGCGCCACGCCAATGCGTACCGGCGCCACCGGGCGGGCGGTGGCGGAGGGGGTGGCACTGGCCGGCGGGGTCGGCCGCACGGCTTCACCGCCTCCACAGCCGGCGAGCAGGGCGAACAAGGCGGCGAGCGGCAGGAGGCGGCGGGCGGTCATGGGACAGGGTGCGAATTCAGGAAAGATGCGCAGCATACCGGCTGGCCGCAAAGCGGCGACCGTGCCGGACGTTGCCAGGTTCAGCCGGCGTCCTGGCCGTTGCGGACCTTGCCCGGCCCCACTCCTTCCAGCCGTTTGAAGAAGCGCCGAAACGCCGCTTCGCTGCTGTAGCCGAGCATCTCGGCCACCCGGGCCACCGAGAAGCGCCGGTTGCGCAGCAGGCGGCGCGCCTCGGTGGCGCGCCAGTGGGCGAGGTACTGGATGGGCGGCGTGCCTACCGTGGCGGTGAACAGCTCGGCGAAGGCCGTGCGCGACATGCCCGCCAGCTGCGCCATCGTGGCCAGCGTCCACTCCTGTCCCGGTTGCCTGTGCACCTCGGCCAGCACGCGCGACAGGCGGGCATCGGCCAAGGCTGCCAGCAGACCCTGTGGCTGCGCGGCACGGCGGACGTATTCGCAGATCGCCATGGTGAACAACGAATCGGCCAACTTGTTCTGTATCAGCCGCCGGCCCCATCCGCGGTCGCGGCTGGCGATGGCCAGCATGTCCGCCAGCTCGCGGAAGCCGGCGCTGCTCTCGGCGGCACGGATCACGAACCAGGTAGGCAGTGCCTGGAAGATCGGGTTGTGGCTGCCGGTGATGAATTCCAGCTCGCCACACAGCATCCAGGTGTCGGGCGCGCGGATGGCGTCCTCATCGCGCGGGTTGGCCGAGGACTGCAACTGGTGACGGATGCCGGCGGGAAACACGATCAGGTCGCCTGTCTCCAGTGCCACGGGGGCTTCCATCGCTTCGCCATCCACCCAGCAGCGCCCTTCGGTGACCAGGTGGAACTGCCCGAAACGCGTGGAGGGTTCCTCGTCGATCCACGTGCCGCAGTAATGCACGTCCGCCATGATTTCCACCCGCATGCGGTAAGCGCCGAGCACTGTTTCCAGCACGGCGTCCGATGACAGGGCGGCGGCGGGTGAAAGGGATTCCATGCGGCCGATGGTAGGCCAAAAGATCCGACAGGGCATGACGGCAGCTGTCCGGACGATCGGTCATATCACCCGGACGCACGGCCACAGATGCGCGGCGCCCGCTCCGGTGCAATGGCGGTGCGCCTCCCGTCAGGCGCGCCCCTTATCGATCACCGAGGTTCCAGATGAACGTGCAAAAGACTTTCTCCGGCCTGTCCGTCGCCGTCGCCGCCGCTGCCCTGTTCGCGGCCGCGCCGATGGCCCAGGCCGCACCGGCCGGCACCGCCAAGGTCGGCCATTGTGTCGGCGTGAACGCGTGCAAGGGGCAGGGCGCGTGCAAGAGCGCGGCCAATGCCTGCAAGGGCCAGAACGCGTGCAAGGGACAGGGTTTCACCGAATCGACCGCGCAGAAGTGCCAAGCCGACGGCGGCAAGTTCGAGATGCCCAAGGCCGACGGCAAGACCGCGGCGAAGCAGGGCAGCTGATCCACCGACGACCCGGCCCGCGCCCGCGGGCCGGGGGAGTACACCATGACGACCGCATTGAAAGGCTTCGGTCTGGGCCTGCGCGCCCAGCACTACGACGCATTGCTGGCCGGCCAGGCCGACGTGGATTGGCTGGAGATCATCAGCGAGAACTACATGGTGCGCGGCGGCCGGCCGCTGTACATGCTCGACCGTATCGCCGAGCGATACCCATTGGTGATGCATGGCGTGTCGCTCGACATCGGCGGGCGCGATCCGCTCGATCGCGACTACCTGCGCGCGCTGTCCGCGCTGGCGCGACGTGTGCGCCCGCACCGCATCTCCGACCACCTGTGCTGGACGCGCCATGAAGGCGTGCAGATGCACGACCTGCTGCCGCTGCCGCAGAACGAGGACACGGTGCGCCATGTCGCCACACGCGTGCGCCACGTACAGGACGTGCTCGGCCGCCAGTTCCTGCTGGAGAACGTGTCCAGCTACTTCCGCCATGTGGACGATACATTGGACGAAGCGGATTTCCTGGCAGCCATCGTGGCCGAATCCGGGTGCGGCCTGCTGCTCGACGTGAACAATGTCTACGTCAATGCATGCAACCACGGTTTCGACGCGCACGCGTTCCTGCGCCGCTTGCCGTCGCATGCGGTCTTGCAGATCCATCTGGCCGGCCATAGCCAGGATGCACTGGGCAGCGGCCTGCTCGTCGATACGCACGATGCGCCGGTCTGCGCCGACGTGTGGTCCCTTTATGCCGACGCCGTGCAGCTGTTTGGCGCGGTGCCGTCGATGATCGAACGCGATGACGACATCCCGCCGCTGGAAACCCTGGTGGCGGAACTCGATATCGCGCGCCGCGTGACGGTCGAGGCGCTGAAGCCGGCGAGGGCGGCATGAACGCGATCTGCGCGCACGCCTCGATGCAGGCATGGCTGCTACAGGGCATGCCGGGCATGGCCCCACGCATTGACGGACGCGACGCCACCGAGCGCGCCCATCGCTTGCGGATCTACGCCGATGCCTATCGCCTGCGCCTGGTGCAGGTATTGGCAGAGGACTACCCGGCCCTGCGCGCGGCGCTCGGTGCCGAAGCGTTCGGCCGCCTGTGCACGCGTTATGTGTACGCGCATCCCTCGCGCCATCCTTCGGTGCGCTGGTTCGGTGCCGGCCTGGCTGCGTGGTTGCGCGACACCGGGCAACCCGAAGCCCGCGTGGCCTTGGCGCGATTCGAGTGGGCGCAGGGCGAACTGTTCGACGCCCCCGACGTTTCGCCCTGTGACGTCTCCGCCCTGCAGGCGGTGCCCGCCGACGCCTGGCCTTCGTTGCGGCTGGCGCTTGTCCCCGCCCTGCGGTTGCTCGACGACGTGGGCAATGCGCCGGACCGCGCCGTGGCCGTGGCCGAAGGCCATGCACCCCCACGGTGGCGCCGCCGGCGCACGACATGGCTGCTGTGGCGGCAGGACCTTGACGTGCATTGGCGCGCCTTGCCTGGCGACGAAGCGCGCGCGCTGGCCGGCGTTGCCGCAGGCGCCACGTTCGCCGACTGGTGCGGCGGCCTGGGCGGCCCACAGCCGGCCTGGCGCGCTGCCGGGCTACTGAAGCGTTGGTTGGCCGACGGGCTCATCGCCGATATCCGCACCGATGTCCCAACGCGCGACCTTCCCCTTTTCGACTCTCCTTGAGGCCTCCCATGCGATCCACTTCCCTTCCGCTCCCCGAACGCCTGCTGGCGCGCCTGGATGCGCTGTCCTGGTTCGGCCCGCTGCTCGTGCGCTGCGTCTTCGGCTACTTCTGGCTGGAAACCGGCTGGGCCAAGCTGCACAACCTGGCGTTCTTCAGCAGCCGCTTCGTCGAATGGGGCATTCCGTGGCCGACATTCAATGCGGCCCTCAGTGCCGGCACCGAGTTTGTCGGCGGCTTGCTGATGATCCTCGGGCTCGGCACGCGGCTGGTGATGATCCCGATGATCTTCAACATGCTGGTCGCCCTGGCCGTGGTGGTGTTGCCGCAGATCAGCACGCTGGACGAATTCGTCGAACTCGACGAAGTGCTCTATGTCGCGGTATTCACCTGGCTGCTGGTGGCGGGCCCGGGCGCGGCCAGCCTCGATGCCTGGATCGCCCGGCGCCGGTTGGCGCGTGCAGTGGATCGCGAAGTCGCCTGCCGGCTGGAGAAAGCCTGAAGCGCAAGGCCGGCGTATTGCCAGCCTTGCGAGCCCGCTCAGAAGTTGTTGTCGCCGTCGAGGATGCGGCCCAGGCCCCCGAGCACGGAACCCTCGCCACGCGCCTGGCCACCGGCTTGCGGTGCGGCCTGCAGCATGCGCCCGGCCAGGCGCGAGAACGGCAGCGATTGCAGCCACACCTTGCCCGGACCGGTCAGCGTGGCGAGGAACACGCCTTCGCCACCGAAGAACATGCTCTTCAGGCCGGCCACGCGGCGCACGTCCATGTCGATGCTGCCGTGGTAGGCGACCACGCAGCCGGTATCCACATCGATGCGCTCGCCGGCGGCCAGCTCGCGCTCCACCACCGTGCCGCCGGCATGCACGAACACCCAGCCATCGCCCTCCAGCTTCTGCATGATGAAGCCCTCGCCGCCGAACAGGCCGGTGAGGATCTTGCGCTGGAATGCGATGCCCAGCGAAACGCCACGCGCGCCGGCCAGGAAGCTGTCCTTCTGGCAGATCAGCCGGCCGCCGTGGTCGGAGAGCTTCATCGCCAGCACGGTGCCGGGGTAGGGTGCGGCGAAGGCCACCTTGGCCTTGCCACTGCCCGAATGCGTGTAGACCGTGGTGAACAGGCTCTCGCCGGTGACCACGCGCCGGCCGGCCGCGAACAGCTTGTCCATCAACCCGCCACCCTGGCCGCTGTGCGAGCCGTCGCCGAACACCGTGTCCATCTGCACGGCGGCGTCCTTGTACATGAGCGCACCGGCCTCGGCCACGGCGCTCTCGCCCGGGTCCAGCTCCACCTCCACGAACTGCATGTCGTTGCCGATGATGCGGAAGTCGATGTCGTCCGAACGCCCGCCACCGGGCAGCGGCGGCGGGGGCGCCACGCCGGGGCTATTGCTGGAAAGCTCGGCCAGGCCGGCGGCGGGCTTCCAGCCTTCCAGGCCTTCGCGCCACGCCATCGCCTGCGGCGTGTTGCGGACGAACTGCCGGGCCGCTGCCTCGTCCATCGGGCCGACCCGGTCCGAACGGCCGGGAATATGGAAATACCACTGCGCCATGGGAACTCCTCCTGGTGGATGGGCGAGTCTATGTCGCCCGCCGTGGCGCCGGTCACCTGCCGCAGGTCATGCGCCGACGGTGCCTCGGGGCCTCGTTCAGATTTGCCGCTCGCGGCGCGCGGTGTCACCCTTTGCGATGTCGTGTGCTGTATTGCAACATTTCCGTGCTAGGCGGCCTGTCGCCGCTAGTCCACCACCCGAGAGAGCCTTCGCCATGTCCCCGACCCGTGCCCGCGGCCGATTGCCGGCCGCGCATCCGCTTGTCATCGCCCTTGCCACCCTGCTTCCCGCTGCCCCGGCCTTCGCCCAGGAGCCGGCAGCCACCACCGAGGGCGCCAAGGCGCCGGCCGTGCTGGACACGCTGCAGGTCACCGCGCAGCGCCGCGTGGAGAACGCGAAGGACGTGCCGGTCTCGATCACCACGGTCAGCGGCGAGAAGCTCGATGTCCTGGGCTCGGCCGGCGACGACATCCGTTTCCTCTCCTCGCGCCTGCCCAGCTTGAACATTGAATCGTCCTACGGCCGTGCATTCCCGCGCTTCTATATCCGCGGCCTGGGCAATACGGATTTCGATCTCAACGCCTCCCAGCCGGTCTCGCTGGTGTACGACGACGTGGTGCAGGAGAGCCCGCTGCTGAAGGGCTTCCCGGTGTTCGACCTGGCTGGCATCGAGCTGCTGCGGGGCCCGCAGGGCACGCTGTTCGGCCGCAACACCCCGGCTGGCGTGGTCAAGTTCGATTCGGCGCGGCCCTCGCAGGACGCCGATGGCTACGTGAAGCTCTCCTACGGCACCTATGACACCTGGAATTTCCAGGGCGCGTACGGCGGCCCGCTGACCAGCCGCTGGTCGGCTCGCGTGTCGGCGCTGTACCAGCGACGCGACGACTGGGTGACCAACACCCACGACGGCCCCAACGATGGCTTCGAAGGCTATGACGAAGCCGCCGGACGCGTGCAGTTCCTCTATGAAGGCGACGACTTCGAAGCGCTGTTCAACCTGCACAAGCGCAAGCTCAACGGCACCGCGCGCCTGTTCCGCGCCAACATCATCCAGAAGGGCAGCAACGCGCTGGTCACCGATTTCGACCGCGACGAAGTGGCCAACGACGGCGTCAACTTCTCCGACCTGGAGACCTGGGGCGGCAGTGCCCGCCTGAAGTGGAACCTTGGCCAGGTGACGCTGTATTCAATCACCGGCTACGAGACGGCCGAATCGCTCAACCGCGGCGACATCGACGGTGGCTACGGCGCCAGCTTCCTCGGCCCGGGCAACTATGGCCCCGGCGAGATTCCGTTCGCGTCCGAATCGGCCGACGGGCTTCCCGACCATCGCCAGTGGACGCAGGAATTCCGCGTCGAATCCAACGAATGGGGCCGCTTCGACTGGCAGGCCGGCCTGTTCTACTTCGATGAAGACGTCACCATCGACAGCTTCAACTATGACTCGCTGACGCCGGGCAATCCGCAGGCCGGCCATGCCGTACAGCAGCAGCGCAACAAGGCGTGGGCGGCCTTCGTCTCCGGCGATTTCGACGTCACCGACCGCTTCAAGCTGCGCGGCGGCCTGCGCTACACGCAGGACAAGAAGGACTTCAGCGCCAGTGTGCTGGAAGCGGCGCCGTTCGGCGCCCCCGTGGGCGGGCCCTACGTCGTGCACACCGATGTCGACGACGTCAGCTGGGACCTGAGCGGCACCTACGCGCTGACCCCGGACGTGAACCTCTATGGCCGCGTGGCCAAGGGCTTCCGCGCACCGTCGATCCAGGGCCGGCTGCTGTTCGCCTCGGCCACCGCCCCGAACGGCGGCGTGTCCACCGCCGACTCGGAGAAGGTCATTTCCTATGAGATTGGCATCAAGGCCGACCTGTTCGACAAGCGCGCCCGCCTGGGCTTCGACATCTTCCGCTATGACGTGGATGGCCAGCAGCTGATCGCCGTCGGCGGCGCTTCCAACACCGCCACGCTGCTCAACGCCGACAAGACCATCGGCCAGGGCGCGGAGCTGGATTTCGAGGCCTACGTCACCGACAACCTGCTGGTCACGCTGGGCAGCAGCTACAACGACACCGAGATCAAGGACCCGAACCTGGCGGTGGCGATCTGCGGCGGCGGCTGCACCATCACCGACCCGACCACGGTCATTAACGGGGGCACCTATGCGCTGGTCAACGGCAACCCGCTGCCGCAGGCGCCGAAGTGGATCCATAACGTGACCGCGCGCCTGGGCTTCCCGATGGCCAACGGCAACGAGATCTACGTGTACACCGATTGGGCGTATCGCAGCCCGGTGAACTTCTTCCTGTACGAGTCGCCGGAGTTCCGCAGCCGCAGCTCGCTGGAGGGTGGCCTGCGGGTGGGCTACAACTGGAGCTACGGCCTGTACGACGTGGCGGTGTTCGGCCGCAACCTTACCGACCAGACCCGCGTCGTGGGGGCGATCGACTTCAACAACCTCACCGGCTTCCTTAACGAGCCGCGTACCTTCGGCGTGGAGTTCACCGCGAAGTTCTGATCGGGCCGGCGCAGGGCGGCCCGCCGCGGCATCGCCGGGGTGGGCCGTTCCTGCCTGCGCGAAAGCGCATTGGATTTGTCGAATATTCGAACGGGGGATGCCTGATGAGAATCGTCGGCCATCCGATTCTTCTCCCGTCCGAACATGCGCACGTCACTCCTGACCCTTTCCGTCCTCGGCCTTCTGTCGCTCCCGTTGGTGAGCCAGGGCCAAGCCAGCGGCGCGTTGACGCTGTCCCCGTTGGGCAACCAGAAGTCCGGCCAGATGCCTTCCGGCGTTGCACGGCTCACCTTTGCCCTGCGCGATGGCGATTGGCTGGAGAAGCTGGCGCTTCCCGCGCGACCGCTGCACGGCCAGGTAGTGGAGATCAGGAACACCGCCCGCTACACCGCGCTGCTGGAGCTCGCCGCGACGGAACTGGGACCGGGCCAGCTGGAAATTCGCACGGGTGACGTGCGTCGCTTTGTCTACGATGCCGGCCGGTCGCAATGGCTCGCGACCGGCGACGGTGTGGTCGAAGTCGCGCCGGAGGCGATGCAGCGTACGGCAGGTGCGTATGTCCGAAAGGTCGTGCTCAAGGATGGCGCCTGGGCGCCCGAGGTCGCACTGCCGGCCGAAGGCCAGGAGGGCGAATTCATCGTTGTGTCCTCGCAGGCGACCTGGCCGAGCCTGGTCCGCGGCGGTGTGCTGTTCAACTCCACCTTCCGCGTCGAGAAGGGCGATCAGTACACCTTCGTGTTCAGTGCGGCGCACGGCAAGTGGCTGCCCCGGGCGGTGCCGGAGCGGACGCTGCCGCTGCAGGCGGCAATACCCGTGCCGACCTCGCCACGCATGCGGCTGCGCCTGCATGACGGCGCATGGTTGCGCCACGTCTCACTTCCGGCCAGCGCCGGCGACCGTGATCGCATCGTGGTCGAATCGACCGCGACCTGGGACAGCCAGGTCCAGGTGCCCGGGGGAGAGGCACTGGGTCCGCTGACGCTGCGCGCGGGTGACCGCTATGAGTTCATGTATGTCGCCGACGACGCGCGCTGGGTGCTGATGAGCCACCCGGAGCGTCGGCTGGAGGCGCGCGATCTGGCGGGCGGCCGCGTGCCCGCCCTGACTTCGCCCCGGACCCGGATCATGCTCGCGGACGGGAACTGGCAGCGTGAGCTCGTACTCCCCGCGCCCGTGGCGGGCGCCGAGATCGTGATCGATATCCAGGCCACTTATCCGGTCGACGTGGTACTCGATGGTGTTCGCCGCGAGAAGATCGAACGAGGCGGGCGGGTCACTTTCGCGCCGGGCACCGATGGCCGGTGGCAGCGAACGACCTCCACCCTCGACCTGCTCGCGTTGTACAGCGGGAAGCTGGCTGCAAGCATTGGCGAATCGGCTGCGCGTGCGCACCTGTTCGAATCATTGGCGATCACCAACGACACACTGGAGAACTCGGGCGCCAATTTCAGGGTGAGGATGGTGGATATCCGTCGCCTGGATACGCCCGATAGCTGGGCGCTGCTGGCAGACGCACTCTCGAAGATTCGCGACGAAAAGCGCGTGCAGGCCTGGCGGGACGAGACGCGCGCGGACATGGTGTACTACCTGGGCACGGAAACAGGCTGCGGCTTGGCCTTCTCGCGTGCATCGAACGAAAATGCTTATGCAACCGAAGCCTTCGGCCAGTGTGGCAGCACCGTCATGCGGCATGAGCTGGGGCATGTGATCGCGCTGAACCATGTCAACGCCACCGCCTACTGGAAGGGGTATCCGCTCGCTCAGACGGTGATGAACGGAAATGCTATCCCGTTGTACAGCACGCCCTTGCGCTTCACGCCCGACCTTGGAATCCGCGCCGGCATCGCCGACGAGTACGACGCAGTACGCGCGTTGAACGAGCGCTCGCCGATCGTGGCGGCATACCGATGAATCACGCGGTTGCCCGGCGACGCATGCGCGTGCCACTGCTCGTTCTGTTGACCCTGCTTTTCCTGTGCGGCTGCGATCGCGCGGGAGGGCCGCGCGCGGCGGTGGATGCAAGCCCTGCCGCGAATCTTCCGCAGACGGGTGCCGCCATGCGGCCCCGGCCGTCCGGTGAGCCCGTGACGGGAACATCGATTCTCAAGGTCGCCGAGCCGGAGGCAGTGAGGGAGCAGTTTCCCTTCCTTTCTCCGGCGCAGCTCGCAGACGGGCGTTGGCTGGTGACGCTGGATACTGCCGCCATCAGCAGCTTGGCACCCGGCAACGGCTTCGCGTTGCAGTTGGCGGGCCTGGAGGAGCGCTACGCACTGGTCGAGTCCGTGCAGGCGTACGATGGCATGCGCCGGATTCAGGGCAGCCTGTTGGACGTCAAAGACCGCACCGCCGAGCGCTTCAGCATGACGGTGTCATCCGATGGCAGCTACGTGGCGGGTCATCTCATGATGGCCGGTCGCGAGTTGTCCCTGCAGGTTCGTCATGGCAGTGGCTGGGTCGCCGATGCATCGGCGCCAGCCCTGAGTGTGGACGAATCGCTGGCGCGCTGATCGTCAGCGCCCGCGGTTCCGGCCGCTTGCGAGCACGTCCAGCAGCGCTTCATCGCGGTCCTGCCGGTATTCCCAGTACATGAAGCCGCCCAAGCCCTTGCGTTCCACGTAATCGATCTTTGCCTGCAGCGATTGCGGATCGTCGTAGCTGATGAACTGGTGGGTGGTCGCGTTCCAGAGCCACGGTGCCTGGGCCTGCGCATCCCAGTGCCGCGCCCACGCCTTCTGCGCGAGCGGGCCTTCGGCGATCTCCCGCCAGGAGATGAAGCCACCATCGCTTCGGAATTTCTGCAGCAACCCGTCGCGCGCGGGCTCCACGTCGCCGAAGCGTCGGCCGTAGAACGCCACGCCGAGATGGATCTTGTCGGCCGGCACGCCTGCGGCAAGGTACTCATCCACCGCCGCCTGCGCGTTGCGCGCACCTGCCGGAGCCCCCGCGGTGGGTGCCAGTCCCGCATGGTGACCGGTGGTTGGCGTCAGGCTGCCGTAGAAGTCGTAGGTCATCAGGTTGATCCAGTCCAGCGAACCGGCAATACGCGCCAGTTCCAGGCCCTGCGCGAATTCGCCTTCGGCGGCGGCGATGGTCAGCAGGTAGTGGCGCGCGGTGGCTGCGCCTTCCGCGTCGAGCTGTTGTCGCAACGATTCCAGCAGCAGCGTGAAGTTGCGCCGGTCGGCCGGAGCGTGGCTGATGCCTGGCCCTGGCAGGGTCGGGTACTCCCAATCGATATCCAGGCCGTCGAGGTCGTACTGCCGCAGCAGGGCGATCGCGCTGTCGGCGAATACCTTGCGTGCCTGCGCATCGGCCACCGCCTCGGAGAAATGGCCCGCGCCCCAACCACCGATCGACAGCACGATGCGAAGCGAAGGCTGGCGCGCACGCAGCGCGGTGAGTGCGCGCAGGTTGTCGGGCGCGGTGGCGCCGGGCAGGAAGACGTGGTGCGCCTCGTCGACCTGCGCGAAGGCGAAATTGACCACGTCGAGCTTGCCGGGCGATATCGACGGCGCCTGCGGCCCATCCACCACGTAGCCGACGATGCGGTAAGGCGCGGCCTGGGCGGCGGACACGCCGGCCAGCAACAACAGCGCCAGCAGCCATCGCATGGCCACGCGCGGCCTCACAGCGCGCTCTCCGGCCGTGCCTGGAGGCGTTGGGCCTGGGCATCGCAATCCTCTGCCGGCTTCAGCCCCGCCGCGCGCGCAGCGGCCACTTCCTTCCGCGCCTCTTCCAGGTCGGCGCGGAATGCCTTGTTGTCGTGCAGGCGAGCGACCGCGGCCGCGCCCATGTGGCGGCCTTCGAGGATGTCGCTCTGCCAGTGCACGTTGCACACCAGCCGGCTCTCGGCGTAGTTGCGGCCGCGGTCCAGCAGTGCGTTGGCGCGCTCCGGCGCCACTTCGGTGAGGATCAGCGCCCAGGCCCAACCGATCGCGCTATGGCCCGAGGGATAGGAACCGTTGTGGCGCAGCTCGGCCTCGTCCTCGGGGGTGCACGTCGGAGCGCCGTTGACCGTGAAGGGCCGCGCGCGCTGGTAGTGATTCTTGGCGGCCTTGGTGGCAGCGCTGGCATCGATGCGGCTGCGTTCGAGCAGCGCATAGAGGTGGGGCGTGCGCCGGGCATCGACCGGCACGCCCAGCGCGCAGGCGAATTGGCTGGCGCCGGTGGGAAAGGAGAGATCAGCGTCCTGCGTGGCCTGGGCGAAGCGCGGGGTATCGCGCAGCGCCAGAGCTTGCCTGGAGACGGCTTCGTCCAGCGCCATGCCCGCCGAGCCAGCGGCGGGCGGTGGGGGCACGAGCCGCAGGCTGTCCGGCGCATCGGCCTTGTCCAGGTACCCGGTGGCCTTGGCCGGCATGGGCGCGGCATCGTCGCGCGGCGTACCCGGAACGCTGCAGCCGCCCAGCGCGAGCATGAGGAGAACAGCCAGGCCGGTGCGGCGCGATGCGGGGTTGCCCAGGAACATGCCTATCTCTTTCTTCGGTACATCGGGCGCCAGAGTCTAATCGCTGGCGCCGGTTCGGGCGTATGCCGGCTTAGCCGCCCACACGCGCCGAATAACGCTCGCCGTCGTGATCCACCCTTACCGGCCCGTCGAACACCGCCGACAGCGGTTCGTCGCGCAACAGCGCCTGGCGAGGGCCGTCGGCGAAGATGCGCCCGCCGCGCAGCAGCACGACGCGCTCGATCTCCGGCACGATCTCCTCGATGTGGTGGGTAACCAGCACCAGCGTGATGCCCTGGCGGGCGAGGTCGCGCATGGTGTCCACCAGATGCTGCCGGGCGATCAGGTCCAGCCCGGTGGAGGGTTCGTCCAGCAGCAGCGCTTGGGGCCGGTTGACCAGGGCGCGTGCGATCAGCACGCGGCGCGTTTCGCCGGCGGACAGTTCGGCGTAGGGCCGTTCCAGCAGCGGCAATGCCCGCGCCAGGGTCAGCGCCTCACGCGCCCGCTCGCGCATCGCATCGGTCACTTCGCGGTGCGGGGGAATCACGTAGCTGGCGAAGAAGCCGGAGATCACCGCGCTCTCCACGCTCAGGCCCGGCATGTCGGCCAGGTTGCCACTGAGATCACCGGTGACGATGCCCAGCTGGGAACGCAGGCGGTCCACCTGCCAGCGCGTCTGGCCCAGCACCTTCACTGGTGCCTCGCCCCCGGCACGCGCCAGCGGATACAGCTCGCGGGTGATGAGCTTGATGAACGACGATTTGCCGCAGCCGTTCGGTCCGAGGATGGCGGTGTGCTGGCCCATCGCGATGGACAGGCTCAACTCGTGGAGGACACGGACCTGGCCCCGGGTGACGCTGGCACGGTCCAGTTCGATCAGGGGGGCGTCGGAGGGAATCGCTTGCGGCACGGCAGACATGAATGGGCAATCGAAAGGTGAAAGAGTGAGCAACTGAACAACATACGCTTGCGACGGGTGAAGTTTGCCGCCATCGGCCCCATGATGTCTTCCACCCAGTGCACATCGCCGACCTCTCGGCCGGAGTTTTCCCATGTTTGCTCAATCGCTCGTGGATGTCCTGACCGGCGGCCTGACCGGCCTGGGCTGGTGGGAGATGCTGGCGGTGCTGCTGGTCTTCACCCAGCTGACGATCTTTTCGGTGACGCTGTACCTGCACCGCAGCCAGGCGCACCGCGGCGTGGATTTCCACCCGGCGCTGGCGCACTTCTTCCGTTTCTGGACCTGGCTGACCACCTCGATGATCACCCGCGAGTGGGTGGCCATCCATCGCAAGCACCACGCCAAGGTCGAGACCGAGGAAGACCCGCATAGCCCGCAGGTGAAGGGCATCGGCAAGGTGTTCTGGCGTGGCGTGGAGCTGTACCGCGAAGCGCGGGCGCAGCGTGCGGACATGGAGCAGTACGGCAAGGGCGCCCCGGACGACTGGGTCGAGCGCCACGTCTACACACCGCATGCCAATCTCGGCCCGGTGGTGCTGTTCTTCGTCAATGCCGTGCTGTTCGGCCTGCCGGGTGTGGCGCTGTGGGCGATCCAGATGGCGTGGATCCCGTTCTGGGCGGCCGGCGTGGTCAACGGCCTCGGCCACTGGTGGGGCTATCGCAATTTCGAATCGGCCGACACCTCGACCAATCTCACCCCGTGGGCGTTCTGGATCGGCGGCGAGGAGCTGCACAACAATCACCACGCCTTCCCGAGCTCGGCGCGTTTCTCCATGCGCCGCTGGGAATTCGATATCGGCTGGCAGGCGATCCGCCTGCTGGAGCGCCTGGGCCTGGCCAAGGTGCTGCGCGTGGCGCCGAAGCTGGATATCCGCCCGAACATCAGCGTGCCCGACGCGGACACCCTGCGCGCGCTGCTCTCGCACCGCTTCCAGGCCATGACCGACTACCAGCGCAACGTCTTCAAGCCTGCGCTGCGCGAGGAAGCCGCCGCGGCGGGTGCGCGCATGCGCGAACTGCTGCCCAAGCGCCTGCGCCGCGGCCTGGTGGACGACGGCCGCTGGCTCAAGCCCGACGCACGACAGCAGCTGCACGACTGGGTGGCCGAGCGCCCGCGCATCAGCACGCTGGTGGAGCATCGGGCGCGGCTGGCCGCGCTGCTGGAAGCCCGCAGCCACGATGCGGCCGAGCGCCTGCGCCAGCTGCAAGCCTGGTGCCATGACGCCGAAGCCAGCGGCATCGCCGCGTTGCAGGCCTATGCGGCGCGCCTGAAGGGCTACGCCCTGCGCGGCGCATGACCGGCCGCAGCAACGCCCTGCCCGCACCTCCCGAACGCCGCCTCGTGCGGCGTTCGTCGTGCTGGGTTGTGCTGCTCGCCCTGGCGGCCGGGAGCGCCGCGGCGCAGGTCACCGACAGCGGCGAATACCTCAAGCGCATGGATACCGACGGCGACGGACGGGTCAGCCTGGCCGAATACCTGGCGTGGATGAGCTATGCGTTCGACCAGCGGGACCGCAACGGCGACGGCGTACTGACCGCAGACGAGCTGCCGGGCGGGCGCGGCAAGTCGGTCACGCGGGCCGACCACATCGCCACGTTGACCGCGCGTTTCAAGAAGCAGGATGCGAACGGCGACGGCTGGTTGAGCGCGAAGGAACTGCTGGCGCCACCGCGGTAGGTTCCCGCAACCGCCGCATCAAGCTGCCTGCACGATGTGCAGCGCCTTCGGATTGCGCCACTGCGCCAGCAGCGCCGCCTCGCGCGCCTTGGCCTCGTGCAGGTGCGCTTCCTTGACGTGCCCGTAGCCGCGGATGTGCTCCGGGATTGCAGCGATCTGCGCGGCCAGGCCCACGTTGTCCGCGTCCAGTTTCTCCAGCAGCGACTCCACCGTCTTCGCATAGTCGGCGATCAGCTGCCGCTCGCCACGCCGTTCGGCCGTGTAGCCGAAGATGTCGAACGCGCCGCCGCGCAGGAACCTCAGCTTGGCCAGCAGCCCGAACGCCTTGAACATCCACGGCCCGTACTCGCGCTTGACCAGCCGGCCCTCGGCGTCCTTCTTGGCCAGCAATGGCGGGGCGAGGTGGAAGCGCACCTGGTAGTCGCCCTCGAACTGCTGCTCGAGGCGGCGCTTGAAATCGCCGCTGGTGTACAGCCGCGCGACCTCGTACTCGTCCTTGTACGCCATCAGCTTGAAGTAGTAGCGCGATACCGCCTCGGACAGCGCGGTGGAGCCCGGTGCCCGCGCCTGCTCGGCGGCCCGCACGCGCTCCACCAGCGCGCGATAGCGCTGTGCGTAGGCAGCATCCTGGTAGTCGGTGAGGAACGCCACGCGGCGCGCGACCAGCTCGTCGAGCGAGCGCGACAGGCGTGCGTCATCCATCGGCAGGAACGCCAGCGCGTCGCCATCGCCCGACGGCAGCCCGCGCACCGCCGGACCGTTGCCGGTATCGCGCGGCGCGGCGGTGGCGCCGCCTTCGTTGCCTTCCCAGTCCAGCGGCGGCAACGATTGCAGGTGATGCGGCTTGCGCTCTTCGGCGGTCTCGCGGTTGCGCACCAGGCCGGCGGCCTGCTGCACCGCTTCCGGATCGATGGCCGCCAGGCGGCCCCAGGCGAAGGCCTGCTGGTTCATCTGCACTGCGGCGCCATTGAGCTCGATGGCGCGCATCAGCGCCTCGAACGACAACGGGACCAGGCCCTGCTGCCAGGCATGGCCGAGCATGAAGAGGTTGGCGGCGATGGCATCGCCCAGCAGCGCGGTGGCCAGCTGGGTGGCGTCGAGCAGCTGCGGCTGGCGGCCCCCGAGGGCGACCCGCACGCCGGCGATGATTTCCGCCGCCGGGAACTGCAGGTCCGGACGCGTCGTGAAGCTGCCCGGCATCGCCTCGTAGGTGTTCAGCACGACTTCCGAGCGTTCCGCGCGTACCTTGGAGAGCGCCCAGTAGTCGTTCACCACCACCATGTCGCAGCCCAGCACCAGGTCGGCCTCGCCGGCGGCGATGCGCACGGCGTGGATGTCTTCCGGCGTGCGCGCGATGCGCACATGCGTGGTCACCGCGCCGCCCTTCTGCGCCAGGCCGGTCTGGTCCAGCACGGTGGCGCCACGGCCTTCCAGGTGGCCGGCCATGCCGAGCAGCGCGCCGATGGTCACCACGCCCGTGCCGCCGACGCCGGTGATCAGGATGTTCCAGGGCTCGGCCAGGTCGGTGCGCTGCACCGGGTCGGGCAGGTGCTCGAGCAAGTGGGTGGCGTCGCTGCGGCGGCCCTTGCGCGGTGCCCCGCCATGCACGGTCACGAAGCTCGGACAGAAGCCCGAGACGCATGAATAGTCCTTGTTGCAGTTGGACTGGTCGATCTCGCGCTTGCGCCCGAATTCGGTTTCCTTGGGCAGCACGGAGACGCAGAAGCTCTTTTCCCCGCAGTCGCCGCAGCCCTCGCAAACCAGCGAGTTGACCATCACCCGCTTCGGCGGGTCGACCAGCTTGCCGCGCTTGCGGCGGCGGCGCTTCTCGGTCGCGCAGGTCTGGTCGTAGATGAGGATGCTCACGCCCTTCACCGTGCGCAGGCGCTTTTGCACCTCGTCCAGTTCGCTGCGGTCGTGGAACTCGGTGTCGTGCGGGAACAGGTCGCGGCGGCGCGACCACTTGGTGATGTCGTCGCTCAGCACCACGATGGTGTGGATGCCCTCGGCATGCATCTGCCGGGCGATGTCCGGCACGGTGAGCGTGCCGTCCACCGGCTGGCCGCCGGTCATGGCGACCGCGTCGTTGTAGAGGATCTTGTAGGTGATGTTGACGCCGGTGGCGACCGACTGGCGGATCGCCAGCGTGCCGCTGTGGAAGTAGGTGCCGTCGCCGAGGTTCTGGAACACATGCGGCGTGTCGGTGAACGGCGCCTGCCCGGACCACGTCACGCCTTCACCGCCCATGTGGGTGAAGGTGTCGGTGGCGCGGTCCATCCACGTCACCATGTAATGGCAGCCGATGCCGCCCATCGCGCGCGAGCCCTCGGGCACCGCGGTGGAGGTGTTGTGCGGGCAGCCGGAGCAGTAATGCGGCACGCGCGGGAACTGCGCGCGCGGCAAGGCCATCTCCGCTTCCTTGGCTTCCATCCAGCGCAAACGCTGCTCGATGGATTCGGTGTTGAAGAAGCGCTGGATACGCTTGCCGATCACCGCGGCGATGGTCGCGGGGGTCAGTTCGCCAGTGGAGGGCAGGATCCACTCGCCGGCCTCGTCGTACTTGCCGACGATGCTCGGGCGCGCGCCCTGGCTCGCCGGCCAGTTGTAGAACAGCTCCTTCATCTGGCGCTCGATGAAGGCGCGCTTCTCCTCCACCACGACGATATCTTCCAGCCCCTGCGCGAAGCGTGTGATACCCACCGGCTCCAGCGGCCAGGTCATGCCGACCTTGTAGACGCGGATGCCGATCGCCGCGCACGCGGCCTCGTCCAGGCCGAGGTATTCCAGGGCCTGCAGCACATCCAGGTAGCTCTTGCCGGTGGTGACGATGCCCAGCCGCGCGTTCGGGCTGTCCATCACCGTGCGGTCGATGCCGTTGGCGCGCGCGAAGGCCTGCGCGGCCTTCACCGCATAGCGGTGCAGGCGCATCTCCTGGTCCAGCGGCGGGTCCGGCCAGCGGATGCCCAGCCCGCCGGCCGGCAGCTCGAAATCCTCCGGCAGCACGATGCGGCGCGCGAACGGGTCCACCTGCACCGAGGCGGAGGATTCCACCGTCTCGGCAATGGTCTTGAAGCCGATCCAGCGCCCCGTGAAACGGCTCATCGCCCAGCCCACCAGGCCCAGGTCGAGGATGTCCTGCACGCCCGCCGGGTTGAGGATGGGCATCATCGCGCTGACGAATTCGTCCTCGCTGCCGTGCGGCAGGGTGGAGCTGCGGCAGGCGTGGTCGTCCGCGGCCAGCGCCAGCACGCCGCCATGGCGCCAGGTGCCGGCGGCATTGCCGTGCTTGAACACGTCACCGGTGCGGTCCACGCCCGGGCCCTTGCCGTACCACATGCCGAACACGCCATCGACGGTGGCGCCGGGGAACAGGTGGGTCTGCTGCGTGCCCCATACCATCGTGGCGGCCAGGTCCTCGTTGAGGCCCGGGGTGAACTTCACCTTCGCTGCGTCCAGGTGCTTGCGCGCGCGCCACAGTTCCAGGTCGAACCCGCCGAGCGGGCTGCCGCGATAGCCGCTGATGAAACCGGCCGTATGCAGGCCTGCGGCTTCGTCGCGCAGGCGCTGCATCAACGGCAGGCGCACCAGCGCCTGTACGCCGGACAGGTAGATGCGCCCGTCGGTGCGCGTGTATTTGTGCTCCAGCGTGTAATCGCGGTCCAGGGTGCCGATCGCCGGCGTGTTGGCGGAGGACGGCGAGGTAAGTTCGGCGGTGCTGGTCATGGCTGGCCCGGCGGGGTTGGCAGGTCGGCTCCGCGAGGAGGCCGCGCGGTCGGCGATTGTAACAGTGGCGCCTTCTGTGACCCCGCGCACTCGTGTCTTGTGCGCTCGTGCGGTTAGGATGCAAGGTGGGAGGAAGGGGTGTATCCGGTTTTTAGGGGGAATGTAGACGTGAAGAAGACTCAAGCATGGCGTGTCGCCATGGCGTTGGCCGCGTGGGCGTTCTGCGCGAGCGCGTGGGCGCAGGCCGTGCCCAAGCCCAAGGAGTTCTATTTCGACGAGGACCGCAGCACTACACGGCCTGTCGTGGTGGTGCCCGGGCAGGGCGATGCCGTCGTGGACAAGCTGGCTGCCCTCGTGCAGCGCGATCCGCGCGCCGTCGAGGCACGCGTGCAACTCGGCACGCTGGCCATTTCCGGCGGCCGTCGCGAACTGGGCGACCAGCTCTACAAGGCCGCGTTGGCCGCCACGTCCTCCAACAGCCAGCAGTACCGCCAGGCCGCCTGGAACTACGGTTGGGCACTGCTGCGTGCCGGCGACCCGGAACAGGCGCTGCACCAGTGGATCACGCTGAGCGGTGGCCGCCCGGCCACGCCCGACTGGCTGCCGCCGACGCTGGCGCTGACGCTGTGGAAGCTCGACCGCAAGGACGAGGCCGTCAGCTGGTTTGCCGCCGCCGCGCGCACCTGGCCGGACAAATGGGGCGATGCGGGCAATTTCGCCACCTTGCTGCCGGAGTGGAGCGAGGACGAGCGAGCCGTGTTGGCCGCGGTGCTGGCCGCCTACCAGGCCAATCCGCCGGCCTGGCCGTAAGGACACGGTGCCGGCGGCCGCCTCGCGGCCGTCCGGCCCACGAAGGCCCGCGTACTGCCCATGGCCCTGGATGCTTTCGCCCTCATCCTGCTGACCCTCGGGCTGGGGCTGCTGTTCGCACGCCTGCGCGTGCTGCCGGAGAACAGCGCCGACGTACTCAACCGCGTCGTGCTCTACCTGTGCCTGCCGGCCGCGGTGCTCACCTACGTGCCGCGCCTGCATCTGGACCGCTCGCTGCTGGGGCTTGTCGCCACGCCCTGGCTGCTGGCCGCGGCCGCCGTGGCGCTGGTGACGCTGTGCACGCGCGCGTTGAAGCTGCGCCGCGACGAGCACGCGGTACTGCTCATGTGCGTGGCGCTGAGCAACTCCAGCTTCATCGGCTACCCGATGATCCGCGCGCTGCTGGGCGACCACGCGTTGCCCTACGCGGTGGTCTACGACCAGTTCGGCACCTTCGTGCTGCTGTCGACCTTCGGGCTGTACGTGCTGGCGCGCTACAGCGGCGACACGCCGCCGACCACCCGGCAGATCTTGCTGCGTATCGCGCGCTTCCCGCCGCTGTGGGCGCTGTTGCTGGCGTTGACGGTGATGCCCGAACAGCCCCCGGCGTGGATCGGCGCGGCGCTCAAGAGCCTGTCCGATGCGATGTTGCCGCTGGTGATGCTGGCGGTGGGTTTCTCGCTGCAGTTGCGGCTGCCGCTTTCCGAACTGCGCCCGCTCGGCGCCGGCCTGCTGCTCAAGCTGCTGGTGCTGCCGCTGCTGGCGTGGCCCTTGTCCCAGGCCTTGGGCCTGCAAGGCGAACGGCTGCAGGCCAACGTGCTGGAAACGGCGATGCCGACGATGATCACCGCCGCCGCGCTGGCGATCTCGCACCGGTTGGCGCCGCGGCTGGCGGCGGCGATGGTGGGCTACAGCATCCTGCTGTCGCTGCTGACCTTGCCGGCCTGGGCGTGGATGCTCGCGCGCTTCGCCTGAACGGCTAGTCCGCCGGCACGGTACGCTCGGCGGCCCATTCGCGCAGCGCCTGCACCTGTTCGGCCATCAGCACCGACAGGGGGCGCGTGGCGCGGATTTCCTGCATCAGCAGCGCGTCGTCCAGCGGGCGCTGCTCGGCATGCGCCGCGTAGAGGCCGGAGACGATGGCCTGCTCGATCTCCGCGCCGGAAAACCCCTGGCTCGCCGCGGCCAGGGCCGGCAGCGCGAAGCCGTCGGCATCGAGCCCGCGCCGTCCCAGGTGCAGGCGCAACAGCTCCACCCGCGTGTCCGGCGTGGGCAGGTCGACGAAGAAAATCTCGTCGAACCGGCCCTTGCGCAGCAGCTCGGCGGGCAGCTCGTGCACCTGGTTGGCGGTAGCCACGATGAACACCTGGCTCTGGCGCTCGGCCATCCAGGTCAGCAGGTAGCCCAGCACGCGCCGCGACACCCCGCCGTCCTCGCCACCGCTGGCCAGGCCTTTTTCGACCTCGTCGATCCACAGCACGCACGGCGCGAGTTGCTCCGCCGACGCCAGCGCCTCGCGCAGGTTCTTCTCCGTCTCGCCGTGGTACTTGTTGTAGAGGCTGCCGAAATCCAGCCGCAGCAGCGGCACCCCGAAGCCGGCGGCGGTGGCCTTGGCCAGCATCGACTTGCCGCAGCCCTGCACGCCGAGCAGCAGCACGCCCTTGGGCGGGTCCAGCCCGGCCGGCACGCTGCCGGTGACGAACGCCGCGCGGCGCTGGTTGATCCAGCGCTTGAGGCGGTTCGCCCCGGCCACGTCGGCAAAGCGCGCGTTGTCGTACTCGTAGTGCAGGTGGCCGCTGCGGTTTAGCAGTTCGAACTTCAGCCTCGCCAGCTGCGGCAGGTCGTCCTGGCCGAGCACGCCATCGTTGAAGATCAGCTGGCGGGCGATACGCCGGGCATCGCGCAGGCCCAGGCCCTTGAGGTTGCGTAGGATCTGCTGGGCGACTTCGCTGTCCACCTCCACGCGGCGGCCGCCGTGTTCGCGGGCGTAGTCGGCCGCTTCCTCGCGCAGCATCTTCAGCAGCGCGTGGGCGTCCGGCAGGTGCGGGCTGAAGCGGGTCGCCAGCGGCTCCAGTTCCGGCGGCAACTCGACCTTGGCGCCGATCATCACCAGCACGTGCGGTTCGCAGTGCCGGCGTTCGAGGATGTCGCGCAGCAGGCGCTGGTGCGAGGCGTAGCCGAGGTAGGGATGCAGGTCGAGCAGCAGGTAGACGCCGCGCTGGTCGGCCTGGCGGATCATCTGCAGCACCGCGCTGGCGTCCGGCGGGCCTTCGGCCGGGTCCTCGCGGTCCATGTCGATCCGGCGCAGGCCCTCGGTGATCGTCCAGCGGTACAGGGCGCGCCATACCTGCATCAGGCTTTGCCGGAACAGGTCGACGATGCGCTGCTCCTCCTGGGTCTCGATGACGATCAACGGCGTGCTCGCGCGGATCAGCGCGGTCAGGTCCTGCAGCTCACTCATGGGCGCTCCTTTGCGGGCGCCAACATAGCAGGGCCGGGCGGCAGGACGGAACGCGCGCGCCTCGACTATCCCCTCACCGGGCCCCGGTGTACGCTCGGCGCAGGTTCAGGCCAAGCGAGGCGTGCATGAAGACGTTCCTGGTAGCCGGCTCCAAGGGCGGGGTCGGCAAGACCACGATCGCCACCAATCTGGCGGCCCATGCCGCTTTGCAAGGCCGGCGCACCGTGCTGGCCGATGCAGATCCACAACACTCCTCCATGCGCTGGGCCGAACGCCGCGCCGGCCTGGAAAGCGCGGTCCTGCCGATCGACGCCACCCGTCGCCGGCAGTGGGACGCCCACCTGCCCGACGATGCCGACCAGCTCATCATCGACGCCCCGGCCGGCGCCATGGCCGACGACCTCACCCCCTTCCTGGAGCGCGCCGACGCGGTGGTGGTGCCCGTGATGGCCTCGGCGCTGGACATCGAGGCGGTCGTCGGCTTCCTCAACACCCTGGCCAAGGTGCCGCGCATCCACCAGCGCAAGCTGCCGGTGGGGCTGGTGCTCAACCGCAGCAAGCCCTGGACGCAGACCACCCAGCAGGCCGTGGAGATGATCGGCGGCTGGCCGTACCCACTGGTCGCGCAACTGCGCGATACCCAGGCCTACGTAGTGCTGGCCGGCCTGGGGCGCAGCCTGTTCGACTATCGCTCGGCCCAGGTGCGCGAACACCAGCAGGACTGGGAACCGCTGCTGAAATGGCTCAAGGCCTGATCCATCCCTGACGGAAAGCCCATGCGCGAACTGATCCTGCTGCGTCACGCCCACGCCGAACCGGCCGACACGGGCCAGGCCGATTTCGACCGTCCCCTCTCACCCCATGGCCTGGCCGAGGCCGAGGCCGCCGGAGCCTGGCTGCGCGAGCAGCGACTGGTGCCCGACCGGGTCCTGTGCTCGCCAGCGCGCCGCGCCCGCGAAACCCTGGAAGCCGTGCTCGGCCTCACCGGCTACATCGAGCAGCGGCTGGAAGAGCGCATCTACGAAGCCACGCCCGGCACGCTGGCCGCGCTGGTCGACGAACACCGCGAATGCGAGCGCCTGCTGGTGGTCGGCCACAACCCGGGCCTGGAACGGCTGGTGGCGCTGATGCACAGCGGCCAGTCCGGCGATTACCGGGGCATGCCCACCGCGTCGGTGGCATTGCTGGCGCTGCCGCTGGAGGCGGCCATCGAGCCGGGCATCGCCCGGTTGACCGCCTTCTGGTGGCCCTGACGCCCGCACGCGCGGCCTGCCTGGGCCTGGCGCTGCTGTGGGCGTGGCCGGTCGCCGCGCAACCCGCGGCGCCGGTGACGCCGGCCGGTGCCCAGCGCCTGGCGCTGGACGTGGCGCGCTCGCGTTGCGGCTTCGAGATCCGCACCCGCTTCGGCCAGAAGATCGAAGGCGTATTCCCGCGCTTCGACGGCGAGGTGCTCAAGCTGGCCGACGGCCGCCACCAGGTGCGCCTGCGCATGGACGCGCGCCAGGTCGAGATTCCCGGCAAGCCGCGCTATACCGCCTGGATGCGCGGCGAGGAATTCTTCGACGTCGAGCGCTTCCCGCTGGTCCAATTCGACTCCGAACCCTACGACCCGGGCATGACGGTGCGCGGCGGCGACATCGTCGGCCGGCTGAGCATTCGCGGCATCAGCCACACCGAGACGCTGACCGTGATGCCGGCCGAGTGCCCGCGCGCCGGGTATGATTGCGATGTGATCAGTCGCGGTACCGTCCTGCGTGGACGCTATGGAATGGACAGTTGGCAGGTGGCCCTGGGCGACAGGGTGACCTTCATCCTGCGTGCGCGTCTGCAGGAGGCGCCCGGACCGTGAATCGCCTCTGGAGGTGCCTGCTGCCGCTGGCCTTGATGCTGACGGCCAGCGGTTGCGCCGGCTTGTCGCACAGCCAGCGCGACCGCGCGGCGGCGATCGCGGCCGCGGCGCGCGAAACCACCCTGACCTGCGCGCGAGAGGACCGCTGCGCCGAGCCCTCGCCGCTGCGCGCGCTGGGCGGCCAGGCGATGGCCGAGTCCACGGACACGCAGCCGCGCCACTACGCCACCATCCTGGACCACGGCGAGGAAGCACTGGTCGCCCGGTTGAACCTGATCCACAGCGCCACCCGCAGCATCGACCTGCAGACCTACATCTTCGACAAGGACGACAGTGCCCGGCTGGTGATGGATGCGCTGCTGGACGCGGCGCGGCGCGGGGTGAAGGTGCGGCTGCTCATCGACCAGCTGTCGGCGATCTCGGACCTGGAGATCCTCGGTGCGCTGTCTGGAGCCCACGAGAATTTCCAGCTGCGCATCTACAACCCGACCTTCGGCAAGGCCAAGCTCAACTACTTCGACTACGCCGGCAGCGTGCTGTGCTGCTTCCGCCGCTTCAACCAGCGAATGCACAACAAGCTGCTGGTGATCGACAGCGTCATCGGCGTGGTGGGCGGGCGCAACTACCAGGACGACTATTACGACTGGGACGCCGAGTACAACTTCCGCGACCGCGACGTGATCGTCGCCGGCCCGGAGGCGCGCCACATGGCCGAAAACTTCGAGGCGTTCTGGCGCGCCCAGCGCAGCGTGCCGGCCGAACGGCTCAACGACGTCGGGCGCACATTGCTGCGCGAAGGCGTGCCGGCCATGCCGCCGGCGCTGTTCCTGCACCCGGATCGCATCAAGCGCGTGCAGGACGAGGCGGCCGACAGCGGCTTCATCGCCGAGCGCTTCGTCGACACCGCGTTACCGGTGCGCAAGGTGTTGTACGTGGCCGACCTGCCGCAGAAGCACCGCAAGGAGCATCCGAAACAGGCGGTGTCCACGGCGCCGGAACTGGACGGCCTGATCGCCGGCGCGCAGAAGGAAGTGATCCTGCAGACGCCCTACCTGGTGCTGTCCGATCCCGCGCAGGAGATCTTCCGCGACCTGCGCGCACGCCAGCAGGCGCCGCGCATCGTGGTGTCCACCAACAGCCTGGCGGCCACCGACAACCCGATCGTCTACGCGCTCTCCTACAAGTACAAGCGGCGGAACCTGCGCGAGCTGGGCTTCAATATCTACGAATACAAGCCGTTCCCGCTCGATGCGCCGGTCGACTACGAGAACCTGGTGCGGTTGCCGCTGGGCGGCATGGCGGCCGGCAACCGCGAAAATCGGGTGGTCGGCGGCAGCGCGGTGGGCAATGCGGTACGCGGCAGCAGCGGCGCGCCGGGTGGCAGCGAGCGCGCGCGCGACCGCAAGGCGAACGGCAGCGAGGTCGACCGGCGCGTGCAGCGTACCGAGACGCGGCCTTCCTTCCTCAGCACCCGCCCGTCGACCCGCCCCCTGCCGGTGACCCGCGAGGGCGCGCGCATGGGCCTGCATGCCAAATCGCTGGTGGTGGACCGCCGGGTCGGGGTGATCGGTACCCACAACTTCGACCCGCGCAGCGAGAACTACAACACCGAGGGCGCGGTGGTGATCGACGATCCGGCGTTCGCCCAGGCGCTGGCGGCCAGCATCGAGCGCGACATGGAGCCGGAGAATTCCTGGGTCGTGGCGCCGCGTGGCAAGCCACCGGTGCTGTCGGGATTGAACTACAGTGTCGGCAAGGTGTCCGAGGCATTGCCCATCCTCGACCTGTGGCCCTGGCGCTATGCCACCAACTATGAATTCAAGCCCGGGCCCGAGTGCCCCTGGCCGTTGCGCCGGCAGGACCCGAAGTTCCTGCAGTGCTACCAGCCGGTGGGCGACTTCCCCGAGGTCAACGTCGGGCCGAAGTGGCTGCTGGTACGCATGCTGACCGCCTTCGGTGCCGGGCTGGTGCCCATCCTCTAGCGGTCCAGGAGAACTGACCATGGTGTTCCGCGAACCGGTGTCGATCGACGCCCTCAACGCCCTGAGCCGGGGCAACATGCTTGAACACCTCGGCATCGTCTTCACCGCGGCCGGCGAGGACTGGATCAGCGCCACCATGCCGGTCGACGCCCGCACCCGCCAGCCTTACGGCCTGCTCCACGGCGGCGCCTCGGTGGTCTTGGCCGAGACGCTGGGCAGCAGCGCCGGCAACCTGTGCGTGGATACGGCCCGGCAGATGTGCGTGGGCGTGGAGATCAATGCCAACCACATCCGCGCGGTCACCGACGGCCAGGTGACCGGCACCGCCCGTGCCTTGCACGTGGGCCGCAGCCTGCACGTATGGGAGATCGGCATCGTCGACGAACAGGGCCGCCGGGTCTGTGCCTCGCGCCTGACCCTGGCGGTGGTGCCCCGCCCCGGCGCGGCCTGAGCCGGCGGGCCGTGCCGCCGCTGGAACACGCCTGCCCGGCCATGTGACTGCGCGGGGCGGCCAGTGCTGCCACAATAGCCCCGTTCCCTCCCCACGCGTTTCCGGTAACGTCCCTGAAATGAGCGAGTCATCCCTGTCCGCTACGCGCGACGCCGGCGGCACGCTGCGTTGGTTCCGGTACCTGTACCGGGTGCCGCTGCTGCTCCTGCACGTGGTCCTCGGGTTGCCGGTCACCATGACCTGCATCGTGGTGCCGGCACTGGCGCGCATCCGCCTCGGCGCGGACGACACCCTGGAGCAGGTGATGATCCGCTGGTGGCAGGGCAACCTGATGCGCATCTTCGGTTTCCGCCTGCGCCGCTACGGCACCCCGCTGCCCGGCCCGACCCTGTTCGTGGCCAACCATGTCTGCTGGATCGACATTTCCATCCTGCACAGCCAGCGGGTGATGGGCTTCGTGGCCAAGCGCGAAATTGCCGGCTGGCCGCTCGTCGGCTGGCTGGCCGCGCGCGGGCAGACGATCTTCCACCAGCGCGGCAGTACCGAGTCGCTCGGTGGCGTGCTGCAGGAAATGCTCGTGCGGCTGCGCGAAGGCAAGTCGGTGGGCGTGTTCCCGGAAGGCCGCACCCGCGGCGGCGAGGAAGTCGGCCCGTTCCACGCGCGTATCTTCCAGGCCGCGGTCGAGGCGCAGGTGCCCGTGCAGCCGGTGGCCCTGCGCTATGGCGAACACGGCAACGCCCAGACCATCGTGGCCTTCGGCGCGCGCGAGAGCTTCTTCGCCAATTTCCTGCGCCTGCTCGGCGAACCTTCGCGGGTGGCCGAGGTCCATTTCCTGCAGCCGATCGCCGCCCACGATGTGGAAGGCCGCCGGCGCATCGCCGAAACTTCCCGCGCGCGCATCGTCGCGGCCATGGAGTCCTGAGACGCCGTGGCGCTGCGGCCCCGCCCGCGCAACCGTTCTTTCCGGCACCCCCACGCCGCAGGGAGCTGTCCATGTTGAGCGCTGACCAGTACCAGCCCCCACGCTGGTTGCGTAATCCCCACGTGCAGTCCGTCCTGGGGTCCAGTGCGCTGCGACGACGACGCGGGCAGCAACTGATGAGTGCCAGTGGCGCCACCAGCACCTCGCACATCCTCGACGGCGGCGATGGCGTACGCCTGCAGGGCTGGCTGGATGTCCCCCGCGACGTTTCCCCGCGGGCCACCGTGCTGCTGCTGCACGGCTGGGAAGGCAGCGCCGATTCCAGCTATATGCGCATGACCTCCGCGCGCCTGCTGGCCATGGGCTGCCAGGTGTTCCGGCTGAACTTCCGCGACCACGGCGGCACCCACCACCTCAACGTCGACCTGTTCCACTCCGACCGCATCGACGAAGTGGTGCATGCCGCCGGCGACCTGTGGCGCCGCTTTCCCTCGCCGCGCCTGCTGGCCGCCGGCTATTCGCTGGGCGGCAACCATGTGCTGCGCCTGGCACTGCGCGCGCCGGCCGCCGGGTTGCCGCTGGAGCGTGTGGCCGCGGTGTGCCCGCTGCTCGATCCTGGCCGGACGATGGAAAGCATCGCGGCCGGCCCGCAAATCTACGACTGGTACTTCCGTCGCAAGTGGCGCGAGTCGCTGCTGCGCAAGCGCGCGCTGTTTCCCGAGCAGCACCACTACGACGACGCCACCCTGGCGCTGGACATGCGCGGCCTGATGGCCTGGCTGGCCGAACGCCACACCCGGCACGGCACGCTGCAGGCCTATTTCGACAGCTACTCCATCGCCGGCGACCGCCTGGCCCCGTTGCAGCTGCCTTCGGACATCCTGATGGCCGAGGACGACCCGGTGATCCCGTTCGACGATTTCCAGCACTGGCACCTGCCGGCCAACGCGCACCTGGAGATTGCCCACTGGGGCGGCCATTGCGGCTTCCTGGAGAATGCCCGCGGCGATGGATTCGCCGAGCGCTGGGTCGCCGAGCGGCTCGGTCCGGGCCACTGAGCAGGGCGCGCCGGCCGCGGTCGTTACAATAGGAGTTTGCCCTCCGAGCCGGACGCCCCATGCAAGACCAGATCATCCAAGCCCTGCGCCGCAACGCGGCCGACGACGCCGTGGCCCTGGCCCGCGAGTGGGTGGCCACCGAAGGCGAGCGCGCGGACACCCTGCGCTGGCTGGCGTTGTCCCTGCAACAGCAGGGCCAGGCCGAGGAGGCACTGTCCACGCTGCGCCAGGCCATTGCGTTGGCGCCCGAGGATGCGGACCTGCACCTGATGCAGGCAGGGCTGCTGCTGGCGTTGCGCGAAACCGGCGCGGCCGGCGCGGCGTTGAGCCGCACCACCGAGCTGGACCCGAACCAGTTCGAGGCCTACGTGATGCAGGCGCATCTGGCCATCGCGCGCGCCGACATCGACGAGGCCGACCGCGTCAGCCGCCTGGCCGCGCGCCTGAAGCCCGACCACCCGCAGGTATCGACCATCGACGGCATCGTGGCGCTGCGCCGCGGGGATGTCGACCGCGCACTGGTGCTGTTGAGCCGCGCCGCCGAGCAGATGCCCGACAACCCGCAGGTGCTGTTCGCGCTGGGCTTCGCCTATCTGGGCAAGGAGCACTACGCGTTTGCCGAGCGCGCCTTCGCTCGCGTCATCGAGATGCAGCCGCCCGGCACCCAGCTGCGCGCGTTCATGGCACAGCTCGCCTTCCGGCAGGGCCGCCTGGGCGACGCGATCGACGCCATCAACGGCGTGCTGGCGCTGCCGGACGGCGACACGCCGGCGATGCGCCGGCTTGCCGGCGAGTACCAGCTGCGCGCCGGCCAGCCGGCCGAGGCCGTGATGCACCTGCGTCGCGCGCTGGAAAGCGGGACGCCGAACCGCGCGGTCCTGCAACCGCTGCTGGTGGCCTGGCAGCAGCTGGGCGCCAGCGACGAGGCGCGCGACGTGCTGGATGCGACGCTCTCGCGCCTGCCGCGCGCGCATGATGTGTGGGTGGCCCGCCTGGCGCTGGCGCCGGTGGGCGGCGCCGAAGCCCTCGAGGTGGCCGAGCGCTGGGTGGAGTCCATGCCCGAGTTCCTGCCCGCGCTGGAAACCTTGATGCGCATCCACGACATGCAGGGCCGCGCCGAAGATGCCGAAATGGTTGCGCGCCAGATCGTGGCGATCGAGCCGGGCCGCATCAGCGGCGAGCAGCGTATCGTCGAGGCGCTGCTGCAACGCGATCCGCCGGCCGCCATCGCCTGCGTGCAGGCGCTGATCGAAGGACTGCCCGAGCGCGAACGTACCGTGCTGCGCCCCTGGCTGTCGCAGGTGCAGGATCGCGCCGGCGAACATGCCGCCGCGCTGGCGACGTGGCTGGAATTCCATGCCGAGCAGGCCCAGCACCGCCTGCCGCTGCCGCCGCATGCAGCCAGCCAGCCCACGCAGTGGCCGGCGCTGGCCGAAGTGCCAGCGGAAATTTCCGCGCGCCCGCTGTTCCTGTGGGGCGCGCCGGGTTCGCACGTCGAGCGCGTGGCCCAGGTCATGGCCGCCGCCAGCCCGGTGCTGCGGCGCGACCGCTTCGGCCAGCCGGTGCCCGATGACGCCCTGCAGAGCTACCGCACCGTGCCGGACCTGGCCAAGGGCAAGATCGGCGCGGCGCAGGTGGCGGGCAGCTTCAAGGCGGCGCTGCCCGCGCGCGGCATCCAGGACGGCAACGTGATCGACTGGCTGCTGTGGTGGGACAACAGCCTGCTGCTTTCGCTGCGCCCGTACCTGCCGGAAGGCCGCCTGGCCATCGTGCTGCGCGATCCGCGCGACATGCTGCTGGATTGGCTGGCCTATGGCGCCCCGGTGCCGCTGGCACTGCATTCGGCCGGCGAGGCCGCGCAGTGGCTGGTGGAGAGCCTGTCGCAGGTGGCCACGCTGCACGAGCAGGACCTGTACCCGCACAGGCTGCTGCGCCTGGATGGCATCGAAGACAACCCGCAAGCGGTGGCCGAAGTGCTCCAGCAGGCGTTCGGCGTGCCGTTCCCGGTGCTGCCGTCGCTGGGCGCGCGACGCATGGCCGGTGGCCGCTGGCGCGATTACCGCGCGCTGCTCGCCGACGAGATCGCCCTGCTGACGCCGGTGGCCGTGCGCCTCGGCTACGCCGCCGAATGACGCCTTTTTCCCCGAAGGAGATTCCCGCATGCGCCTGACCACCACCAGCTTCCAGAACGGCCAGCCGATTCCCGGCGAGTTCGCCATGGGCGTGCCGACGGGCTTCGGCGGCAACCGCAACCCGCAGCTGGCGTGGGACGACGTGCCTGCCGGCACGGGTTCGTTCGCGTTGCTGTGCATCGACCCGGACGTGCCGACCGTGCCGGAACTGGTCGGCCGCGATGACGTGGAAATTCCGGTGGACCAGCCGCGCACCGAGTTCGTGCACTGGGCGATGGTGGACATCGGCGCCGACGTGCGCGAGATCGCCGCCGGCAGCGCGAGCGAGGGCATCACCGCCCAGGGCAAGCGCTCGCCCAGCGGTCCGGCCGGCGCGCGCCAGGGCTTGAACAGCTATACGCAGTGGTTCGCAGGCGACGCGAAGATGGGCGGCGACTATTTCGGTTATGACGGCCCGTATCCGCCGTTCAACGACCAGCGCCTGCACCGCTACTTCTTCCGCCTGTTCGCGCTCGACGTGGCCACGCTCGACGTGCCGCCGCGTTTCAGCGCCGGCGACGTGCTACGCGCGGTGCACGGGCATGTACTGGGCGAAGCGACCGTGTGGGGCACCTACACGCTCAACGCGAAGCTGGCCGGTTGAGTTTCCCGCGTCGCGGCTGAAGCCGCTCCTACAGGAAGCGCAACGCACTGTAGGAGCGGCTTCAGCCGCGACGCCTTTCAACGCACCTGCTCGGTCTCCACCACCAGATCGAGCACGTACACGTTCGACGACGCATCGGCCGGCGGGTTCGGCCGGGTGTAGCGCTTGAGGCGCAGCACGTTGCGAACCCCGTCCTGGTGGGTATAGCCCTCGATGTCGTCGTAGAAGTTCTGCCATTCGCCGGGCGAGCCCTGGCGCAGGCCCTGCGCGTCATAGCGGACTTCGCGCACCTGCAGGCACTGCTTGTCCTTCATCAGCGGATGCGGGCAGGGCTTAGTCTGTGGCGCGACTTCCAGGAACACCGTCTCGGCCTCGCCGTAGCGGCTTTGCGCGGTCTCCTGCCCGGCGAAACGCAGCGTGGTGCCGTCGCGACGGGTGAGTACCAGGGCAGGCGCGGCGGCGTCGAGCGCCATCGTGTATTCGCCACTGAGCAGTTCGCTGGCGGCGCGCTCCTGCGCGGTCTTCGCCGCGTCGGTGCAGGCCATCATCGTGGAGGCCATCCGGCCGAAGGCGAGCTTGTCGCCCGCTAGCGTGTATCCGCCGGACATGCGGTTGCACAGGTGGTCGACCGAGACGCGGCCGTCGGCAAAATCCAGCTGGATCGGGGGATCGCCGGCAAACAGTTCCGCCAGTTTCTGCCCACGGCCATCGGTGGCTTCGGACAGCCGCCAGTGAAAGCGGGCCAGCGCGGGGGTCGCGTCAGCGGCAGCCGGTGTCGCCGTGGTCGCGGGTGTCACCGGCGCGGCGGCTGCGGGCGCCCCGGGGGCCGGGGTGTTCGGGGCGACGGGCTCGGCCGGTGGCTCGGCCTGCTTCTGGCAGGCGGTGAGCATCAGCGCGCATAACAACCACGGGTACGTTTTCATGGGTCGGGCTCCTGCCGGGTTCGCGATGGAATACCCGGCAGGAGGTTCAGCCACGATGATGACGCCGCTTCACGCGGCGGGCAGCCACAGCAACAGCGCCACGCCCAGCACGATGCGGTACACCGCGAATGCAGTGAAGCGGTGCGTCTTGATGTAGCCCAGCAGCCATTTCACCACCGCAAAACCGGTGACCACCGCCGCGGCGAAGGCCACGCCCACGTCCAGCCAGTTCTCGTTGCCGATGCCGCCATGGCGCACCAGTTCCAGGAACGCATAGCCACTTGCCGCGAACATGGTCGGAATGCCGACCAGGAACACGAACTCGGCTGCCGCCGATCGCCGGCTCAGGCCCAGCAGCATGGCGATGAAGATCGCCGACGCCGAACGCGAGGTGCCGGGGAACACCCCGGCCACCACCTGCGCCAAGCCCACGGCGATGGCGACCTTCCAGGTCACCTCGTCGCGCGGTGGCAGGCGCGAGGCCCAGCTTTCGGCCAGGATCATCCACACGCCACCGATCACCAGCGCCCAGGCCACCGGCACGATGGTTTCCGGCAGCTCCCAGCCGGCCATGCGCACCGGCAGGCCGACCAGCGCGGTGACCAGGAAGGCCACCGCCAACTTGGCCACGTAATCGCGGTTGTCGCGCTCGTGCAGGTGGGTGGCCATGAACCACAGGCGCTTGCGCAGCACCAGGGTGGTGGCGAGGATCGCGCCCGCCTGGATGACGATGTTGAAGAAGTCCGATCGGCGGCCGAGCCAGTGCTCGGCGATCAGCAGGTGGCCGGTGCTGGAGACCGGCAGGAATTCGGTGAGGCCTTCGAGGATGCCCAGCAGCAGGGCGGAAAGCAGGTCGGACATCGTTGCGGTGAGGTGGGGAAGGGGCGCCCCAGCATAGAGCATCCGCGCGTGGTCCAATTTGGTGCATTGGCTTTGCGATGCACCAAACCAGTGCCGTGGCTTGCACCCGAAAGCTACCGGGGCCTATTAGAATCAATCGCTTACGCGCTCGAAAAACTTGGCACGCCGATTGCTTTCACTTGGCCATCACCGTCACCAAGCCCTCGAGGTTGCATCCGATGTCCCTGCAAAACGTTGAAAAGCTGATCAAGGACAACAAGGTCGAGTTCGTCGACCTGCGTTTCGTCGACATGCGCGGCGTGCAGCAGCATGTCACGTTCCCCGCCAGCATCGTGGAAGCCTCCCTGTTCGAGGAAGGCAAGATGTTCGACGGCAGCTCGATCTCGGGCTGGAAGGGCATCAACGAGTCGGACATGGTCCTGCTGCCGGACGCCGACACCGCCTACCTGGATCCGTTCTACGCCGACCCGACCGTCGTGCTGACCTGCGACATCCTCGACCCGGCCACCATGCAGAGCTACGCGCGCGACCCGCGCGGCATCGCCAAGCGCGCCGAGGCCTACCTGAAGTCCTCCGGCATCGCCGAGCAGGCGTTCTTCGGCCCGGAGCCGGAATTCTTCATCTTCGACTCGGTCCGTTTCGCCAATGAAATGGGCAACACCTTCTTCAAGATCGATTCGGAAGAAGCGGCCTGGAACACCGGCGCCAAGATCGAGGGCGGCAACAGCGGCTACCGTCCGGCGGTGAAGGGCGGCTACTTCCCGGTCCCGCCGACCGACACCCTGCACGACCTGCGCGCGGAAATGGTCAAGACGCTGGAGCAGGTCGGCATCGAGACCGAAGTGCACCACCACGAAGTGGCAACCGCCGGCCAGTGCGAGATCGGCACCAAGTTCAGCTCGCTGGTCAAGAAGGCCGACGAGCTGCTGACCATGAAGTACATCATCAAGAACGTGGCCTTCCGCAACGGCAAGACCGCGACCTTCATGCCCAAGCCGATCGTCGGCGACAACGGTTCGGGCATGCACGTGCACCAGTCGCTGGCCAAGGGCGGCACCAACCTGTTCACCGGTGACGGCTACGGCGGCCTGTCTCAGCTGGCGCTGTGGTACATCGGCGGCATCTTCAAGCACGCCAAGGCGATCAACGCGTTCGCCAACTCGGGCACCAACAGCTACAAGCGCCTGGTGCCGGGCTTCGAGGCGCCGGTCATGCTGGCCTACTCGGCGCGCAACCGCTCCGCTTCGTGCCGCATCCCGTGGGTGTCCAACCCGAAGGCGCGCCGCATCGAGATGCGCTTCCCCGACCCGATCCAGTCCGGCTACCTCACCTTCACCGCGCTGATGATGGCCGGCCTGGACGGCATCAAGAACCAGATCGACCCGGGCGCGCCGAGCGACAAGGACCTGTACGACCTGCCGCCGGAAGAAGAGAAGCTGATCCCGCAGGTCTGCTCCTCGCTGGACCAGGCCCTGGAAGCGCTGGACAAGGACCGCGAGTTCCTGAAGGCCGGCGGCGTGATGAGCGACGACTTCATCGACGGCTACATCGCGCTGAAGATGCAGGAAGTGACCAAGTTCCGCGCGGCCACGCACCCGCTCGAATACCAGATGTACTACGCGATCTGATCCACCGTGCAACTGGCGACGACGAAGGCTCCCCCTCCCACCTTCGTCGTCGCCGCCCTCTTCCACGGCTGGGGAGTCGTGGCGGCAGGGTGTTACACCGCTGCATCACGCTGTACCGGGAGAGATCCGTTTTTCCAGGGGCAAGAGAGACCGGATGCCGGTCGCGGGCCTTCGCCCTCTCCCACGATGGTGGATGTCGTCCTTTCGAGGAAGGTGTTCGCCGGGGGCCCGCTGCCGCTCCGCGCTGAAGGGATGCATCGAGGCATCCGGGTGAACGTCGTTGCCGGCCGTCGTCGCGCAGGCCGGTTCCATCCACCATCGGGGTATGCGCATGAAACTGATCACCGCCATCATCCGGCCGTTCAAGCTTGACGAGGTGCGCGAAGCACTCTCGCAGGCAGGCGTGTCGGGCATCACCGTGACCGAAGTGAAAGGCTTCGGTCGCCAGAAGGGCCACACCGAGCTGTATCGCGGCGCCGAATACGTCGTCGACTTCCTGCCGAAGATCAAGATCGAGACCGTCGTGACCGACGAACGCCTGGATGCCGTCGTCGAGGCCATCCAGTCCGCCGCCGGCACCGGCAAGATCGGCGACGGCAAGATCTTCGTCACCCCGGTCGAACAGGTGGTGCGCATCCGCACCGGCGAAATCGGCGCAGACGCGCTCTAACCCTTCCGGAGGCCCACATGAAGAACGTGCTCGCAGCCGGGTGGAAGACCCGGTTCTATGCTGTTTCCCTGATGATGCTGCTCAGTGCCTTCGCGGTCACCGCGTTCTCGGCGCATGCGCAGGACACCGCCGCGCCGCCGGCGCCCACCACCGAAACCACGCCGGCCCCGACGCCGGAAGTGACGAGCGAACCGCTCGACGCCGCCGCCGCGACCGCGGCACCGGCCGCCGAAGCCCCGGCCGCCGCGGAGCCGGAGCCGACCGTCGACAAGGGCGACGTGGCCTGGATGCTCACCTCCACCTTGCTCGTGCTGCTGATGGTCGTGCCCGGCCTGGCGCTGTTCTACGGCGGCATGGTGCGCGCCAAGAACGTGCTGTCGGTGCTGATCCAGGTCGCGGTGGTGTTCTCGCTGATCAGCGTGCTGTGGGTCTTGTACGGCTACAGCCTGGCGTTCTCCGGCGAAGGCCCGTGGATCGGCAACCTCGACAAGGCGCTGCTCAAGGGCGTGGATGTCACCACGTTGGCGGCCACCTTCACCAAGGGCGTGGCGCTGCCGGAATTCGTGTTCGTGGCGTTCCAGTGCACCTTCGCCGGCATCACCGGCGCGCTGATCGTCGGTGCGTTCGCCGAACGTGCGCGCTTCGCCGCGGTGCTGCTGTTCTCGGTGCTGTGGTTCACCTTCGCCTACCTGCCGATGGCACACATGGTGTGGGCGACCGGTGGCTTCCTGTTCGAGAAGGGCGCGCTGGATTTCGCCGGCGGCACGGTGGTGCACATCAACGCCGGTATCGCCGGCCTGGTCGGCGCCTACTTCGTGGGCAAGCGCACCGGCTTCGGCCGCGAGGCGATCAAGCCGCACAACGTCACCCTGACCTTCGTCGGTGCCTCGCTGCTGTGGGTGGGCTGGTTCGGCTTCAACGCCGGCTCCAACCTGGAAGCCAACGCCGGTGCGGCCCTGGCCTTCCTCAACACGTTGCTGGCCACTGCCGCCGCGGTGCTGGGCTGGTCGCTCACCGAGAAGATCATCAAGGGCAAGTCGTCCGCGCTGGGCGTGGCGTCGGGCATGGTGGCCGGCCTGGTCGGCATCACTCCGGCGTGCGGCACCGTCGGCCCGTTCGGCGCCATCGCCATCGGCTTCATCGCCGGCGTGCTGTGCGTGTGGGGCGTCACCGGCCTCAAGCGCCTGCTCAAGGCCGACGACAGCCTGGACGTGTTCGGCGTGCATGGCCTGGGCGGCATCATCGGCGCCATCCTCACCGGCGTGTTCAGCGCCGCCTCGCTGGGCGGCCAGAAGGGCGATGACTACGACATGCTCGGCCAGGTGTGGATCCAGACCGAGGGCGTGCTGATCACGCTGGTCTGGGTCGGCGTGGTGTCGGTGGTCTCGTTCCTGATCGCCAAGCTGGTGTTCGGCCTGCGCGTGAGCGAAGAGTCCGAGCGCGAGGGCCTGGACATCACCTCGCACGGCGAATCGGCCTACGAGTCCTGATGGGAAATGCCGGCCCGCGCCTCGTGCGCGGGCCGGGGTATCCGCCGGGTCGCTGGCCCGGCGGTGTTTGCAACGGATGTGCTCCCGGGGGCAGGGCCATCCCGCACCGCATGATGTCGAGGTCGATATGCGCCACCGCCCCTGCGAGTCGTCTCCCTCCCGCGCGCCGCGTGGCTTGCATTGCCGGGCCGCTGCCGGTGCAATGGGGCATGACCCGCGCGCTCCGCATCCTGCTGCTTCCGTGCCTGGCCCTGCTGCTGTCCGCTTGCGCGCATGCGCCGCGCAACCCGATGGCGCAGTGGGTGCCGTCGTCGAACTTCAATGCCCGCCAGCCGGTGCTGATCGTGATCCACCACACCGAGCAAGACTCGGTGCAACAGAGCCTGGACACCCTGCGCACGCGCAACAGCGGCGGGCAGGTCAGCGCTCACTACCTGGTGGGCAAGGACGGTTCGCTGTACCAGCTGGTCTCCGAGGCCGATCGCGCGTGGCATGCCGGCGCCGGGCGCTGGGGCACGATCAGCGACGTCAACTCCGCGTCCATCGGCATCGAGCTGGACAATGACGGGCGCTCGCCTTTCCCGCCCGGCCAGGTCGCCACGCTGCTGCGCCTGCTCGACGATCTGTGCACCCGCCTGCGCATCCCGCGCAGCCAGGTCATCGGCCATGCCGACCTGGCCCCTTCGCGCAAGGTCGATCCCAGCCGCTGGTTCCCCTGGCAGCAGCTCGCCGAGGCCGGTTACGGCGAATGGCCGGACCCGGTCGACACCGCCGCGCCCGCCGGTTTCGATCCCTGGCTCGGCCTGCAGGCCGTGGGCTATCCACTCGACAGCCCGGCCGACGCCGCGCGCGCGTTCCATCGCCATTTCCGCGGACGTGACGACCTGGGCGACCAGCTCGACGCCGAGGACGCCCGCATCCTGTATTCCCTGCTACGACAGCGCCGCCAGCCCTGAGGTCCGCCGGGCGACGGGCGCGACAAACGGTTCAGCGCGGCGCGCCCGGCTTTGCACTACATTGGTGCAATGCTGATGAACGCGTCCGCCCCGCTGCTGGAAAGCCTGGCCACCCCGGTCGCCTGGGCCGGCGCCGACGGCCGGGTGCTCGGAGTCAATGCGGCTTTCGCGCGCTGGCTGGGCATCAGCGCCCGCCGTTTCCTGGACCAACCGCTGGCTGCGCTGGAGATCGAGGGGGACGCCCTGGCGCGTTTCATCGACAACGACGAGCGCGACGTGCTGCGCCTGCATCGCGTAGCGATCGGCCTGCCAGGCGAAGCGCCGCATTTCGCCGAAGGCTGGTTGTCGCGCCTGGACGATGGCGGCTGGCTGCTGGAAGCGCATCCGGTGGATGAATTCCCCTCGCCCGATCCCACGCACGCGCTGCCCAGCGCGCTCAGCGCCGCCCTGAAGGGGTTGGCACACGAGCTGCGTAATCCGCTCGCCGGCCTGAAGGGCGCAGCGCAGCTGCTGGCGCGCCGCGCGGTGAACCGCGACGAGGACGAGCGCGAGCTGATCGATCTGATCGGCGCGGAGATCGAACGCCTCAACACGCTGCTCGAACGCCTGCTCTCGCCCGCGCCGGCAGGCCCGCATGACCGCCTGAACATCCACGCCGTGCTGGAGCGCGTGCTGCGGTTGGCGGAAAACGAGGCCGGCTGGTCGGTGCGCCTGCAACGCGACTATGACCCGAGCATCCCGGAGATCCTCGGGGATGCCGACCGCCTCACCCAGGCCGTCTGGAACCTGGTGCGCAATGCCATCCAGGCCGGGGCCAGCGTGGTCAGCCTGCGCACCCGCGTGGAGCACGGCCAGCGCATCCGCGACCACGTGCATGCCATGGCGCTGCGGCTGGAGATCGTCGACGACGGCAGCGGCGTGCCGGAAGAGCTGGCCGAACATCTGTTCCTGCCGCTCGTCAGCGGCCGCGCCGATGGCAGCGGCCTCGGGCTGGCGCTGGCGCAGCAGGTGGCGCGCGAGCACCACGGTTCGCTGACCTACCGCTCGCGCCCGGGCCACACCGTTTTCACCCTGTTGTTGCCGCAGCCGGTGCTGGATGCCGGCAAGGAGCCTGGCCATGCCTGACCCCGCCTCGCAACGCATCTGGGTGGTCGATGACGATCGTTCGGTGCGTTTCGTGTTGTCCACCGCGCTGCGTGACGCCGGTTACCAGGTCGACGGCTTCGACAGTGCCGCGGCGGCGTTGTCGGCGCTGCGCCAGCGCCCGGCGCCGGACCTGCTGTTCACCGACGTGCGCATGCCCGGCGAGGATGGCCTGGTGCTGCTCGACAAGCTCAAGGCCGCGCATCCGCAATTGCCGGTGATCGTGATGTCGGCCTATACGGATGTTGCCAGCACCGCCGGCGCATTCCGTGGCGGCGCGCATGAATTCCTGTCCAAGCCGTTCGACCTGGACGATGCCGTCGCGCTCGCCGCGCGCGCCCTGCCCGACGACAGCGCCACGACCGCCGTGCCGCCGAGCGTATCGGGCACGCCACAACTGATCGGCGATACCCCGGCGATGCGCGCACTGTTCCGTGCCATCGGCCGTCTGGCCCAGGCGCCGCTGTCGGTGCTGGTCAACGGCGAAACCGGTACCGGCAAGGAACTGGTGGCGCGCGCGCTGCACCAGGAGTCGCCGCGCGCGCGCGCGCCGTTCGTGGCGCTGAACACCGCGGCCATTCCCGCCGAACTGCTCGAGAGTGAGTTGTTCGGCCACGAGGCCGGCGCATTCACCGGTGCGGCCAAGCGCCATATCGGCCGCTTCGAGCAGGCCAACGGCGGCACGCTGTTCCTCGATGAAATCGGCGATATGCCGTTGCCGCTGCAGACGCGCCTGTTGCGCGTGCTGGCGGAGAACGAATTCTTCCGCGTGGGCGGGCGCGAGCTGATCCGCGTGGACGTGCGCGTAATCGCGGCCACCCATCAAGACCTCGAAGCGCTGGTGGCACAAGGACGCTTCCGCGCCGACCTGCTGCATCGTCTGGATGTCGTGCGACTGCACCTGCCGCCGTTGCGCGAGCGCCGCGCCGATGTCGCGCAGCTGGCCGACAACTTCCTGGCCATGGCCGCCGCCAAGCTCGACACGCCACCCAAGCGCTTGTCGACCAAGGCCCTTGAGGCGCTGCGCACGCACGACTGGCCGGGCAACGTGCGCGAACTGGAGAACGTGTGCTGGCGCCTGGCCGCACTCACCGTCACCGATGTGATATCGGCCGACGACGTGGAATCGGCCCTTTCGCGCGGCATGCGTCCCGCGGCCGGCAGCGGCGTGGGCGACGGCGCCGACTGGGATGCGCATTTGTCCGAATGGGCGCGCCAGCGCCTGGGCGCGGGCGCCGAAGGCCTGCACGCCGAGGCGCGCGAACGCTTCGACCGCGCGTTGCTCGAAGTGGCCTTGCAGTTCACCCAGGGCCGCCGTGCCGAGGCGGCTGCGCGGCTCGGGGTGGGCCGCAACACCGTGACCCGTAAACTGGGGCCGGGACGTCGGCGCCGCTGACCCCGCGCAAGGGACCATCATGGCCCCTGCACGCCGGTCCCACTAGCGTGCCGATATCCGGAGGAAAGCCGTGCCTGTGAATTGCCGTGTCCTGTCCGTCCTCGCCCTGCTGGCCTTGACCGCCTGCAGCAGCGCGCCACCGAGCAAGCCGCTGCCGCCCTTGCCGCCGGCGCCGCCGAGCAGCGTGCGGCAGGCGGAAGCGGCGTTGGCGTCGGCCTCGGGCAGCCTGGTGAGCGGGCGCATCGTGCTGTTGCCCGTGCCGCAGGGCGTTCGCCTGACCGGTACCGTCGGCGGCCTGCGCTCCGGCGGCAGCTTCGGCTTCCACGTGCACGAGCGTGGCGATTGCAGCGCCGTGGACGCCAGCAGCGCCGGCGCGCACTTCAACCCCACCGCCAGCGCGCACGGGCGCAGCAGCGGTGGCCCGCATCATCTTGGCGACATGGACAACCTCGTCGCCGATGCCGAAGGCGTGGTCCACCTGGACTTCGTGCTCGGTGGCGTCGCGCTGGGCAACGGCGCGGCCAACGACATCCTCGGCAGGGCGCTCATCGTCCATGCCGATCCCGACGACTACCGCAGCCAACCCAGCGGCAATGCCGGTGCACGCCTCGCGTGCGGCGTCATCCGCGCCAGTCGTTGATTCCAGCCGGCAACGACCGGCACCACATTGCCCGATGGGCGAGAGGAGAAAGCACGATGCGCATGATCCCCACCGCGTTGTTCATTGCCACCGCACTGGCGCTGGGCGCCTGCAAGCGCGAGGCACCGGCGACCGACGCCACCACCGAAGCACCGGCCGACCACGCCGGCCATGACGCGGCCGCCCCCGCCGCCCCGACGGCGCCGACCGCGCCGGAAGCCCCCAACGCCCCGGCCCTGAGCGCCACCGCCGAAATCAAGCCGACCCAGGGCAACGAGGTGAAGGGCAACGTGACCTTCAAGGTCGTGGACGGCGCGTTGCGCGTCAGCGGCCAGCTCAGCGGCCTGAAGCCGAACAGCGAGCACGGCTTCCACATCCACGAGAAGGGCGATTGCAGCGCGCCGGACGGCAGCAGTGCCGGGGGGCATTTCAATCCCGCGCAGAGCCAGCACGGCAACGTCAGCGCCGACCCGCACCACGGCGGCGACATGCCGAACATCACCGCGGACGCGCAGGGCAATGCGACCATCGACGGCCCGGTCTCCAGCAACGTCAACATCGGCAAGGGCGATGATTTCGACATCAGCGGTCACGCCGTGATCGTTCATGCCGACCCGGACGACTACAAGACGCAGCCGACCGGCAATGCAGGCGGGCGCCTGGCGTGCGGCGTGATCACCACGACGCCAGCGAACTGATCGTCATGTGATTCGGCAGGGCGGTGGGTAGGTCGCGTCGCGGCTGAAGCCGCTCCTGCAGGGGGGGCGCGAGAGACGTGTAGGTATCGGGTACCCGGTGGGCAAGACTCACCGGGTGCCGCGCGACGCATATTCCGGCCGCGCGCTTCCAGCCCTCAAGCTTCCAGCGCGGCCCGGGCATCGTGACCCGGCTCGACGTGGACATAGAGCACCGGCACGCCATGCGCTTCCAGTACCGCGGCCATCTGCCGCTGGCGCGCAAGGTATTGCTCGTAGACCAGCTTGAGGCTCTCGCAGTCGGCGCGATCATGGTTGTAGTACGCGCACCAGCCGGCCGGATCGAACAGCGCCATGCGCGCTTCGCCATCGACGTAACGCAGTAGCGGCTCCGGCGACTCGGCCAGCCATTCGCTGGACTGCGGTGCCAGCAGCGCCGTTTCCAGCAGTGGCCACAACACGGCCAGCCCCTGGTTGTCGTATTGCATCGACATCATCGCCGCCAGGTCGTGCACGGTGAGATAGCGTGCATGCTCCACCCGTGCGCCGAAGGCTTCCTGCGCCAGCAGCGCGGTATCGGCCTGGGCCATGCCTTGCGCGAGCAGCACGTCTTCCAGGGATGCCGCCACTTCGGCCACCACCTGTGGATCGCCCGACAACAGGAAGGGCAGTACGCGCAGGCTGCCGCCTGCCAGGCCGGGGTCGGCCTTGAACGGCAGCGGCACCTCGCCTTGTGCATCGGCACCGAAGGCGAGCAGTCGCGGACCTTCATCGCGACCCGGCGCGCGCGCGCGCAGCTCGTCGAGACGGCGGTGAAGCGGCCAGCCCGGACGCAGCGCCTCGGCCGGATCGAAATGCGCACCCCCCAAGCTCAGGTCCAACTCGCGAACCTGGGGCACCCACTGTGCCAGATCGCGACCGATGCGCTCGGCGAGCGCGCCGGCCTGTTCGGAAGACAGCGCCGGCCGGGCCGGCACGCTGCCGCCCGCCAGTTCGAGGGCCAGGACGCCGAGGGCGGTCATGCCGTGTTCGGTATTGCTCATGGGATCGCGGTTGGCCCGTCACGGGGCGGCAGCTACACTGCGCACATTATGCCTGCCTGCCTTGTGCAGGCGATGTCCCCAACCCCCTCAACGCCCAGGCCAACCCATGTCCGTCGCCCGTCCCGTCGCCATCCTCGGTGGTGTCCGCATTCCGTTCTGTCGCCAGAACACCGCCTATTCGGATGTCGGCAACCTGGGCATGTCGGTGCGCACGCTGGGCGCGCTGGTCGAGCGCTTCGGCCTGCACGGGCAGCAGCTCGGCGAAGTGGCGATGGGCGCGGTGATCAAGCATTCCAGCGACTGGAACCTGGCGCGCGAAGCGGCCTTGTCGTCCGGCCTGTCGCCGCTGACGCCGGGCATCACCCTGCAGCGCGCCTGCGGCACCTCGCTCGACACCATCGTGCACATCGGCAACAAGATCGCGCTGGGACAGATCGATTCAGGCATCGGCGGCGGCTCGGACACCACCTCGGATGTGCCGATCGTCTATGGCAAGAAGCTGCGCGCGCGCCTGCTGGCCGCCAACCGCGCCAAGACCACCGGCGACAAGATCAAGGCGCTCGTCAGCGGTTTCCGTCTCGGCGAGCTGAAGCCGGAGTTCCCCGGCGTGGCCGAGCCGCGTACCGGCAAGAGCATGGGCGACCACTGCGAGGACATGGCCAAGGAATGGAACATCTCGCGTGATTCGCAGGACGAATGGGCGGTGTCCTCGCACAAGAAGCTGGCCGCGGCCTATGAGCGGGGCTTCTTCGACGACCTGATCGCGCCGTTCCGTGGCGTGAGCCGCGACAACATCCTGCGCCCGGATACCTCGCTGGAGAAGCTGGCCACGCTCAAGCCGGCGTTCGACAAGATTTCCGGTCGCGGTACGTTGACCGCCGCCAATTCCACCCCGCTCACCGACGGCGCTGCGGCCGTGCTGCTGGCCAGCGACGAATGGGCGCGTGCCCACGGCCACGAGCCGCTGGCCTACCTGCGCGACGCGCAGGTCGCCGCAGTGGACTTCGTGCACGGCGAGGGCCTGCTGATGGCGCCCACCGTGGCCGTGCCGGAGATGCTCAAGCGTCACGGCCTGACGCTGCAGGACTTCGACATCTACGAGATCCACGAAGCCTTCGCCGCGCAGGTGCTGTGCACGCTGCGCGCGTGGGAGAGCGAGGATTACTGCCGCAACCGGCTGGGCCTGGATGCGCCGATGGGCCGCATCGACCCGGCCAAGATCAATCCGCTGGGCTCTTCGCTGGCGACGGGCCATCCGTTCGCCGCCACCGGAGCGCGCATCGTGGCTACCGTGGCGAAGGAACTGAAGGAGCGCGGCGGTGGCCGTGCGCTGGTGTCGATCTGCACGGCCGGCGGCATGGGCGTGGTGGCGATCATCGAGCGTTGAGGCGACGGCAGGCGCTGCCCGCCGCGTCGGACTGGCTGGACATCTTTGCAGGAGTGGCTTCAGCGGCGACCGGAAACCACGTGGTCGCGGCTGAAGCCGCTCCTACAGGACCCTCATATTCATTCCCTCAGCCGCGCAGTCGCGGCACGCCGTGTTCGTCGCGATCCTCGGCCACGGCTTGGTCATGGATCTGCGCACGCAGGTCGCGGTGACCCTCCAACCCGGCTACCGTCCCCCCTCGCGGCGCATGCAGCGCATTGCGGTAACACTGCGCCGCCAAGACCGGTTCGCCGGCCGCGGCGAAACCTTCGCCCAATTCTTCCCATGCCGGCGCACCGGCGCCCTGCGCGATCGCGCGATGCAGGAATTCCTCGGCCTGCGACCACTGCTGCTGGTGGCGGGCCAGCCGCGCCAAGGTCAGCAGCAGGCCGGGGCTGGCGGGGTGGGTGGCCAGCCACCGCTGTGCACTGGCGCGGCGGGAGTCGTACTTCTCTAGCGGCAGTTCGCCGTAGAGCACGGCCAGTTCTTCATCCCAGCGAGCATCCAGCGCCTGTTCCAGGCTGCGTAGCGCGGCGTCATCCCAGTGCAGCGCGGCGGCGCGGCGCGCATAGGCTTCCACGACCGGCGGTTCGGCGCGCAACGCCTTGGGCAATGCTTCCCAGCGCTCGGCGAGCAGATTGGCATCGCCCGCCTGCTCCAGCGACAACGCCGCCAGTCGCAGTTCCAGCGCGGACAACGCGTCCGGCGCCAGCACCTGTTGCTGCCGCAGCGCGCCGAGCTGTCCATAAGCCTCGCCCGCACGGCCGATCAGTGCCAATGCCTCGGTACGCAACAGCAAGCCGCGCGGCGGCAGAGGCTGCGCCGCCGGAGTATCGAGCGCGTTGATCGCATCGACCGGGCGCGCCTGGTCGAGCAGGCGTTCGGCCTGCAACAGGGCATGGGCGACGGGATCGCGCGCAGCGAGATCCTGGGCCAGCACTTGTGCGCCGTTCGCATCGCCCCGTGCATCAGCCACGCGAATGGCCGGCGGCAGGGCCACCGGCGCGACATCCTCGTCCTCGGCGGCGGCGACCAGCGCCTTGCCCGCCTTGCTCCACTGGCCCAGTTCATAGGCGCGCAGTCCCTCGATCAGGCGCGCGCGACCGCGCTTGCGACGGTAGCGGCCCCAGGCGCGGAACGGCAGGCTCAGCAGGATCCAAAGCACCCATAGCGCCAGCAGCAGCACGACCAGCGCGAGCACCGCCTGCGGCATCGGCGCGATGTAGTCATTGCCGCCGGCCCGCACCACCACCTCGCCGAGGTCGTAGCGCTGCTGCTGCGACAACCATTGCGCGGCGACTACGCCCAGGGCGACCGCCACCAGCAGGATGATCAGACTTCTCAGTGGCTTCATGGGGCTTGCCTCCCTTCACGCATGGCCTGCAACTGACGCAGGGTGGAACCGAGTTCGGGTACCTCCGGACTTAGCGGTGCCTTGCCGAGGTCGGCCAACACGCGGCGCTGCGCCCGCAGCGCTGGCGAATCCGGCCACAGGCGCACCAGCCAGGTATCCAGCCGACGCAGCGCCCGGCTGAAACCCTGCGCGTCACCGCGTTCGAGTGCCGCTCGCGCCAGGCTCACCTCGATCTGCAGGGCGTCCTCGGCTGAACGACGTTCGGACGCGGCGATCAGCGTTCCGTCCGAAGGCTGGATGCGCACCAGTGGCGACAGCGCGCGCTGCCACCACGGCGATCCCGCATCGCCTTCGTTGTCCACATGGTGCGGCAACGCCTGCACGCGCGAGATGAAGACGTCGAGTTCCCGTGCGACCCGCTGGCGTGGCCCCGGACCGAGCGTGTCGAGCGCATTGCGTTCCTGCACCAGCGCCTGGCGCAGGTTGAGATAGGCCGGATCGTCAACGCCCTGCAGCGTACCGGCGGCGAGCGCGTAGGCGCGGCGTGCACCGTCGAGGTCGCCGGCAATCGCCAGGCGTTGTTCGCCCTGGCTGAGCAGCAATTCCACTTCGTCCAGGCGCAGGGCCTGCGCGCCGTGGCGCTCGGTGTCGGCCAGGCGTTCGACCGTTTCCTCCAGCAGCGCACCACGCTGGCTCAGGCCAAGCATTTCGTCGCGCAGGATGCGGTTGGTCGCGGCCGCGTCCTGCAGACGCTGGTTGGTGGCGCGCTGGTCACGGCGCAAGGCGTCCATGTTCTGCTCCAGCGCCGTCCAGCGTTGCGTGCGCGCTTGTTCGTCCTGCTGCTGCGCGGCGAGGCGGCTCTGCCATTCGCGCCACCCGAAGGCGGCCGCCAGCACGAGCACTGCCAGCACGAGCAGGGACAGCCACAGCAGCGGTCGGCGGCGTGCGGGCAGGGGGTCGTTCATCGCTACTTCCTCGAAAGCTCAGGGCCGCGCGGGGGTGTGGGCGGCGCGGCACAGCATGGCGTGGCGCGCGCGCAACGGGCAAGAGCGCGGCGGCCTCGATTCACCCCGTCGTGGCCACCGCCGCCAGCAGCTGCTCGGGACGCGGACCCTCCGCGCGGAGGACGCGGGCGAACCCACGCTCGGCAGCCAGCGCGGCCAGCCGGTCACTGGCGGCGACGACCGGCTGCGCCTGCCAGCGTGCGAGCAGGTCCGGCGGGAGCTGCTCCAGTACCCGCACGAAGGCTTCGCCGCTGCTAAGCGCCAGCACCGTGGGGTTGGCCAGGGCGCGCAGGCGCCGCACGGTGGCGGCCGGAATGACCAGGGGAATGCGCTCGTAGACATCGGCCCGGATGACCTCGACGCCCCGCTGCGCCAACTCTCCCGCGATCACCCCGCGCCCCCCCGGTGCGGTGACCAGGCCGACACAGCCGACCGCGCTTAGTACCGGAAGGCCCAGCACCCCCTCGCTGTCCATGCGGGTGGGTTGAAGGACTGCGGCGACGCCCGCGCGTCGCAGTGCCTGCGCGCTGCCTTCGCCGACGGCCAGCCAGCTTGCGTCGGCTGCCGGATGCAGGGCCCCCAATGCCCGCGCCGCGCGTACCGCCGCCGGACTGGTGAACACCACGGCCGGAGCGGCCAGCGCGCGTGCCAGTGCCTGGCGCGTGGCCTCGTCTCCTCGCGCTTGCAGGCGCCATGGCGAGACGGCCTGCAGCGTCATTCCGTGCCGCGCGGCGGCCCGGCGCATCGCCGCGTGCTGGCCGGCGGGGCGCAGGGAAATCAGCGTAGTGGGCACGTGTGCGGGGGCTGGCATTGCGGGCATTATGCGAGCCCTTCGTCCGCACGTGCCGTTCCGATGCCGTTGCCCGAGCCTTCCGCCGCCGACCTGCATCAACTGCAGGCCGTCCTTTCCGCCATGCCCCCGGTCGCGGCGATGGGCATCCGCCTGTCCCGTTACGCGGAAGGCGCGCTGCACCTGGAGGCGCCGCTGGCCGCCAACGTCAACGACAAGGACAACGCCTTCGGCGGCAGCCTGGCCTCGCTGATGACGCTGGCCGGCTGGGGATGGGTGAGCCTGCAGCTGCACCTGGCCGGGATCGAAGCCGATGTCTACGTGGCCGACAGCCAGCTGCGCTACCTCAAGCCCGTCTACGAGGCGCTGCGCGCCGACGCCGCGCCGGCGGACCCTGCCGAACGCGACACCTTCATCGCCACCCTGCGCCAGCGCGGCCGGGCCCGGCTGGGCATGGCCGCGCAGGTGCGCCTGTCCGGCGGCGAGGTGGCCGCGACCTTCTCGGGACGGTTCGTGGCCATTGCCAAAGGGTAGGATGACGCCTCGTGACCAGGGGAACAGGTGAGATGCGAAAGGGGATCCGGATCGCGTTGGCGAGCGTGCTGATGCTGCTGGCGGTGTCGGCCATGGCCTCCAGCCGTTCGCAGCGGCGCAGCCTGGACGATGTCCAGGCCGCCTACGCCGCTGCCGTGCGCTGGAACGATTTCGACACCGCGCAGGAAATGCTCGAGCCGCAGTACCGCAAGGACCACCCGCAGTCCGAGCTGGAACGCGCGCGCTATGACCAGGTACAGATCTCCGGCTACCGCGAGCTGCGCGCGGGCAACGGCGCCAGCGACAACGAGGTCTTCCGTGACGTCGAGCTGCGGGTCATCAACCGCAACACCCAGGCCGAGCGCACCGTGCGTGTCCGCGAGACCTGGCGTTGGGACCCGCAGGCCAAGCAGTGGTGGCTCGTCTCGGGCCTGCCGGACCTGTGGCGGGGGGAATAGGGTTCCCGGACGCGCCCGCCCCGTCCCTGTCTCCGGCCTGTGCGACAATCGCCGCCCGCTCACCAGACCCCTGAAGCCGTGAATTTCGAAGAACTGCTGGCCTTTGCCGGGCGCAATCCGTTCCTGTCGATCGTTTTCGTTGGCCTGACCATCGCCATCCTCTACACCGAGATTGCCCGCCTGTTCCGGGGTTTCGCCGGCATCAAGCCCGCCGAGCTGACCCGCCTGATGAACGCGGACAACGCGGTGGTGGTCGACCTGTCGGCCGCCTCGGATTTCGAGAAGGGCCACATCGCCGGCAGTCGCAACGTGCAGCCGGCCCAGTTCGGCCCGGAGCACAAGTCCGTCGCCGAGGCCAAGCAGAAGCCGGTCGTGCTGGTGTGCCGCACCGGCAATGCCTCCACGGCCGCCGCCAAACAGCTCAAGAAAGCCGGCTTCGAAAAGGTGTACGTGCTGGAGGGTGGTATCCCGGCATGGCAGCAGGCCGAACTGCCCCTGGTGAAGGGCCGCGCCTGACCCCATTGCTGCCTGAGCGCCGCACGCCGGCGCCCCCCGCGACAGGCATGTGATAATCCCGATTCATCAACGAAATCCGTTCTACTGGAGTAGGAAATGTCCGACGAAACCAACAACGGCGCCGTGGCGCCGGCCGACGCCGCTGCCGGCCCCGCGTTCACCATCGAAAAGATCTACGTCAAGGACGTTTCGTTCGAATCGCCGAACGCGCCTGCCGTGTTCAACGAGGCCGTGCAGCCGGAGTTGCAGCTCAACCTCAACCAGCGCGTGCAGCGCCTGAACGAGAACGCGTTCGAAGTGGTGCTGGCGATCACCCTGACCTGCAGCGCCGGCGGCCGTACCGCGTACGTGGCCGAAGTGCAGCAGGCCGGCGTGTTCGGCCTGGTCGGCCTGGAGCCGCAGGCCATCGACGTGCTGCTCGGCACCCAGTGCCCGAACATCCTGTTCCCGTACGTGCGCAGCCTCATCAGCGACCTGATCCAGGCCGGTGGCTTCCCGCCGTTCTACCTGCAGCCGATCAACTTCGAGGCGCTGTACGCCGAGAGCCTGCGCCAGCGCGCGCAAGGCGGCGAGCCTTCGCTGGCTGATTCGGAGCCGGCCGGCAACGCCTGAGCGTTGCATGGCTGATCCTCGGATGAGCGATCAAAAGCAGAAAATCGCCGTCCTGGGCGCCGGCTCCTGGGGCACCGCGCTCGCCGCGCTGGTGTCCCGGCATGGTCATCCGACCGTGCTGTGGGGCCGCGACGCGGCGGTCATCGAGGCGATCGACCGCCAGCACGAGAACCCGCGCTACCTGCCGGGCATCGCGCTGCCTGACGCGCTGCGTGCCACCACCGACCTGGCGTCGGCAGTGGCCGACGCGGGCTGGATCCTGGTGGTGGTGCCTTCGCATGCTTTCACCGAGACGATTCGCACGCTGGCGCCGCTGCGTCCGGCCGGCGCGGGCGTGGCCTGGGCGACGAAGGGCTTCGAGCCGGGTTCGGGCCGCTTCCTGCACGAGGTGGCCGGCGAGATCCTCGGTGATGCGGTGCCGCTGGCGGTGGTGACCGGTCCTTCGTTCGCGAAGGAAGTCACGCTGGGCCTGCCTACCGCGATCACGGTGCACGGCGACGACGCCGAATTCTCGCAGCAGGTTGCCGCGGCGATGCATGGGCCGACCTTCCGCGCGTATACCGGCGATGACATGGTCGGTGCGGAGCTGGGCGGTGCGATGAAGAACGTGCTGGCCGTGGCCACCGGCGTGGCCGATGGCATGCAGCTCGGGCTCAATGCGCGCGCTGGCCTGATCACGCGTGGTCTCAACGAGATGCTGCGGCTGGCGGCGGTGATCGGGGCGCGCCCGGAGACGCTGATGGGCCTGGCGGGGTTGGGCGATCTGGTGCTGACGTGTACCGGCGATCTGTCGCGCAACCGTCGGCTCGGTCTGGCGCTGGGGCGCGGCCAGACCCTGACCGATGCGGTGCGCGAGATTGGCCAGGTGGTCGAGTCCGTGCAGACGGCCGACGAGGTGATGCGGCAGGCCGAGGCGCATGGCATCGAGCTGCCGATCTCCAATGCGGTGCGGGCCGTGCTGCATGGCGAACTGACGCCGGAGGCCGGGTTGCGGGGGTTGCTGGCGCGCGAGCAGAAGCCCGAGTATCCGGCGACCTTGTTCCAGTAGCCGTCGTCGCGCGGTGGATTTTGATGAGCCCGGCTTCGGCCGGGCTTTTTGCTTTCAGGCCTGCGCCCGGGCGCCCGATCCAACGCCGGGCTGGATGGGAATTCAGAAGCGAGTGGCCAAAAAGAAGCCCGGCATGGCCGGGCTTCGGGTTGCGACACGGGAGAGAGACGTGTCGCGCCTTGGGTGATGCCTTACCAGCTGAAGCGCGGGCCGACCGACCACTGGACGTCGCCGTTGTCGGTGTACATCTTGATGTCGCCGCTCACTGCCCAGTTCTTGTTGACGTTGAACTGGCCACCCAGGCGGCCGTAGAACTGGCCATCCGGGTTGAAGTTGTCGCGCTTGGCGTAGTCTTCATAGCCGGCCAGCAGGTAGGTCGAGAAGCGCGGGCCGAACGAGTTGTTGATGCCCACTTCGGTGGCCCAGCCGTTGAAATCCTTCTCGTAGTGTTCCGGATCCAGGTTCTGGTAGGACACGCGCGCCAGCAGGTCGGTGCTGTTGCTGATCGCGTAGTTGTAGCCCACGCCCACGTTCCACTGGTTCACGTCCAGGTCGCCGGCGCCGTCGAACTTCTGCTTGGTGTAACCCGCGAAGACGTGGAAATTCGGATGGAACGCGTAGGAACCCTTGATGCCCCAGCCATCGGCGTCCGGGCCATCGACATTGGTCTTGACGTAATCACCTTCCACATAGTTGTAGGAGATGTTGTCGGCGGCTGAAGCGGCAAACGGGAGGGCGGCCAGCAGGCCCAGGGCAAGCAACGAAGTCTTCATTGGGTATTACCTGTTCTTTATTGTTGGTGGTCGGCGCTGAGGCGGATGCCGTTCGCTGCCGACATGTAAATTCTCTGTTATTCGCCTCAATCGCCACTGAATTTCTGCATGAGTGCAGGATTAATCGCGCGCCTTGTTCAGCGCGTAATCCTTGTTTATTTCGAGGCGAAGGCGCACGCGGGCGCGTTGCAGATCGCGCGATGGCGAGGCAATTGGAATTTTCTTACTGACGCACGCGTTGAGCGCACGCGTGCGCGGTCGAGACGCCGAGACTCAGCGCGCGAGCGTGGAGAAGTGTGCGAAGCCGTGCAGGAAGTCGGCCAGCCGCTGGCGGGTGACCGGGTCGGAGAGTTGCCCCTGCGCATCGATCAGCTGCGCAGCATGCGACACCATCAGCCGACCGCCGGCCCATTGGCGCGTGCCCAGCGTGCGCAGGATGGGCAACCACGCGGCCTGCGAGAGCTGCGTGCCGAAACCACCGGGCGAGGCGCCGATGACCGCGAACGGACGGTCGCCGAACACCCGGGCGATGTCACTGGACGGGCGCGACAGCCAGTCGATGGCGTTCTTGAACACGCCCGGCACGCCGTTGTTGTACTCGGGGGTGACCAGCAGCACGCCGTCGGCGGCGATGATCTTCTCCTTCAACGCGGTCACCGCCTCGGGCAGACCGTCTCGCTGTTCGACATCGCCGTCGTACAGCGGGATGCCGTGCAGCGTCACGCCTTCCAGCGCAATGCCTTCCCCGGCGACTTCCACTGCGGCACGCAGCAGGGCGGTGTTGAACGAGCCGGTACGCAGGCTGCCGGAAATGCCGAGGAGACGGGCCATGGGAAGTTCGTCGCGTTGGGGGTTCGGCGATTATGCAGCGCCCGGCACGCGCGGTTCACTGCCCGCCGGCAAACCCGAGCTGGCGCCAGGCCTCGAACACGACCACGGCGACACTGTTGGAGAGGTTGAGGCTGCGGTTGTCCGGGCGCATCGGCAGGCGCAGGCGCTGCGCCGCGGGAATCGATTCGAGCACTTCGACGGGCAGGCCGCGGGTTTCGGCGCCGAACAGGAAGGCATCACCGGGTGCGAAGGCGCAGGTGTCGTAGCGGACCTGGCTGCGGGTGCTCAGTGCGAACAGGCGCTTGGGGGCGATCTTGGCCAGGGCGGTGGCCAGGTCCGGATGGACCTGCAGCTGGGCGTATTCGTGATAGTCCAGGCCGGCGCGCTTGAGCTGGCGATCGCTCAGGTCGAAACCGAGCGGTTCGATCAGGTGCAGCCGCGCGCCGGTGTTGGCGCAAAGGCGGATCACGTTGCCCGTGTTGGGCGGAATTTCCGGCTGGTACAGCAATACATCGAAGAAGGGCGGCTCGCTCATCGGCGAATTCTAGCCGCCACCGGCCGGCCTGACGGGCCGACCGGCAGGGCTCAGAACTGCGCCTGGACGCGAACCACTTCACCCAGCAGGGCTTCCAGCTGGCTCGGCGACGGCTGCAGGTGCGGCACCGGCAGGCTGACGATCACCTGGCCCAGCAGCGCGGTGAGGGTGTCGCTGGCCGCATCGGCGGTGGCGACCGGGGTCGCTTCGCGGGTCAGCTCGGCGCGCTGTTCGGCCGAAGGACGCACCTCGACCGAGGCCAGGGTGACGACGCGCTGGGCGGCAGCCTGGTCGGCCTGCAGTTCCAGGATCTGGCCGACGGTCGGACGGACCTGCACGGCAGCCAGCGTCGGGATGTCGCTGTTGAGCTCGTGTTCGCGCTGGGCGATCTGGTCGGCCGACGGACGGACCTGCACGGCGTCGAGGGTGTTGATCGTGGCGGCGTGGGCACTCATCGAACCGAAAACCGAACCGGCGGCGAGGGCGATGGCGAGGCTCAGAGACTGGGTGTTCATGACGGTACCTGTTGTGGTGTGGGTGAGCGGTGGTGTGGTAGTAAGGTAGTACACCTAATCAGACGGGTCAAGCGGAATTTCAGATTTCCCGATTTCGTTCAGCTATTAGTCAGGTTGATTTCGGTCGGTCCTGGCCACGCCAAGAACAGAGCAGGACGCGTGCCAACTCCAACCAATTGATATGAAAGGGTTTCCAGTTCGGCGCCGGTGTCCGGTGCCCGGACACCGGAGGCCGCCGGACGCTGTCCGGACGTCCTAAAGGGGTGTACTACCCAGCGCCAGGGGTCTGATCGCTGCCGGCCTTGCCACGCATCAGGCACCGGCTCGTGACGCCTCCGCCTTGCCAAATCAACTGGCTGCGGCACAATCCTCTTCTCCTTTCTGATAGCTGCCGCCCGCATGCGCGTCCTGATCGCCGCCAGCCTGATTTCCCTTGCCGCTGCTGCCTGCACCTGGGTGCCGATCGAACCGGACGGCAAGGCAGTGCGCGTGCTTCCGCCGGGTGCGGTGCCTGCCGGCTGCCAGCAGAAGGGTGAGGTCGTGGTGTCGGTGAAGAACAAGGTCGGCTTCTACAACCGCAACCCCCTGCGGGTGCAGGAAGAGCTGGAAACCCTGGCCCGCAACGAGGCGCCCAGCGCCGGCGCCAACGCCGTCCAGGCCGAGGGCCAGCCGGCCGAGGGCAGCCAGCGTTTCAACGCTTATCAGTGCAGCGGACGCTGAACCGTTGTCCCGGGGACCGACCCCGGACCTTGTAAAGATGCGGTGAAGGCTGGCAGGGGCTAGAATGGCGACCCCTCGCCTGAAGCCATGGCGCTACTTCGATGCTCTTCAAGAACGTCTCCATCGCGGGACTGGCGCATGTTGATGCGCCGCACACGCTGACGTCCCAGGAAATCAATGCGCGCCTGCAGCCGACCTACGACCGGCTCGGGATCAAGACCGACGTGCTCGGCGACATCGCCGGCATCCACGCCCGCCGCCTGTGGGACGCGGATGTGCAGGCCTCCGACGCCGCCACCGCCGCTGCGCGCAAGGCGATGGACGATGCCGGCATCACGGCCGACCAGGTCGGCCTGCTGGTCAACACGTCGGTCAGCCGCGACTACCTGGAGCCGTCGACCGCGAGCATCGTGTCCGGCAACCTCGGCGTCGGCGACCACTGCATGACCTTCGACGTCGCCAATGCCTGCCTGGCCTTCATCAATGGCATGGACATCGCCGCGCGCATGCTGGAGCGTGGCGAAATCGACTACGCCCTGGTGGTCGATGGCGAGACCGCGAACCTGGTCTATGAAAAGACGCTGGAACGCATGACTTCGCCGAACGTCACCGAGCAGGAGTTCCGCGATGAACTCGCCGCGCTCACGCTGGGCTGCGGCGCCGCCGCGATGGTGATGGCACGCAAGGAACTGGTGCCCGACGCGCCGCAGTACCGCGGTGGCGTGACCCGCTCGGCGACCGAGTTCAACAAGCTGTGCCGCGGCAACCTGGACCGCATGGTCACCGACACCCGCATGCTGCTGATCGAAGGCATCAAGCTGGCGCAGAAGACCTTCATTGCCGCCAAGCAGGCGCTGGGCTGGGCGGTGGACGAGCTGGACCAGTTCGTCATCCACCAGGTCAGCCGCCCGCACACCGCCGCGTTCGTGAAGTCCTTCGGTATCGACCCGGCCAAGGTCATGACGATCTTCGGTGAGCACGGCAACATCGGCCCGGCCTCGGTGCCGATCGTGCTGAGCAAGCTGAAGGAGCTGGGCCGGCTGAAGAAGGGCGACCGCATCGCCCTGCTCGGCATCGGCTCGGGACTGAACTGCTCGATGGCCGAAGTGGTGTGGTAACCCGCCGCGCGCCGCTGGCCGGCGCGCGTCCGAGGGGCTGCACCGCAAGAAGAACGCCCGCGCCGCAAGCCGCGGGCGTTTCATTGTCCGCAAGAGGAATCCGATGACCGTCACCGCCACCCTGCCCGGCTATCCGGCGCACCCGCAGCGCTTCGAAGTCCGCCCCGGGCTGTCGATGTCCTATCTGGACGAAGGCCCGCGCGACGGCGAGGTGGTGGTGATGCTGCATGGCAATCCGTCGTGGAGCTATCTGTGGCGCAATTTGGTGGCCGGGCTGGGCGATCGCTACCGCTGCATCGTGCCGGACCACATCGGCATGGGCCTGTCCGACAAGCCCGACGACAGCCGTTACGACTACACCCTGCAATCGCGGGTGGACGACGTGGCCGCGCTGCTCGACCACCTCGGCATCACCGGCCCGATCACCCTGGCCGTGCACGACTGGGGCGGGATGATCGGCTTCGGCTGGGCGCTATCGCACGCCGCGCAGGTCAAGCGACTGGTCATCACCAACACCGCCGCGTTCCCGATGCCGGCGGCCAAGCGCATGCCGTGGCAGATCGCGCTGGGCCGGGACTGGAAGATCGGCGAATGGATCATCCGCGGCTTCAACGCGTTCTCCGCCGGTGCCTCGTGGATCGGCGTGGAGCAGCGCATGCCGGCCGATGTGCGGCGTGCCTATGTCGCCCCGTACGACACCTGGGCCAACCGCATCTCCACCATCCGCTTCATGCAGGACATCCCGCTCTCGCCGGCCGACCGCGCATGGCCGCTACTGGAAGCCGCCGGCAAGGCGCTGCCCGGCTTTGCCGACCGCCCGGCCTTCATTGGCTGGGGCCTGAAGGATTTCGTCTTCGACCGTCATTTCCTCGACGGCTTCCGTGCCGCGCTGCCGAACGCCGAAGTGCATGCCTTCGAAGATGCCGGCCATTACGTGCTGGAAGACAAGGCGAAAGTGCTGGTGCCGGCGATCCGTGACTTCCTGGATCGCCACCCGCTGTAAGCGCGGCTCAGTACTCGGGCAGCGGATTGCGCTGGGCGTCGTCCACGCCGATCCAGTCCGCCGCGCCCAGTGGCGGCAAGCCATAAGCCGCCCGCGAGCGGTCGCACTGCTCGCTGCGTTCATCGCCGAATTCCAGCGAGGCCGGCACCTGCGCGCACACCGCCGGGCGTCGGTCGTGGATGGTGCAGCGGCTGTAGCGCCCGATGTCCGCATCCAGCGCGATGCAGCGCGGCTGCGCCTGCGAGGTGCCGCGCATGACGCGCTCGTGGGTGCGCAGCGCGTCGGTCAGTTCGATCGGTACCCGTCCGCCCAGGCTCGGTTCGGCCTCGCTCCAGTGGAGGCTAACCCGGAAATGGGCACAGCAGGCACCGCAGGATAGGCAGGGATGCGCCATGGGCGTGGACGACAGGAAAGAGGCGGCGGCATTCTGCCGGAACCGGTGCCGGGCGCAAGTCAGCGGCGTTCAGTAGCCGCCAACGGCCGGCGCAGACGACACGAACGCGGGCGCGCGGCGATAATCCCCGGATGACCCCACCGTGCAACATCGCGGCCACGCTGCCGGAACTGGCGCGTACGCAGCCGCAGCAGATCGCCATCCGTTGCCCCGGCCGTCGCGGCGCCGACGGCCTGGCGCGCTACGACCTCACCCTGACTTATGCCGAACTGGACCAGCGCAGCGACGCCATCGCCGCCGGCCTGGCGCGCTACGGCATCGGCCGCGGCACGCGCACGGCGGTCATGGTGCGGCCTTCGCGCGAGTTCTTCCTGCTGATGTTCGCGCTGTTCAAGGCCGGCGCGGTGCCGGTGCTGGTGGACCCGGGCATCGACCGCCGCGCGCTGCGCCAATGCCTGGACGAGGCCCAGCCGCAGGCGTTCATCGGCATCCCGCTGGCGCAGCTGGCGCGCCGCCTGCTGGGCTGGGCGCGTTCGGCCACGCGCATCGTCACCGTGGGCAGGCGCTGGGCGTGGGGAGGCACCACGCTGGCGAAAATCGAGCGCGAGGGCAGCGCAGCGGGCAGCCAGCTGGCAGACACCGCGCCGGACGACGTCGCCGCGATCCTGTTCACCAGTGGCTCCACCGGCGTGCCGAAGGGCGTGGTGTACCGCCACCGCCATTTCGTGGGCCAGATCGAACTGTTGCGCAACGCCTTCGGCATGTTGCCCGGCGGCGTGGACCTGCCGACCTTCCCGCCGTTCGCGCTGTTCGACCCCGCGCTGGGCCTGACCTCGGTGATCCCGGACATGGACCCGACGCGCCCGGCCCAGGCCGACCCGCGCCGGCTCCACGACGCCATCGCGCGCTTCGGCATCACCCAGCTGTTCGGCTCGCCCGCGCTGATGCGCGTACTGGCCGAGCATGGCCAGCCGCTGCCCACCGTCACCCGCGTGACCTCCGCCGGCGCGCCGGTGCCGCCGGACGTGGTGGCGAAGATGCGCGCGTTGCTGCCGGAGGACGCGCAGTTCTGGACACCGTACGGCGCGACCGAATGCCTGCCGGTGGCGGTCATCGAAGGCCGCGAACTGGAGCAGACCCGCGAGGCGACCGAAGCGGGCGCCGGCACCTGCGTGGGCCGCGTGGTGCCGCCGAACCAGGTGCGCATCATTGCCATTGACGATGCGGCCATACCGCACTGGGATGGCGCGCGCGAGCTGCCTGCCGGCGATGTCGGCGAAATTACCGTGGCCGGCCCCACCGCCACCGACACCTACTACAACCGCGATGCCGCCACTGCCGTGGCGAAGATCCGCGAACCGCTGCCGGACGGTGGCGAGCGCGTCGTGCACCGCATGGGCGATGTCGGCTATTTCGATGCCGAAGGCCGGCTGTGGTTCTGCGGCCGCAAGACCCAGCGCGTGGAAACCGCCGCCGGGCCGATGTACACCGAGCAGGTCGAACCGGTGTTCAACACCGTGCCGGGCCTGCGCCGCACCGCGCTGGTCGGCGTGGGTGCAGCGGGCGCGCAGCAGCCGGTGCTGTGCTACGAGCTGCTGCCCGGCGTGCAGGACGAGGGCATGGCGCAGCGCCTGCGCGAACGCGCCGAAGCCTTCCCGCACACCCAAGCGCTGACGCGCTTCCTCGTCCACCCGGCTTTCCCGGTCGATATCCGCCACAACGCCAAGATCGGCCGCGAGCAGCTCGCGCGCTGGGCGACCGCACAACTGGAGCGCAACGCATGAAGATCCTGGTCACCGGCGGCGGTGGTTTCCTTGGCCAGGCGCTGTGCCGCGGGCTGGTCGAACGCGGGCACGAGGTGCTGAGCTTCAACCGCGGCCACTACCCGGCATTGCAGTCGCTGGGCGTGGGCCAGATCCGCGGCGACCTCGCCGATGCCGATGCCGTGCGCCATGCCATCACCGGCGTGGACGCGGTGTTCCACAACGCAGCCAAGGCCGGCGCCTGGGGCAGCTACGAGAGCTATCACCTTGCCAACGTGGTCGGCACCGAAAACGTACTCGCCGCGTGCCGGGCCGCAGGCGTCGGCAAGCTGGTCTACACCTCCACGCCCAGCGTCACCCACCGTGCCACGCATCCGGTCGAAGGCCTGGATGCTAGCCAGGTGCCGTACGGTGAAGACTTCCAGGCGCCGTACGCAGCGACCAAGGCGATTGCCGAGCGCGCGGTGCTGGCCGCCAACAGCGGCACCCTCGCCACCGTGGCGTTGCGCCCCCGCTTGATCTGGGGCCCGGGCGACAACCAGATCGTGCCGCGCCTGGCCGAACGCGCGCGTGCTGGCCGCCTGCGGCTCGTGGGTACCGGCGAGAACCGCGTGGATACCACCTATATCGACAACGCCGCGCAGGCGCATTTCGATGCGTTCGAACACCTCGCCGTCGGCGCCGCCTGCGCGGGCAAGGCGTACTTTATTTCCAACGGCGAACCGCTGCCCATGCGCGAGTTGATCAACCGGCTGCTCGACGCTGCCGGGGCACCGCCGGTGACTCGCTCGATCTCGTTCAAGACCGCTTATCGCATCGGCCGTGCGTGCGAAATCCTGTGGCCGCTGTTGCGTCTGAAGGGCGAGCCACCGATGACGCGCTTTCTCGCCGAACAGCTTTGCACCGCGCATTGGTACGACATGGGGCCTGCCAAGCGCGACTTCGGCTACGTGCCGCGGGTGAGCATTGACGAAGGCATCACAAGGCTGAAGTCCTCATTTGCCGCCCACGCCGCCATCACCGGTTGAAGACCGGCACCACCTGATGATGGCAACGCGCCGATCCGGCCCGTCAACCTCTTCGGGAACGCCATGCTGCATTACGCCATCGTATTTTTCGTCATCGCCATCATTGCCGCCGTGCTGGGCTTCAGCGGCATCGCCGGTGCTGCCACCAACATTGCCTGGATCCTGTTCGTTGTCTTCCTGATCCTGGCGGTGATCTCGCTTTTCCGCCGCGGTCGCGTCTAGTCGAAGCGATTGCAGGCTGGCCGGCGCATCTTCGGGTGCGCCGGCCCTGCAGGGCGGTCAGCCGACCGTGCTGCGCAGTTGGGCATCGGCGCGATGGCGTTCGATGGCCAGTTCCACCAGCCGCGTGATCAGGGCGCGGTAAGAGACGCCACTGGCCCCCCACAGCTTCGGGTACATGCTGATGCGGGTGAAGCCCGGCAGGGTGTTGATCTCGTTGATGACGATCCGCCCCTCGGGGGTCAGGAACACGTCCACGCGCGCCAACCCGGCGCATTCCAGTGTTTCGTAGGCTCGCAGGGCGATCATGCGGATACGCTCCTGGGTATCCTCGTCTATCGCTGCCGGCACCACCACTTCCGCGCCGGTCTCGCTGATGTACTTGGTGTCGTACGAGTAGAACTCGTCGTGCACCACCACTTCGCCACACACGCTCGCCTCCGGCGCGTCGTTGCCGAGCACGGCGCATTCGATCTCGCGGCCCACGATGGCCGATTCCACCAGCACCTTGTGGTCGAAGGAGAACGCCAGGGCCAGCGCTTGCGCGAACGCCTGCGCGTCGTGCACCTTGCTCACGCCGACGGATGAACCCTGGTTGGCCGGCTTCACGAACAACGGCAGGCCCAGCTGCGCGCTGATCGCGGCGAAATCCGCACTATCGGCCTCGCGCCGGCGCAGGGTCACGAAGGGCGCCACGTCCAGCCCGGCATCGCGTAGCAGGCGCTTGGCCACGTCCTTGTCCATCGACACCGCCGAGCCGAGCACGCCGGAGCCGACGAACGGCAGGTTCGCCATCCGCAGCAGCCCTTGCAGCGAGCCGTCCTCGCCAAGGGTGCCATGCACGATGGGGAACACCACGTCGATCTGCGCCAGCGCCGCTGCCGGTTGCAGTGCCTGCAACTGCTGGACCTCGCGGCCCGGCACGAGGGCCACGCCCTGGCCGGAGCGGTGCAGGGCGATGCGGGCCGGGTCTTCGGCGTTGAGCAGGTAGTCGCCCAGGTCGTTGATGTGCCATTGGCCCTGCTTGTCGATGCCGATCAGGGTCACCTCGAAGCGTTCCGGGTCGAGGGCATCGACGATGTTCCTGGCCGACTGCAACGACACCTCGTGCTCGGCCGACTTGCCGCCGAAGATGAGGCCTACCCGGATCTTGCCCATTGCACCACCGCCTTTGCGCGAAACGAAAGCGCATAGCATGCCCCCATTCGACTTGGCGCGCCGAAGCGCCGCGTGCACGGCGAACGGGTGGGCACAGCCGCTAGAATGGCGACCATGCCTGCTTTCCCCCTGCCCAATCTCAAACCGCTGGCCGGCCGCGCGCTGGAAACGGCGCTCAACCGCGCGCTGGCGCTGGACCCGGATACCCGCGCCGCCGTGCAGGCCCTGGACGGCCAGCGCATCGAGATGACGCTGGAGGCGCCGGCCCTTGCGCTGCAGATCCGGGTCGAAGGCGACCGCCTGCGGGTGGGCCCGGTGGACCGCTCCAGCGAGCCGGACCTGGCCGTGCGCAGTACGCTCGGTGGCCTGCTGTCGCAACTGCCCCTGCTGGCGCAGTCAGCGCGTGGCGCCACGCCCGGCGGCCGGATGCGGGTGTCAGGCGATGCCGAGCTGGCACGGCGCCTGCAACAGCTGGCCAGCCGCTTCGATCCGGATTGGCAGTTGCCCTTCGTCACCGTGTTCGGCGAGGTGATCGGCGTGCAGGTCGCACAGGCCGCGCGCGGCGCACTGCGCCAGGCGCGCATGCTGGCCACCGGCCTGGCCCGCGATGCCGCCGAGTACGTCACCGAGGAGTCGCGCGACGTCGTGCCGCGCGGCGAGCTCGATGCCTTCCATGACGACGTGGACCACCTGCGCGATGACGTCGAACGCCTCGCCGCGCGGGTGGCGCGCTTGCGCGCCGGAGATGCCGCATGAAGGCCTTCTTCCGTGCCAGCCGCATCGGCCGCGTGGTGCTGCGTTACCGCCTGGACGATTTGCTGGAGGACACGCCCGCCGGCCGCTGGCTGCGCTTGGCCAAGCCGTTCGTGCCGCGCGCCCCGGCCGCCATCGCCGCGCAGTCGCGCGGCGCGCGCCTGCGGCTGGCGCTACAGGATCTGGGCCCGATCTTCGTCAAGTTCGGGCAAATCCTCTCCACCCGCCGCGATCTCGTGCCGCCGGACGTGGCCGACGAACTGACCCTGCTGCAGGACCGCGTGCAACCGTTCGACGGGCAGACCGCGCGCGCCATCGTCGAGCAGGCGCTGGGGCAGCCGGTGGAGGCCGCCTTCGCCAGCTTCGATACCACGCCGCTGGCCTCGGCCTCGATCGCGCAGGTGCATGCGGCCACGCTGCACGACGGGCGCCAGGTGGTGGTCAAGGTGCTGCGTCCCACCATCGAGCGCCAGATCGATGCGGATATCGCCCTGCTCAAGTCACTGGCCGCGCTGGTGGACCGCACCCATCCGCGCGCGGAGAAGATCCGCCCGCGCGAAGTCGTGGCCGAGATCGAGAACACGCTGGCCGCCGAGCTCGACCTCCAGCGCGAGGGCGCCAATGCAAGCGTGCTGCGCCGTTTCTGGCTGGGCTCGGACGACCTGTACGTGCCGGAGGTGATCTGGACGCATACCGCCGAGCGCGCGCTGACGCTGGAACGCGTGTACGGCATTCCGTCCGACGACATCGCCGCACTGGACGCAGCCGGCATCGACCGCAAGGTGCTGGCCGCCAAGGGCGTGCGCGTGTTCTACACCCAGGTGTTCCGCGACAACTTCTTCCACGCCGATGCGCACGCCGGCAACATCTGGGTGGATTCGGACCCGGAGCGGCGCCTCAACCCGCGCTTCATCGCGCTGGATTTCGGCATCATGGGCCAGCTCTCGCAGGAGGATCAGTACTACCTCGCCGAGAACTTCATGGCCATCTTCAATCGCGACTACCGGCGCATCGCCGAGCTGCACGTGGAGGCGGGCTGGATGCCTTCCGACGTACGCATCGACGAGCTAGAGGCAGCCGCACGCTCGGTGTGCGAGCCGTATTTCACCCGCCCGCTGTCGCAGATTTCGCTGGCCGAGGTGCTGCTCAAGCTGTTCCGCGTCGCCCAGCGCTACCAGCTCACGTTGCAGCCGCAGCTGATCCTGCTGCAGAAGACCTTGCTCAACATCGAAGGCGTGGGCCGACAGCTCGACCCGCAGCTGGATATCTGGGCGGTGGCGCGGCCGGTGCTCGAGCGCATCCTGGTCGAGCGCTACAGCCCGCGGCGTGCGCTGAAAGAGTTGCGCAAGCGGCTGCCGGAACTGATGACCCATGCGCCGGACATGCCGCGCCTGGTACATGCCTGGCTGCGCCAGCAGGTCGAGGGCCAACACCGCGTGGACGTTCGCTCGCAGGAACTGCGCGCACTCGACCGCAGCGTGCGCGTGCTGCAACGGCGCGCGGTGATGGCGATCACCGGCGTCGGCCTGCTGGTATGCGCAGCCGTGCTCCATGGCCTGCATGGCGATGCCCGCCAGGGCGCGACGCTGTGGATCTGGGCCAGCGGCATCGCGGGCGCCGCGTCGCTGGCAGCGGCTTGGTTCAAGCGCTGAAGCGGGGGTGTCCAGCCTCCTTTCCCGGCTGAAGACGGAATTGGCGGCATTCGGCGCCGCCCACGATGCGGCCACTACCGCGCGCGGCGAGCGGATGCTCAACATCACGCCGGACACCGGTGAGTTCCTTGCGGTCCTGGTGCGCGCCACGCGGGCGCGCCGTATCGTCGAGATCGGCACCTCCAACGGCTATTCCACCTTGTGGCTGGCCGAGGCGGCGCAGGCGCATGGGGGTCACGTCATCACCCTGGAGCGCGATGCCGGCAAGGTCGCGATGGCGCGCGAGAACTTCATCCGCGCCGGCCTCACCGCAGCCATCACGCAATGGCAAGGCGACGCGGGCGATTGGCTCGCGGCCGCGCCGGCCGCGTCGATGGACCTGCTGTTCCTGGATTCCCACCGTCCCGCGTACGCCGGCTGGTGGCCATGGATCGACCGCGTGCTGCGTCCCGGCGGCCTGCTGGTGGTCGATAACGCCACGTCACACGTCGACGAGATGGCGCCCCTGCGCGCCCTGATCGATGCCGCGCCCGGATATGCGGTCTCGCTCGTGCCGGTCGGCAAGGGCGAGTTGCTCGCGGTTAAGCCCGGCGGCCAGGTCTTAAAGGGTTCTTAAAGCGCACCGCGCACCCTGTCTCCATGGGCGCTCCTGATGCCCTTGGAGATCACTGATGACGTCGCAATGGAGTTTCCCGCACGTGGCCCCACCCAAGGCGGGGGCCGCATGATCGCGCTGGTCCTGGACGTCCCTCCCTCGTCCCGCCGCGCGATGCCGCCATGGCAGCTCGAGCGTGTCGACACCGATGCGTTGCCGCGGTTGTGGGCGTTGTGCCGCGAGGCATCGGACGCGTCCCTCCCCATGCATCCGCCACTGCCGCTGCGCGAAGCGCTGCTCGATGCGCCCTACCGCGCGTGGGCATGGCTGGCGCGTAGCGGCAACCGCGATGTCGGCGTGCTGGTCGCCAGCGTTGGCCTCGACCTGCCCAGCGGCGAGTACGGCCTGCGCATTGAAGGTCTCTACGTCAAACCCGCATGGCGTGGCGGCGGCATCGGCGAAGGCTTGCGCGCACACGCGCGCCGCGTCGCCGATGACATGGGCTGCGCCCGCGTGCACTGGCCCGCCGCGCCATGAAACGCCGCTGGCTCTGGATTTCCCTCTCCCTCGTCCTTGCCACAGGAATCACCGGCATGTCGGTTTCAGGTTCTGCTGTCGAGTATCCGTTGTCCCCGCAATTCCAGGATGGCCGCTTCCGCAACGCCACCAAGCCCCGCGTACCCGAGGGCAAGGAAACTGTCTCGCTGTGGTGGAAGTTCCTCACCGGCAAGCAGCCGGGCACGCGTCCGTCCTCGCCGATCCCGGTCAGCCCGATCACCGCCGAGGCCCTCGCCGCCGCGAAGGAAGGCGAACTGTTCCGGCTCGGCCATTCCACCGTGCTGATGCGCCTGGATGGCGGCTGGTGGATCACCGACCCGGTGTTCTCCGAGCGCGCCTCGCCCGTCGGCTGGGCCGGACCCAAGCGGTTCCAGCCGCCGATGCTCGCGTTGGAAGACCTCCCGCCGCTCAAGGGCGTGCTGATCTCGCACGACCACTATGACCACCTCGACAAGGCCACGATCATCAAGCTGGCAAAGCGAGCCGAGGTATTCATCACCCCGCTGGGCGTAGGCGACCTGATCCAGCGTTGGGGCGTGCCGGCCGCGCGGATCCACCAGCTCGACTGGTGGCAGGCCTACACCGCCGGGCAGATCACCTTCACCGCCACCCCGGCACAGCACTTCTCCGGGCGCGGGCTGTTCGACCGCGATCGCCGCCTGTGGGCCTCGTGGGCGATCCGCACGCCGGAGCTCAATCTTTTCTTCAGCGGCGACAGCGGCTATTTCGACGGCTTCGCCGAGATCGGCCGCCGCCTGGGGCCGTTCGATCTCACGCTGGTGGAATGCGGTGCCTACGACCCGCTGTGGGCCGGTGTGCACATGCTTCCCGAACAGACCGTGCAGGCGCACATCGACCTGCGTGGACGCTGGCTGGTGCCGATCCACAACAGCACCTTCGACCTGGCCTTCCACGACTGGTACGCGCCGATGGAGCAAGTGCTCGCCGCCGCTCGCCAGCGCCAGGTGGCCATCGCGATGCCGCTGCTGGGCCAGGCGATCGACCCGCGCCAGCCGCCGCCGCTGCGGATGTGGTGGCGCGGCGCTTCGGGCCGCGAGCTGGCGGCGGAGTAAGTCAGGCGGCGGTCGTTTCGCCCTGCAGGGCGAAACGCACCGCGATGCACAGCCCGCGGCCCTGCAGGCCCGGGCCGGTTTCGATGCGCGCGCCATGATGGCGCGCGATGCGGGCCACCAGCGAAAGGCCCACCCCGCTGCCGCGCTCGCCATTGCCAGTGCTGCCGCGGAAGAATCGGTCGAAAATGCGCTCGCGTTCGTGTTCCGGGACGCCCGGGCCGTCGTCGCGCACGCGCAGGACCGCTTCGCCGGCAACCTTGTCGGCGTGGCAGCAGATCTCGATGCGGCCACCTTCGCCGCAGTAGCGAACCGCGTTGTCGACCAGGTTGCGCAACAGGATGCCGAGATCGTCGACATCGGCGCAGACCGGCGCTTCCTCCACCGTCAGCACCAGCGTTTGCCGGCGACGTTCGGCGGTCGCCTCGAATTCACGGGCGACCATCGTCGCCACGTCGGACAGTTCGACGATCGCCTCGCGACCTTCGTTGCGCGAGGCTTCCAGTCGCGCCGAATCGAGCAGCTGCTGGGCCAGCCGGGTGATGCGCTCGATACCGCCGTGCAGCCGCTGCAGCGCTTCGCGGGTCTGGGCCGGGTCGGTGGCGCGCATCGCCAGTTCGGTCTGGGTCTGCAACGCCGCCAGCGGGGTGCGGATCTCGTGCGCCGCTTCGGCCAGGAACTGGCGCTCGCGCTGCATGCCCTCGCCGAGGCGGCCGAGCAACTCGTTGAACGAACGCACCAGCGGCAGGATCTCACGCGCGATGCCGGCGGTGGGCAGCGGGGTGAGGTCGAGCGGCTCGCGCGCGGCCATGCCGTCGCGCAGGCGGTGGGTCGAACGCAGGCTCCAGCTCACCGCCAGCCAGATCGCCAGCGCGAAAGCCAGCAACACGCCGACCGCGGAGAGCAGGCTTACGCGGATCCAGTGCGCCAACTCGGCCTCCACCTGGGACTGCGCCAGGCCCACCTGCACCTGCACGCGACCTTCGGCATCGGTGACCGCATACACGCGCCAGCGGTCGCCGGCGGTCTGCACATGGCCGAAGCCTGGCTGGAAATCCGGCTTGAGCGGCGTGGTGGGCGCCTTGCGCGAGGCCACCACGCGCTCTCCGGTGGCCAGGCTCCATACCTGGAAGCGGATCTTGTCGAACTCGCGGGTCGGTGCGGCGGCCAGCGTGGGCGGCAGCTCCAGGTAACCGGCGCTGCCGACGTCGGCGATGTTGCGCGGCATCGACAGCAGCACTTGTTCGGCCACTTCGCGCAGCAACAGGTCGCCCTGCCGGCTCTGCTGCCGGCTCACCTGGCCGTGCTGGCACAGCAGCCAGATGAGCCAGCCGCCGAGGATCACCGCCATCAGCGTCTTGAGCAGCTTGAGTTTGAGCGAGGGATGGCGCATCAGCCGATCCGGTAGCCGATGCCGTGCACGGTGATGATGAAATCATCGCCGAGCTTGCGCCGCAGCTGGTGCACGTAGACCGCAATGGTGTTGCTCTCCAACGTGCCGCCACCGCCGTAGACCTGTGCCTCCAGTGCCTCGCGCGACACCGCGCGGCCGCGCCGTTCGAGCAGCGCCACCAGCGTGCGGTACTCGTGCGCGCCCAACCGCACGGCCACGCCGTCGCGTTCCACATTGCGCGAGGCCGGGTCCACGCGCACGCCCTGCCATTCCAGCGCCGGCGTCACCCGGCCCTGGCTGCGCCGCACCACGGCGCGCAGGCGCGCGCACAGCTCGTCGCTCTGGAACGGCTTGACGAGATAGTCGTCGGCGCCCGCGTCCAGCCCGCTGATGCGGTCACTCAACTGGTCGCGCGCGGTGATGATGAGCACCGGCGTGGGGTCGTAGCGCTGGCGCATCGCGCGCAACACGTCCAGCCCGGAGCCCTGTGGCAGGCCGAGGTCGAGCAGCACGGCGGCATAGCCGTGCTCGACCAGCGCCAGGCGCGCCTGCGCCACGTCGCGCGCGCGATCCACCGCCCAGCCGTCACCGGCCAGTGCCTCGGCCAGCGCATCGCCGAGCATGGCGTCGTCTTCGACGAGCAGCAGTTGGGACAAGGGCACGGCCAGGCAGGGGAAAGCCGCGATGGTAGAGGCAAACCTTTAAGCGATTCTTAAGCGGCTGCCATGACGCGGCGCGGGCGGGCCGGGATAATGGGCCGGTGAACGCGATCCCCGACTCCGACGGCCTGTCCGCCGTCTCCCCGCCCGAGCCCGCCCCCGCGCCGATTCCGGTCCTGTACCAGGACCCCTATCTGGCCGTGGTGGACAAGCCCGCCGGCTTGATGGTCCATGACAGCAAGCTGGCCCGCGGCGAGGACGATTTCCTGGCCGACCGCCTGCGCGAGCAGTTCGGCCGCCAGGTCTTCCTGGTGCATCGGCTCGACCGCGCCACCAGCGGCTGCCTGCTGTTGGCATTCGACCGTGAAAGCGCCAGTGCGCTGGGCAAGGCGTTGATGGCCGGCGAGGTGGAGAAGGATTACCTGGCCATCTGCCGCGGCTGGCCGGCCGAGGGGCGGCTGACCGTGGACCATGCGCTCGATGGTGGCCCGGGCAAGCCACAGAAGAAGGACGCGGTGACCGAGTTCGAGCGGCTGGCCTGCGGCGAACTGGAAGTCCCCTCCACCGGCTTTGCGACCTCGCGCTATGCGCTGTTGCGTTGCCGGCCGTTGACCGGACGTTTCCGGCAGATCCGTCGGCATCTCAAGCACCTGTCGCACCATCTCATCGGCGATACCAGCCATGGCGACGGGCGACACAACCGCACGTTCCGCATGCTCGGCGTGCACCGCATGCTGTTGCACGCAGAGCGGTTGGCCTTCCCCCATCCGGCGGATGGGCGGCGGATGGAGGTATTCGCCGCGCCGGAAGGCGAGTTCGCCAAGGCGATGGCGTTGTTCGGATGGGCGCCTGTAGGAGCGGCTTCAGCCGCGACTGCGGAAGCTGGCGGTCGCGGCTGAAGCCGCTCCTACAAATGCAACAAGGACTCAGGGTTTCGCAGGCTTGGCCGGTGCCGGCGCAGCCGGTTCGGCCAGGATCTGGTTCAGGTCCTTCTGTAGGTCGACCATCATCGGCGTCATCTTCTGCTGGATCGCCTCCATGACGTTGCGCATCAGCAGCGGCGTCTTGTCCAGCAGGCTCTGGCCGGCCGGGCTCTCGTAGAACTCGGCCATGGCGATCACGTCCTCGCGCGAGAACGTGCGCTTGTACAGATCCACGTACATCGGCCGCATCTGCGACCACGACAGCGCCTGCCCCAGCGTCTGCCGCGTGCGGTCCTGCACCTGGCGCAGCTGTGCCTGCTGGGCGGGGGTGAGCGGGCGTTCGGCGGCGACGCGGGCAAACTGCTCGCGCTGCATCTGCTCCAGCTGCGGCAACATGCTGTCGAGCATCGTCTGCGCGCGGGAGGCCGCGAGCAGGCGGTTGACGTCGGCGTCGGTCGGCGGCGCAGCCTGTGCGGCGAACGAGGCCAGGGCGAGCAGCACGGCCAGGCAGCCATGCACCGACAGGCGCGGCCTGCGAACGGAAATTGCGATCATCGTCGTGCATCCTGCTGGGGATCGGTGGCCAGCATACCTCTATCGACCAGATTTCAATGAAAAGGCGGCGCACCGGCGCGGGCCTTGATTACAATCGCGCGCATGCCTTCCGAACCGCTCCAGATCAGTCCGCAGCTGGCGATCCCGCCCGGCGAGATCGTCGAGCGTTTCGTGCGCGCCAGCGGCGCCGGCGGGCAGAACGTCAACAAGGTCTCCACTGCGGTGGAACTGCGCTTCGACGTGGCCGGCTCGCCCTCGCTGCCCGAGCCAGTGCGGGCGCGCCTGCTGGCCAAGCGCGACCGTCGCATGACCGGCGAGGGCGTGCTGGTCATCGACGCCCAGCGCTTCCGTACCCAGGACCGCAACCGGGAGGACGCCCGCGCGCGCCTGGCTGATTTCATCGCCGGCGGCCTGTCGGCGCCGAAGCGAAGGATCGCCACGAAACCCACCCGCGGCTCGCAGGTGCGCCGCCTCGATAGCAAGCGCGAGCGCAGCCAGGTCAAGCGCGGGCGCTCGTCTTCCCACTGGGAGTAACCCTTGAGTCAAACCGATCTGCTGTCCCAACCCGCGCCGCCCGAGATGCCGCCAGGTGGCCACTCGGCCTTTCTCCAGTCACTGGCGCGCCGGGTGCTGCGCTCAAGCGGGTGGAAAGTGGTCGGGACCCTGCCGAACGTGCCCAAGGCGGTGATGATCGTTGCCCCGCACTCGTCCAACTGGGACGGCTTCTGGGGCTTCGCGGCGAAGATCGCGCTGAACTTCGAGGTGCGCGTGCTTGGCAAGGCGCAGCTGTTCTGGTGGCCGCTGGGCCCGGTGCTCAAGAAGCTCGGTGCCATTCCGCTGGACCGCAGCTCGCCGCAGGGCACCATCGGCCAGGCAGTCCGGCTGATCCAGCGCTCCGAGCGCATGTGGTACGCGATCACGCCGGAAGGCACGCGCAAGCGGGTGGAGCACTGGAAGAACGGCTTCTGGAAGATCGCCCGCGATGCCGGCGTGCCGATCATCCCGGCCTATTTCGACTACCCGAGCAAGACCATCGGCGTGGGCGACCTGTTCTGGCCCACCGAGGACCTGCAGGCCGACATGGCCGCGATCCGCGCCTGGTACCGCCCGTGGCGCGGCAAGAACCGCGACACCCTGTAAGCTCGTTTCGAGGAACCGCGATGACCAAGCGCCTGCCCGCCCGCCTGCTGGGCTTCACATTGGCCGCCTGCGCCGTGCCGGCGCTGGCGGCCACGCCCGTCCTGGTGATCCATGGCGGTGCCGGCGTGGAGAAAGCCGGCCTCTCGGCTGACGAACAGGCCGCCGCGCGCGAGGCGATGGCGCGCGCCCTGCGCGCCGGCCATGCCGTGTTGCAGCAGGGCGGCAGCGCGGTGGACGCGGTCGCCGCGACCATCACCGTGATGGAGGACGCCCCCCAGTTCAACGCCGGTCGGGGTGCGGTGTTCACCCACGACGGCCGCAACGAACTGGATGCCGCGATCATGGACGGCGCCAGCGGCCAGGCCGGTGCGATTGCGGGGGTCCATCGCGTGCGCAACCCGATCCAGCTGGCGAAGGCGGTGATGCAGCACTCCGCGCACGTGATGCTGGCGGGCGAGGGCGCCGAGGTGTTCGCGAAGGAGCAGGGCATCGCCCTGGTGGATCCTTCCTACTTCCGTACCGACAAGCGCTGGCAGCAGCTGCAGAAGGCGCTGAAGGAAGAGGCCAGCGGCCAGGCGCATGCCGATGTGGAGACCGCCAAGCATTTCGGCACGGTCGGCGCGCTGGCGCTGGACGCACAGGGCCGGCTGGCCGCCGGCACCTCCACCGGAGGCATGACCAACAAGCGCTATGGCCGCGTCGGCGACTCGCCGGTGATTGGCGCGGGCACCTATGCCAACCGCCAATGCGCGGTGTCGGGCACGGGCTGGGGCGAATACTACCTGCGGGCGGTAGCCGCCCATGACATCTGCGCCCGCGTGAAGTACGCCGGGCAATCCGTGCAGCAGGCGGCCGAGGCCGTCATCGACCAGGAGATCCCGGCGGCCGGTGGCAACGGCGGCGCCATCGCCCTGGACGCCCAGGGCCACATGGCCTTCCCGTTCAATACCCAGGGCATGTACCGGGGCTGGATCGGTGCCGACGGTGTGCCGCATGTGGCGATCTTCGCCGACGAGCCGTTCCCGGCGCACTGAACCGGTTCCAGCCACCCAATGGCACATGGCGGGCTTCCCCCGAACGCGCTAGGGTGCGCGCACTCGTCGTTCAACCCCGTACTCCCAGGAGTTCCTGTCCATGACGCGCACTGTCGTATTGGCCGCTGCCATCAGCCTGGCGCTGGCCGCCTGTTCCGGTAAAGAGTCCACCCCCGTGTCCGAAACCGCCGCCCCCGCCGCCGCGCCGGCTCCCGCCACCGCCAACGTGCTGTTGAGCGCCAGCCCGCTGCCGTTCCAGGCCCCGCAGTTCGACAAGATCCAGGACAGCGATTTCGTACCGGCCTTCGAGGAAGGCATGAAGCAGCACCTGGCCGAAGTGCGCAAGATCGCCGACAACACCGAAGCGCCGACCTTCGACAACACCTTCGTGCCGCTGGAGAAGAGCGGCGAGACGCTCAAGCGCGTCGCGCTGACGTTCTTCGGCGTGGTCCAGGCCGACACCAACGATGCGCGCCAGAAGATCCAGGAAGAAGTGGCACCCAAGCTGGCCGCCCACCAGGACGAGATCAACCTCGACCCGAAGCTGTTCGCGCGCATCAAGACCATCTACGACGCGCGCGACACGCTGAACCTCGATGCCGAGCAGAAGCGCCTGGTCGACCGCACCTACGACCAGTTCGTGCGCGCCGGCGCGCAGTTGTCCGATGCCGACAAGGCAACCCTGCGCAAGCTCAACGTCGAGGAGACCACGCTCTCCACGCAGTTCCACACCAAGCTGGTCGCGGCCACCGCCGCCGCCGCCGTGGTGGTGGATGACAAGGCGCGCCTGGACGGCCTGTCCGACAGCGACATCGCCGCCGCCGCCGAAGCCGCCAAGGGCAAGAAGCTCGATGGCAAGTACGTGCTGCCGCTGCAGAACACCACCCAGCAGCCGGTGCTGGCCTCGCTGAAGAACCGCGACCTGCGCGCCGAAGTGCTCAAGGCCTCGGAAACCCGCACCGAGAAGGGCGACGGCAACGACACCCGCCAGACCGTGCAGCGCCTGGCCCAGCTGCGCGCGCAGAAGGCCAAGCTGCTCGGCTTCGACAGCTACGCCGCCTACAGCCTGGGCGACCAGATGGCGCGTACCCCGGAGGCCGCGCTCAAGCTGCTCACCGACACCGTGCCGGCCGCCACCGCCAAGGCGCGCGGCGAAGTGGCCGAGATGCAGAAGGTCATCGATGCGCAGAACGGCGGCTTCAAGCTCGCCGCCTCCGACTGGGACTTCTATGCCGAGCAGGTGCGCAAGGCCAAGTACGACCTGGACGAATCGCAGATCAAGCCGTACTTCGAACTGGACAACGTCCTGCAGAACGGCGTGTTCTTCGCTGCCAACCAGCTGTACGGCCTGACCTTCAAGGAGCGCAAGGACATCCCGGTGTACAACCCGGACGTGCGCGTGTTCGAGGTGTTCGACAAGGACGGCAGCTCGCTGGCCCTGTTCTACACCGACTACTACAAGCGCGACAGCAAGTCCGGCGGCGCCTGGATGGGCAACTTCGTCGACCAGGACGGCCTGAGCGGCACCAAGCCGGTGGTCTACAACGTGGCCAACTTCACCAAGCCTGCCGCCGGCCAGCCGGCGCTGCTGAGCTTCGATGACGTCACCACGATGTTCCATGAGTTCGGCCACGCGCTGCATGGCATGTTCTCCAACAGCAAGTACCCGTCGATCGGCGGTACCAGCACCTCGCGCGACTTCGTGGAGTTCCCGTCGCAGTTCAACGAGCACTGGGCGACCGACCCGAAGGTCTTCGCCAACTACGCCAAGCACTACCAGACCGGCGAGGCGATGCCGCAGGCGCTGGTGGACAAGATCCAGAAGGCCAAGACCTTCAACCAGGGCTACGCGACCACCGAATACCTGGCCGCCGCGCTGCTTGACCTGGCCTGGCACACCCAGCCGGCCGACGCGCCGCTGCAGGACGTGGACAAGTTCGAGGCCGACGCGCTGAAGAAGTTCAAGGTCGACCTGGCCGAGGTTCCGCCGCGTTACCGCACCAGCTACTTCGACCACATCTGGGGCGGCGGCTATTCGGCCGGCTACTACGCCTACTTCTGGTCCGAGGTGCTGGACGACGACGCGTTCGAGTGGTTCAAGGAGAACGGCGGCCTGACCCGTGCCAACGGCGATACGTTCCGCGCCAAGATCCTCTCGCGCGGCAATACCGTCGACCTGGCCACCCTGTACCGCGAGTTCCGCGGCAAGGATCCCAGCGTCGAACCGCTGCTGGAAAACCGTGGCCTGAAGTAAGTCGCGGCTGCGAACGTGATGTCGGGCGGGGTGGCGCAGGCCACCCCGCTTTTTTTTACCGCAGATTGCGTCGGGGCATTCGCCGTGGGGGCCGCCGGGGCCTTACACGGTGGTCCAGGCTGCCCACTCGTAACCGTCGGGGTCGCGGAAGTGGAAGCGGCGGCCGCCGGGGAAATCGAACACCGGTTTCACCACCGTGCCTCCGGCGCGCTCGACCGCCGCCTGCGTGGCGGCAAGATCGTCCGAATAGATCACCACCAGTGCGCCACCGGGTTGCGGCGTGCCGTGGAAAAATCCACCGCTCAGGCGGCCATCGCGGAATTCGCAGTAATCCGGGCCGTAGTCCTGGAAGGTCCAGCCGAACGCATCGCCGAAGAAGCGGCAGGCGGCGGGGATCGAGGCGACGGCAAACTCCAGGTAATCGATACGGTGGTGGCGCGCGGAAGTCGTCATGGCGGTGTTCGTGGCAAGGGACGCCAGTATCGGCCGCCTCGACGCGCACGGCTTGTAGGAATCGGCCACTCAGCGGCCGTGTTGGCGAACCAACTCGGTGGGAGATAGCCGCGCGAAGTCGCGTGCGTCGTGGACCAGGTGGGCGGCATCGGCGTAGCCGGCGCCCAGGGCCGCTTCCGTCAGCGACGCGGACTGCGGGGCCAAGGCCAGCAGCCGTTGCAGGCGCAGGATGCGGTCCAGCGTCTTGGGGCCGTAGCCGAAATGCTGCAGGCAGTGGCGGCGCAAGGCGCGTTCACTGATGCCCAGTTCCCGTGCGAGCTGCGGCACGCGGGGCGCGTCACCGGCCAGCAGGCGGGTGAACAGCCAGGCCATGCGCGGATCGAAGCGCGCGGCACGCTGTGCCAGCACGTCGAGCATCTGGTGGGCGGGCGACGCAGGCGCATGTCGCAGGCGGTCTTCCAGCATTTTCGCGTGCTGTCCCCACAACGTGTCCAGCGCGATGCGTTGCCCGGTGAGCAGGTGCATCGGCACGCCGAGCAGGTCACGCGCCGCGCCCGGTGCCAGGCGCACGCCGGTCAATCGGGTGGCGGGGGCGATCGAGGCCATGGCCGCCACGCGGTCCGGGCCGGCGACGAACAGCTGCGTACCGTCCCAGATCAGGTCGATGCAGCCGTCGGGCAGGATCCGCGTCGGCGGGGAGGGCGCCTCGGGCGAACGAAATTGCCACAGCTTGCGCACCCGATCGCGTAAAGCGACTGGCGGGTCAATCTCGTGATAGCGCGGCAAGGAGGGCATCGGCGCATCTTCCCGCATCGAAGCGCTCATCGCTCGGACGGGCCGCTGTCTTCATAGGCGCGCGGTGCGAACAGGTCCGGTTGGATCAGTTCGATGAAAGCCCGCGCTTGCGGGGACAGGTACTTGCCCTTGCGTACCACCACGCCGTAGCTCCGGGTGGGAAACCATTCCTTCAGCGAGCGCGTCGCCAGCTTGTCGTGGTCGGCATCGGTGAGGCAGATCGAGGTGACGATGGAGATGCCCATGCCCATCGCCACGTACTGCTTGATCACCTCCCAGCCGCCAACCTCCAGCGCCACCGTGTAGGGCACCCGCGCCTGCTGGAACACCAGGTCGACCAGCCGGTAGGTGACCTGCCGGCGCGGGGGCAGGATCAGCGGGTAGGGCGAGAGGTCTTCCAGGGTGAGCCGCGGCTTGGTCGCGAGCGGATGGTCGGGCGGCGTGATCAGGCGTTGCTCGAAGCGGTAGACCGGGGCGTAGCTGAGGTCTGCCGGTACGTCGAGCATCGAGCCGACGGCCAGGTCCACCGCGTCCTCGCGCAGCAGGTCGGTGCCGTCGGCACTGATCGCGTTGTGCAGGGTCAGGCGGACCGCCGGATGCCGGGCGCGGAACGCCTCCACGATCTTCGGCAGCAGATAGAGGATGGTCGAGCTGTTGGCGGCCACGTGCAGTTCGCCTGCGTCCAGGCCCCGCACCTTGTCGCGAAAGCTGGCCTCCAGCCCGTCGAGACTTTCCACCAGCGGCTGGGCCATTTCGTAGAGCAGCTGGCCTTCCCGGCTCGGCGACAACCGCCGGCCGCTGCGCTCGAACAGCACTACGCCCAATTCCCGCTCCAATGCCTGCAACTGCTGGGTCACCGCCGGCTGGCTGACGAACAAGGCGTCGGCCGCCCGCGACACCGACCCCAACCGCACCGTCTGGCAGAAGGCGCGAAGGGGCTTGAGCCGGTCGGATTTGTAGGAAAAACGAGGGCTTGCGGGTTCTCGGGTCGCCATGGCGTGAGGACTATAAGCCAGACTTATTTAAGGCATTGCAAAAACTGCTTTGTCAAATACCAGGCGTCAGCGGCACCGTGGAGCCCTGCCCGCACCACAGGAATGCCCATGTCCGCCGCCTTTGCGCCCCGCCCAGAATCGAACGTCGATCGCGCGACCCCCGGCATCGCCTTGACCGCCCATGTGGCCGGCCAATCCGAACTGATGCCGCCGCCGGTGCTGGCGCTGCTCGTCTCGCTGCATCGTGCGATCGAGCCGGGCCGCCAGCAGCGACTGGCCGTTCGCCGCGAGCGGCAGGCCCGCTTCGACCAGGGCGAACTGCCGGACTTCCGCGCCGACACCGCCGCGATCCGCAGCAGTGAGTGGAAGGTCGCCCCGATCCCGGCCGCGCTGCAGGACCGCCGCGTGGAGATCACCGGTCCGACCGACCCGAAGATGGTCATCAACGCACTGAATTCCGGTGCGAAGGTGTTCATGGCCGACTTCGAGGACTCGACCTCCCCGACCTGGCGCAACCTGCTGGCCGGCCAGCGCGCACTGATGGGCGCGGTGCGCGGGGACCTGACCTTCGACACGCCGGCCAAGCACTATGCGCTGAAGCCGCTGGAGCAGCAGGCCGTGCTGATCGTGCGCCCGCGCGGCTGGCACCTGGACGAGAAGCACGTGCTGATCGACGGGCAGCCGATCGCCGGCGGCCTGTTCGACGCGGCGCTGTTCGCCTTCCACAACGCGCGCACGCTGATCCAGCGCGATCGTGGCCCGTACCTGTACCTGCCCAAGCTGCAGTCGATGGAAGAGGCGGCGCTGTGGGAGACCGCGCTGGCCCACATCGAGGCGATGCTCGGCCTGCCGCATGGGCAGATCAAGGTCACCGTGCTGATCGAGACGCTGCCGGCCGTGTTCGAGATGGACGAGATCCTGCACGCATTGCGCGAGCGCATCGTCGGCCTGAACTGCGGGCGCTGGGATTACATCTTTTCGTACCTGAAGACCTTCCGCGGCCACGCCGACCGCATCCTGCCCGAGCGCGGCCAGGTCACCATGACCCAGCCGTTCCTGAAGGCGTATTCGGAACTGCTGATCAAGACCTGCCATCGCCGCGGCGCACATGCGATGGGCGGCATGGCCGCACAGATTCCGATCAACCACGACGAGGCCGCCAACGAACAGGCCATGGCCCGCGTGCGCGCCGACAAGCTGCGCGAAGTTACCGCCGGCCATGACGGCACCTGGGTCGCGCATCCGGCGCTGGTGCCGGTGGCGCGCGCGATCTTCGACGAGCACATGCCCGGCCCGAACCAACATGGCGTGCTGCGCCCGGACGTGCAGGCGGATCGCGATGCGTTGATCGCGCCGTCGCCCGGCACCATCACGCGTGGCGGCTTCGAGGGCAATGTCGAGGTGTGCGTGCGCTACCTGGCCGCCTGGCTGGACGGCAACGGCTGCGTGCCCATCCACCACCTGATGGAGGACGCGGCGACCGCCGAGATCAGCCGCGCGCAGATCTGGCAGTGGCTGCATCACCCCGGGCAGCGATTGGACGACGGCACCGCCATCGACCTGGCACTGCTCGACACCACGCTGCGCAACCTGCCGGCCCGCCTGGGCAACACCGAGAAACTGCCAGGCGGCGCACGCATCGCCGAGGCCATTGGCCTGCTCGACACCCTGAGCCGGGGCGAGACCCTGGCCGACTTCCTCACCCTGCCCGCCTACCAGCGCATCGACTGAGCGCCTGGCGCTTTCCGCCTTTCCACGTTCCACCCCACTACCTGGAGTACCGCGATGAGCAAGCTGCCGACCGCCGAACAGATCCAGCACGACTGGGACACCAACCCGCGCTGGGAAGGGATCACCCGCCACTACAGCGCCGAGGACGTCGTGCGCCTGCGCGGCACCGTGCACGTGGAGCACTCCCTGGCCCGGCTCGGCGCCGAGAAGTTGTGGAAGTACCTGCACGAGAAGGACTTCGTCAACGCGCTGGGTGCGCTGACGGGCAATCAGGCGATGCAGCAGGTGAAGGCCGGCCTCAATGCCATTTACCTCTCTGGCTGGCAGGTGGCGGCCGACGCCAACCTGGCCGGGCAGATGTATCCGGACCAGTCCTTGTATCCGGCCGACTCGGTACCGGCGGTGGTCAAGCGCATCAACAACACGCTGCTGCGCGCCGACCAGCTGCACCATGCCGAAGGCAAGGACGATATCGATTTCCTGCAGCCGATCGTGGCCGACGCCGAAGCCGGCTTCGGCGGCGTGCTCAATGCCTTCGAGCTGATGAAGGGCATGATCGAGGCCGGCGCCGCCGGCGTTCACTTCGAAGACCAGCTGGCTTCGGTGAAGAAGTGTGGCCACATGGGTGGCAAGGTGCTGGTGCCCAGCCGCGAGGCGATCGAGAAGCTCAACGCGGCGCGCCTGGCCGCCGACGTGATGGGGGTGCCCACCCTGCTCGTCGCCCGCACGGACGCCGAGGCCGCCGACCTGCTGACCAGCGACATCGACCCGACCGACCAGCCCTTCACTACCGGCGAGCGCACCGTCGAAGGCTTCTACAAGACCCGCAAGGGCCTGGACCAGGCGATCAGCCGGGGCTTGGCGTATGCGCCCTATGCGGACCTGATCTGGTGCGAGACCGGCAAGCCCGACCTGGAATTCGCCCGCAAGTTCGCCGAGGCGATCCACGCGAAGTTCCCGGGCAAGCTGCTGGCCTACAACTGCTCGCCGAGCTTCAACTGGAAGAAGAACCTGGACGACGCCACGATCGCCCAGTTCCAGAAAGAGATTGCCCGCTACGGCTACCGCTTCCAGTTCATCACCCTGGCCGGCTTCCATTCGCTGAACTATTCGATGTTCAACCTGGCCCACGGCTACGCACGCCGCCAGATGAGCGCTTTCGTCGAACTGCAGGAGGCCGAGTTCGCTGCGGCCGAGAAGGGCTTTACCGCCGTGAAGCACCAGCGCGAGGTGGGCACGGGCTATTTCGATGCGGTGACGCAGGCCATCCAGCAGGGGCAGTCCTCAACGACCGCCCTGACCGGCTCGACGGAGGAAGAGCAGTTCCATGGTGAGAAGGCCGCCTGACCTCGCCGCGTGTCCACCTCGGCCGGCTGAGAGGGGCCGCCGCCGGGGTGGAACCATGCCGGGGAAGGAGGGCGTTTGATCGGCCCTCGGGAGGGGGCCGGGCCCGGGGCAACCCGGGCTCTTTTTTTCAGCGGGACAGCATGCCAAGCCGTTAGCGAAGTGCCTGCGGCAAAGCGCACATGTATTCTCACGCTCTATGAGATTGTATGTGACGTCACGATGAACGCTTTCTTAAGGTGCTAGTATCAAATATCGACCGGCAAAGCCCGCCGGCCAAGGATGTGGGGATGAACTGCGCCAGTGCGGGGCCCGGAGCGGCCGACCTCAACGTACGTGCGAGCCAGCCGGATGCCACGCATGCGGTGCTCGAGCCTGCCGAGACCGCGCTGTTCGCGCGCTTTGGACGCACGCGCACCGTCTCTGCCGGCCATCATCTTTTCCGCCGTGGCGACATCGGGACGCAGATGTTCATCGTCGTCAGCGGTACCGTGGACCTGGATTTCGGCGAGGACCTGGTGCTCAAGCACATGGGTGCCGGAGAGTTCTTCGGCGAACTGGGCTTGTTGATCGGTGACCACCCGCGCAGCGCGGACGCCACCGCGGCCAGCGACTGCGAACTCATCGAACTGGACCATACCGACTTCCAGAAGCTGGTCGACCACGATCCCGCATTGACCGCGCATTTCCTGCGTCGTTCGATCGTGCGCGTCGTCAACAACGAGCAGCTGCTGATCCGGCAGTTGCGTCGGCGCAACCACGACCTGGAAGAGGCGCTGGACAATCTCTACGCGACCTCGCACCAGCTCAACCAGACCGAAGAACTCATTCGTACGGACGAGCTTACCGGCCTGTACAACCGCCGCGGCCTGACCCTTCACCTGCAGGAATGCCGCCGCGCCGGCCGCCGGCCCGGCAACGGATTGCTGCTGATCGATTGCGACCGCTTCAAGCGTGTCAACGACGAGCACGGCCACCTGACCGGTGATCGCGTGTTGCAGAACGTGGCGCATATCCTGCGCTCCGTGCTGGTCGGCGACGACCTGGCTTGCCGGCTGGGTGGGGATGAGTTCTGCGTGTTCGTGGCCAGCACGGATGCCGAGGGGCTGCGTACGCTGGCCGAGCGGATCCTGCGCAACGTGCAGGCGCAGCTCAACCTGGAGGGTGCGCCGCAAATCTGCCCGGTCAGCATCGGTATCACCCAGCTGGACACCCATGGCGGTAGCTGGAACGATTGGTACGCGCGCGCGGACAGCGCGCTGTACGAAGCCAAGCGCCTGGGCGGCAACCGCCTGCATGGGTTGGAAACGGCGCCTTCGGTGGTCTGAGCATTGGGCGAACAGGAGATCGCGCGATGGATGGTGTCCCGCAACCTCTGGCCGATGCCCCGCAGCTGCGAACGCTGCTGCTGACCGACCTGTGCGATTCCACCGAGCTGGTCGAGCGCTTGGGCGACGCCGCCGCGGCCGAACTGTTCCGCGACCATGACGCGCTGGTGCTGCGGTTGCAGCAGCAGTGGCGCGGACGGCTGATCGATCGTTCCGACGGCTTGCTGCTGTTGTTCGAACGTCCGATCGATGGATTGGGTTTCGCGCTCGATTACCAGCAGGGCCTGCGCGAACTGGGTCATGCCCGCGGCCTGCGCCTGCTGGCGCGCGCCGGCCTGCATGTCGGCGAAGTGCTCACCTGGCGCAACAGCGAGGAAGCGGTACAGATCGGCGCAAAGCCGCTCGAAGTGGAGGGCCTGGCCAAGCCGGTCGCTGCACGGCTGATGGCTTTGGCACGACCCGGGCAGATCCTGCTCTCGGCGGTGGCCGAATCGTTGACGCAGCGAGCGGCGCGCGAGCTGGGCGAGCGCGGCGAACGGCTGCTGTGGAAGTCGCATGGGCATTGGCGCTTCAAGGGCATGCCGACGCGCATGGAGGTGTACGAGGTCGGCGAGATTGGCCTGACCCCGTTGCGCGCGCCGAAAAGCACGCAGAAGGCGTGGCGCGATATTCCGCTGTGGCGACGGCCCGCGGCACTGGTGGCTGAAGTGGCGGTCGCGGCCACGGTGTTCACCAGCATCTGGTTCTTTACCCGCTCGGAGCCTGCGATCGCTTTCGCCGAACGGGACTGGGTGGTGGTTGGCGACCTGCGCAACCTCACGGGCGATACGCTGTTCGACGACTCTCTCGAACAGGCATTCCGAATCAGCCTGGAGCAGTCTCGCTACGTCAATGTCGTAAGTGACCTGAAGGTGCGCAATACGTTGCAGCGCATGCGCGTGGGTGCGAAGGACCTGACGGATCCGCACGTGGCGGCCGAGGTGGCCATCCGCGATGGCGCGACCCTGGTCCTGATGCCGATGGTGCAGGAGATCGGCGGTCGCATGCGGGTCACCGCCGAGGTCGTGAGTCCCCAGACCGGCCAGGTTGTATTCGTGGCCAGCGCCGATGGAAAGGGCGCCGAAAGCCTGTTGGGGAATATTGACCGGGTGGTCGCTGATCTGCGCACCGGGCTCGGTGAGGATCACGACGCGCTCAGCCGCGCTTCGCAGCCACTGCCGGAGGTGACGACCAGCAGCCTGGATGCGCTTCGTGCTTTCGCGCTCGGACAAAAGGCCTATTCCGCAGGCAATTTTCCGGAGGCGCTGCGTTTCTACGGCGAGGCGACCCGCACGGATCCCGATTTCGCCCTCGCTTGGATGGGCAGCATGAGGGCGCTGTACTCGATGGAGCGTCTTCCCGAGGCCCAGCGCATGCTGGCGCATGCAATCAGCGTGGCCAACCGGCTGGCGCCCCGCGAGGAGCTCTACCTCCACGCCTGGAAGTCGGAATTCGAAAACCCCGGCGACGCGTTGGAAAACTGGCGGACGCTGGCCAAGCTGTACCCGGACTTCCTGCCGGCCCAGGGCAACACCGCGATGGCGCTGCAGGCCAACAACATGTTCGCCGACTCGCTGCCTTACGCGGACCGGACTTCGGCGCCGCAGGGTGAATTCGCGACCCGTGGCCTGGATACGATGGGTCGTTCGCTGCTCGCATTGGGAAAGTACGACGAGGCGGCCGATGCTTTCGATCGCGCCATCGCGCTGGGCTACAACAGCAGCCTGCGGCGCCGGATGACGGTAGACCTGGCACGCAGGAACTTCCCTGCCGCCGACAAGCTTCAACAGCGGCTCGATGTCGCCGATCCCTTCGCATACATCGATCGGATCACGATGGCAGTGGACATGCAGCAGTGGAGTCGTGCGGTGGAATTGTCCGCGGCGGCGGAGGCGCGGGTCTCGCCGGGCATCGACTTCGTCAAGGATGGCCTGCGCCTGCAGGGCGCCACGGCGACATGGCTGGGGGGAGACAAGCAGCGCGCCGCCGAGTTGGCGCAGGACATCGGTGCACGCGCGGTCAAGCGCATCGCCGCGGGAGACATGCGCAACGCGAACGAAGCCGGGCTCGCGCTGTCGGCCGCGCTGCTGTCGGCACGTTGGGGCGAGGTGGAAGACGCTCGTCGCATCCTTTCCGACGTTCGCCGGAATCCGGACTTGTTCGGCTATCCCGGCGTGGCCGACATGATGGGCGTTGTCCAGGCCCGGCTCGAACTGGCCGCCGGTCAACCCGAGGCTGCCAGGGCGCTGCTGCAGCCGATGATCGACGCCGGCAACGAGCGCTACCAGGCGCGCGTCGCGATGTGGGAAGTCCAGGCGGCGTTGGGCAACAAGCAGGAAGCGGACAGGCAAGCCCGCTGGCTGGAGGAGCACCGTGGCTTCGCCTACAGCGAGTTGGGGTTCGGCCAGTCGCTGCAGACCGCCAACGTCGCCGATGCAAACATGGCGGCGTTGAGCCGCGCGAGGGCCGCTGCCGGCGTTACGGGCCGCCAGCGGCAAGACATCTGGGCAGAGACGCTGTTGCCCGATTACTTGAGAGTACGGCTGGCCACGTTCCCGGCTTCCAGGATCGGGCTGTTGTAGGACGTGCCCACCATGATCGCCTTCTTCAGCTGTTCTTTCGCGGCGGCGATCGCTTCCTTTGAAGCCAGTTCCTTCACGTCGCAAAGATCGAAAGGATCCTTGACATCCTCGGGCTCGCCTTCCTGGCGGGTATAGCCAAGACTTTTCAGCGCGCTCAAGGGGTCGGCAGTGAATGCCGCGCGGAAAGCGTCATCGGTCGAGAGTTTCTCCAGCAGCGCCTCGGTGATATCGGCCGGAAGTTTCGCATAGCTCGTCATGGTGTTTTCCCCTGTATGGATACGCCTGAAACAGGCGCTCCTACTTTATAGTTTTCGTCTGACATCTGCTTGGCCTCTGGCTTGGCAATCGAGTGCGCCTTCGAGACGAATTCCAGGATTCCGATTCAATGAACCAAGCCGTTGCCGACCTGCTGATCCGCCGTTGCGAAGTCCTGCTCATGGAGCCGCGCGAAGCCCTTGAGTTCGACCTGATGCGATTGGCCGCTGGCGGAGATGGCCTGGACCGGAAGGTGACCTGGATGGCCTTGGCACCGCATCTGGATGAGCCCGTGGAAATAGATGGCATCGAACGCGAGTTGCTGGGGCAGGTCAGTCCGTCTTGCTGGGTACGCGCCGGAGAACTGGACGCGCCCGCCGACGTCTTGAAGACGCTGTTGGACAAGGGCCTGCTGCTGGCGCAGGCGGCGGGCGTGGCGGATGCGCATCGCGAGCGTGACGAGCGTTTGCGCGCCGCCCATTGGCATCCGCTGGGCGCGGTCATGCACGCTTTCACCCGGTGGGACGGCGTGGATGCGGTAAAGAACATGAAGGAGTCGGGGACCGAGACTGCACTGGAGATGCGACGTGTACTCGGCGTGCCACCCGTTCAAGCGCGTCGGCCGGGTGGCACGGAAGACAGGCTGGTGCGCCTGCCCGACGTGGACGGCAATGCATTCGACGAGCTCATGCGACGGCGCGTCACGTGCCGCAACTTCGACGCTTCGCGTCCGGTGCCGTTGAAGGAATTCTCCAAGGTCCTGGAGCGCGCGCTTGCCGCACAGGAGCGCATGCAGGTCACCGAAGACCTGGTATTCCTCAAGAAGAACGTTCCCTCCGGCGGAGGACTTCATCCGATGGAGGCCTACCTGGTCATCCAGAACGTCGAAAGCATTGACAGTGGCCTATATCACTATCGGTCGGAGGAGCACGCGCTGGAACCGATGACGACGCCGCAGGGAGACCTGGGCGAGTTCGTGATGGAGTGCGTGGCCCAGCAGCACTGGTTCCGCGATGCGCACGTGCTGGTGGTTCTGGCGCCGAGGTTCGACCGCACTTTCTGGAAGTATCGGCAACACGCGAAGAGCTATCGCGTGGTGGCCCTGGAGGCCGGCCACATCTCGCAGACGATCTACCTGTCGGCTACGGATCTTGGGCTGGGCGCCTTCGTCACCGGAGCCATCAATGAAAAACATATCGAGCGCGCGTTTGGCCTGGACCCGCTGACGCAAGGCGCATTGGCGGTGTGCGGCTTCGGGTGGCGGGACAAGGTGATGATCAACGCCGAACTCGATCCGGGTTCGCGGATCTGGTCCTAGGCCGCCCTTCAGTCGCTGTCGAAATCGACCAGCACCGTCCCCTCGCCGACCAGCTCGCCTGCGCGCACCCGATAGGCCTTGAGCACGCCATCGGCCGGCGCATTGAGGCTGTGCTCCATCTTCATCGCTTCCAGCACCACCAGCGTCGCTCCTCTGCCCACCCGATCACCGGGTTTCACTGGCAGGGCGATGACGCGACCCGGCATCGGCGCTATCAAGCCGCCGGCCTCCACGGCCGGCTGATCCGCCTCCGCGATGGCATCGTGGATCAGCCAGGGTTGCCCGCCGTCCATACCGAACAGGTGTACGCGGTTGCCATCGCGCCAGGCGCGCAGAGACCACTGTCGTCCTTCCAGGACCACGCGCAGGGTGTCCGGCCCACTTTGCAAGGATGCTCGCGCCTGCTGCTCGCCGAGCGCCAGCTCCCACGTGTGGCCATCCGTGCGCAGCGCCACGCGCCTGCGCTCTGCACGGTGCTCAAGCTCGATCCATGACCAGGCGCGTTCGCCCACACGCCAGCCATCTTCCTGGGACCAGGGGGAGTGCGGATCCGCTCCTGCCGACGCCGAGGTAGGCGCTTGACGCAGTACATGTGCCGCGAGCGCCGCCAGCATCCAATGCGTGTTGTCGATTGACGCGGCTGGCTGCAATGCCGCCTGTTCGCGCTCGATCAGCGCGGTATCCAGCCTTGCATGGGAGAACGAGTCCGTTCGCACCAGTCTTGCCAGGAAGTCCACGTTGGTGGTGACACCCGCGATCTCGCACCGTGCCAGCGCGGTCCGCATCCGGCGCAGTGCGGCATCGCGATCCACATCCCAGACGATGAGCTTGGCGATCATCGGATCGTAGTAAGGCGTGATGGCATCGCCCTCTTCAACGCCAGCATCCACGCGAACATGCTCGTCGGTCGCCGGCAGGCGAAGGCGGCGCAGCGTGCCGATGGCGGGCAGGAAGCCGCGATCCGCGTCCTCGGCATACAGGCGCGCTTCGATGGCGTGCCCGTGGATGCCCAACGCCTCCTGCCGCTTCGGCAGCGGTTCGCCGTCGGCCACACGCAGCTGCCACTCCACCAGGTCGGTACCGGTGATGCACTCCGTCACCGGATGCTCGACCTGCAGCCGGGTGTTCATCTCCATGAAATAGAAATCGCCTTGCGGGCCGGCGATGAACTCCACCGTGCCTGCGCCCACATAGCCCACCGCGCGCGCCGCTTCCACGGCGGCCTGGCCCATCGCGGCGCGCCGCTCGGCGGTCATGCCGGGTGCAGGGGCTTCCTCCAGCACTTTCTGGTGGCGTCGTTGCACGGAGCAGTCGCGCTCGAACAGGTGGACGACGTTGCCAAGGCGGTCGGCGAACACCTGGATCTCGATATGCCGCGGCCGCTCGACGTACTTTTCCACCAGGACGTGGGCATTGCCGAATGCCGATTGCGCCTCGCGCTGGCAACTGGCGAGCGCGGCGATGAAGTCCTCGCTGCGATCCACGCGCCGCATGCCCTTGCCGCCCCCGCCGGCACTGGCCTTGATCAGTACCGGGTAGCCGATGCTATCCGCCTGCGCGCGCAGGAATGTCGCGTCCTGCTGATCTCCATGGTAGCCGGGCGTCAGCGGCACGCCCGCCGCTTGCATCAACGCTTTCGCGGCGCTCTTGTCGCCCATCGCGCGGATCGCTTCAGGCGGCGGCCCGATGAAGACGATGCCGGCCGCTGCACAAGCCTCGGCGAAGCCGGCGTTCTCGGACAGGAAGCCGTAGCCGGGGTGGATCGCCTGCGCCCCGGTCTGTCGCGCCACGGCCAGCAAGGCGTCGCCCCGGAGGTAGCTCTCTGCCGCGGGCGCGCCGCCGATATGGACCGCTTCATCGGCCAGGCGTACGTGGCGGGCATCGCGATCGGCATCGGAATACACCGCTACGCTGGCGATACCCAGCCGGCGGCAGGTAGCGATGACGCGGCAGGCGATCTCGCCGCGATTGGCGATCAGGATCTTGTCGAACATGTCAGGTCTCCTGGCCGCTCACATGCGGAAGACGCCGAAGCGGGTGGCTTCGGCAGGTGCGTTGAGCGAGGCGGAAAGCGCCAGGCCGAGCACACGGCGGGTGTCGGCCGGATCGATCACGCCGTCGTCCCACAAGCGGGCGCTGGCGTAGTACGGATGGCCCTGTGCCTCGAACTGGGCGCGGATCGGTGCCTTGAAGGCTTCCTCCTCCTCGCTGGGCCACTGGCCGCCCTTGGCCTCGATGCCGTCGCGGCGCACGGTGGCCAGCACGCTGGCGGCCTGCTCGCCGCCCATCACTCCGATGCGCGCGTTCGGCCACATCCACAGGAAGTTCGGCGAGTATGCGCGCCCGCACATGCCGTAGTTGCCGGCACCAAACGAACCGCCGATGACCACGGTGAACTTCGGCACCTTCGCGCAGGCCACCGCCATCACCAGCTTGGCCCCGTCCTTGGCGATACCGCCATGCTCGTACTTGCGGCCCACCATGAAGCCGGTGATGTTCTGCAGGAAGACCAGCGGAATGCCGCGCTGGCAGCAAAGCTCGATGAAGTGCGCGCCCTTGAGGGCCGATTCGGAGAACAGGATGCCGTTGTTGGCGATGATGCCCACCGGATAGCCGTGCAGGTGGGAGAAGCCGGTCACCAACGTGCTGCCGTATCGCGGCTTGAATTCGTCGAAGCGTGAGCCATCCACGATCCGTGCGATGACCTCGCGCACGTCGTAGGGCTTGCGGGTGTCGGCGGGAATCACGCCATACAGCTCCTCCGCCGGGAACAGGGGCGCTTCAGGCGCCTGCAGCAGCAGCGAAGGCGTCGGCTTGCGCCAGTTGAGCTGGGCGACGATGGCGCGCACGCGCGCCAGAGCCTGCAGGTCGTTGTCTGCAAAATGATCGGCGACGCCCGAAATGCGTGTGTGCACGTCCGCGCCTCCCAGCGCTTCGGCGCTGACCACCTCGCCCGTGGCCGCCTTCACCAGGGGTGGGCCGCCGAGGAAGATCGTGCCCTGCTCGCGCACGATCACCGTCTCGTCGCTCATGGCCGGTACGTACGCACCGCCCGCCGTGCAGGAGCCCATCACGCAGGCGATCTGCGCGATGCCTTGGGCCGACAGGTTGGCCTGGTTGAAGAAGATGCGCCCGAAATGGTCGCGATCCGGGAATACTTCGTCCTGCATCGGGAGGAACGCGCCGCCCGAGTCGACCAGGTAGATGCATGGCAGGCGGTTCTGCTGGGCGATTTCCTGCGCGCGAAGATGCTTCTTCACGGTGATGGGGTAATACGTGCCGCCCTTGACCGTGGCGTCATTGGCCACGATCACGCATTCCACGCCGCTCACCCGGCCGATGCCCGCCACCACGCCGGCACTCGGTACCTCGTCCCCATACATGCCATGCGCGGCGAGCGGCGCGATTTCCAGGAACGGACTGCCCGGGTCGAGCAATGCATCCACGCGATCGCGCACCAGCAGCTTGCCGCGCGCGACATGCTTGGCTCGCGCGGTCTCGCTGCCACCGAGGGCGGTACGCGCCAGGGTGGCGCGCAGGTCATCCACCTGCGCGCGCAGCGCCGCGGCGTTCGCCTCGAAGGTATCGCTGCCGGGTTGCAGCTGGGTGGTCAGGACAGTCATTTCGTTCCTTGCGTTGGCCCAGTCGTCATGACGTCAGCGCGTCTTCTCGAACAGCTCGCGTCCGATCAACATGCGGCGGATCTCGGAGGTACCCGCACCAATCTCGTACAACTTTGCATCGCGCCACAACCGGCCGGTCGGGTACTCGTTGACATACCCGTTGCCGCCCAGGATCTGGATGGCCTGCCCGGTCAACCACGTGGCCTTCTCCGCCGCGTACAGGATGGCGCCGGCGGCATCCTGTCGCGTGGTGCGGCCCTGGTCGCAGGCGCGGGCCACGGCGTACACATAGGCCCGGCAGGCGTTGAGACCGACATACATGTCCGCGATCTTGGCCTGGATGAGCTGGAAGCTGCCGATCGGCTCGCCAAACTGGCGGCGCTCGTGCACGTACGGCATCACCACGTCCATCGCGGCGGACATCAGGCCCAGTGGGCCGCCGGAAAGGACCACCCGCTCATAATCCAGGCCGGACATCAGCACGCGTACGCCGCCGCCGACCTGTCCGAGCACGTTCTCCGCCGGGACGGCGCAATCGTCGAACACCAGCTCGCAGGTGTTGGAGCCCCGCATGCCGAGCTTGTCCAGCTTCTGCGCCGTGGAGAAGCCCGCCATGCCCTTCTCGATGAGAAAGGCGGTGATGCCGCGCGCCCCGGCTTCCGGATCGGTCTTCGCATAGACGACCAGCACGTCGGCATCCGGGCCGTTGGTGATCCACATCTTGTTGCCGTTGAGAACGAAGTGGTCGCCCTTGCGTTCGGCGCGCAGCTTCATCGATACCACGTCCGAACCAGCGCCGGGCTCGCTCATCGCCAGTGCGCCGACGTGCTCGCCGCTGCACAACCTGGGCAGGTACTTTTCCTTCTGCGCCGGGCTGCCGTTCTTGCGCAGCTGGTTGACGCACAGGTTGGAATGGGCGCCATACGACAGCCCGATGGCACCCGAGGCGCGGGAGATCTCCTCCATCGCCACGACATGGGCGAGATATCCCATCCCGCTGCCGCCATACTCTTCCTCGACGGTCAGGCCAAGCAGACCCTGTTCGCCGAGCCGTCGCCACAACGGGGCCGGGTAGGTGTTGTCATGGTCGACCTGGGCGGTGATCGGCGCGATTTCGCGCGCGGCAAAAGCCGCGACGCTCTCGCGCAGCAGGTCGATATCCTCGCCCAGGTCGAAATTCAACGACGGCACGTGCATGGTGAAACTCCGTGGCGGTGTTCGGCGCACGCCCCGTCGGCGCTGCGGTCCGACGCCAGCCTAGCCCGTTCCGACAAAGAAGTGAATCACAATTCACAAATTGAGCTGAAATCTCTGTATGGCCTACAAACGCTCTGCCCTGATGGAAGAACGCCTGGCTGGCAATCGCCAGCGCATCCTGCAAGCCGCCCGTCGGCTGGTGGCCGAGGGTGGATACCGGAACGCACCCATCACCGCCGTAGCCGCGGCAGCCGGGGTGTCTACTGGGCAGATTTACCGGCACTTCCCGTCGAAAGCCGACCTTTTCGTGGAAGTTCTGAGCTTCGCGGTGGAAAACGAGATCGCCATCCTGCGCGCCATCGCCGCCGAGCCCGTGCCGGTGTGCCGTCGGCTGCACCGCGCGGTGGAAACCTTTGTCCGGCGTGCGCTCGCCGGCCCCGGATTGGCCTGGGCGTTCATCGCCGAACCCGTCGAGGCCGAAGTCGACGCCGAACGCATCCGGGCCCGGCGATTGCTCGGGGAGGTATTCCGCGACCTGCTCGCGCAAGGTGTCGCGGCAGGCGAGCTGCCCGAGCAGGATCTGGACGCGTCGGCGGCGTGCCTGGTCGGTGCCTATACGGAGGCTTTGGTTGGGCCCATCGCGCCCAGCCGAGGGAGCCCGCGCGACGGCGAGCGGCTGGTCGAGGCCATCTGTACTTTCTGCTTGCGTGCGGTGGGTGCGCACGCGACCTGAGCCGACCTCAGCCCAGCACGCCCCAAAGCAGCAAGGCCAGTATCGGTGCCCCCCAGGCCAATGGCTTGATCGCGCGTGGCCGATACGGAAGGAGCCCGAACACCAGCAACGCCGCCGAAGCGGTCAGCGTGCCGAACCACAGCACGGTGCCGATCGCGCCCCCGCGCGCACTCCAGCAAAGCGCGAAGGACACCGTGAGCATCGCCCAACCCGCCATGCGCAGCTGCTTGCGCTGCCGCAAGCCCAGGGCGGGCTGCCTTGGCGAAGCGTGCGCCGGATGCTCCATCGCGCGCCACAGCGCGGTGAAACCGGAAAACCCCAGTGCGATCGCCAGCCAGACGATCATGCACCTTCCCCCACTGCTGGCGTGGCGACCGTCGACTTGGCCGCCTGCTGCACACGCGTTCTACGTTGCGACGCCGGCACCGGCGGCTGCCAGCGCTGGACACGACGTGCCGCCACGGCGAGGCAGATACCCAAGCCCAGACAGACCAGATCCACGCCCGCCAGTGACCACAGCCCGGCGGGAATCGTGACGCCAAGATGGATGCCGGTGGTCAATGCGTTGACCACCGGAATGCCGGCGAACATGGCCGCGCCCACATACAGTTGCCACCACCACATGCGCCGCTGTGGCCACACGAAAGCGGCGAACATGGCCGCGCCCCAGGCCCAGAAGAAGACCTTCTGTTCGAGGTTGGCGCGCCCTTCGATACCCACGGGCAGCAGGCGGTTGCCCCAGAAGTACGCGGCGAAGGCGATGGGCAAGCCGGCCACCGCGCCGATGTTCAGTGCATCGACCAGGCGCAGGCCAAAGCCGATGCGGCCCGCCTTCAGGTGCTTGGGTCGTTCCTTCTGCGCCCACAGTACCGCGCCGCTGGCTACCATCAGGCATCCGAGCAGGCCGCAGCCGAAGAACAGCAGGCGCAGCGCCGGGTCGGCAAACCGGGCCATGTGCAGGCCATACAACGTGCCGTAGGTCTGGGTCGCGCCTCCGGGCGGAGCGCTACGTTCTAGCAGCTTGCCGCTTACGGCGTCGTAGCGCAGCGAGGGCGTAATGGTGGAAAGCGAACTGGCGCGTGCACTGAAATCCACGGTGGCCTGGCTATCGCCGGGATTGGCTACCGATACGGTGCCGATGTCCACGCCCGGCCATTCCTTGCCTGCGCTTGCCAACAGGTCCTTCAGCGGCAACATCGTCGCCGCCGTGCCCGCGGCAGGCCGGCTGTCGCTGATGCGATTCGCCGCTTCGGCGTAGTACTGCATTTCGTTGCCGGGATAGCGCGCGTTGATGGCCCACGGCAGGTACATGAAGACCAATGTCACGATGCCGGTGTACGTGATCATCGCGTGGTAGGGCAGCGCCAGCACTGCGCTGACGTTGTGGAAATCAAGCCACGAACGCTGGCCCTTGCCCGGCCGGAACGTGAAGAAGTCCTTGAAGATCTTCTTGTGGGTGATGACGCCGGTGATGATCGCCACCAGCATGAACATCGCGCAAAAGCCCACGATGTAGCGCGCCCACACCACCGGGATGTAGTGCAGGTCGAAGTGCAGGCGGTACAGGAACTCGCCACCCTGGGTGTCGCGTGCCGCCACGGCTTCGCCGGTCACCGGGTCCACCGTGGCCAGCCCATAGGCACGCCTCGCCGGTGCACCTTCCGGCGCGGGTGGATTCATCCAGTACATCTCGATGGCCTGCGTGCGCGCATCGGGCAGCGTGATGTTCCAGCTCAACGCATCGGCCGCGTTGCGCCGCAGGTAGTGTTCGGCGCTCGCGACGGCAGTGCTGGCATCCACCTGCCGGGTAGGGAGCTCTGGCCGCATCCAACGGCTGATTTCCTGTTTGTAATAGCTGCTGGTGCCGCCCATGAAGATCAGCAGCAATACCCACCCGACCAATAGGCCGGTCCACGTATGCAGCCATGCCATCGACTGACGGAAGCCCTGCTTCATGCGGCCCCCGGCCCGATCAGTGCGGCGGCGCCGAACAGCAATGCAGCGGGAATCACGATGCCGGCCCAGGCGCGCCAGGCACTGGCCGCAGCGAAGGCCCACAACGCCGCGCAGGCACATACCAGGATGCCCACCATCAGGCCGGTCAGTACCGCTTGGCTAGGTGTCGGCAGCAGCCGTGCCAGCAATACGCTGCTGGCACTGGCGAGCGCGTAGCCCCCGAAGATCGCGGCGCCGCTGCGAGAGAGCACGCCCAGCCAAGGGCGCTTGAACCAGGGGAGGGGAGCGATGCGGTTGGCCACGATCACGCGTTACTCGGCGGCGAAGGTCAACGTGCTGATGTGGTGCATCGTCTCGACCTGCTTCCCGGCCACCAGCTGTTTGACCGGTTCCTTGTGCGCGACCACGACGATGTAGCGGCCCGGCGCCAGCGAAGGCAGCGTCACCCGGCCCTGCGTATCGGTCTTCAGCGTCTTGAGTGTCTTGTTCTGGTCGATGAGCGAGACTTCGGCGTCGGCCAAGGGCTTGTTCTGGAACGAGGCGGTGAAGGTCTCGCCGTGGGCGGCTGTCGGCACCAGCTCCAGCGCAAGGCGCGACGCCGTGCTGCTACGGCCCGCGCGCGCGTAATAGCTCACCGCCTCGTAGCGCTTGTCCTCGCCTTGCCACGGTTCGAAGACCTGGTTGTCGAACAACCAGGCGTCACCCCTCGCGGCCAGCGGTGCGACCAGATGATCGCCACTGCGCGTGGCCTTGCCCGCTTTGCCCTGCGTGCCGAACACCTCGAAGTGCTTGAGCCGGCCCAGTTCGTCCTCGCTCTCGGCCGCGGCGGCTTCCGCTGGCTCGCCGAAGTAGACGCGGACCGGACCGCTCTGGCCGTCGCGTTCAATCCAGATTTCATGGGCATGGGCCGACAGTGACAGGCAGGACCAGGCCACGCAGGCCAGCAGCAGCTTCTTCATGAGTACGTTCCGCAGAAGACGGGAGTTGGGAATGATACTCATTTTCCGAAGTCGTTGCGAAGCGGCTTGCCATGCCGCGCCGCCGCAAATCGGGACGTCCGCTTGACGCGGCCGATGCCAAAACCCCGGCGTTTTTTGATGGCTCTTTCAGTCCAACGCGGGTTTTGGTGCCGGGGGGCTTCAGTGAATACGGAGTGGCCCTATACTCCGGCGCGTAGCGAAGGTCCCCGAACCACAGCCAGGAGTGAGCGCGTGCGGAATTACGATCTCGAGTTCCTGAAGAAGTTTTCCATGGTGATTGGCCTGCTCATGCTGGTCACCCTGGGTCTGATCCTGTTTGCCGCCTATTTGCAACGCGCGATTCCCGACGAAGTGTCCCCGACGGCCGCCAAGCGCACCGAGCAGCGCATCGCGCCGGCCGGTGCCGTTTACGCCGGCAGCACGGGCGCTGCTGCACAGGCCGCCGCGCATGCCGCCGCGATGGCCAAGGCGGCGTCCCAGGTCGCCTACGGCGGCACCACGGACGGCAAGGTGATCTTCGACAATCTCTGCACCGCCTGCCATACCAACGGCGTCGGCAACGCGCCAACGCTGGACCACTCGCACTGGGACAAGCGCATCGCGCAAGGCAAGGACACCCTGTACAAGCACGCCATCGAGGGTTTCACCGGGCCCGATGGCGGGATCATGCCGCCGAAGGGTGGCAACCCATCCCTGACCGAGGAGCAGGTCAAGGCCACGGTCGACTGGATGGTCGGCAATCTGAAATAGCCCGGGTGTATGGTGCACACCCCCGCGCCGCCCACCGGGCGGCGTTTTGTTTGGTCCGATCCACGGAGTTCCCGAATGTCGCTTCCCCCGGCTTCCCGCTCGCCGCGCCTGCGGCGTGCTGTTCTTGCCCTGGCGCTGTGCGCCGTCCTGCCAGCGTCGGCCGCGGCATCCAAGACCCTGCCGATCGGCAGCGTGCAGGGCACGGATGCGCGCAGTGCCTATGAGGGCAGGACAGTCACGGTCGAGGGCGTGGTGACCGCCGATTGGCGCACAAGCCTGGGCGGATTCTTCCTGCAGGATGGCGGCGACGGCGACGACACCACGTCCGACGCGCTGTTCGTGCAGCCTGCCCGTGATGTCGTGCTTGCCGTGGGCGATCGGTTGCGAGTGAGGGGGCAGGTCGCCGAGACGGAGGCGGGCGCACAAGCCACGCTCACGACGCTCAAGGCCGACCGCATCGAAGTCCTCCAGCATGCCCAACCACTGCCGCTGCGCGACATCGCTGCGGCGCCGGTAGACTGGCGCGCGCTGGAGGGCGAGCGCGTGCGGATAAGTGCACCGCTGACGCTTTCCGGTACCGATGGCCTGGAACGCAACGGCGAGTTGCTGGTTTCATTCGAGGGCCGCCTGTGGCAGCCGAGTGAAGTGGCAGTGCCGGGTAGTGCGGAGTTTGCACAGGTCGAAAAAGACAACGCGCGCCGCCGCCTGGTGCTCGACGATGGCAGCAGCCAGCGCAATCCGGCGCAGGTGGCTTACCTGCCCGCCGATGCCATGCTGCGCACGGGCACCGCGTTTTCGAACGTGGAGGGCATCGTCGATCGTCGTTACGACGGCAGCTGGCGCCTGCAGGTGACCGCGCCGCTGGGACCGCCGGCGCTGCAGCGACCGGCGCCACCGGAGGTACCCGGTGCATTGCGCGTGGCATCGTTCAACCTGGAGAACTTCTTCAACGGAGACGGCAAGGGGGGCGGCTTTCCCACCTTGCGCGGTGCGCGCAGCGAGGCCGAGTTCAAGGCACAGCTCGCCAAGCTGGTGGCGACGATCCAGCCGTTGCATGCCGACGTCGCCGCATTGATGGAGCTGGAAAACGACGGTTATGGCCAGGATTCGGCCATCGCCACGTTGGTCGATGCGCTGAACGACGGACAGGGTCGCCAGGGGGACTGGCGCTATGTGGATGCGGGCAATGGTCCGGGCACCAACCCGATCCGCGTCGGGCTGATCTATCGCGCCTCGAAGGTGAAGCCCCTCGGCAAGCCGGTGACGCTGGAAGGAGGCCCATTTGTCGACCACAGCCGTGTGCCGCTGGCGCAGGCGTTCAGCAGCCGCGCCGGCGGCAAGCCGTTCGTGGTTGTCGCCAACCACTTCAAGTCCAAGGGCTGCAGTGAGGCGACCGGCGCGGATGCCGACCAGAAGGACGGCCAAGCGTGCTGGAACGCCACGCGGGTGGAAACCGCGCGCCGCCTGGACGACTGGCTGCGCACCGACCCGACCCGCAGTGGCGGCCAGCGCGTGGTACTGCTGGGTGACTTCAACGCCTACGCCCAGGAATCGCCGCTACGCGAACTGCGCGGACGAGGCTGGCAGGATGCGTTCGTGGTGGCGGGTGTCCAGCAGCCTTACAGCTACGTCTACAACGGGCAAACCGGGCGTCTGGACCATGCGTTGCTGAGCCCTGGCTTCGTGCCGGCCCTCCGCGGCGCGGTGGAATGGCATATCAATGCCGACGAGCAGGACGCGCTGGGCTATCGCGAGCGCAATGTCGAAGGACCGTGGCGCAGTTCCGACCACGATCCGCTGCTGCTTGGCTTCGACCCTTGAGCTAGTGGGCGTGGCCGCGATGCAGGTTCCACAGATGCGTCGCGACCAGCAACAGGCTGCCGCCGACCGTGATGGGAGTTTCCCATCGCGTGTCTGGCCAGCCCAGCGCCCCAGCCGTCAGCGCGAGAAGGCCCAGCGCGGCCAAGGCCCACATCCGCCATGGCAGACGCCGCCGCGCATGGGCACGGCCGAGCGCCAGCAGGCTGAGCGGCAAGGCCATGAGCACGAACAGCCCGTGCACCCATTCGGCATCGCTCCAGGTGCCGAGCACGGGTAATAGCGAAGCCAGCAATGGCAGGGCAAGACAGTGCAGCAGGCACAGTCCGGACAATGCGGCGGCCGACAGGTCGGCCCAAGGGGTAGGGGCAGCGGGCTTCAAGGGCAGTCCTGGCTGTAAATGTGATATAGTAACAACCATGTCAAGCCCGCCCTGCCAGGGTGGGGTTGCGCCGCCGCGACCTCAGGTCTTCGCGGAAAAGGCAATCAAGGTGATCGCGACAACCGCCAGCGCCAATCCCGCGCGATTCCAGCGGCTGGTGCGCTCGCCGAACGCGGCGATGCCGATCAGTGCGCCCAGGGAAACCACGCCGATGTTCATCGTGGCGAATACCACCGCCGGGCTGTTTGGCATCGCCTGATGCGCGCGCACGTAGAAAAGGATGTTGGCGAAGTTCAACGCGCCAAGCAGGAGTCCGGCAACGAGGCTGCGCGCCTCGAAGCGCATGTCGCCACGCGTGCGGCGAACGACCTGCAGGACCATCATCAACACGAACGCGATCAGGAAGCACAGCGTCAGCGAGCTGAGCGAAGACACGCCCGAGAGCGCGATGCGCTTGAGCAGTACGTCGATCAGCGCGAAGCCCGCCCATACCGCGAGCAACCAGGGCCAACCACGCGTTCCGGCTTGGGACGGCGCGGCCCCCGGTCGTTGCAGGATGCCGACGATGGCCAGCAGCCCCAATCCCAGACCCACCAGTTTGCCGGCGCTGGCCTGCTCGCCGAACCAGAGGAACGCAGCAGCCAGGGACAACAGCAGCGACAACCGCTGCGCCACGTCGCTGCGCACGATGCCGGCCAGCCTCACCGAACGGGCGAGAACCAGGAAGATGGCCGGCAGCGCGATCGCCAGCAGCACCAGCGATACCCAAGGCGTCTGCGGCGCGCGTAGCGCAGCTAGCGACGGATCGAGCAGCCACAGCGCCAGCGCGCCGGCCACGGCGTAGTTCCAGGTGATCGCCTGGGCGATATCGATGCGTTGGCGCGGTGCCAGCTTGAGCAGCACCGAGACCAGGACGCTGCAGAGCACGCTGAGCAGGAGAAAGGGCATGGGCAGGACAATGCGGTGTGCCGGCACGCGTCGGGTGGCCAGGCGGGGCGGTTATTATGACGGCATGACTGAAGTCTCCTTCCCCGTCGAATCCGGCACGCTGGTGCTGGAGGGACCCGCTGGACCGCTCGAAGTGGCGGTCGACCTGCCCGAAGGCGATGCCGCGCCGTTGCCGGTCGTGGCGATCGTCTGCCACCCGCTCTCGACCGAGGGCGGGACGATGCACAACAAGGTAGTCACCATGTGCGCACGCGCGCTGCGCGAGCTCGGTGTGACCGTGGTGCGCTTCAATTTCCGCGGCGTAGGCGCTTCCGCGGGTACCTTCGACCATGGCAACGGCGAGCAGGAGGATCTGCGCGCGGTCGCGGCCTGGGTACGCGCGCAGCGCCCCGATGCCGCGCTGTGGCTGGCCGGTTTCAGCTTCGGTGCCTTTGTCTCCCTGCGCATGGCGGGCGAACTGCAGCCGCAGGTGCTGGTCTCTATCGCTCCGCCGGTGGATCGCGGCTGGGATTTCGACGGCGTTGAACCGCCGGCGCAGTGGTTGGTCATCCAGGGCGATGCCGACGAAATCGTCGACGCGCAGGCGGTCTACCGCTGGCTCGATGGCCTGTCTGCGTCGCACGAGCTGGTCCGCATGCCCGACACCAGCCACTTCTTCCACCGCAAGCTGATCGACCTGCGTGGCGCGATCCAGCATGGCGTGCGGCGCTGGCTGCCGAATGCGGACAGCTGAGGCGGAAGGCGACGACATGGCGGACATGACCCCGTCGCAGCGCTACGCCGAAGGGGTGGCGCGCGGCGACTGGAACGACGACCCGGCGCAACATGCGGCGCTGGCGGAACTGGATCGGATCCACGAGGCCCTGCTCGACAGCGCACAGGATGGCTGGCTCGACCGCCTTTCCGCATTCTGGAAGAAGCCCGAGCCGGTCCGGGGCCTGTACTTCTGGGGCGGCGTTGGACGCGGCAAGACATTCCTGGTCGATCTGTTCTACGACGGGCTGCCGATCAAGCAGAAGTACCGCACCCACTTCCACCGTTTCATGCGGGGCGTGCACGAGCGGCTGCGCGAACATGCGGGGCAGAGCGACCCGCTGGCCAAGATCGCGCAGGAATGGCGCGAGAACTTGCGCGTGCTGGTGCTGGATGAATTCTTCGTCACCGATATCGGCGACGCGATGCTGCTGGCCCGTCTGCTCGAGCGCCTGTTCGCCGAGGGCGTGACCCTGGTGACGACTTCCAACACCGCCCCGGAGAACCTCTACGCCAACGGCCTGCAGCGCGAAAGCTTCCTGCCTGCGATCGCGCTGTTGCAGAAGTTCTGCGTCGAGCTCTACGCCGAAGGCACCGAGGATTACCGCATGCGCGCGCTGACCCGCTCGCCCGTGTACCGCGCCCCGCTGGACGCGCAGTCCGACGCATGGCTGGCGCAGCGGTGGAGCGAGCTCAGCGGCGGCGGTGCGGCGCACGCCGGCAACATCCAGATCGAGGGTCGCAAGATCCCGGTGCGCGGGCGAGGCAAGAGCATCGCGTGGTTCGATTTCGCCGCGCTGTGCGAGGGCCCGCGCGGCACGGCCGACTACATCGAGGTCGCGCGCGAGTTCAACACGGTGCTGCTCGGCGGCATCCCGCACTTCGACCGAATGAATGAGGACGCCGCGCGGCGCTTCGTCAATCTGATCGACGAGCTGTACGACCGCCACGTCAACCTGGTGTGCACCGCGGTCGATGCACCGCCGCTGCTCTATAGCGGCGAGCGGTTGGCCGGCGCGTTCGAGCGCACTGCCTCGCGCCTGATCGAGATGCAAAGCACCGACTACCTGTCGACCGCCCACAAGGTTTGATTCCGAGTCTGAATGAAAGCTGTCTGTTAGCCGACTTACGCTTGCTATTAAATAGCGCGCTATGTAAATTGCGCCACATGGACAAGCCACTTCCCTTCGATACCGCCGAAAGCCTCAAGCTGGACAACCAGCTGTGCTTCGCCCTGTATTCGACGCAGCTGGCGATGAACAAGCTATACCGCGGGTTGCTCAAGGCGCTGGACCTCACCTATCCGCAGTACCTGGTGATGCTGGTGTTGTGGGAGCAGGACCAGCGCACCGTCTCGGACATCGGCGAACGTTTGTTCCTGGACTCGGCCACGCTCACCCCGCTGCTCAAGCGGCTGGAAGCCGCCGGCCTGGTGTCGCGCCGTCGGGATACCGCCGACGAACGCCAAGTGGTCATCCGCCTGACCGACAGCGGGCGGGCGTTGCGGGCCAAGGCAGCCGACGTGCCACAGCAGATCGGCTGCGCTGTCGCCTGCAGCCTCGATGAAGCCAAGGCCTTGCACGGCCGTTTGAACCAGCTGCGGGAGAACCTCGGCCGAGCGACCGGCTGATTTGCTCGATCCATGAAATTGCGCACTATTTAATAGCTCACTATCTGCGGCTTAGCCGCCATTCACCAGGAGAAGTCCCATGGCATCGCCCACCACTGTTCTGTACACCGCCCACGCCACCGCCACCGGGGGCCGCGAAGGCCGCGCCGTCTCGTCCGACAACGTGTTGGACATCAAGCTCTCCACCCCGCGCGAACTCGGGGGCGCCGGCGGCGACGGTACCAACCCCGAACAACTGTTCGCCGCCGGCTACTCGGCCTGCTTCATCGGCGCGATGAAGGCCGTGGCCGCGCGCGAGAAGACCAAGCTGCCGGCCGAGCCGACCATCGAAGGCAGCGTGGGCATCGGCCAGATCCCGGGCGGTTTCGGCCTGGCCGTGGAGTTGAAGATCTCGGTGCCGGGCATGGAGCGCGAGCAGCTGCAGGCGCTGGTCGATGCGGCGCATCAGGTGTGCCCGTACTCCAATGCCACCCGCGGCAACATCGACGTCACCCTGACGCTGGCCTGATCCGTCGTACCCGTCGGCGCGGCACGTGTCTGACGGGTTTCCGACAGCACCGTTTCGACAATGGCGTCTCCGTACCCGGAGACGCCATGAAAATCGGTGAGCTGGCCCGCGCGGTGGGCTGCAACGCGCAGAGCATCCGCCATTACGAATCCCTCGGCCTGTTGCCGCCATCGCGACGCACGCCGACTGGCCACCGCCGCTACGACCAGGATGACCTCACCCGCCTGTTGCGGGTTCGCCGTGCACGCCGGCAAGGCCTGTCGTTGCCGCAAATCCGCGCGTTGCTGATGGCCGACGCCTCGACCACCGAGGTCGACCGCCAAGGCTGAGCATGGACGCTGGGCCCCTGCGCCGCGACAATCGCGGGCATGCCCCCCGTGTTCCCAATGCCTCACTGCCGCCATGCGCGGCCCGGCGCATGAGCGCCCCTTCCACCGACCTGCTGCTGCTGCCCGGCCTGCTGAATGACGAGGCCCTGTGGGCGGCGCAGATCGAGGCGCTATCGGCCGAGGTGCGCTGCCATGTCGGCGACCTCACTACGGCCGACACCCTCGAAGCAGTGGCTGACGCCGTACTGGCCGCCGCCCCGCCGCGCTTCGCCCTGGCAGGGTTCTCGCTGGGCGGTTACGTTGCCCAGCAGATACTGCGGGTGGCCCCCGAACGCGTCGAACGCCTGGCCTTGCTCGACACCTCCACGCGGGCCGACACCCCCGAGCGAACAGCGCAGCGCCAGGCGCTGGCAAGCGGCGCGCGCGTGCCCGGTACGTTCCATGGTTTCGGCGAGAAACTCATGCGCAGCTACGTTGCGCCGTCGCATCTGCACGACCACGCGCTGCTCGATTACATCCGCACGATGACCGCTCGTGTCGGCGCGCAGGCTTTCGCCCGCCAAAGCCTGCTGGCACGCCCGGACGGCAGCGACGTGCTGCGTGCCTGGCGGGGCCCCCTGCTGGTGTTGTGGGGCGCGCAAGATGCGATCACCCCGCCGGCGCTTCACCACGAAATGCTGGCACTCGCACCCCAGGGCCACGCGGTGGAGGTGCCCGATTGCGGACACCTCTCCCCGCTGGAGCAGCCTCAGGCGGTCACCCACGCTTTGCGGCGCTGGCTGGCGGATTAGCCCACCGCCTTCCTCGCTTGCTGCGGCAACAACTATTATTTCGGCGCGGTGGCCACTCGTGCGTCGTCCTTGTCGTCGGCCGGCTTGGGCACCAGCAGCTGCAACGGCTGACCCTGGTAGCGCAGGTCCAGCTGTTGCTGCACGTCGTGCAGCGCGGTGACCTGGTCGCACAGGGACTGCGCCTGCGCCTCGAGCTTGCGGCTGCGCACTTCCATCCGCGCATCCAGATCCTTTTCCATCGCGTCGGCGCGGCGGTCTATCTCGTCGGCGCGGCCGGTGAAAGCAGCCCACAACACGCTGCGGGTGAGGGTGCCGGCCATGTCCTCGGCGGCACGCTCCACGTTCGCCTCGAAGGCCTCGTCGAATTGCTTCTGGTCCCAGCGGCCCTTGCCCAGGGACGCGTCGATCTGCGCCATCGCCTGCCTGCGCACACGCTCCACGTCGCGCGCCTTGGACTGGCTGCCCGTCATGATGTCCACCACGCCGCCCAAGGCATCGAAGGCGATGTTCACCGCCTCGCGGGCGATGTTGGCCACCGCCGGCACGAGATCGCGAGTCATGGCCTCCATGCGTCGCAGCCGGCGTGCGTCGTCAGCGCTGATGTCCTGCGCACGCCGATCGATGGCGATGGTCCCATCGTGAATGTGCACCTCGCGCGGGGAGCCCGTCTCGCGTTCCAGCCATACCCCGTCGTCGGCTACGCGCAGGTCGTAGTAGGTGGTGAACTCGCACTGCCGGGAGGACAGTTGCGGTTGCGGCGTCCCGGCGCTGACTACGCCCGCCAGGCTCAACAGGACCAGGGCCAACCAGGGCAGTCGCTGACGCTTCATGTCGGCGTTCTCTCGAAGGGACACGCGCAGCTTCCGCCCGGCCCGTCCCGGGCGCATGTGTGGGAAGTCAGGATGACCGGATTCACCCCGGCGCATCGCAGCGTCACCTCGCGCTCACTTTTTCCGGCGCATGATGCTGCAAAGCAGCATGCAGGACGGCACCATGTTCGATGACCGCGTACAGCAGGTGGAAGTAGCCCTCGATACCCTGGCCGAGGCCGACAAGGCCGCGCTATGGGATTGGGCGTGCCGCGAGATGCTGCATGAAACCCAGGCCGGCATGCACCAGCTTTCCTGCGTGGCGGGCATCGCCGAATCGGTGGCCGACGCCTGGCGCGCGCCGGTGGACGTGATCGAACCCTCGCGCCCCTACATGGACCGCGCCGCGTTCGCCGACCGCCGCTTGCCCGAGGTGTTGAACGAACTCGATGGCGCCGGCGATGTCGCCCACCGCGCCCAGTTCTGGCGCGTGCGCTACGCCGCGCTGATCAGCGCCACCCTGCAGGGCATGCATGCGCTGGCCGGCAAGCATCGGCTGGCGGTGAAATTGCCGGGCGAATGAAGCGACCTCAGCTGCTGTAGCTCATCCGCTGCCAGGCACGGCGCACCAGCCATCGCGTTTCATCCCAGGTCAGCGGCGGCGGGTCCATCTGCCGCTGGTAGGCGTCATGAAGCACCTCGTACAGATGCGCCTCGCGCGCACGCGGATGACCGAGGTAGATGTCGAAACCGAGCTTGAGCAGCGTGGCGTACGCATCGAAGGCTTGCGGGCCTAGATGGCCCAGCGCATGGCATTGACGCCAATAGGCCAGTTCGCCTTCGACATCGATGAAGGCGCATGCGATGGCACCCGGTTCGGGTGCGCGCGACGAGGACTGCAGCGTGGTGCGTTGCATGGGCAGGACTCCGGTGCGAGAACCACCCCCCTTGCAATGCACCCTAGCAGCCCGCCTTGCGGGCCGCCAGTGCTGATGTCAGGGCCTGCGCATTCAGTCCCACTCTGGTGCGATGCCCTGCGGGTTGGCCAACCGGTGGCCTCGATCCAGCGCGGCGATCTGCGCCATGTCGGCGTCATCGAGTTCCAGTTTCAGCGCGCCGAGATTGCTTTCCAGGTTCACGCGTCGCGTGGAGGACGGGATCACCGAATAGCCCAGCCGCAGTGCCCATGCCAGCGCCACCTGCGCCGGGGTGGCGCCGTGGCGCTGCGCGATCGCCGCGATCACCGGGTCCTTCAGTACCTCGCCATAGGCCAGCGTCATGTACGACGTCGCATGGATGCCCTGCCCGCGCAGGTAGTCGGTGAGCTTGCGGTTCTGCAGGTACGGGCTGATCTCCACCTGGTTGGTGGCGATGGCCCCGGCACCGAGCAGTTCGATGGCCTGGCGCGTCAGGTCGATGGTGAAGTTGGACACGCCGATCTCGCGTGTCAGCCCCTGCGCCTTTGCCTCGGCCAGGGCACCGAGGTACTCGGACATCGGCACCTCGTCGTTCGGGGAAGGCCAGTGGATCAGCGTCAGGTCCACCCGGTCGGTGCGCAGCTTGCGCAGGCTTTCCTTGAGGCTGGGAACCAGCGCATCGCGGCGGAACTGGCTGATCCATATCTTGGTGGTGAGATAGAGGTCGTCGCGCGGCACGCCGGATTCGGCGATGGCCTGGCCAACCTCGGCTTCGTTGTCGTAGATCTGCGCGGTGTCGATGGCACGGTAGCCGACGTCAAGCGCGTCGCGCACCGAATCGATGACGGTCTGGCCCTTGAGGCGGAAAGTGCCGAGGCCGAAAGCGGGGACGGTCATGGAAAAACTCCTTGCGGAAAGGGAACAGGGTAGGGGGCACCGCATGCGGGAAACATGCATGGCCCGGGATTCAGCGTTGCAACGGACTCAATGTGCCGAGGCGATCCCCGCTTCGGCGCGCTCGCCTACGCCGTCGCGACAGTCCAGCCGGCCGCTCAGGCTCGTCAGTCCAAGCGCGCCCAGCACCACCAGCGCGCCGATCCATGGCGTATGCCGCAGGCCCAGGTGTTCGACGACGAGGCCGCCGGCCGACGATCCCAGCGCGATGCCGAGGTTGAACGCGGCGATGTTCAGGCCCGAGGCCACGTCGGCGGCGCGCGGCGCGAAACGCTGCGCCTGCTTCACCACGTAGACCTGGAGGCCGGGCACGTTGCCAAACGCCACGGCACCCCACGCCATCACCGTGACCAGCACCAGCCAGTGATGCTGCATCGTGAAGGCGAGCACCAGCAGCACGAGCGCCAGCAACGCGAACACGCGCTTCAACGCCGGCACCGGGCCGAGGCGGTCGGCCAGGCGTCCGCCCCAGAGGTTGCCGATCGCCACGGACACGCCATACACCAGCAGCACCGCGCTCACTGCATCGGCGGACCAGCCGCTGACGTCCTGCAGGATCGGCGCGAGGAAAGTGAAAGCCAGGAAGGTGCCGCCGTAGCCCAGTGCCGTCATCGCATACACCAGCAGCAGGCGCGGCTGGGCGAGCACGCCGAACTGCTGGCGGAACGTGGCCGGTTCGCTGTGATGCACATCGCGCGGCACGAACAGGGCGCTGCCGAGCAGGGCGACCACGCCCAAACCGGCCACGGCCAGGAAGGTGGCGCGCCAGCCCAGGTGTTGGCCGATGAAAGTGCCCAGCGGCACGCCGGTGACCAGCGCCACGGTCAGGCCGGTGAACATGATGGCGATCGCGCTGGCCGCTCTTTCCTTCGGCACCACCGACGTGGCGATGATCGAGCCGATGGAGAAGAACACGCCGTGCGCCAGGCCGGTCAGCACGCGCGCCACGATCAGCGAACCGTAGCCCGGGGCCATCCAGGCCACCAGGTTGCCGACGGTGAACAGCGCCATCAGCCCGATCAGCAGTGCCTTGCGCGGCACGCGGCCCGTGACCGCCGTGAGCACAGGCGCGCCGACGGCCACGCCGAGCGCGTACAGGCTGACCAGCAGGCCGGCCGAGGGCAGGCTCACGCCCAGGTCGGTGGCGATGGTGGGAATGAGGCCGACGATCACGAATTCCGTCGTGCCGATGGCGAAGGCGCCCAGCGTGAGCGCCAGCAAAGCGAGGGGAATGCCGCGGGACATGCGCGCCGCTCCAGGTAAGGAAGGACGGCAGTCTGCCCGGCATACTTTTGCGCAAAAAGCCGGTTATGGTCGAAATACTCTTTCCCTTCGCGCAATAATCTGCCGATGAAGACGACCTTGGACGAGATGCAGGCCTTTCTGGCGGTGATCGATAGCGGGTCCATCACCGCTGCGGCAGAGGCCCTGCAGCAGACGGTGTCGGCGGTCAGCCGGGCGCTGGCGCGGCTGGAGGAGAAGCTCGGCGTGACCCTGCTGACCCGCACCACCCGTCGCCTGCGGCTGACGGAGGAGGGCGAGGCCTTCCTGGCGCAGGCGCGAGCCATCGTCTCGGCGGTGGAAACGGCCGAGGAACAGATGGCGGCGCGGCGCGAGCGCCCGGCCGGTCGGCTGCGCGTGGACGCGGCCACCTCCTTCCTGTTGCACGTCATCGTGCCGCGCGTGCCGGGCTACCTGGCGCGCTACCCGGACGTGCAGCTCGAGCTCAATGGCAACGAGCGCAACATCGACCTGGTCGAGCGGCGCACCGACCTGGCTTTTCGAATCGGACCGCTCGGCGATTCCTCGCTGCATGCGCGGCCGATCGGGCGCAGCCGCCTGCGTGTGCTCGCCAGCCCCGAGTATCTCGCCCGCCACGGCACCCCGGCGGACGTTGCCACATTGCTGCGAGAGCACACCCTGGTCGGGTTTCGCCAGCCGGAGTCACTGAAGCGCTGGCCGTTGGCCGATGCCGGCGGCGAGCCCGTCGAAGTGGAGCCCCACGTGGCGGCGGCCAGTGGCCAGACGTTGTTGCAGCTGGCGCGCGTGGGCACCGGCATCACCTGCCTGTCGGATTTCATGACCGCCACCGACCGCGCCACTGGACAGCTTGTGCAGGTGCTCGCCGAACAGACGCTGGACATGCGCCAACCGATCAACGCGGTCTACTACCGCAACACGGCAGTGTCGGCGCGCATCACTTCATTCCTGGATTACCTGGTGGAAGCGCTGGGCGAGCGGCCGTTCGAGGATTGAGCGGGAAGTGGCCATGGTCCATCGACAGGCCATCCACTCATCGCGATCCGGCGGCCATCCTCAGCCCGCATCCTCCGCACTGGCCTGATCCAGCTGCCTCAGTTCGTCTGCAGACAGCGACAACCGCGCCGCCGCGAGCAGCTCCTGCAATTGCTCCACCGTCGTCGCGCTGGCGATGGGCGCGGCGATGTTCGGTTGCGCCATCAGCCATGCCAGCGAAACCTGGGTGGGCGTGGCCGAGTGCTTGGCGGCGACATCGTCCAGCGCCGCCAGAATGCGCAGGCCGCGCGCGTTGAGGTACTGCTTCACCACCGCCTGCCCGCGCGCGCTGCTCTTGGCCGCGTCGGCCGGCGTACGGTACTTGCCGGTGAGAAAGCCGCTGGCCAGCGAGTAATAGCCGATGACCCCCAGCCCGTGCTCGGCCACCACCGGCGCCAGCTCGCGCTCGTAGCCGGCACGGTCGTAGAGGTTGTATTCGGGCTGCAGCGTCTCGTAGCGCGGCAGGTTGTACTGCGCAGATACCGCCAGCGCATCGCGCAGGCGCGTGGCGCTGTAGTTCGACGCACCGATCGCGCGCACCTTGCCCTGCTCGATCAGGCGGCCGAACGCCGCCAGCGTCGCTTCCAGCGGCGTGGACTCATCGTCCTCGTGGGCCTGATAGAGATCGATCACATCGGCCTGCAGGCGGCGCAGCGAATCCTCCACGGCGGCGGCGATGTTATCCGGCGACAACCCCGGGCGCTCCTTCCACTTGGCGACCTTGGTGGCGATCAACACCTTGTCGCGCTTGCCGCTGTGCTTGAACCAGCGGCCGATCAGCGTTTCCGATTCGCCGCCCTGGTTGCCCGGCACCCAGGCCGAATACGCGTCGGCAGTATCGACCAGGTTGAACCCGGCTTCGACGAACGCATCGAGCAGCGCGAAAGTGGCGCGCTCGTCGGCACTCCAGCCGAACACATTGCCGCCGAAGGCAATCGGCTGGACCTGCAGGCCGGAGCGGCCAAGGGGACGTGGGGAGGACATGGGTACTGGCTCCGCGACGGATCGGGCCCCACAGCATAGACGCCCGTGCACGGCCGAGGTGTGACACGCGCATGCATGCGGCGTTTAGGACACGCAAAGACGTGCGACGGGGTGCCGCAGGGCTCGTGCTAGGCTCGGCCCACTTTGCCCCGGGAGGTCCAACCGCATGTCCGCTCATAAGCTCATGACCATTGGTGTGCTCGCCGCCGCGCTCACTGCCGCCTGGCCCGCCGCGCAGGCCTTCAAGCCCGCCGATACCGCCACGCTGCCGGCGCCCGACACCGCCCTGCAGGCCGCGCTCAACGGCAGCTGGCGCGATCCGGCGAACGTCAAGCGCGACGTCTATCGTCATCCCGGCCAGACGCTGGCTTTCTTCGGCATTCGTCCGGAACAGACGGTGATCGAGATCACCCCGGGCAGCGGCTGGTATTCGGAAATCCTCGCGCCCTACCTGCAGGCGAAGGGGCACTACATCGCCGCGGTCGTTGACCCGATGAAGGTCAAGGAAGGCGGAAGCCGCGATTACCAGCAGCGCCAGCGCGACGGCTTGCAGAAGAAATTCGATGCCGCGCCGGCGCAGTATGCCAAGGCCAGCATCGTCGGCTACGACCCCAACGCGCCGGTGCTCGGCCCGGCCAACTCGGCCGACCTGTTGCTGACGTTCCGCAACGTGCACAACTGGCGCAGCGCCGGCCAGGCCGAAGGCATGTTCAAGGCCTTCCACGCGGTGCTCAAGCCGGGCGGCGTGCTGGGCGTGGTGGAGCATCGCGCCAAGGCCGACGTGCCGGCCGACGACAAGAGCGGCTACGTCGGCCAGCAGCAGGTGATCGCGATGGCCGAGGCAGCGGGCTTCAAGCTCGCCGCCAAGAGCGACCTCAACGCCAACCCGCGCGACACCAAGGACTACCCGGGCGGCGTGTGGACGCTGCCGCCGACCAACAAGCACGACGCCGCCGACGATGCGAAGTACCAGGCCATCGGCGAAAGCGACCGCATGACGCTGAAGTTCGTGAAGCAATAAGCCTTGCGTTGCCGCCCCCGTCCTGGGGGCGGCGTGCAGGCGCTCCACGCCGCCCTGATGCGGCCTGCACATCGCGCTGATCGGCGATGCGGGAGGGTGGGATGCCTTCCCTCGAGCATCCCGATGAACGCCTACGCCCCGCCGGTGCCCTATCACCCCGACCTGGAGCAGCCGGAAGACCACGAGGCCGCGCAGATCGCCGAGCTGGAATCGGTATTCGTGGGCATGGCGCGCACCGTGGCCGAACACGAGGGTCACGCCCATCGCGCCGTGCACGCGAAGGGACACGCACTGCTCGACGCATGGCTGGACATCGAACCGAACCTTGCGCCGGAGTTCGCGCAGGGGTTGTTCGCCACGCCGGGCCAGTACCGCGCCGTCGTGCGACTGTCCTCGCCTCCGGCCGAGCAGCTGCCCGATACCATCTCCACGCCGCGCGCGATTGCGCTGAAGATTCTGGGTGTCCAAGGCGAGCGCGCGCCTGGCGCGGAAGAAGCCCATACGCAGGACTTCCTGATGGTGAACGGGCCTGCCTTCACCAGCCCGGGCATCCAGGGCTTCCTGCGCTCGGCAAAGCTGCTGGCCGCCACCACCGAGCGCATGCCGCGAACCAAGCAGGTCATTTCCGCGACGCTGCGGGGCGCCGAACGCGCGCTGGAAGCGATGGGCGGGGAGAGTGCCAAGCTCAAGGGACTGGGCGGACAGCCCCAGGTACATCCGCTGGGCGAGACCTACTTCACCCAGGTGCCCTTTCTCTACGGCCCCTATATCGCGAAGTTCTCACTGGTGCCGGTGTCGCCCCACCTGCTGGACCTGCAGGGGCACATGCTCGACGAAGATGCCGATGCACAGCGCGAGGCCGTCACGGCCTTCTTCCAGGGACTGACATTGCCCGCCGTGTGGGCGCTACGCGCGCAGCTCTGCCGTGACCTCGCGCGCATGCCGATCGAGGATGCCTCGGTCGAATGGCCCGAGGCGGAGAGCCCGCATGTCACGGTGGCGCACCTGCGCGTGCCACCGCAGACGGCCTGGCAAGGCGATGCCTCGGCGCGGCGCGAGGATGGCCTGGCATTCGCGCCTTGGCACGCGCTGGCCGCCCATCGGCCGTTGGGGTCGATCAACCGCGCGCGTCGCGTGGTGATGGCGGCATCGCGTTCCTTCCGCTCCGGGTTCAATCGTTGCCCGATTCACGAGCCCACGGCCTGAGCACGCGGTTGGCCAGCGCGCGGCGCTGTCCGCCCGGGCAGTTTCGGGCGCGTTGATACAATGGCGCGCTCCCGCGCAGGCGTGCCGAATGCTGGTCCTCTTCAACAAGCCCTACGGCGTGCTCACCCAGTTCAGCGACAAGGGCGCGACGGGCCGCCGCACGCTGGCCGAATTCGGCCTGCCGGCGGACATCTACCCTGCCGGCCGCCTGGACATGGATAGCGAAGGCCTGCTGCTGCTCACCGACGACGGCGCGCTCGCGCATCGACTGACCGACCCGAAGCACAAGGAAGCCAAGACCTATTGGGTGCAGGTCGAAGGCACGCCCGATGAAGACCAGTTGCGCAGGCTGCGCGAGGGCGTGCTGCTCAACGATGGCCCGACGCTGCCGGCCGGTGCCGAGCGGATCGACACGCCGGCCACGCTGTGGCCCCGCGATCCGCCGGTGCGCTTCCGCAAGACCGTGCCCGACGCGTGGCTGGCGATCACCCTGCGCGAAGGCCGCAACCGGCAGGTGCGGCGCATGACCGCCGCGGTCGGCCTGCCGACGCTGCGGCTGGTGCGCGCGCAAATGGGGCGCTGGTCACTGGAGGGGTTGGCACCGGGGCAGTGGCGTGAGGTCGAAGACGCCCCTGCCGTGTTGCCGCGCCATCGTCGTTGAGGTGTCGACGGAGCGCGCGACGCCCGTTTCCCGGCAGCCTCGGACCCGCCCGGACGCCCGGCGTACCTGGCCGATCCCCAATGCGAACATCGGCCGTCTGCCGCCTGAGCCTGCACCGCAGGGCGGTGCCGATGCTCGAAAGTGTTGCTATTGGTGGCATCCCGGCCGGCGCCCGATTACGCTTTGTCGATGCGCGCCAAGCCCAATGCCCAGCCCAACCAGAGCCTGATCGACGGCATCGCCACCCTGCAGGCCCTGGCCTCCTCGCCCGAGCCGGTGGGGTGTCGCGAACTGGCCCGCCAGCTGGGCGCCAACCCTACCCGGGTCAACCGACTGCTCAAGACCCTGGCCTATCTCGGCATTGCCCGCCAGACCGCGGACCGCAAATACACCCCCGGCCCCGGCATGCACGTACTGGCCGCGCAGAGCCTGTTCGCCTCGGGCCTGATCCGCCGTGCCATGCCGGTGCTGGAAAGCCTGCGCCGCTTCGGCCACACGGTGGCGATGGGCGTGCTGTGGAACGACAGCGTCAGCTACCTTTTCCACGCGCCACCGGGCATCGAGGCGGCGCGCGGCCTGGGCCGCATCGGCCTGCTGCCTGCCACCACCAGCGGCATCGGCATCGTGCTGCTCTCGCAGCTGTCCGACGAGGACGTGCGCGAGCTCTACCGCGACAAGCCGATCCCGATGTTCCCCGAGGGCATCGAACAATTGCTGCGCGCGCTGGCCCAGACCCGTGCGCAGGGCTATGCGCGCGTGCACGTGGCCGACGAGCGCGACCACCACGTCGTGGCCATCGCGATGGGCGACCCGGTGCACGCCGGCATCGCGATGTCCGGCTGGATTCCCGAATCGGCCACCGCCGACCTGGTCAAGGCATTGCGCGAAGCGGCCGCCGAGATCGGCTGATGGCTTGCCGCAGTGCGGCTTGACCTGTTGCTACAATAGCAATACGTTGCGGCCTTCTTCGGGGAGACGGCCACCATGACCCATCGGATCGACGCGTGAGCGGCGGCGGACGCACCAAGTGGGTACTGCTGGGCCTGCTGTTCTGCTCGACGGTCATCAACTACCTGGACCGGCAGGCGCTTTCGATCCTGGCCACCACCATCCAGGCCGACCTGCGCATGAGCGATATCGAGTACGCGCGCGTCGTGCAGGTGTTCCTGTTCGCCTATGCCGCTGCTTACGTCATGGCCGGCCGCATCACCGACTGGCTGGGCGCGCGCGTGGCGCTGATCCTGTTCGTGGGCTGGTGGTCGCTGGCCAACATCGCCACCGGTTTCGTGCGCACGCCATTCCAGTTGGGCGCGGCGCGTTTCGCGCTCGGCCTGGGCGAGCCGGGCAACTACACGGTCGGCACCAAGGTGGTGTCCGAGCAGTTCCCGCCGCGCCAGCGCGGCATCGCGCTGGGCCTGTACACGGCCGGGGCGATGATCGGCGCCACGCTCGCGCCGCCGCTGATCGGCGGCATCGCGCTCACGTATGGCTGGCGCAGTGCGTTCTGGATCACCGGCATCGCCGGCCTGTTGTGGATTGCGGGTTGGTGGTGGGCTTATCCGCGCGACAAGGCACAGGCCGCCGATGACGTGCCGGCCACGCCGCCGCCGTCGATGAAGGGGGTGTGGGGCAAGCTGGCGCGCGACCGCGCGGTATGGGCGCTGGTCGGCTCGCGCATGGTGGCCGACCCGGTCTGGTACTTCTACCTGTTCTGGTTCCCCAAATACCTGGGCGACGCGCGCGGCATGAGCCTGGCCGCGGTGGCCTCGCTGGCATGGGTGGTCTACGTGGCGGCCGATATCGGCAGCATCGGCGGCGGCATGATCTCCGGCACGCTGGTGCGAAGGGGCATGGCGCCGGTCCGCAGCCGCCTGCTCACCATGACCGGCGCGGCGATCCTCGCACCGGTCGGCATCCTCATCACCCTGCATCCGCCGCTGTGGGCGTTGCTCGGCGTGGCCTGCCTGGTGACGTTCGCCCACCTGGTCTACCAGATCAACCTCACCACGATGGTGGTGGACATCTTCCCGTCGCGCTACATCGCCTCGGTGGCCGGCCTCATCGGCTGCGGCAGTGCGCTCGGCGGCATGCTCTCGGCGCAGGTGGTGGGGATGCTGGTGGCAGATGGCGCGTTCGACCGCACGTTCGTGCTGATGGCGGTCCTGCACCCTGTCGCGGTGGGGCTGGCGTGGCTGGCGTTGAAGCTGGCGCGCCGCTCGCCGATGTCGCTGCTGTCGAGCGACAGCAGCGACGGGAGCCATCAGGCTACCGCTTCGGCGTGATCCTGGAAGCGGGCGCCGGGGACGGCGCCCAGGCCCGGGCCGCTGGGCAGGTGGTAATGCCCGTCGCGGTAGGCCATGTCGGTATCGAGCATCAGCAGCGAGCGCGAGAAGATCGAATGCTGCCACTCGTGTCGCCACAGGCCGGGCAGCACGGCGGCCACGTGCAGGCTCGCGGCCATGAACAAGCCGCCGCCGATGGTGGCGTGCGGGGCAATCGGCACGCCCTGTGCCTGCGCCAGCCGCGCGATGCGCAGGAACTGGGTGATGCCGGTGTGGCCCATCTCCGGCTGGATGTACGACAGCGAGCCGCCCGCCAGGCGCAGGCGCGCCTCGTACTCGGTGTGCCATTCCTCGCCAGCGGCGATCGGCACCGGGCTGTCCTTGCCGAGTTGGATCAGTCCTTCGATATCCTCCGGCTTCAGCGGCGCTTCGATGAACTTCAGCCGATACGGCTCCAGCTGCCGCGCCATCGCCAGGGCCTGCCCCAGGTCGAATTTCCAGTGCAGGTCCACCATCAGTTCCGGCTTCGGACCGAGCGCCTCGCGCAGCGCGGCGATCTCCTCCACGATGCCTTCGTGGCTCACCACCGCATGGATCTTGAAAGCGTCATGGCCCTCGGCGGCGAACGCGCGCGCCATTTCCACCTTCGCTTCCAGCGTGCCGGCGGGCAAGCCGGAGAGGTAGCCCGGAATCGCCTCGCGCTGGCGCGCGCCCAGCAAGGACCACAGCGGCACGCCGCGCGCACGCGCGCGCAGGTCCCACAGGGCGATGTCGAGCGCGGCGATCGTATCGACATGGAAGCCGCCGAAGCAGCCACGCACGCGCATCAGGCCGTACAGGTCGTCCCAGATCTGCTCCACGTCCTCCGGCTCTCGCCCGATCAGTTCCGGCGCAAGCAGGTCGTTGATGATCTCGCACACCGCGCGTGGCGCGCAGATGCCGTAGGTTTCACCCCAGCCCACCGCGCCGTCGGCGGTGGTGACGCGCACCACCACCGAGCGGTCCACGGTGGGATAGATCGTGCCGTTGCCCTTGCGCACGAGGTAGCCACGGCTGTTCACGCGCTCGCCCGGCCCCAGCGGCCCGAGGTAGGGCGTGGTGCGCGGAATGGTCAGGATGAAGGTCTCGACCTTGACGACATGGCTCATCAGGAAATCCTCTGTGCCTGCCCGGGCACCTGGTCCAGCGGCAGCAGGTCGGCGATGCGGTCGAGCAGGATATCCAGTTCGCGCTGGTCGAACGCATCCAGCGCCGGGCCCGGCGCGCGCACCTTGTCGCTGGCGATCAGCCCCCGACGCAGCAAAACGGCCTTGGTGAGCCGCCAACGGAACACCGCCTGCATGCTGAGCAGCGGCAGCGTGCGCTCGAACAGTTCGCGCGCGCGTGCGTGGTCTCCGGCTGCCCACGCGCCCAGCATCGCCACGTGCACCTCGGTGATCTCGCACGCCGGCATGGTGCCTACCGCGCCGCGACCGAGCTCATCGAGCACGTAGCGGGCGCCGGCGCCGCCGAACACCGCGCGCACCTGGCTGCGGCCGGCCTGTTCGGACAGTGCGGTGATGCGATGGCCCGACGGCATCGTCTCTTCCTTGACGTACTCGATGCCCGGCACGCGTGCGGCCAGCGCCACCACTTCCTCCACGCCCAGCCCCACGCCCATTGGCGCCGGCGCGTTCTGCAGCATCACCGCCACGCCGGATTCGGCATGCAGGCGCTCGAAGAACGCGGCCATCGCGTCGGCATCGCCAGCATGGCGATGCGGCGTCAGCACCATCGCAGCCTGCGCACCGGCCTCGCCGCCGGCCCGCGCGAAGGCGATCGCCTCCTCTACCGTCCTGGCGCTCGCGCCGACGATCAGCGGGACGCGGCCGCGGTTCCATTCGCCCAGTCGCGCGGTGAGATGCAGGCGCTCCTCGGCGGTGAGCATGTCGTACTCGCTCGCCAGACCGGGGAACACCACGCCGGCCGCACCGGCGCCGAGGATGTACTCGAACACGTTGGCCATCCCCGCCTCATCGACGGAGCCGTCGGCGTGGAAGATCGTCGGGAGGATGGGGAAGACGCCTTGCAGTTCGGCCATGGCCGGGTCCTTGCGGTAAGTGTGCCGTTATAAGCAACAGGTTGACGGGCGAAAGCTGGCTCTTACGGAGCCTGTTTCAGTTTCTACGTTGCGCTGCAGCGTGCGCACCGAAATCATATTGCTATATTAGCTACAACACTGCCAAGTCGCAGTGCAGCAGTCATCGACGAATCACGCTGTATCGAAGGGCGGTATCACCGGGTGGACGAGGGGGGAGGGCGCGCGTCATGCGCCCTCGCCACCCCCGGCGGCGGCGCTTCGGTTCCTACATTGGGGGAGGGCCCAACACATGCGTAGCTTTCGACGTTCCACCTTGTCCACCGCCTTGGCCGCCTGCCTGCTGACGCCCTGCGTGGCGCTGGCGCAATCGGCCGAGGCACCACCGGCGCCGTCCGCAGCGGCCGCCGATTCGCAGGCCACCACGCTCGACGCCGTGACCGTGACCGGCATCCGCGGCAGCCTGGAAGCCTCGCGCGACATCAAGCGCGACTCGCCGCAGATCGTCGACGCCATCGTCGCCGACGACATCGGCAAGCTGCCCGACAGCAACGTGGCCGAGTCGCTCTCGCGCGTGGCCGGCGTGCAGCTGGAACGCGGCATGGGCGAGGGCAGCGACATCCTCGTGCGTGGCTTCAAGGAAAACGTGCTGCTCTACAACGGCCGGCAGATCGTCGATGCCACCGGCCGCGGCGGCAACGGGTTGGACCAGCTGGCCACCTCCACCTACGGCCTGCTCTCGCTGGTGCCGTCCGAACTGATCTCGCGCCTGACCGTCACCAAGCTCGCCGGTTCGGACCAGATCGCCGGTGGCCTGGGCGGCATCGTCGACATCCAGACCCGCCAGCCGCTGTACGGCGATGGCGAGCAGAACGTGGTCAGCCTTGCCGGCACCTACGACGAGCTTTCCGATTCGTACGGCCAGAACGCCTTCGCGCTGTTGTCCACGCGCACCGATGACCGCCGCTTCGGCGCGCTCATCTCGGCGACCTACAGCAAGCGCGAGGTCGTGCAGCAGGGCCTGGATACCTTCTCCGGCTACTCGCGCTTCAACGACCCCGCCGACCCCACCCAGGTACGCTTCGGCAGCACCGACATGCGCGCGCAGAACATCGACGACGACCGCGACAAGGTCGGCGCCAGCGTGGTGCTGCAGTGGCGTCCGGTGGACGGCGTGGAGATCACCTCCGACACCTTCTATTCGCGCCAGGATGCCAAGCGCGACCGCTACTGGATCGCCTTCAACCCGTCCGCCGGCCTGAGCAACGCCACCTATTCGGACCACGACATCCTGCTCGCCGGCCGCTCGACCGGCACCGTGCTGCTCAACAGCGAGGTGGCCGACATCGACTCGGACATCTTCTCCACCGCGCTGACGGCCAAGTTCCGCGTGGGCGAGCAGCTCGATGGCTCGGTCGAGGCCGACTATGGCAAGTCCACCGCCCGCTACGACCAGCACTACATGCGCCTGGCACCGATGGCCGGCCTGACCTCGGTTACCGACTTCGACCTGCGCAGCGGCAACTTCGGCAGTTTCAACGTCAGCGGCGTGGACGTCACCGACCCCTCGCAGTGGCGCATGACCATCATGTTCGACAACGACTGGCGTGCGGAGACCGACACCAAGGCGCTGCGTACCGACTGGAGCTGGGCGTTCAACGACGGCCCGCTGCGTTCGCTGGACTTCGGCGCGCGCTTCAACCGCCTGGAAAGCCTGCAGAACCCGCTGCGCGCGGACATCCGACCGGCTGGCGGCATCCCGGTCACGCAGATGGGCGATTACATCCGCCTGTACAGCAACTTCGACTTCATGCCCGGCGAATTCGCCGGTCTGCCGCGCGAGTACCTGGGCGCCTACCGCGGTGCATTCGGGGGCTGCGACAGCTTCACCAATATCCCGGCGATCTCGCAGAACCCGCAGTGCCTCAACCCGGGCAGCAGCGCGCTGGCCTACGGCTCCACCTTCAGCGTTGACGAGGACTTCCTGGAGGTCTACGCCAAGCTCAACTGGGACACCGAGGTCGGCAACATGGGCCTGACCGGCAATGTCGGCGTGCGCTTCGTGCGCCGAGACCTGGATTCGCGCGGCAACGTGCTCGGTGGCAACGGCAGCGTGACGCCCTCCACCTTCAGCCGCCGCGACGATGAGGCACTGCCCTCGGCGGTGGCCAAGCTGCAGCTGACCGACACCCTGGTGCTGCGCGGTGGCGCGGCCAAGGTGGTGGCGTTCCCGAACACCGAAGACCTCAACAACGGCGTCACCCTCAACAACAACGCGGTGTTCGACGCCAACGGCGTGCAGACCTCCTACGGTACCGGCACCGGCGGCGCGCCCGACCTGGATCCGTTCAAGGCCAACCAGTACGACGTGTCACTGGAGTGGTACTACGGCGGCCAGGGCGTGCTCTCGGCCGGCCTGTTCTACAAGGACGTGTCCACCTTCATCGTCCAGCAGCAGAACGCCGAGGTCTACAACAACGTCAACTACCTGGTGCTGCGCAAGATCAACGGCGACAAGGCCAAGGTGAAGGGCGTGGAGCTGCTGGCGCAGGTGCCGTTCACCGGCATGCTCGACGGCTTCGGCGTGGTGACCACCTATACCTACATCGACTCGGAGACGCCGATCACCGATGTCACCGGCAATGCGATGACGTTCCCGGGGTTGTCGAAGAACAACGTCAACCTGATCGGCTACTACGAGAACGGCCCGTTCGGCGTGCGCCTGGCCTACAACTGGCGTGACAAGTACCTCGTCGGTCTGTCCAGCGCCGCCACCGGCATCTACAACGACACCTACAAGGACCTGTCGGCCACGCTGAGCTACGATTTCAGCGATCGCCTGTCGTTCAAGCTGGAAGGCAACAACCTGCTCGACAGCGAACAGCGCACCTTCGATGGTTACGACGAAGGCCTGCGCACCAATGTGGTGTTCGGCCGGTCCTACAAGGCCAGCCTGACCTACCGGTTCTGACGGCTCAGGGAGGCGACGGGCGAGATGGCGGAAGGCGTGATGCACGGTGAGGTGGTGCTGGTCAGCGGTGCGGCCAGCGGCATCGGCGCTGCGGTGGTGCAGCGGTTGCGGGGCGAAGGGGCGCGGGTGGCGGCCCTCGACCGGCAACTGGTAGACGGCGCCGACGCCAGCGCCCAGGCCGACCTGCGCTCGGGCGAGGCCGTGGCGCAGGCGGTGGGGCAGCTGGTGTCGGCGCTGGGGCCGGTCACCTCGCTGGTGCATTGCGCGGGTGTCTGCCCGCCCGGTGGCACGCTGGACGACGACGATGCGCTCTGGCTGGATACCTACTCGGTGAACGTGCTCGGCGCGCTGCGGGTGATGCGCGAGGTGGTGCCGGGCATGCGCGCGCGGCGGCAGGGCGCGGTCGCGCTGGTGTCCTCGATCAACGCGCGCTTCGGCACGCCCACGCTCGCCGCCTACGCCGCCTCCAAGGCGGCGCTGGAGGAAATGGCGCGCACCGCGGCGCTGGAGTTCGCGCCGGACAACGTGCGCGTCAACGTGATCGCCCCGGCCTCGGTGGATACGCCGATGCTGCAGGCTTCCTTCGCCCGTGCCGACGATCCGGCCGCCGCGCGGGCACGCAACGTACAGCGCCACCCGCTGGGCCGCCTGGGCACGCCCGAGGACGCCGCGGAACTGGCCCTGTTTCTGGTATCGCCGCGCAGTGGCTGGATCACGGGCGGCATCTTTCCTTTGGATGGCGGGGCGGGAGTAACGCGACGATGACGTGGGACAAGGACGGCGGCGACATCGTCGGGATCAACTGGGGCAGCTCCAACTTCCGTGCTTTCCTGATCGGCACCGACGGCGCGGTGCGCGACTCGGTGGAACAGCCACGCGGCATTGCCGGGCTGGAGCGCGCGCAGATGCAGGCGATGGTCGCCGAGCTCGCCGCACGCTGGCCACAGGCGGCGCGCGCCTACGCCAGCGGCATGATCGGCTCGAACATCGGCTGGAGCGATGCGGGCTACGTTGATTGCCCGACCTCCCTGGCGCAGCTGGCGGGACACCTGCACGAGGTGCGCATCGGCGAGGTGCCGGTGGCCATCGTGCCGGGGCTGGCCTGCCGCCGCGCGGTGGACGATGCACCGGACATCATGCGGGGCGAGGAGACGGAACTTCTCGGACTGATCGCTGCCGGGCAGGTGCCCGCCAGCGGGCTGGTCGCATTGCCGGGCACGCACAGCAAGTGGGTGCGCCTGCGCGAGGGCGCGGTGGTCGAGTTCATGACCGCGATGTCCGGGGAAATCTTCGATCGCCTGACCGCGGCCGGCTTGCTCGCCTCGGTGGTCGACGGTCCGGCGGTTGACGGCGATGCCTTCCACGCCGGCCTGAAAGCCGGGCACGACAGCGGGCTCGGCCTGGGCACGCTGCTGTTCGGCGCCCGCGCCCGGGTGATCCGCCAGGACCTGCCCAGGCGCGAGGGGGCCTCCTACCTGCGCGGCCTGCTGATCGGCGCCGAGCTGGCCGATGTGGCCCGGCTGTGGCCCGGCGCGCTGGCCGGCACGCTGCCGCTGGTCGGCGCCGCACCAGTGTGTGCGCTGTATGCCGCGGGCGTGGCGGCGCTGGGCGGGCAGGCCCGGCAGATCCTCTCCCACGATGCGGTCACGCGCGGCTTTGCCGCCTTGCACGCCGAAGCGGTCGCCGCATGAGCACGTTCGACGAGATTCTTGCGCAGGCGCCGTTGGTGGCGATCCTGCGCGGCCTGCACGAAGACGCCATCGAGGTGGTGCAGGCGCTCTACGACGCCGGTGTGCGGGTGGCCGAAGTACCCCTCAATTCACCCGACCCTTTCAGCACCATCGCCGCCTTGGTCCGCCATTTCGAGGGCCGCATGCTGATCGGTGCCGGCACGGTGCTGCGGGTGGACGAGGTGGAGAAGCTGGCGGCGCTCGGTTGTGCGTTCTGCGTGTCGCCCAACACGGATGCGGACGTCATCCGCGCCACGGTGGCACATGGCATGGTGTCGATGCCGGGGTTCTCCACGCCTTCGGAAGCGTTCGCTGCCATCGCGGCCGGCGCGCGGCATCTCAAGGCCTTCCCCGCGCACGGCGCGGTGCCGCGCTTGTCGGCGCTGTCGGCCGTGCTCCCGAAGGGAGTACAGCTGGTGGCGGTCGGCGGCGTGGAGGCGAATGAGCTTCCCGCCCTGCGCGCGGCCGGCGTCACCGCCATCGGGGTGGGTTCGGATCTCTACAAGCCGGGCCGCGCGCCGGAAGAAGTGGGCGCGCGGGCACGCGCCTGGCTGGACGTGCTGCGGCATCGCCCGCCGCGCGCGGAACTGGTCTGTAGCCCGCAGCTATTGGTGGGCGAAGCACCGCGTTGGCGCGAAGGGGAAGTGGTGTGGCTGGAACCCACCGCTCCAGCACTGCTGCGCTGGGATGGGCAGCAATGCGCCCGCATACCGCTTGCCGAGCCGGTGTGGTCGCTGGCGTTGCACGACGGGCAATGGGTGGGCAATGGCGAGGCCCATTTCCTCGCGATGACGACCGACGGCACGATCACCCCCGGCCCGGATATCGACCTGGGCGCGGGCTGTCGCCTCAACGACATGACCGTCGATGCGAAGGGAGGCCTGTGGGGTGGCTCGATGCACCGCGGCCTGTTGTCCGGCAAGGGCGCGCTGTTTCATGCGCCGCATCCGAGCCGGCCTGCGCGTCGCGTCGCCGAAGGGCTCGGCGTGGCCAATGGCATGGCGTTCTCGCCCGACGGCCGAACCCTCTTCGTCATCGACACACTGGCACGCACGTTGCTGGCCTACCCGGCCGACGTGGCCGCCGGCACGCTCGGCGAGCCAAAGGTGGTGACGGATTTCCTCGGCGTGCCCGGCAAGCCCGACGGTCTGGCGATGTCGCCGCAAGGTCGGCTGTGGGTGGCGATGTGGGGCGGCAACGCGGTCGTGGAGCTGGCCGACAACGGTGCGGTGTTGCGCACCATCGCCGTGCCCGCGCCGCACGTGGGCGCGCTGTGCTTCGCGCCGGATGGGCGGCTGTTCGTCAGCACGGCGCGTGCGCGCTTGTCGCCACAGGCGCTGGCGGCCTACCCCGGCTCGGGCGGCCTGTTCGTCATCCATCCCTGAAACGAAGAACGCCGCGATCAACGCGGCGTTCTTCCGCTGCCAGGGCGCGGCGATCAGGCGCCGGCTTCGTCGCTCGGATCGACGGTGCGACCGCGATACTGCTGGCGGGCGGCGCGACGCGCATTCGCGTTGCCGGTCTGCTCGATCCGCTGCGCACTGCCGTCGATGGCGGCGGCGTCGCGCTGCTTCTTCTTGCGATACAGCGCATAGGCGATCAGGCCGACACCGGCGGCGGCCGCGGCGATGGTCACCGCCGGGTTGCGCCGTGCCAGGCGGCCGGCCACCTTGCCACCCGACTTCACCGCACCCAGCGCCGCGCCGGTCTTGATCCAGTCCATCGCCTGCGGGGCGACGTGGTCGCGCAGGTTGCTGCCGGCATGGCGCAGGCCGTCGCCCGCGCTGGAGGCCAGGTCCATCGCGCGTTCCAGCGCCCGGTCGGTGATCACGGTCAGTCTGCTCATGGCGGGGGATTCCTTGGTTCGACGGCTATGGGCGCCCAGTGTCGAGGGCGGGACGTATAGACGATGTCAGTACGCGGCCCCGGCGATGTCCCGGCGCTGAACCGGGGCTCAGGTGCCGCGTGGCTTGGCGCGGTGCGTCGCGGTGGCGCTCCAGGGGTCGTCCGGCCAGGGATGCTTGGGATACCGACCCTTCATCTCCTTGCGAACTTCCGGGTAGGTGTTGCTCCAGAAACTGCGCAGGTCCTGGGTGACCTGCAGCGGCCGCCCGCCCGGCGAGAGCAGGTGCAGGGTGAGCGGCACGCGGCCATCGGCCACGCGCGGGGTGTCGGCCAGGCCGAACAGTTCCTGCAGCTTCACCGCCAGCACGGGCGGCAATGGTGCGTCCTCGTGGTCGAGCGCGTACTCGATGCGCCGCTCCATGCCCGAAGGCACGGTGATGCGGGTGGGCGCGTGGCGCTCCACGAGTTGCCGCTGCGCCCAAGGCAGCGGCGACTTCAGCGCCTCGCCCAGTTCTTCTTCGCCCAGTGCGTCGAGCCGGCGCTTGCCGGCAAAGGCCGGCTTCAGCCAGTCGTCCAGCGTGGCCAGCAGCGTGGCGTCGCCGTAATCGGGCAGCGCCAGCTCCGGCATCCATTGGCGCAGCGATTGCACGCGTGCCCGCCACTGCCGCAGGCCGTCGGTCCACGGCAGCGCTTCCAGCCCCAGCTCGCGCACGGCATCGGTCAGCGCGGCGGCGGCATGCGCCGGGTCCACGCTGCCGGCCGAGCGGCTGTCCAGCACGATGCGGTCGAATCGTGTTTCGCGCAGCGCCACCAGTGCGCGCCGTTCGGCATCCCAGCGCACCGTGTCTTCCTGCACGAAGCGATCGGGGAACTCGCGGCGTAGCCAGCGCTCGTCCACCGGCGCGGCCCGCAGCACCAGGCCATCGCGCGCTTCGAAGCGCAGTTCGCTGGCCACCAGCCAAGGCTCGCCACGCAGGTCGCTGTTGTCGAACAGCCGGGCGCTGCGGCCATTGGCCAGCAGGTAGCGCATCGGATCGGTGGGGTGGCGCGCGGCGATGCGGTCGGGGAAGGCATGGGCAAGCACATCGCCGAGCTCGTGTGCTTCGATGTCGTCCGGCGGCGCGGCCTCGCAGCGCACGCGGCGGCGCCATTGCCGGGCGGCGGCCTCGATGGCCGCCAGCCCGCCGCGGTTCGCATCGGCCGGCGCCCGCCCACGGCGGAACGCGGCCAGGGCGCGCCAGCGGGCGGCGAGTGCATCGCCCCCCTGGCGCAGCGGATCGCGTGCTTCGATCAATGCGGCGAGGTCGCAGGCCAGTGCCTGCGCGCGCGGCCCCTGCGCCTGCAGCAACATCGCGGCCAGCCGCGGATGCGTGCCCAGTGCAAGCATGCGCCGCCCGAGATCGGTGACCGCGCCGCCGGCGCCGAGCGCGCCGAGCCGCTGCAGCAGTTCGCGTGCCGCGGCAAGCGCGCCGGGGGGCGGGGCATCGACGAAGCGCAGCGCGTCCGATCCCCACGCCGCCAACTCCAGCGCCAGCGCCGCCAGTTCGACCTGGCCGATCTCCGCGCGCCGCTGTGCTTCCAGCCGCTGCGATTGCGGCCACAGCCGGTAAGCCCAGCCGGAGGCGACGCGGCCCGCGCGGCCGGCGCGCTGGTCGGCCGAGGCCTGCGAGATGGTGGCGGTTTCCAGGCGCGAGAATCCGCTGTTCGGGTCGTAGGCCGGTTCGCGCGCCAGGCCGGCATCGACCACCACGCGCACGCCGGGCAGTGTCACCGAGGATTCGGCCACATTGGTCGCCAGCACCACGCGGCGGTGGCCCTGTGCATCGGGCTGCAACACACGCGTCTGCTGTTCCAGCGGCAGCTCGCCATGCAGCGGCAGCACCTGCACCGCCGGGTCGAGCACGCCTTCCAGCGCCGCCTGCACGCGCGCGATCTCGCGCTGGCCGGGCAGGAACACCAGCACGTCGCCCGGATGTTGTGCCAGTGCCTGCTCCACCGCTCGCCGGGCCTGTGGCTCCAGCGCCTCGTCGCGCCGCGCGGGGAAGTGCGTGATCTCCACCGGGAAGCTGCGCCCTTCGCTGGACAGCCGTGGCGCGTCGAGGAAGCGGGCGAGGCGTTCGCCATCCAGCGTGGCCGACATCACCACGATGCGCAGGTCCTCGCGCAGTTGCGATTGCACGTCCAGCGCCAGCGCCAGACCGAGGTCGCCGGCGAGGTGGCGCTCGTGGAATTCGTCGAACAGGAGCGCGGCCACGTCTTCCAGCAGCGGATCGTCCTGGATCATCCGGGTGAGGATGCCCTCGGTGACCACCTCGATGCGCGTCCGCGCGCTGGTGCGGTTCTCGAAGCGGATGCGGTAGCCGACCGTCTTGCCGACCTCCTCGCCCAGCTGCCGCGCCATGAACGTGGCGGCGCTGCGCGCGGCGACGCGTCGCGGCTCCAGCATCACGATGCGGCGACCTTCGCGCCATGGCGCATCGAGCAGCGCCAGCGGCACCTGGGTGGTCTTGCCGGCGCCGGGCGGCGCTTCGAGCACCAGCCGCGGATGCTGCAGCAGGCTGTCGCGGATCTGCGGCAGCAGCGGGGAGATCGGGAAATCGGGGGTGGCCATCGTGACAAGGATAAAGCCCGCGCCGGATACAATGCCGCGCTTTCCGCTTACGTCCCATGGCCATGCAACTGATCGACATCGGCGCCAACCTCACCCATGACGCCTTCGACCGCGACCGCGACGCCGTGCTGCAACGCGCCCGCGACGCCGGCGTGGCGGCGATGGTGGTGACCGGCGCCAGCCGCGAGCATTCGCCGCTGGCACTGGCCTTGGCCCAGCGCCATCCCGGCTTCCTGTACGCCACTGCCGGCGTGCATCCGCACCATGCGGTGGAATACACCGAGGAATGCGATGCCGAGATGCGCGCGCTGCTCGCACACCCGGAAGTGGTGGCGGTGGGCGAATGCGGGCTGGATTACTTCCGCGATTTCTCCCCGCGCCCGGCCCAGCGCCGCGCGTTCGAACGGCAACTGCAGATCGCCGCCGACCTGGCCGCTGCCGGCCACCCGAAGCCCTTGTTCCTGCACCAGCGCGACGCACACGCCGATTTCCTGGCAGTGATGAAGCAGTTCGAAGGCCGCGTCGGCGCGGCGGTGGTGCACTGCTTCACTGGCACGCGCGAGGAGATGTTCGATTACCTCGACCGCGACTGGTACATCGGCATCACCGGCTGGCTGTGCGACGAGCGCCGCGGCGAGCACCTGCGCGAGCTGGTGAAGCACATTCCCGCCGAGCGGCTCATGATCGAGACCGACGCGCCGTACCTGCTGCCGCGTACCCTCAAGCCGATGCCCAAGGACCGGCGCAACGAGCCGATGTTCCTGGCGCATATCGTCGAGGAGCTGGCTCGCGACCGCGGCGAGGATGTGGCCACCAGCGCGATGACCACCACCGCCGCCGCGCGTGCTTTCTTCCGCTTGCCGGGCTGAGCAGCGCGCCGGGGTTCAGGGCACCTGCGGCGTGTCGTGCGCCAGTGCCCACAGATGGCGTACCACCGGCGCGCTCGCGCGCGTGGCGGGATGGGTTGCCAGTGCCAGGCGCGCCAGTGGCACACGCCCTTCGATGGACACGTAGCGCACGCCGGGCAACTGCATCTGCGCGGTGGAGGCGGGCACCACCGAAACGCCCAGCTCGGCGGCGACGAGATTGACGATGGAGGACATCTGCGGCGCCTCCTGGGTGATCTGCAGGCTAAAACCCGACTCGCGGCATACCGAGAGGATTTCGTCGTACAGGCTGCTGCCGAAGCTGCGCGGGAACAGGATGAACGGCTCACCGGCGAGCGCGCGAAGCGGAGCGCTGGGGTGCTGCGCCAGCGGATGCGCAGCCGGCACTGCGATGAGCATGGGCTCATCAGGAAAGCGCATCAGGTCCAGCCCGGCCGGCAATGCGGACGGCGTATAGCGGATGAAGGCCGCATCGAGCCGGCCGTTGCGTAACGCGTCCAGCAGTCCGGCCGTGTTGGTTTCCTCCAATACCAGTTGCACCAACGGCCATTGGCGACGGAAATCGCGGATCAGACGCGGCACGCGCGGATTGAACGCGGCCGACGCGGTGAAGCCCAGCCGCAGCCGGCCGGCCTCGCCGCGGGCGATGCGGCGCGCCGTGTCGGCCGCGCGTTCCACATCGGCCAGCACGCGGCGTACCTCGACCAGGAACGCCTCGCCGGCTTCGGTCAGTTCAGCGCCCGCATGGGTGCGGCGGAACAGCGGCGTGCCCAGTTCCCGCTCCAGCGCCTGGATCTGCTGGCTCAGCGGCGGCTGGCCGATGCCCAGCCGGGCCGCGGCCCGGGTGAAATTGGCTTCCTCGGCGACGGCCAGGAAATACCGCAGGTGGCGCAATTCCATCATATGCACCAGATATGGAGACCGCCTGCATCATATATTGGACAGGGGGTCGGGTGCGGCGAACAATGGCGCCACTCCTTCCCACCGCACTGTCGTGAACACCTCAGCTCCCGCCGTGGCTCGCCCCGGCGATCTCCCACAGGCCACCCTGCTGCGCATCCGCATCGCGCTGTTCCTGGCCGGCTTTGCCACCTTCTCGCTGCTGTACAGCGTGCAGCCGTTGCTGCCCGAGTTCGCGCGCACCTTCCACGTGGGCGCGGCGGCCAGCTCGTTGCCGCTCTCGCTGGCCACCGGTGCACTGGCGATTGCCATCTTCTGCGCCGGCGCGGTGTCTGAAAACCTCGGCCGGCGTGGATTGATGTTCTGTTCCATCGCCTTGGCCGCCGTGCTCAACATCATCGCCGCATGGCTGCCGCACTGGGGTTCGCTGGTGGCGGTGCGCACGCTCTCCGGCCTGGCGCTGGGCGGCGTGCCGGCGGTGGCCATGGTGTATCTGGCCGAGGAGCTGCCAGCCACCCGCCTGGGTGCGGCGACCGGCCTGTATGTCGCCGGCAATGCTTTCGGGGGCATGACCGGGCGCATCGCCATGAGCGTGCTCACCGACCACTTCGGTTGGCGCGCCGCGCTGACAACGCTGGGGGTGGTCGACCTTTTGTGCGCGGTCGGCTTCGTGCTGTTGCTGCCGCCCTCGCGCCATTTCCTGCGCCGCCACGGCATCAACCTCGGCTTCCACTTGCGCGCATGGAGTGGGCACCTGCGCGACCGCCACCTGCCGTGGCTGTTCTCGTTGCCGTTCCTGCTGATGGGCTGCTTCGTGAGCGTCTACAACTACGCCGGCTTCCGTCTTGGCGGCCCGGAGTTCGGCTTGAGCCAGAGCCAGATCGGCCTGATTTTCGGGGCCTATGTGTTCGGCATCGTCAGTTCTTCCATCGCGGGGGCGGCGTCGGACCGTTTCGGCCGTGGCCCGGTGGTGCAGGCGGGCGTGGTGTGCGCCATCGCCGGCGTGCTGCTCACGCTGGCGCACGTGCTGGCGTGGGTGATCCTGGGCGTGGTGTTGCTCACCATCGGCTTCTTCATCGCTCATTCGGCGGCCAGTGCGTGGGTCGGCCGGCTGGGGGGTGAACACCGCAGCCATGCGGCGTCGCTGTACCTGCTGGCCTATTACGTCGGCGCGAGCCTGCTCGGTTCGCTGAGCGGCAGTGTCTGGCAATGGGGCGGCTGGAACGCGCTGGCCACGTTCTGCCTGCTGCTGCTGCTGGTGGCGCAGCTCGCCGCGCATGTCCTGCGTCACGGCGCGCGCGACGCATTGCCCGCGCCGCCGTGCCGCGACGCGCGCCCTGCCACCTCCACCCGCGGAACCTGAGCGCATGCGCATCGATCGCCTTGACCACCTCGTGCTCACCGTCGCCGACGTGCAGGCCACGTGCGACTTCTACCATCGCGTGCTGGGCATGGAGGTCGTCACCTTCGGCGAAGGACGCAAGGCGCTGTCGTTCGGCTGGCAGAAGATCAACCTGCATCCGGCCGGGCGCGAGTTCGAGCCCAAGGCGCGGCAGCCCACGCCGGGGTCGGCGGACCTGTGCCTGGTGACGGGGATGCCGCTGGCGCAGGCACAGGCGGAGATCGAGGCCTGCGGCGTGGCCATCGAGCAAGGTCCGGTGCCGCGCACCGGTGCGCGCGGGGCGATCCTGTCGATCTATTTCCGTGACCCGGACGGCAACCTGATCGAAGTCAGCAACTACGTCTGAGCCGCGCTTGTGCCGGCGCGGTACCGGCCTCATCTGCAGGGCATGACCTCGCCCGCCGACCTGCGTGAATTCATCGAGCGCCACGAGCGCCTGTTCGTCCTGACCGGTGCCGGCTGCAGTACCGCCTCGGGCATTCCCGATTACCGCGATGCCGACGGCGGCTGGAAGCGCGCACAGCCGGTGACCTACCAGGCTTTCATGGGCGAGGCGGCCACGCGTCGCCGGTACTGGGCGCGCAGCCTGGTCGGCTGGCGGCATTTCGGCCAGGCCCGGCCCAATGGCACCCACCATGCGCTGGCCTCGCTGGAAGCGCGCGGACGCCTTGGCCTGCTGCTCACCCAGAACGTCGATGGCCTCCACCAGGCGGCCGGCAGCCGGCAGGTGATCGACCTGCACGGCCGGCTCGACCAGGTGCGCTGCATGGGCTGCGAAGCGCGCCTGCCCCGTGCCGATTTCCAACAGGTGCTGGAAGCACGGAACCCGCGATGGACGCAGCTCGAAGCCGGGCAGGCGCCGGATGGCGACGCCGACCTGGAGCAGGCCTCCTTCGACGACTTCGTGGTGCCGGCGTGCGCGCACTGCGGCGGCGTGCTCAAACCGGACGTGGTGTTCTTCGGCGAGAACGTACCGCGCACCCGCGTGGCCGACGCGCAGGCCGCGCTGGAGCAGTCCGACGCGGTGCTGGTGGTCGGCTCCTCGTTGATGGTGTATTCCGGCTTCCGCTTCGTGCAGGCCGCCGCGCGCGCCGGGCTGCCGGTGGCCGCGCTCAATCGCGGTCGCACCCGCGCCGATGACCTGCTCTCGCTCAAGGTCGAGCACGACTGCGCCGACGCCTTGGCCTTCCTGCACGCGCAGGCAGGGCACGCGACGCAGTGATCCAGCCGCGCGGTTGATCGCGCGCCCCGGCGGCGCTGCAATGGCACATTGCCCGCCACCCCCACGGCGGCTCGCACCGGAGTATCCGTTTGAGCGCTCTTTTCTCACCGCTGGCGCTGGGTTCGCTCACGCTGGCCAACCGCATCGTCATTGCCCCCATGTGCCAGTACTCGGCCGAGAATGGCCTGGCGAACGACTGGCACCGCATCCACCTCGGCACGCTGTCGCAGTCCGGCGCGGGCCTGCTGATCCTCGAAGCGACGGCGGTAGAGCCGCGCGGTCGCATCTCGCATGCCGACCTCGGCCTGTACGACGATGCGACCGAAACGGCGTTGTCCGACGTGCTCGCCTCGGTGCGCCGCTATTCGCCGATGCCGCTGGGCGTGCAGCTCGCCCATGCCGGCCGCAAGGCGTCGACCGCGCGGCCGTGGGAGGGCGGTGGCTCGATCGCGCCCGACGCGCCGAATGGCTGGCCCACCGTATCGGCATCCGCGTTGCCGTATGACGCGGGACACACCACGCCGCAGGCGCTGGATGCTGCCGGCATCGATGCGGTGGTGGAAGCCTTCGCCGCCTCCGCGCGACGCGCCGAACGCATCGGCCTGCAGCTGATCGAAATCCATGCCGCGCATGGCTACCTGCTGCACCAGTTCCTCTCCCCGCTCTCCAACCAGCGTGATGACGAATACGGCGGCTCGCTGGAGAACCGCATGCGCCTGACCTTGCGCGTGCTCGATGCGGTGCGCGCGGCGGTGTCGCCGGCGGTGACGGTGGGCGTGCGCATCTCGGCCACCGATTGGGTCGAGGGCGGTTGGGATGTCGCGCAGAGCATCGCCTTGTCCCGCAAGCTGGAAGCGCATGGCGCCGCCTACGTGCATGTCTCCAGCGGCGGCCTGGATCCGCGCCAGCAGATCACGCTGGGCCCGGGCTACCAGGTGCCCATGGCCGAGGCGATCCGCGCGCAGGTGGACCTTCCGGTCATCGCCGTCGGCTTGATCACCGAGCCGTCGCAGGCCGAGGCCATCCTTGCCGAAGGCCGCGCGGATGCCGTCGCGCTCGCGCGCGGCATCCTCTACGACCCGCGCTGGCCGTGGCACGCGGCAGCCGAGCTGGGCGCGCAGCTGCATCCGGCGCCACAGTACCTGCGCTGCGAGCCGCGCCAGGCGCGTGGCCTGTTTGCCGCGCCCAGCGCGTAGCCGATAGCGACAGGCACAGGGGGAACGGATGGCGATTGGATTTCTCGGCCTTGGCGCGATGGGCCATGCGATGGCGGCCAACCTGCTGCGCGGCGGCCACGCGCTGCGCATATGGAACCGCGACCCGGCCAAGGCCGAAGCACTCGCGCGCGAACATGCCCGGGCCACGCCGGTGGCGACGGCGGCACAGGCGGCGCACGGCCAGGTGTTGTTCTCGATGCTGGCCGACGATGCCGCCGCACGGCAGGTATTGATCGACGGTGGCGTGATCGATGCGCTGCCCGCCGGCAGCGTGCATATCAACATGGCCACGATCTCCGTGGCCCTCGCACGCGAGCTCACCGTGCTGCATGCCGAGCGCGGCGTGGCATACCTGGCGGTGCCGGTGCTTGGTCGCCCCGACGTCGCCGCACGCGGCCAGCTCAACCTGCTTGCGGCTGGCGACCCGCTCGCACTGGCACGCGTGCAGCCGCTGCTGGATCTGCTCGGCCAGCGAACCTGGACGCTCGGCGCCGAACCGGCACAGGCCAATGCCGCCAAGCTCGCGGCGAACCTGTGCATCGCCAGCGCGATCGGCACGATGGCCGAAGGGGCTGCACTCGTGCGCAGCCACGATGTCGACCCGGCGCAATGGCTGGAACTGCTGTGGAGCACCTTGTTCGCCGCCCCCGTCTACCAGGGTTATGGCCGGTTGATGGCCGAGCGGCGCTATCGCCCGGCCGGCTTTCCCGCCGTGCTTGGGCGCAAGGACGTGGACCTGGCCATGCAGGCCGCACAGGCGCGCGGGGTGCCGATGCCGTTGGCTGACGTGCTGCGTGCCGCACTCGACCAGGCCATCGCCAGCGGCGAGGGTGATTGCGACTGGGCGGTGCTGGCGGAAGTGGCCGCACGGCGCGCCGGACAAGGCTGAGGCCGGCGCGCACGGTTGCGTCTGCAAGTGTCGCGGCGCGGCGAGCACGCTGGCTATGATCGGCCGATGCGCCCCGACTACATCCTCACCCTGTCCTGCCCCGACCGCACCGGCATCGTGTACCGGGTGACCGGGCTGCTGTTCGAGCTGGGCTGCAACATCCTGGACGCGCAGCAGTTCGGTGACGAAGACAGCGGCCGCTTCTTCCTGCGCGTGCACTTCGACAGCGACGCCGCGCTCGCGCCGCCGCGCCTGCGCACCGCCATCGAGGCGCTCGCGGCGGATTTCGCGATGGACTGGCGTTTGCACGACGCGCGCCGGCGTGCGCGCCTGCTCGTCCTGGTGAGCCGGCAGGGCCATTGCCTCAACGACCTGCTGTTCCGCGCGCATAGCCGACAGTTGCCGGTGGACATCGCCGCGGTGGCCTCCAACCACGAGGATTTCGCCCCGCTCGCCGCTTCCTACGGGGTGCCGTTTCATCACTTGCCGGTGCAGGCGGGCAACCGCATCGAGCAGGAAGCGCAGCTGCAGGCGCTGGCCACGCGCGAGCGCGTGGACCTGGTGGTGCTGGCGCGCTACATGCAGATCCTCTCGCCGGCACTGTGCCTGGCGTGGGCGGGCCGTGCGATCAACATCCACCACAGCTTCCTGCCCAGCTTCAAGGGCGCGCAGCCGTATCACCAGGCGCACGCGCGCGGGGTCAAGATCATCGGGGCGACGGCGCACTACGTCACCCCGGACCTGGACGAAGGCCCGATCATCGAGCAGGACGTCGCACGCGTGGACCATGCGATGCATCCGCGCGAACTGGTGCGGCTGGGCAGCGATGTCGAGTCGCTGGTGCTGGCACGCGCCGTGCGCCGGCACGTCGAGCATCGCATCCTGCTCAACGGCCACCGCACGGTGGTGTTCCGCTAGTTCAGCCGATGCGGATGCCGGCGCGTTCCAGTGCGATGCGCGTATCGGCATCGTGGGCCGCATCCACCGGGCGGGTCAGCTCCCACAGGAAGCGCACGCGCAGGCCGGCGGCCGCCGCATCCTGCGCGCTCCACAGCACGCAGTAGTCGCGTGCCAGCCCGCATACATGCACTTCGCCGATGCCGCGCTCGCGCAGCCAGCCGACCAGGCCGGTGGCCGGGCGCTCGCCGCCCGGCCCGTGGTTCTCGCGGAACGCGCTGTAGGAGTCGACTTGCGCGCGCGTGCCCTTGCGCAGGATCAGGTCGGCGGTGTCCCAGTCCACTGCCGGATGCAGCGCGGCGCCGGGACTACCCTGCACGCAGTGGTCCGGCCACAACGTCTGCGGATGCCCATGCAGCGAAATCTGCTCGAACGCGGCGCGCCCGGCATGCTGGCTGGCGAAGGACGCATGGATGGGGGGATGCCAGTCCTGCGTGGCCACCACCGTGGCATAGCGCCTGGCGGCGAGCAGCGCGGCAATCGGCGCGACGATCGCATCGCCCTCCGCGCAAGGCAGCGCGCCGCCGGGCATGAAGTCGGGTTGCAGGTCGATGACGAGCAGGGCGGTATCGGCGGCGAACTCGGGCATGGCGAACGGCGCGGGTGAGGGAGATCCCAGCCTAACCTGTCTTCATCGATCCTTGCTCGTACCGCGCGGACACTGCGCGGCATCATGACGCAGGAGTCAGCGATGTTCTGGCGGCGCAACGGTTTGTCGATCACCCTCGCGGTCCTGGCCGTGCTGTTCCTTTCCGGGCAGGTGCTGGCCGGACACGCCAGCTTGAATGAAGAACTCGCGCGCGCGCACCGGCCGCTGCTGGGGCTTTGGGCCTACCTGCACACCGGGCACTTCGTCTCGGCGACGTTCGAGAACTGGGAAAGCGAATTCCTGCAGATGGGCATGTACGTGCTGCTCACGGTGCGCCTGCGCCAGGCGGGCTCGGCGGAATCGCGGCCGGTGGACCCCGGGGAGGAGCACGAGGACATCGATCCGGGAACGACACCGTGGCCCGTGCGCAAGGGCGGCACATGGCTGTGGCTGTACAGCCATTCGCTGTCCATCGCGTTCGGCGTGCTGTTCGCGATGAGCTTCACGCTGCACCTGCTGGGCAGCTGGCGCGCGACGGTGGCCGAGGAACTGCGCGAAGGCTTGCCCGTGGAGAGCCTGTGGGATCACTTCACCAGTGCCGACTTCTGGTTCGAGTCGATGCAGAACTGGCAGAGCGAATTCCTCGCGGTGCTTTCGCTGGTACTGCTGACGATTTGGCTGCGCGAGAAGGATTCCCCCCAGTCCAAGCCGGTGCGGGCGCCGCATTCGCAGACGGGAGATTGAGCGAATCGTCAGCCGCCCGGCGGCTCGTCGGTCTCCAGTTCCTCGTCGCGACACGGCGAGGCGATGCTGCGGCCGCGGCTGTCGCGCTCGCGCGCCTTCGACGCCAGCTGCTCGTAACGTTGGCGAATGCGTTCAAGCTGTTTCTCGTCCAGCTCTTCCATGTTGAGCAGCAGGTTGTCGGCGGCGCGGGTGGCGCGGATCAGCTCGTCGAGCTTGAGGTGCAGCGCGGCGGTGTCGGCGTTCTGGGTGTGCTGGATGAGGAACACCATCAGGAACGTGATGATCGTGGTGCCGGTATTGATGACCAGCTGCCAGGTGTCATTGAAGCCGAAGATCGGCCCGCTGATGCCCCAGAGGATGACGATGCCCAGCGCACCGCCGAATACCCAGGGAGAGCCTGCCGCGGTGGAGGCCTTCTTTGCGAGGTTGTTGAACAGCTTTCGGATGCTCATGGCCGTTTCGGAAGGACTGGCGGAAGCGCCGTGGCCTCAATGTGGCCGGAGCCAGATCGATATCGCGTCAACAACCCCGGCCATCGGTTCAGCCGGCCGGTGGCTTTTCGTAGTCGTCCGGATCGGCGTGGCCGCGCTCGCGCGGTTCATCGGGCATGTCGTGGTCCTTCCAGCGTGCCGTGTCGGTGCGGTGCTGGTCGGGGGTGTGCGGCTTTTCCTGGTCGCTGGCGGGGCCTTCGGGTTTGCGGTCCGTGTTCATGGCCGTGCTCGCTTGGGATCGAGCGGCCAGCATCACCGCAGGGCCGCTAGCAGCGCGTGCAGCGCGGGTGAGGGGCGTGTCTGCCCCGGTCAGGGCGTCCAGCGCCGCGCAGGATCGCGCTTGAGCTGCTTGATGTACTGCACCCGGCGCAGCCGCAGCGCCGACCAGTCCGCGTCGATGGCGACCATCCGTACCGGTTCCAGGCCGAGCTCGCCGGCCCGGTCCCAGCCGCTGTCGCGATTGAACTCGCAGCGAAAGCGGCGCGAGGTCTGCTTCGGGTAGGCGATCCACAGCACCGCATCGCCCGGGCAATGGTTCGCCAGCGCCTGCAGGCGCGCGTCCAGTTCGTCCTGGGTGATGGCGAACGCGAGCCCGAAGCCTGCCTCGCCCTCGGCTTGCTCGCGCGGCGTGGGGGCAGGCCACGGGTCGAACAGGTCACGCACATCATCCGGCACGCCAAGCCACAGCGCTGGCGTGCCGGGACGCAGGTTGAGCTTGCGCAGCAGCGGGGACAGGGTCGCCTGGCCGTCGTCCGGGTCGGGCGCGGCCGGGCTCATCCGTCCAGCAGCGCGCGGTCGCGTACCGCGCCCTTGTCGGCGCTGGTCGCCAGCAACGCGTAGGCCTTCAGTGCGGTGGTCACCTTGCGCGCACGCGGCGCGGCCGGCTTCCAGCCTTGCGCGTCCTGTTCCAGGCGGCGCGCGGCCAGCGTGGCGTCGTCGACCAGCAGGTTGATCGCGCGGTTCGGGATGTCGATCAAAATGCGGTCACCGTCGCGCACCAGCCCGATGGTGCCGCCGGCCGCCGCTTCCGGCGAGGCGTGGCCGATCGACAGCCCCGAGGTACCGCCGGAAAAACGCCCATCGGTGAGCAACGCGCATTGCTTGCCCAACCCTTTCGATTTCAGGTAGCTGGTGGGGTAGAGCATTTCCTGCATGCCCGGGCCCCCCTTCGGGCCTTCGTAGCGGATCACCACCACGTCGCCGGCCACCACTTCGTCGGCGAGGATGCCTTTCACCGCGGCGTCCTGGCTTTCGAACACGCGCGCGCGGCCCTCGAACACGTGGATGGATTCGTCCACGCCGGCGGTCTTCACCACGCAGCCATCAACGGCCAGGTTGCCGTACAACACGGCCAGCCCGCCTTCCTGCGAGTAAGCGTGTGGTACGTCGCGGATGCAGCCTTCGCTGCGATCCAGGTCCAGCGACGGCCAGCGCGTGGCCTGGCTGAAGGCCACCTGGGTCGGAATGCCGGCCGGCCCTGCACGGTAGAACGTGTGCAGCGCTTCGTCGTCGCGGTCGGACACGCTCCACTGCGCGATCGCCTCGCCGAGGGATTTCGCGTGCACGGTCGAGACATCCGTATGCAGCAGGCCACCGCGCGCCAGCTCGGCAAGGATTGCCATGATGCCGCCCGCGCGATGCACGTCCTCGATATGGTACTTCTGCGTGTTCGGCGCCACCTTGCACAGCTGCGGCACTCGCCGGGAGAGGCGGTCGATGTCGCGCATGGTGAACGGCACTTCGGCTTCCTGCGCGGCGGCCAGCAGGTGCAGGATGGTGTTGGTCGAACCGCCCATCGCGATGTCCAGCGTCATCGCGTTCTCGAACGCCTCGAACGTGGCGATGCCGCGTGGCAGCGCGCCCTCGTCCTCGCCGCCATACCAGCGGTGGCACAGTTCCACCGCCACGCGGCCGGCGCGCTTGAACAGCGCTTCGCGGTCGGCATGGGTGGCCAGCGTGGTGCCGTTGCCCGGCAGGGACAGGCCCAGCGCTTCGGTGAGGCAGTTCATCGAGTTGGCGGTGAACATGCCCGAGCACGAGCCGCAGGTGGGGCACGCGCTGCGCTCGTATTCGGCGACCTTCTCGTCAGAGGCGCTGCTGTCGGCGGCCACGACCATCGCGTCGATCAGGTCCAGGCCGTGCGCGGCCAGCTTGGTCTTGCCGGCTTCCATCGGGCCGCCGGAAACGAACACGGTGGGAATGTTGAGGCGCAGCGCGGCCATCAGCATGCCCGGGGTGATCTTGTCGCAGTTGGAGATGCACACCAGCGCGTCGGCGCAGTGGGCGTTGACCATGTACTCGACCGCGTCGGCGATGATCTCGCGGCTCGGCAGCGAATACAGCATGCCGTCGTGGCCCATGGCGATGCCGTCGTCCACGGCGATGGTGTTGAACTCCTTGGCCACGCCGCCGACCTGCTCGATCTCGCGCGCGACCAGCTGGCCAAGGTCCTTGAGATGGACGTGGCCCGGCACGAACTGGGTGAACGAATTGGCGATGGCGACGATCGGCTTGTGGAAGTCGTCGTCCTTCATGCCGGTGGCGCGCCACAGCGCGCGGGCGCCGGCCATGTTGCGGCCGGCGGTGGAAGTACGGGAGCGGTATTCGGGCATGCGGGCGGGGAAGGCTGGCGTGGAGCGGAATGCGCTTCCCTTATACGGGATTCCCTTGGTTGCCACTGAAACCGTGGTGCACGGGCGAGCAACCGGCGGGCGGTAGAATCAGCGCATGCGCGACTGCCTTTCATGCCGCGATGGCTGCGGCGCCTGCTGCATCGCGCCGTCCATCACCTCTGCCCTGCCGGGCATGCCGCACGGCAAGCCGGCGGGCGTGCCGTGCGCGCAGTTGGATGCGGACATGCGCTGTCGGGTGTTCGGCCGCCCGGAGCGACCGGGCTTCTGCGGCAGCCTGCGGCCGTCCGCCGACATGTGCGGGGGATCACGCCAGGAAGCGTTGTCGCTGCTGGCTGCACTGGAGCTGGCCACCCGGCCCTGATCCGCCCCGGTGCCCATGGCCTCGCGTGGCAGGAGCGGCTTCGGCTGCGACCGTTCAGCCCGCCAGGTACTTGTCCTTCAACCGCACGTAATGCTGCGCCGAGTATTCTAGGCTCTGGATTTCCTTCTCGCTGAGCTTGCGCGCGAACCGGGCCGGATTGCCCAGCCACAGCTCCGCCTCGCCCACCTGCTTGCCCGGCCCGACCACCGCCCCGGCACCCACGAAGCCGTACTTGCCGACGCTCGCCCCGTCCAAAATGCATGCGCCCATGCCGATCAGGCTGTAATCGCCGATGGTGCAGGCATGGATGATGGTGCCGTGCCCGACGGTGACGCCTTCGCCGATCAGCGTCGGATAGCCGCCCTTGTTGAACGGGCTGTGGTGGCTGACATGGATGATGGTGCCGTCCTGGATATTGCTGCGCGCCCCGATGCGCACGTAGTTCACGTCGCCGCGGATCACCGTGCCCGGCCAGATCGAGACGTCGTCGCCCAGCACGACGTCGCCGATCACCGTGCTGGCGGGGTCGACGTAGACACGCTCGCCGAGTACCGGCCACTTGCCGTCGAAGGGTCGCAGCGGCGATGGGCTCATGCCGCGCTCGCGCGTCGTGCGCGCTCCAGGTGCACCAGCAGCAGCGAGATCGCCGCCGGCGTCATGCCGGGGATGCGCTGCGCCTGGCCGATTGTCGCCGGGCGCACGCGCGCCAGCTTCTGCGTCACTTCGGCCGAGAGCCCGCGCACACCGGCGTAATCGAAACCTTCCGGGATGGCGGTGGTCTCGTGCCGCTGCTGGCGTTCGATCTCGCCACGCTGGCGATCGAGGTAGCCGGCGTACTTCACGCCGATCTCGACCTGCTCGGCCACCTGCGCGTCGTCCACGCCCGGACCCAGCGAAGGCACGCGCATCAGCTTGGCGTAGTCCAGTTCGGGACGCTTGATCAGGTCCAGCACGTTGGTTTCCCGGCTCACCGCCACACCCAGCGCCTGTTCCACTTCGCGGCCGAGCGCGTTGCCCGGCGTCGCCCACAGCGCACCCAGGCGCTGGCGTTCCTGCGCCACGGCTTCCTGCTTGGCGCTGAAGCGCGCCCAGCGCGCCTCGCCAACCAGGCCGAGTTCCCGGCCCGCCGGCGTGAGGCGCGCGTCGGCGTTGTCCTCACGCAGCTGCAGTCGGTACTCCGCGCGGCTGGTGAACATGCGGTAGGGCTCGGTGGTGCCGTGGGTAATCAGGTCGTCCACCAGGACGCCGAGATAGGCCTCGTCGCGCCGCGGCGACCACGCCGGCAGCTGGCGGGCGTGGCGCGCGGCGTTGAGGCCGGCGAGCAGGCCCTGCGCGGCGGCTTCCTCGTAGCCGGTGGTGCCGTTGATCTGCCCGGCGAAGAAAAGGCCCTCGACAAGCTTGGTCTCCAGCGAGGGCTTCAGGCCGCGCGGGTCGAAGAAGTCGTACTCGATGGCGTAGCCGGGCCGGGTGATGTGCGCGTGTTCGAAGCCGCGGATCGAGCGCACCAGCGCCAGCTGCACGTCGAACGGCAGCGAGGTGGAGATACCGTTCGGGTAGATCTCCGTGACGTCCAGCCCTTCGGGCTCGACGAAGATCTGGTGGCTGGCCTTCTCTGCAAAGCGCACCACCTTGTCCTCGATGGAGGGGCAGTAGCGCGGGCCGATGCCTTCGATCTGGCCGCTGTACAGCGGCGAGCGATGCAGCGCGCCGCGGATGATCTCGTGGGTCTGCTCGGTGGTATGGGTGATCCAGCAGCTGACCTGCGCCGGATGTTCTTCCACCGAACCGAGGAAGGACATCACCGGGCGCGGCACGTCACCGGGCTGTTCCTCCATCAGCGTGTAGTCCAGCGTGCGGCCGTCGATGCGCGGCGGGGTGCCGGTCTTCAGGCGGTCCACGCCGAACGGCCGTTCGCGCAGGCGCGCGGCCAGCGTGGTCGCCGGCGGGTCGCCCATGCGGCCGGCCGCGTACTGGGTCGGGCCGACATGGATCTTGCCGGCCAGGAAGGTGCCCGCCGTCAGCACCACGGCTTCGGCGTCGAAGCGCAGGCCGGTCTGGGTGATCACGCCGCGCACGGCATCGCCCTCGATGACCAGGTCATCCACGGCGGCCTGGAAGACGGTCAGCTGCTGCTGGGCCTCGACGATGCGGCGGATCGCGCTGCGGTAGAGCGCGCGGTCGGCCTGGCAGCGCGTGGCGCGCACGGCCGGTCCCTTGGAGGCGTTGAGCGTGCGCCACTGGATGCCGGCCAGGTCGGCGGCATGCGCCATCGCCCCGCCGAGGGCGTCGATCTCCTTGACCAGGTGGCCCTTGCCGATGCCGCCGATGGCCGGGTTGCAGCTCATCGCGCCCACGGTCTCGATGTTGTGGGTCAGCAGCAGGGTACGCGCGCCGGTGCGGGCGGAAGCCAGCGCCGCCTCGGTGCCGGCGTGGCCGCCACCGATCACGATCACGTCGTAGCGGTAGAAGGAGTCAGTCATGGCGTCAGGGCCCTGCGGGGGCGGCAGTATGGACGGGTCGCGGCGGGAGACACGTCGGAGGAAGGCCGATTTTGTCGGCGAGATCACATTTTACGAAAGTGACCCTCAAGTTGGCACGCTTCCTGCGGATATCCCGATAGCACCCAATCGTGGCAATGCGACACAGGGGCGTAGGGCTGGAATTGGAACAGGGGCCAGCCAGGCGCACATTGGGGAAGCGCGGGGCCGGTAGTCGGGGGACTGCCGGCCCTTTTTTTGTCCGCGGTTTCTGCCCGCAAGCCGCGCCGGCACAGGCGCACATTCTTCCGCAAGCCAGAAAAGCAAAGCCCCGGCGGGGGCCAGGGCTTTGCTGTGTTAGGCGCCGACGTCCGACAGGGCCGGAACAGGGGGGATCCAGATTTCCCTGTCGGACATCGACATTGAAGCGGGCAGGTGCCGAAGGCTGGGTCAGAAACCGACGCAGTAGGTCACCCGTGGGCCTAGCTTGGGGCTTGCGCGAACGCCGCGCAAGCCCCCGATCAGTGCAAATGTGCCGTTCGTCGCACCAGCGCGTGCAGCGGCTGAATCGATCAGGGTTCGACCTGTCGCACGCGCGGACCGCTGGGGCGCGGCTGCGATTGCGGCCTGGCACTGGGGCGCGGCGGCGGCGGGCGTGCTGTGTCCGGGCGCGGCGGTGGCGGGCGATCGGGCCGGCCATCCGGCGGACGGGTCGGCGGGCGCCCATGGTTCGGCGGCGGACGATGGTCCGGCGGAGGTGGGCGATGCCCATGGCCCGGCCGCGGCGGCGGAGCCACCGGGCGGTAGTAGCCACGCCCGCCGTAGTAATAAGGGTAGCCATAGCCGCCATACACACCGATCCCGGTGCCGTAATACGGATAGCCGTAGTTGTAGTAGCCCGCCGGATAGCGGTACTGGACGCTGGGCGTGCCCCGGTAATAGCCGGCGTTGCCGCCGGTGTAATCGTAGGTGGCACAACCGGCCAGTCCCGCCAACGCCACGGCGGCGATCAACAGGCGGAGTCTCATCGTTCTTCTCGTCATAGGTGTACGAGACTACTCTCCTTGCGGTGGATTGAATCCGTCCTTAATTCGGGCCCTGGTGCGTACCTGTCCGAAGCTGGCGTTTCGCTTTGTCGCAGCGGGCGCAACGTAGCGGTCCGATCGCCGTTCGGAATGGATCAGTTAACCTTTAAGGCATGAGTGCTCCCCGCCTGGTTGATTACAACGCCGTCCTCCACGCCGCGGTTCGCATCGCCCCCTTTGCCGAGGTCACACCGGTCCTGCGCTCACGCGCTCTTGATGCCCTGACCGGGGCCCGCCTGCACTTCAAGGCCGAGCACCTGCAACGCGGCGGTGCCTTCAAGTTCCGTGGCGCGTGCAACGCGGTGTGGTCGCTGGACGATGAAGCCGCCGCGCGCGGGGTGGTCACCCATTCCTCCGGCAACCATGGCGCGGCCCTGGCGCTGGCCGCGCGCACGCGCGGCATCGCCTGCCATGTGGTCGTGCCGGAAGGTGCGGTGGCCGCCAAGCTGGCCAACATTGCCCGCCATGGCGCCACCTTGTGGCACTGCGCGCCGACCACCGCCGCGCGCGAGGCGATGTGCGCCGAAGTGCAGGCCTCCACCGGCGCCACGCTGGTGCATCCCTATGCCGATGCCGCGGTGATCGCCGGCCAGGGCACCGCGGCGCTGGAACTGCTGCGCGCCGCCGGCCCGCTGGACACGATGGTGGTGCCCGTGGGCGGGGGCGGGCTGGCATCGGGCACCGCGCTGGCGTTGGCCGGCCAGGCGCCGGAGTGCGCACTCGTGCTGGCCGAGCCAGCAGGTGCGGCCGATGCCGCGCGCTCGCTGGCCGCCGGCCGGCGGGATGTCGATTTCGTGCCGGACACGATCTGCGACGGCCTGCGCGCCGGCATCGGCGTGCCCAATTTCGACCTGCTGCGCCAGGCGCGTGCCGAGGTCATCACGGTGGCGGACAACGAGGTGGTCGCGGCGATGCGGCTGGCGTGGGAGGTGCTCAAGCAGGTGATCGAGCCATCCTCGGCCACGGTGCTGGCGGCCGTGCTGCAGCAGCCGGCGCGCTTCGCCGGCCGTCGCGTCGGGCTGGTGCTGTCGGGCGGCAACGTGGACCTGGAGGCTTTGCCATGGCGGTGAGGTCCCGCCGGCCAGGTGCATGGGGTTGGGCGTGGCGCCTGCTCTGCGTGCTGCTCGCGTGGCTGCTGGCGGTCTCGGCCTGGATCATCTGGGTGGGCGACCGCGACCAGGCCGCGCCGGCCGACGTCATCATCGTGCTGGGCGCGGCGGCCTACGACGCCAAGCCTTCGCCCGTCTTCGAAGAACGCATCCGCCATGGGTTGTCGTTGTACTACGCAGGTTACGCGCCGAAGCTGATCTTTACTGGCGGCTTTGGCGGCACCGGGGCGCGCTTCTCCGAGTCGCAGGTCGCCGAGCGCTATGCCTTGCGGCACGGGGTGCCGGGCAAGGACGTGCTGATCGAGACCGTCTCGCGCACCACGCGGCAGAATCTGGTGGAGGCGCGCGCGCTGATGCAGCGCGAAGGCATGCGCCGGGCGATCATCGTCAGCGATCCATTGCACATGGCGCGCGCGCTGCGGCTATGCAGGGAATTGGGTATCGACGCGTTGGCCTCATCGACGCCGAGCACGCGCTTCCGCAGTTTCCATACACGCTGGCGGTTCCTGCTGCAGGAGCTTTACTTCTTCCACCGCGACTTGTTCCTGAGTGCGGCTTAGCGGTTGGCTCGCCGGCTTTATCATGGGGCCCTCCCCCCTTTCTCCGGACGGCACCATGAGCCAGCAGGCCACCCTCGATCTCGTGCAGCGCTACTACGACGCTTTCAACCGTGGCGACTGGAACGGCATGCTTGATTGCCTGTCCGACGAGGTGGCGCACGACCTCAACCAGGGGGCGCGCGAGGTGGGGCGTGCAGCGTTCGCGGCGTTCCTGGCGCGGATGGAGGCGAGCTATCGCGAGCAGTTGCGCGATGTCGTGGTGATGGCCTCGGCCGATGGCGCGCGGGCCGCGGCGGAATATGTCGTGCATGGGGAGTACCACCATGACGACGAAGGGTTGCCGAAGGCGAATGGTCAGCGCTACGTGCTGCCGGGCGGGGCGTTCTTCGACATCGCGGGCGGGCGCATCGCCCGCGTGAGCAATTACTACAACCTGCAGGATTGGATCGCGCAGGTCGGGGGTTGACCCGCGGGGCTGCCGCGACCGGGTGACCCGCGGTCGCGGCTGAAGTCGCGCCTACAGAGGGCGTCGGGCTTGGGTTGCGTCCCGGTCAGACCAGGATGATCGCCACCACCACCACGGCGAAGATGCCCCACTTCAGCGTCTGGTACAGCGGGTTGTTGCGTTCCTTCAGCGCCTTGGCCTTCAGGCGCAGGGCATAGAAGTAGCGGAACAGGCGGTTGATGCCGCCGGTCTTGTCGCCGTCCTGGTTCGGCGAGGCGCCCGCTGCCAGCAGCGTCTTGCCGACCATCCGATTTACCGCCTGCGCCCAGCGCCAGCGCATCGGCCGCTCGATGTCGCAGAACAGGATGATGCGGTCCTGGTCGGTATCGTTGCGGGCGTGGTGGATGTAGGTCTCGTCGAACATCGTCCACTCGCCATCGCGCCAGCTGTGGCGCTGGCCGTCGACCTCGATGAAGCAACGGTCATCGTTCGGCGTGGCCAGGCCCAGGTGCAGGCGCATGGAACCGGCGAACGGGTCGCGGTGCGGACGCAGTTCGCTGCCCGGCGGCAGCTCGGCGAACATCGCCGCCTTCACTGTCGGGATCGAGGCCAGCAGCGCGGTGGTCTGCGGGCACAGCTCGGCGGCGGACGGGTGCGCGGTGCCGTACCACTTCAAGTAGAAGCGCTTCCAGCCACGGCGGAAGAACGAGTTGAAGCCGATGTCGGTGTAGCCGTCGGCCGCGCGGATCTTCTGCATCTGCGCCAGCGCCACGGCTTCGTCGCGGATCGCCGGCCACTGCGCGCGCAACGGCGCCAGCTCGGGAAATTCCTTGCCCGGGTCGATGAACGGCGTGGTCGGCACGCGTGAACACAGGTACATCAGCGCGTTGATCGGCGCCATGAACGTCGAGTGGTCAAGCAGCTGGCGGCTGAGGCGATGGCGCACCCGGCCGCGGTAATGGATATAGAGCGCCGACGCGATGAACAGCGCGATGAGGAACCACTTCAGCATGGGGGCCTTGGGGGAGACGGTGCGGGCGCAATTCTACTCCCGGCCTGCGCACCGGGCGGGCCGGGATTGTTCACCCCATGGGTTACTGCGGTTCGCGCGGCCGCCGGCGGATCGGAATCTGGGCCACCGGCACGGCGGCGATGTCCTGCCCGCGCTCGCGGATCGGCGCGCCGGGGTCCGGCGCCCAGGCGTGGGCGTAGATGACTTCCCAGCTGCTGGGCAGCTTGCCGTCCGGGCGGCGCATCGGCTCGTAGGCGGCAGCGGCGGCGGCGAACCGCTGCTTGCCGGTGAGCGTGTGGCGGCGCGCGCTGAGCGCGTTGGTCGCGCCCATCGCCCGCAGCTCGCGCATCAGCGCGGGCAGGTCCGGGTAGGTGAGGGTGAAGGGATCGCGGTCCAGCACCGGGTCGCGGAAGCCGGCCATCATCAGCGCGTCGCCGAACTGGGCGATGGGCGGGAAGCGGCTGACGTGCGGGACCGCGCCGTCGGCCTGGGCGAAGGCTTCGCGCAACTCGATGAGCGTGTCCGGGCCGAAGGTGGAGCACAGCAGCAGGCCGCCGGGCTTGAGCGCGCGGCGGAAGCCGGCGAACACCGCCGGCAGGTCCTCGACCCACTGCAGGCACAGGTTGCTGAAGATCACGTCCACGCTGCCATCGGCCAGCGGGAGCGCGCGGGCGTCGCCGGCCAGGCGCTGGAACGGGCGCCACCAGCGGGCCTGCTTCTTCGCCTCCTGGAGCATCGGCACGGCCTGGTCCAGCGCGATGACCTGGGCCTTGGGCCAGCGCTTCTTCATTGCGGCGCTGGCATGGCCGGTGCCGGCGCCGATGTCGAGCACGACCTGCGGCTGGCGGTCGTCCAGATAATCGAGCGATTCGAGCAGCCGCTTGCCGACCTCCAGCTGCAGGGCGGAAGCGGCGTCGTAACTGCCGGCGGCGCGCGAGAACGCGCGGCGGACGTGGCGGGGGTCGAAGGAGGAATTCATGGACTGCGTATTGTCGCCGTGCCGGGCGCGGTGGGGAAACCCGGGGCGTTCAGCCGCCTAGAACGTGCCCGGATAGGCGCCGCCGTCGATCAGCAGGTTCTGGCCGGTGATGTAGCCGGCATGCGCGCCGCACAGGAAGGCGCAGGCGATGCCGAACTCCTCCGGTGTGCCGAAGCGGCCGGAAGGTTGCGCGCGGCGGCGGGCGTCGGCCACTTCCTCCGTACTGCGCCCTTGCGCCTGCGCGGCCAGGGCGAAGTTGGCCTTCAGGCGGTCGGTATCGAACGCGCCTGGCAGCAGGTTGTTGATCGTCACGTTGTCCACCACGGTCTTGCGCGCCAGGCCCGCCACGAAGCCGGTCAGGCCCGAGCGCGCGCCGTTGGACAGCCCGAGCACGTCTATCGGCGCCTTCACCGCGCTGGAAGTGATATTGACGATGCGGCCGAAGCGGCGGGCGCGCATGCCGTCCACCGTGGCACGGATCAGCTCGATGGGGGTGAGCATGTTGGCGTCCAGGGCCGCGATCCAGTCGTCGCGCGTCCAGTCGCGGAAGTCGCCGGGCGGCGGGCCGCCGGCGTTGTTGACGAGGATGTCGACCTGCGGGCACTGCGCCAGCGCGGCGGCCCGGCCTTCGGCGGTGGTGATGTCGGCGGCGACGGCGCGCACCTCGCCGGCGCCGGGCAGGGCGCGCAGCCGGGTGGCGGCCGCCTCCAGCGCCTCGGCGCCACGGGCCACGATCACCACGTTCACGCCTTCACCGGCCAGCGCCTGCGCGCAGCCGTAACCCAACCCCTTGCTGGCGCCACACACCAGCGCCCAGCGTCCCGCGATGCCCAGATCCATGTCGTGTATCCCATGCGAACCGGCCGACATCATCGGCCAGCCGCGAACCGGGCGGTTAGCCCTGTGCGGAGACGAAGCGTTCCAGCCGGTCGGCCACCTCGTCGGCGTGGCCGAGGAAGGGTGCGTGCCCGCCACCGCTGATGGTGTGTGCCTGCGCGCGCGTGGACAGCGCCGCGGCGGCCTGCATCCCGGCCGCCGGCACCAGCCGGTCGCGCTGGCCGGCCAGCCACAGGCTGGGCTTCTCGAGCGCGGCGAGCGCTCGGCGCAGGTCGGTGCGGCGCAGCAGTGCCAGGCCTTCCTGCAGGGCGCGCGGTGCCGGTTCGCCGCGTTCCACCAGCGCCTGTTTGAGCGTGCGCAGTTCGCTACGCGCGTGTTCGGAGCCCAGCGTGTCCAGGGCGAGGAAGCGATCCAGCGTGCCGCGATAGTCGCCGGCCAGGTCGCGGCCGAACTGCGCGAAGACTTCCGCATCCACCGCGTCCGGCCAGTCTGGTCCGTGCACGAAACGCGGGGTGGCGGCGATCATCGCCAGTGCGCGCACCTGCGGGAGCGTCGCCGCCGCATGCAGCGCGAACAAACCGCCCAACGACCAGCCCAGCCATACCGCCGGCGGCGTGGCCGCGGCGATCGCGCTGACCACGTGCGGCAACGCCAGTGGCGTGTCGTCGTCGCGGCTGTGGCCATGACCCGGCAAATCGACCAGATGCAGGCGGAAACGCGGCGACAACCGCGCCACCAGCGGGGCGAACACGCCACCATGCAATGCCCAGCCATGGATCAGGACGAGGTCCGGCCCCTGGCCGATGGTATCGATGTGCATGCGGTGTTCCGGTGGATCAGGCGCGCAGCGCCGCCACGTGCTGCTGGCGCTGCACGATGTCGCGCGCGCGGGCGGTGGCCTCCACCAGTTCCATGACCTGCTGCGGGGTATGCAGCGCGGACAAGGTCACCCGCAGGCGTGCCTTGCCCTCGGGCACCGTCGGCGGGCGGATCGCGCTGACCAGGAAGCCGGCGTTCTCCAGCGAGGCGGACATCGCCATCACCGTGGATTCGTCGCCGCACAGCAGCGGCTGGATCGGGGTGTCGGAGGCCATCAGCTCCAGGCCGTGGCGGCGTGCACCGTCGCGGAACTGGCCGACCAGGGCGGCCAGCTTCTCGCGGCGCCAGTCGTCGCGGCGCGCCAGCTTGACCGCGGCCAGCGCCGAGGCGGCCTGCGCGGGCGGCATCGCGGTCGTGTAGATGTAGGGGCGCGCGGTTTCTGCCAGGTGCTGGATCAGCGTTTCCTCGCCGACGACCAACGCGCCGTGTCCACCCAGCGCCTTGCCCAGCGTGACCAGCTGCAGCGGCACCTCGCTCACGCCCAGGCCGGCATCGGCGGCGCAGCCGCGTCCCTGCGGGCCGACCACGCCCACGCCGTGGGCGTCGTCCACGTAGAGCACCGCTTCCTGCATGCGCGCCACCAGGCTCAGCGAACGCAGCGGGGCGATGTCGCCATCCATGCTGAAGACGCCGTCGGTGACGAGCATCGCCGCGCCTTCGGGCGCGCTCTTGAACTGGCGCATCGCGCCTTCGGCATCCATGTGCGGGTAGCGACGCAGGCGACAACCGGCCAGGCGGCTGGCGTCGAGCAGGCTGGCGTGGTTGAGCCGGTCCTGCACGCAGAGGTCTTCCTCCTCGCTCAGCAGCGCCTGCTGCACGGCCAGGTTGGCGATGAAGCCACTGCCAAACAACAGCGCGCGCGGATAGCCGAGCCAGTCGGCGACTTCGCGCTCAAGCGCCTCGTGCAGCGCGTGGTGGCCGCAGATCAGGTGCGAGGCGCCAGCCCCCGCGCCTTCGCGCGAGGCCGCATCCTGCAGCGCGGCGACCACTTCGAACTGCTGCGACAGGCCCAGGTAGTCGTTGCTGCAGAAGCCGGTGAGCCAGCGTCCGTCGATCTCCACGCGCACGCCATCGCGGCGCGCGACGGTGCGGCGGACGCGGATGCGGCTTTGGGCGGTGCGCAGCTTGCGCAGCGCCTGGATGCGTTCGTGCAGGTCGGGTCGGGCCATGATCGTCCCTTCTGGCTGTCCGGGTCCGGGCCGGCTAGGTTAACCGCAGCCCGGCCCCGGCGGGGCTTGGCCCGACGGCCGGGCCGCCCGGGGGACCGGGCGGCAGGGGCAGGCGGTCAGGCCGCCTGCTCGCAGCGGGTGGAGCAGGTGATCTCGGCGTGCACGGTGCCGGCGTGGTCGTGGTCGGCGGCATCCACCTCGATGGCCATCGGGCGCAGGCCCAGGCGCTCGAACAGCGCCATGTCGCGTTCGGTATCCGGGTTGCCGGTGGTCAGCAGCTTCTCGCCATAGAAGATGGAGTTGGCACCGGCCATGAAGCACAGCGCCTGCAGCTCGTCGCTCATCGCCTCGCGCCCGGCCGACAGGCGCACCATCGAGCGCGGCATGGTGATGCGGGCCACGGCGATCATGCGCACGAACTCGAACGGGTCCAGCTGTGCAGTCCCGTGCAGCGGCGTGCCGGCGACCTGCACGAGCCGGTTGATCGGCACCGAATCCGGGTGCGCCGGCAACGTGGCCAGCGCCAGCAGCAGGCCGACCCGGTGCTCGCGCGTCTCGCCCATGCCCACGATCCCGCCGCAGCAGGTCTTCAAGCCGGCATCGCGCACGTGGCCGAGCGTGTCCAGGCGGTCCTGGTACTGGCGGGTGTGGATGATCGAGTCGTAGAAGTCCGGCGAGGTGTCGAGGTTGTGGTTGTAGTAGTCCAGCCCCGCGTCCTTGAGCGCCCTGGCCTGGTGGGCGTCGAGCATGCCCAGGGTGGCGCAGGTCTCCAGGCCGAGCGCTTTCACCTCGGCGATCATCGCCGCGACCTTCGGGATGTCGCGGTCCTTGGGCGAGCGCCAGGCCGCGCCCATGCAGAAGCGCGACGCGCCGGCGGCCTTGGCCTGGCGGGCCTTGGCGACGACGGCATCGGTTTCCATCAGTTTCTGCGCCGACACGCCGGTGTCGTAGCGCTGGGCCTGCGGGCAGTAGGCGCAGTCCTCCGGGCAACCGCCGGTCTTTACCGAGAGCAGCGTGGAAACCTGGACCTCGGCCGGGTCGAAATGCGCGCGATGCACGGCGGCGGCGCGGTGCAGCAGCTCGGGGAACGGCAGCGAGAACAGGGCATGCAGTTCCTCGGCGCGCCAGTCGTGGCGGAGTTCGGCGGACATCGGCTTACCTGGCAGTCGGCGGCTTGAGGAGCGGCGCAGTCTGGTCGGCGCGAGGCACGGCTGTCAACCGTACTGGATAGTTTGGAGTTGACGGCCGTGGACGCACACTCTCTTTGAATAAGGACATGCCGGGAGAGAATTTCCCCGGGGGCGCCGGACCTGTTGTCCTGCGCAGCATCCACCCCCGCCGCGATGGTGAATCGCCATGCATGCCCCTTCCTTGAGCGCGACGCGTACGTTCCTGGGTCAGTGGAGCCGGCGCAAGGTACTGGCCACGCGGGCCGACCGCCGGCTCGCGCGCTCGGAACTGGCTACGCTCGAAGTACACGTCGCCGAAGTGAGAGGCTTGCTGGGCTCGGTGGGCGCGTTCGAGATGTCGGATGAGCTGCGCGGCTACGCGGCGCGCTTCGAAGCCCTCGCCAGCCGCGTCCTGTGCGAGGCGCTGGCGCTGCGTGACGCACCGCGCGATCGTTGGCGGCAATTGCAGCAGCAAGCGCAGGAACTCAACCGGCAATACGCCGACACGCGCATCGAACTGCTGGACAGCCCGGCGCACTGACCGAGGCCGGCGGCGAAGGCCTACCGACTGCTGCAGGTCGTCACCAGGCGCATGAACAGCTCGTGCTGGTAACGACTCATGCGCAGCTGCTGGCCGGTATCCAGCGTGAGCACGTGGTGGCCGTTGAACCAGGGGTGGATCTCGCGCACCCGGCCCACGTTGACGATGGCCGAGCGGTGCACGCGTGCGAAACGACGCGGATCCAGCCGCGCCGCCAGTGCCGATATGCTCTGGCGCACCTCGTGCGTGGTCTCCTTCAGATGCAGCTCCACGGTATTGCGATCGGCGCGGATCCAGACGATGTCATCGACCGCTACCAGCACCACGCGGTCGTCCACGCGCACGGGCACGCGTTCGAGGTAATCCTCGCGGCGACGCAAGGCCTCCAGCGCCTCGGCGACGCGGCGCGGATCATCCGCGCCGCGGCCCAGGCGCTCGCGCACGCGTTGCAAGGTCCGCGCGAAGCGTTCGCGGCTGAAAGGCTTGACGAGATAATCGACCGCGTTCGCTTCGAATGCCCGCACCGCATACTGCTCGTATGCGGTGACGAACACGGTGGCGGGCAACTGGGCGCCCAAGGCGCTCGCCACCTCCAGCCCAGTCATCTCGGGCATCTGGATGTCCAGGAACACCAGGTCCGGCGAGTTCGCACGGATCGCCGCCAACGCGCTGGCGCCATCGCCGCACTCGCCGGCGATCTCGATGTCGGCTTGTTCGCGTAGAAGCCTGGCCAACGCGTGCCGGGCGATGGGCTCGTCGTCGACGATGAGGGCTGTCAGGCTCATGCAGGCACGTGTTCCGGGGTGTCGTCCAAAGCCTCGCTTTCGTGCGCCGGCAGCCGCAGCCGGCAGGCGACGCCGCGCGGCCAGGTCACATCCAGTCGCAGTTCGGCGGCCTCGCCATAAAGTTCGCGCAAGCGCAGCCGGGTATTGGCCACGCCGATGCCGTGCCCTTCATGATCCGCATGCGGCGCCTGTTCCGGTTCCAGCACGCTGTTGCGGTTGCGCACCTCGATGCGCAGCATTTCGCCTTCGCGGGTGGCCTCGATCTCCACGCAGTCGCCGCCCGCATGACGGCCGATACCGTGGCGGATGGCGTTCTCCACCAGGGGTTGCAGGATCAGGCTCGGCACCGCGCAATCCAGTGCCTGCGGGTCGATGTACATGCGCGTATCGAGGCGCTCGCCGTAGCGCCGGCGCTGGATGCCCAGGTAGAGGTCGAGCAGTTCCAGTTCGCGGCGCAGCGGGATTTCCTGGCCATCGTATTCCTCCAGGAAGGCACGCAGCAGTTCGCTCAGCCGCAACAGCATGTCCTCGGCCGAACGTTTGTCCTCATCGAGCAGGGTGATGATGGCGTGCAGCGTGTTGAACAGGAAATGCGGCTGCAGTTGGGTCTTGAGCACCTGTAGGCGCGAACGTGCCAGTTCGGTGGACAGGCGCGAGGCTTCCATCTCCCGGCGCGTGCTTTCGTCGCGGTAATGCAGCGCCTGCTGCACTGAAAGCAGCGCGAAATAGGTGAACATGCCGATGGCGAAATGCCTACCGATGAACTGGGCCAACTGGTCGCCGAAATCCCCGGCGCTGATGATCGCGCCGATTACCATCGCCAACAGCGTGAGCGCGAAGGACAACATGAAGTGCCGGCGCAGCGAGCGCAGGCGCAGCGGACGCGGCAACGGCCAGCGCTCGCCGAAACGGAACACCAACGGCGCGAACGCAGCCCAGGTGTACCACTGGATCGCAGACCAGCGCAGGTAGTCGAACGGCGACCACACGTTGTCGTTGAGCAGGGCGTCCTGGAACAGGCCCTGCGTCGCGAAGACCACCACCACCAGGGTCCACAGCACGAGGTAGCGGGCCAGCGGGACTTCGGTCTGCCCCAGGCGGATGTTCATGGCGGCTTCTCCAGATCGTGCGGCATCGTAAGCACGCCGGGCGGCGACGGGAAAGTGACCGCCGCCGCACTACGTTTCGTCCCGCCGCCACTACGATCCGTCCCGCTTCCATTCCCTCCTCGCGTCGATCGCGCGCCAGATGTGCGCAAGGCCGCGCTTCCGCGGCCGACTCGAACCGACAGAGGAGATCGCCGTCATGCGCCCGACCTTGTTCCCGCTGTGCCTGTCCTGCCTGCTGCCGATGGCGGCGCTGGCCGCACCGCCGCGCTACGTGCAAGTGGTCAACCATGCCGCCGACAGCATCGTCGCGATGCAGGTCGCGCCCCACGCGAGCGCATCCTTCGTGGAGGTGCCACTGGACGGCCGGCTGCAGGGCGGGGGCGACAGCCAGACCATCGCACTGCAGCGCCAGGGTTGCCGCTATGACCTGCGCTTCGGCTTCGCCGATGGCCGCACACTGCGTTATGAGGACGTGGACCTGTGCCGCCACGGCAAGGTAGGCGTGCGCTCGCTGCCGGCAGATGCAAAGGGCGATGCCTTTGTCGTGCGCTGGGGTGGCGGAAAGTCGGCCGAGCCCATCGCCGTGATGGAAGGCGATCACGGGCCCTGACGGGAACTGCGACGGTATTGCCCAGCGGCGGAAACACGAAGGGGCGCCTTGCGGCGCCCCTTTGCATGCCCCGGCGGGGAAGCCTCAGGCTTCCTTGGCGCTGTACTCGTAATAGCCGTAGCTGTAGTAACCGGTAGCGCGCTTCTCTACCGCATTGAAGATCGCACCCTTCACCTGCACGCCATTCTGCTCGAAGCGCTGCATGGTCAGCAGGATTTCCTTCGGCTGGTTCAGGCCGAAGCGCGTGACCAGCAGGCTGGAGCCGGCGTGGGTGGCGACCAGTGCGGCGTCTGTCACCGCCAGGATGGGCGGGGTGTCGATGATGACCAGGTCGTACTCGCGCGCCAGTGCTTCGAGCATTTGCTGGAAGCGCGGGTGCATCAGCAGTTCGGCCGGGTTCGGCGGAATGTCGCCGCGCACGACGTAGTGCATGTTGTCCAGGCCATCGACGGCGTGGATCGCCGCGCGAACGTCCAGCTTGCCGACCAGCACGTCGGACAGGCCCTGTGCGTGGGTCACGCCCAGCACCTTGTGCAGGGTGCCCTTGCGCATGTCGGCGTCGATGACCAGCACCTTCTGGCCGCCCTGGGCGATCACCGCCGCCAGGTTGGCCGAGATGAACGTCTTGCCCACGCCCGGGCGCGGACCGGAGATGGCGAGGATGTTGTTCTTGGCTTCCAGCATGGCGAAATGCAGGCTGGTGCGCAGGCTGCGCAGCGCTTCCACTGCCAGGTCCGCCGGTGCGGCGGCGGCGAGCAGGTGCGAGCGGCCATCGGAGATGATGCGCTGCTGGCCACTGCGGGTGCGCTTCAGCTTGGGCAGCGCGCGCGAGTCGCTGAGCGGGATGGCGGCGTACACCGGCAGTCCGAGTTCCTCGATCTGCGCGGGGTCTTCGATGCCGGGGTTGAGCATGCGCTGGAGGAAGACGGCGCCGATCGACAGGAACGCGCCGAGCAGCAGCGACACCAGTACCACCAGTGCCTTGCGCGGCTTCACCGGCTGGCTGATATCCACCACCGCCGGGTCGACGATGCGCACGTTGCCGACGGTGCCGGCACGCGCCACGTCCAACTGCTGGGCCTGGTTGAGCAGGGCGGTATACAGCTCGTTGCTGACCTGCAGGTCGCGAGTGAGGCGCAGCAGTTCCTGCTGGGTATCGGGCAGCGCATTGACCTCGCGACGGAAGCCGTCCTTGCGCGATTCCAGGTCACCGATCTGCTTGAGCAGGGCGCGGTAGGCCGGATGTTCGCGGGTGTAGCTGCGATCCATCTCGGCCTGCTTCAGGCGCAACTGCTGGATGCTGGTCTCGACGGCGACTTCCTGTTCCAGCAGGCCCTTGGTCTGCATGGTGATGTCGACGGAGTTGGCGCGCGACTGGTAGGTGGCCATGGCGGCCTGCGCATCTTCCACCTGCTTGCGCACGGAAGGCAGCTGGTCGCGCACGAACTGCAACTGGGCCGCGGCGTCGGCCGAGCTGCGCTCGACGTTCTGGCGCACGTAGGCTTCGGCCACGTTCTGCACGAGGGCCTCCGCGCGCAGCGGATCCTTGTCCTCGTAGGTGATCTGCAGGATGCCCGATTCCTTGCCCTGCTCGGAAACCTTGATGTCTTCCTGGTACTGGGCGACCGCATCCAGGTGACGCCATTTGGTCACTTCAAACCGGGTGCCGGGATTGGCACGGATCTGGGCGACCTGGAGGACGACGCCGTGGCCTTCCGCCTGCTTGCCCGCGATGCCGCTCAAGAGTTCTTCGCCATCCGGGTCGTAGAGAACGAAAGTGCCGGGCGCGTCGCCGGCCTGGAGGGTCAACGGCTGTTCGACCAGCTGCCGCGGAACGTCCAAGCCGTGGATAAGCACGGACTCGCCACCCCAGCCGTAACGCGACAGTCCCAGCTTGACGGGTGCCAGCTCGTCGGGCGCATTGGCCTCGAAACGGCGCGCGAAGAAGTTGCCGACCAGTGGAAAGCGACGGGGCTCTACCTGGATATCCAGGCGAAGGTGATCCACCGCGGTGCCGACGACGGTGCGCGAGGTCAGCAGCGCGACCTCGGTAGTGGCTGCGGTACTGCTGCCGCCGCCCGTCAACGAGGTCAGGTCGGCCAAGCCAGGAATGCTGGGCATCTTGGATTCGACCTGCACCATGGCTTGTGCCTGGTAGATCGGCGAAGCGAGCAGTGCGTATGCGGTGCCCAGAACCAGGAACACCAGCGTGGTGCCGATGATCCACCACTTGCGATCGACGAGAACGCCGAGCAGTTCGCGCAGGTCGATTTCGTCTTCATCGCGGCTGGTCCGCGTACCGTTTTGCTTGGTCATGGCTTCTGCGATTACTTGATGTGGGGCGCCCAGCGGGCGACGGCGCTGTCGATCAGTCCGTAGACGTGCTCGAAGGCGATGCGCTGCTGGCGATAGGGGTCCGGCACCTCGCGGTTCTCCCACTTGCCCAGCAGGAAGGTCTTGCCGCTGACCTGGGGGGCTTCGCGCGCGATCCGCGCCTGATGGGACTGTTCCATCACCAGAATCAGGTCGGCCGCGGCCAGCACCGAAGGCGTGGCCTGGCGTGCCTGGTGCCCGTCCGGGTCCAGGCCGGCCTCGCGCAGCAGCTCGGCGGCGGTGGCGTCCATGGGGCGCCCGACCAGGGCCTGCAGCCCGGCCGATGAGACTTCCACGCCGGGGCGGGCGCCCACGTGGTGGCGCATCAAGACCTCGGCGGTGGGACTTCGGCAGATGTTGCCGATACAGACGAACAGCACTTTCCTGAACACTACGACCCCTGCTCTACGCGCATGCGTCTTCCGCTGACGCTTCCCCCTGCCGGCCTGGTGAAGCGCCGGACAAGCGGCGCAGTGTACCCGAAGCACTTGACCGCGTGAGGTCGGATTCGCCGACATTCGTCGCATATCTCGACTCTTAGCCGGCGTAGGGGTTTTCCTTAATTGACATGACACCGGGATGACACCTATTGTTCATCCGCTACTCACAATTATGGATGGGGATCCCTCATGAACATGAAGTTCTCGCTGGCCGCCGTGGCCGCCTTCGCTTTCCTGGGCGCGCAGTCCATGGCTTTTGCCCAGACCGCAGCCCCCCAGCAGGCCGCTCCGGCCGAAGCAGCCCAGGACGGCGCGGCTGCCGGTAGCGGCGGCGCCGCGGCTGGCGGCGTCAGCACCACCACCCTGGTCGTCGGTGGCGTGATCGCCGCGGGCGTGATCGCGGCGGCCGCCAGCGGCGGCGGCGATGGCGGCGGCAATGACAGCAGCGGCGGCAACGACGGCGGCGGCAATGGCGGCGGCGGCGGTGGCGGCACCGGTGGCACGGGCGGTACCGGTACGACCGGCACCACCGGCAGCACCGGCACCACCGGCACGAACTAAACCTGCGCCAGTAGTCCTGACAGCCCGTCGGGGATGACCCGGCGGGCTTTTTAACGGCTGCCGCAACAGCAGCCGCATGTATCGGAACGAAGATGAACCCCTTGCGTCCCTTCGCCATCGCCATGGTGGCGATGTCCTGCCTGTCTGCCTGTGTCTGGTCGCCCGGACAGCACCTGGCCAAGACCGCGCCCGGCCCGGCGCAGATCCGTACGGAAGGCAACGACCAGATCGACCTGGTCGCCATTACCCCCAAGTTGATCGCCATGGACCGTGCCGCGCGCGGTGACGATGGCATTCCGGATGCGCTGACCGCGTACGTGCCGCAGGCCTATCGCATTGGCGCGGGCGATGTGTTGTACATCACCGTGTGGGAGCATCCCGAGTTGACGGTGCCGGCGGGCGCGCAGCAGGCACTCAACGCCGCAGGCCGCCTGGTGCAGGGCGACGGCACGCTGTTCTATCCCTATGTCGGCAAGATCAACGCCGCCGGCATGACGCCGAACCAACTGCGCGACGATCTCGCCGCCAAGCTGGCGCGCTACGTCGAGTCCCCGCAGGTCGATGTTTCCGTGTTGACCTACGCCAGCCAGCGCGTGTGGGTGACCGGCGCGACGGCGCGTTCGGCGGTGGTGCCGCTTACCGTGGTGCCGCTCACCTTGAACGATGCGGTCAGCAATGCCGGCTTCAACCCGGCCGAAGCGGACCTGTCCGGCGTGCGCCTGACGCGCGACGGCGTGACCTATTCGCTCGACCTGACCTCGCTGGGCGGCAACCCGATCTACCTGAAGGCCAACGACCACATCTACATCCCGTTCCTGGATGCCAAGGAAGTGTTCGTGGTCGGCGAAGTGAACCTGCCGGGCGCGCAGAACTTCAAGACCGGCAGCATCAGCCTGAGCCAGGCGCTGGGCCGTTCGCGCGGACTGGCGCAGTCCACGTCCGATGGCAACGCGGTGTACGTGATCCGTGGCAGCCACGACCTGGCGCAGACCCCTTCGGTCGTGTACCAGCTTGAGGCACGCTCGCCGGCGGCCTTCGCCGTGGCCAGCCAGTTCGAACTGCTGCCCGGTGACGTGGTGTTCGTCGGCGCCGCCGGCATCACCCGCTGGAGCCGCTTCGTGACCCAGCTGCTGCCGTTCTCCGGCATCCTCAGCAACGCGGCCAGCGCCACGTCGGACCTGAAGTAAGGGATCGCCTTGCAGTACCCCAGCGATCCCCTGCGTGGCGGCGCTTCGGCGCACGCCCACGTTCCCGGCACCGGCTTCGGCGGGTGGCGGTGGCGCGTGGCGTGCGTGTGCGCCGCCACGTTGCTGATCGGCGGCTGCAACTCCATCTCGCTCACCGGTTTCCAGACCGCGCGCACGATCCTGCACGGCACGCCGGATCCCACGCCCGGCGCCGCGGCCGTCATGGCCAACCCGTACGCGCAGCTGCGCGTGGAAGGCGGCGGCATTCGCGCCGTGATGTTGCTGGGCAATGACGATGCGGGCCGCTTGTCGTGGTTCGCCGGCAGCCACGTCGTGTTCCTGCGCGATGGACAGCTCACCGGTACCCAGGGCTTGTCGGTCGACCTCGAGGAGATGCGCATCGAGGGCGACAATCCCTTCGAGCACCTGCAAACGGTGGGCGACCAGCCGGTCACGGTGCAGCGCCGTTATGACTGGCGCACCGGCTACCGATTCGGCGTGCCGGTCACCGGCGAACTGGTGCGCGGTGAACTGGAACAGGTCGATATCCTGGGCACGTCGCATGCGCTGGTGCGTTACGAGGAAACACTGCGCGGGCCCGGGGTGCGGGCGCGCAATGTGTACTGGGCCGAAGCCGGCACCGGTTATATCCGCAAGAGCCGGCAGATGATCGCGCCTGGCGAGGAACTCGAGATCGTCGTGCTCAAGCCCTATCGCGGGAGGGCACGCTGATGCGCTTGCGTCCCTGCCTGCTGGGCCTGCTGCTGGCGCACGCGCTGCCGTCGATGGCCGCCAGCGTGGACGTGGAGGTGGCGGGCGAAGTGCGCCAGCCCGGTGCGCTCCGGCTCCCCGCGGGTAGCCGCTTCGCCGATGCGGTGCTGGCAGCCATGCCTGATCCGCAATCCAGTTACCCGCTGGCGGCTGCCGCCTTGCGCGTGCAGGCCGCGCCGGCGCAACGTCGCCTCAAGGCCGGGTTGTTGTTCGACCTGCAGGCTTTGCGCGATGCACAGGGGGATGACGCGGAACTGCGCGACCGCCTGGGCGCCCTGGCCAGCTGGGTGCAATCGCTGCCGGTGACCGGTCGCGTCACCGGCCAGCTCGATCCGCGCCGGCTCGAGGTCGATCGCGCGAGTAATCGCGTGCTCGACGCAGGGGATCGCTTCGTCTACCCGCCGCGGCCCGCGACCATCACTGTGGTGGGCGCTGTCGTGCAGCCGTGTGCCATCGCGCATACGGCTCTGCGTGACGCGGTGGATTACCTGCGCGACTGCGCGGCCGATACCCGCGCCGACCGCAATACGTTGTACGTGATCCAGCCCGACGGGCAGGTGCAGCGCCTGGGTATCGCGGCCTGGAACCGCGGCGCGCCGCAGTCGCTGGCGCCGGGCGCGGTGGTCTATGTGCCGCTCGACGAACGCCTGCTGCGCGGCCACGCCGATACCTTCAACGAAGACCTTGCGGCATTCCTCGCCACGCAGGTCTTGCCGGTGGCGGCGCCATGAGCCGGCGACTGCTTCCTTCGCACGTAATGCCGGCGCTGAGCCTGCTCGCCTTGGCGATCAGTGGCCAGCTGCATGCGCAGGTAGCGCCCACCCAGAGCGAATGGGGTGGCACCGGCTTGCTGCAGACCCCGGTGGCGCGCATGGCGCCCGAGGGCGAGCTGAGCTTTACCGCCAGTCATGTCTCGCCCTATAGCCGCTACAACCTGTCCTTGCAGCCGTTTCCTTGGCTGGAAGCGTCCTTCCGCTACATCAACGTGGCGGGCGTGCCCTATGGCCCGGAGTGGCTCAGCGGCGACCAGAACTACAAGGACAAGTCGGTCGACTTCAAGCTGCGGCTGTGGAAGGAAAGCCGCTGGCTTCCGGATGTCGCCTTCGGCATGCGCGACATGGGCGGCACCGGGCTGTTCTCCAGCGAATACGTGGTGCTCAGCAAGCGATTCGGGTCGGTGGACGCGAGCTTCGGCGCGGCGACCGGCTACCTGGGCAGCAACGGTGATTTCGAGAACCCGCTGGGCGCCATCGATGACCGCTTCAAGACCCGTCCGCGCATCCAGGGCGCCGGCCAGCTCAACAGCGATGCGATGTTCCGCGGCCCGGTCGGCGTGTTCGGCGGCATCGCCTGGCAGACGCCATGGGAACCGCTGCTGGTCAAGCTGGAGTACGACGGCCACGACTACGACCAGGAGCCACGCGTAAAGCGCCTTGCGCAGGATTCGCGCATCAACGTCGGCCTGCATTACCGCCTCACGCCGGGTCTGCAGCTGGCCGTGGGCTGGGAGCGCGGCAATGAACTGATGGCGGCGGTGACGTTCCGCGGCAACCTCGCCACTGCGCAGCGCCAGCCACGTTGGCTGGATCCGCCCAAGGAGCCTTTGCGTCCGCGCGACGCTTCGGATTCACGCGCCACGCAGGTGGCCGCTGCCGAGAGCACCCCCCGGCCGTGGACACCGGATGGCAAGCGCGATGCCGCGCTGCGGCCGGGCGAATCGTGGGAAGACGTGGCCGAACGCCTCAACCGCAACGCCGGCATCAACGTCAGCCAGATCGAGGTCGGCGAGCACGAGATCATCGTGCGCGGCGAGCAGGGCCGATACTTCTACACGCCAGAAGGGCTCGGCCGCGCGGCGCGCGTGCTCGACAACAGCACCACCGACGAGATCGACTGGTACAGCCTGGAATACACCCGCCTGGGCATGCCGATCGCCCAGAGCAGCGTGTCGCGCGAAGCGCTGGAAGCCTACGACCGCCGGGACATCGATCTGCCGACCCTCTCGCGCCATGTCGAACTGAACCGGCCGGGCAGCTCGCGTGCCGGAGACGTGGTGTACGACGCCAGGCGCCATCGCTTCGATGGAGGCTTCGCGCCGGGTTATGGCCAGATCATGGGCGGGCCGGATGCCTTCATCCTTTACCAGGTCAGCCTCAATGCCTCCGGCAACTGGTACTTCACCCCCGGTACGTGGCTGACCGGCACGCTGAGTGGGAACCTGCTCAACAACTTCGACAAGTTCCGCTACGACGCACCCAGCAAGTTGCCACGCGTACGCACGGACCTGCGCCTGTACGCCACGACCTCCGACGTCACCCTGCCCAATTTCCAGCTCACCACGGTGCGCGCGCTGGGTCCTGATCTCTATGGCATGGCCTATGCTGGCCTGCTGGAGCCCATGTATGGCGGCGTCGGCGGTGAACTGCTGTACCGCCCGTTCGGCGAACGCTGGGCGTTTGGCGTGGAAGCCAATTGGGTACAGCAGCGCGATTACGACCAGCGCTTCGACTTCCGCGACTACCGCATCGCGACGGGCCATGCCACGTTCTACTACACCTTCGGCGGCGAGCAGCGCGTTCAGGCCTGGATGTCGGCAGGCCGCTACCTGGCCGGCGACTGGGGCGCGACGCTCAACCTGACCCGCATGTTCCGCAACGGCGTGACCATGGGCGCCTACGCGACGAAGACCAACGTCTCGGCGGCGGATTTCGGCGAAGGCAGCTTCGACAAGGGCATTTACGTCTCGGTGCCGATGGATTTCCTGTTGCCGCGCTCCAGCCGTGCCCGCGCGACCCTGCTGTGGAACCCGCTGATCCGCGACGGCGGTGCCCGCCTGGCGCGCAAATACACGCTGTACCCGATGACCGGCGAGCGCAACGGGGATTTCTTCTTCGACAACGTCGGGTACATCGACCCATGAGCGCCACCCACCGTGCGGCACTGGTAAACGCTCGCTCATTTGCTATGCTCAACCAACTATTCGCCATGTCGAATTCGTATTCCTGCCGTGCGCGGCAGGTCGACCTGGCTGCTCGGATGCACGGATAGGTCAGGGGGAAGTCCATGTGGTACATGCCGTTCCGGCTTCAGCTCGGAACCCGCGTCGGTTCGACCAATAAATTCGCCACGGCCTTCGGCGTGCTGCTGCGGCTGGGCGATCCGCTCGTGCTCATCGCCGGCGCGCTGGCCGCCCACGCCGTACGGTTCGGCAACCTGCGCATGCCCATCGACTACGGCCGGCTGGTCTGCATCACCGTGCTGTTCGCGTTGCTGGTGCTCGGTGCTTCGCCGCTTTATCGCAGCTGGCGTGGTCGCAGCCTGCTCGCGGAATTCGCCCAGCTGCTGCTGCAGTGGGTGGTGATCTTTGGTGGCCTGCTGGCCTACGCGGCAGCGATCCAGGTCACCGATGAGATCTCGCGCCTGTGGCTGGGCGGCTGGTTCGGCATGAGCCTGGCCGGCGTGTTCGCGCTGCGGCTGGTAGTGCGCGCTGGCGCCGCCTGGGTGCGAGCGCACGGCATGGACCTGCGCAGCGCCGTCATCGTGGGCGCCAACCCCGATGCGCAACACATCGTCGATACCCTGCGCACGAACGCGTGGGCTGGCATCGATGTGCGCGGGTGGTTCACCACGTGCGCGGACCGCGGCCATATCGAGGGCGTGGGTGCGCTGGGCTCGCTGGAAGGACTGGGCGACTACGTTGAGCGCCACGGCATCGACCAGGTGTGGATCGCGCTGCCGATGAGCGAGCAGGCCGAGATCGCCGCCTCGCTGGGCCAGTTGCAGCACGCGACGGCCGATATCAAGTTCGTGCCGGACATGTTCGGCATGCACCTGCTCAACCACTCCGTGGAGCAGGTGGCCGGGCTGCCGGTGATAAACCTGCAGCAGACCCCGCTGCAGGGGCACGCGCGCCTGCTGAAGGCTGTCGAGGATCGCGCGCTGGCGGCCGGCATACTGCTGCTGATTGCCCCGTTGATGGCGATGATCGCGGTGGCGGTGAAGCTCAGCTCGCCCGGTCCGGTGTTCTACCGGCAGGAGCGCATGAGTTGGAACAACCGCACGTTCCAGATGCTCAAGTTCCGCTCGATGCCGGTGGACGCGGAAACCGGCAGCGGCGCGGTATGGGCCAAGGCGGGCGAGAACCGTGCCACGCGCGTGGGCGCCTTCCTGCGGCGCACCAGCCTGGACGAACTGCCGCAGTTCATCAACGTGCTCAAGGGCGACATGTCCATCGTCGGCCCGCGACCGGAGCGCCCGGTGTTCGTGCACAAGTTCAAGCACGAGATTCCGGCGTACATGAAGAAGCACATGGTGAAGGCCGGTATCACCGGCTGGGCGCAGGTGAACGGCTGGCGCGGCTCGACCGACCTGCACAAGCGCATCGAATGCGATCTGTTCTACATCGAGAACTGGTCGCTGTGGTTCGACATCAAGATCGTGATCATGACCCTGTTCAAGGGGTTCGTGCACAAGAACGCGTACTAGGCCTGGCCATGCAGTACCGGTTCCGGGCGGCATGCGCCCCCTCGCGACGAAGCTCGGCAAGATGAGTGGCGGCGCACTCAGGAAGATCTCCGGGAATGCCGGGGCGCTGTTTGCCATCCAGTTGGCCAACGCCCTGCTGCCATTGCTGTTGGCGCCGTTCCTGGCGCGCACCCTGGGCAAGGACGGCTATGGACTGTTCGCGCTCGGTATCGCTTTCATCCAGGTGGCGACGATCTTCACCGACTACGGGTTCGGCCTGTCGGCGGTCTACCAGATCGCGCGCACGCGCGGAAATACCTCGCGCATCCAGCGCATCGCCGGCGCGGTATATGCATGCAAGATCATCCTGTGCGTGCTGGCCACGGCCGGCGTATTCGCCTATCCGCTGCTGCGTGAGGAGTACGCTGCACATCGCGACTATTTCTGGGTGCTGTCGCTGTCGGTGATCGGCATCACCTTGCAGCCGGTATGGCTGTTCCAGGGCTTGGAACGGATGGGCTCGATCACCCTCTATGTCCTGGCCTCGCGGTTGTCGTTCGTCGCGCTGACCTTGCTGCTGGCGCGCGATGCGGGCGACCTGGAACTGGTGGCCTGGTTCAATGGCCTCAGCCACCTGCTGGCGGCGGGTATCGGCCTGGCATTCGTTCGTCGCGCCGGTGTCTGGCCGCGCTGGACCAGCTGGCGGTATGCGTGGAAGATCTTCCACTCTTCGACCGAATATTTCTGGTCGCGCCTGGCGGTGGCCAGCTACGGTGCGGGCGCCATCCTGTTTCTCGGCACGTTCTCCACCCCGGCACAGGTCGCGCTGTACTCGGTCGCCGAGCAGTTCTACCGCGGCGCCATCGCTGTCTACTCGCCGGTGACCCAGGCGCTATATCCCCACATGGCGCGCCATCGCGACGTGACGCTGTTCAAGAGGCTGTTTGCGGTGGCGGTGGCGCTGGCAGTGGTAGGCATTGCACTAGGGGTCATTCTGGGCCCATGGTTGATCGGCTTCGTGTTCGGGCCCGAATACGCGCAGAGCTACGGCGTGTTCTTCGTCTTCATGCTTGCGCTAGGCGCAGCCATCCCATCCATTCTTCTCGGCTATCCCTTCCTCGGCGCGATGGGCAACGCGTCGGCGGCCAACCGCAGTGTCGTGTTCGCCGGGCTGGTGCAGGTGCTGGCCCTTGCCGTGCTGTATGTCGGCCACTGGTTCTCGGCGCTGGCGGTGGTGGGCGCGGTGCTCGCCGCCGAAGTCAGCGCGTTGCTGTGGCGCATCCACTTCGCACGTCCTTATTTCAAGACAAGCATTTCCGTGGCAGGTACGAAATGAAGCAGGTCAAGAACATCGCGGTGATCCTTGCCGGCGGTACGGGCAGCCGCACGGGCTTCAACAAGCCCAAGCAAATGATGAAGCTCGCCGGCAAGCCGGTGGTCGAGCACGCTGCGCAGGCGTTCCAGCTCAACAAGGCAATCGACGAGATCATCATCGTCTCGAACGCGGATTGCATTTCCGACATCGAGCAAACGGTGATGTCCAGCCGGCTGAGCAAGGTGCGCTCGGTGATCGCGGGCGGCACCGAGCGTTACGATTCCTCGCTGGCCGCGATCCGCGCCACCAAGCATTACTGCAAGGACTACAACGTCCAGCTGATCTTCCATGACGCGGTGCGCCCGCTGCTCAGCCAGAAGATCATCGACGAGGTGATTGCCGCGCTGGAGAAGTACAACGCGGTGGATGTGGTCATCAAGACCACCGACACGATCATCATGGCTGATCCGGTCACCAATACCATCGCCAGCATTCCCAATCGCGCGGTGCTGCGCAACGGACAGACGCCGCAGGCGTTCGCCCACGCGACCATCGAGGCGGCCTACGAGCGCGCGCTTCAAGATCCAGGCTTCGTCACCACCGACGATTGCGGCGTGGTGCTGAAGTACCTGCCGGACGAGAAGATCTATCTGGTGGAGGGCGATACCAGCAACATGAAGCTGACCTACGAGGAAGACCTTCATGTGTTGGACAAGCTGTGCCAGCTGCGCTCGACGCTGGCAGAGACGCGCGAGAAGATCCAGTTCACCCTGTCCGGCCTGAAAGGCAAGGTGCTGGTGGTATTCGGTGGCACTAGTGGCATCGGCGAGGAGATGGCCCGTGTGGCGGAGGCCTACCAGGCCCGGGTGGTCGCGCTGGGCACCAGCACCGGTACGGACATCACCGATATCGAGAGCGTGCGTTCGGCGTTGAAGGCGGCCGAGGCTGCGCATGGGCGGATCGACTACATCGTCAACTCGGCGGGCGTGCTGCACCGCCAAGCGCTGGTGGACATGGCGGCGGCGGATATCGCCCACGCGATCCAGGTGAACTATGTCGGCGCGGTCAACGTGGCGCTGGTGGCCTTCGACCACCTGCGCGCGTCGCAGGGCCAGCTGCTGAACTTCACGTCGAGCTCGTATACCTACGGGCGCGCGATGTACAGCCTGTACAGCTCCTCCAAGGCCGCCATCGTGAACCTGACACAGGCGCTGGCCGACGAGTGGCATTCGCAGAGCGTGCGGGTGAACTGCATCAACCCGGAGCGCACCGCGACACCGATGCGCACGCGTGCGTTCGGGGTGGAACCGGCCGGAAGCCTGCTGTCTGCACGCGAGGTGGCGGAGAAGTCGCTGTTGGTATTGCTCTCCGAATACACCGGGCAGATCTTTGATGTGAAGAACATCAAATGAGCACCGCCGACGGAAGCGACATCCACCAGAGCCAGGTGAGAATCCGCGCAATTCTTGCGGATTTCCACAAGTTCTGCGCCGAGTACGGCCTTCGCTACTACGCGCTGGGCGGAACTTTGCTAGGCGCGGTGCGACACGGTGGCTTCATTCCATGGGATGACGATGTCGACCTCGGGCTTCCGCGGGCTGATTACGACCGACTGGTCACGCTGGCCGGGCAGTTCAAGGTGCCTTTCAGGCTGGATGGCCCCGGTTTGAGTGAGGGCTACATCTATCCCTATCTCAAGGTGTACGACACCTCGACCCTCGTGATCGAGGATTACGAGATCCCGTTCCGCCGCGGCTTCTGGATTGATGTTTTCCCGCTGGATGGGAGTTTCGACAACCGTTGGCTGCGCTGGATGCACTTCAAGGCGATCCTCGCGACCAAGGGCATGGTGTCCACCAAGACCAAGGCGTATCGCGTTGACGAACAACCAAGGCGGAAGCGCGTCGCTCGTGCATTGATGGCTGCCTATCTGCGGGTAGTCCCCGTTGATCTCCTGCATAGTGCGCTGCGGTGGCTCTTGTTGCTCAAGCCATTTGAGGGCGCGCGCTACGTCGGCAACCTGTTGGGGCGTTGGGGCGCACGCGAGATCGTTGCATCGGAAGTGCTTGGAGTGCCCTCCTCGGTGGGGTTCGATGGGATGTCGATCCGTGCACCTGCGGATCCGCACAGGTACCTATCGAGCATCTATGGCAACTACATGCAGTTGCCATCGGAGGATCGTCGCGTTTCGGGGCATCGCTTCCTGGAGGTCGCCTTGGATCGCTCCTACCTCGATGGCCGGGGAGGTGTCTGAGATGTCACGGATCATGATGGAGGCGGAGCAGCCCAGGGAGCGGCAAGGCGTCGGATTCGGCGTGAGCTACATGCTCTTGACCTTGTTTGTGCTGGTAGTCACCCAGCCCTACCTGAAGTTCTTTGGCTTCGGAACCGATACCGATAACCAGCCGCTCCCGGTTGCGCTGGCGCTGGCGCTGTTCCTGATGCTGTTGTGCGTGGGGAGGATGCCGAGCCGCTTGGTGCTGACGTATGCCGCCTATGTCGTGGTGTTTGCGGTATTCAATCTGTTCACCGGCGACTTCGAACTCTATGACTACGTACGAGGCATGTGGGGCTACTTCGTGCTGCCCGTCTTCATGCACGTGTTCTATGAGCTGTTCAAGGGGCCGAAGGTCAAGGTACTCGAGGTTGCGCTCAAGCTGTCGTTCTTCCTGTGGCTAGGCGCCGGCGTTGCGCAGGTTTTCCAGCCTGATGCGATGACTTTCTGGCGCGACAAGCTGATCACCGGTGGCGGTCGTGGCGCGATCTCCTTCGCAACCGAGCCGGCCTACTTCTCGCTGGCATTGCTGATGATGGCGATGTCACTGATCCTGATCGATGGAAGGAATCGCCTGTATCTCTACTTGACCACGCTGGTATCGATTCTTGTCGCCAAATCGATGGTTGGCGCGGTCTACTCCTTGGCTGCGCTCTACTTCTTCGGCTCGCGAAAGCTCATTGCGGCTTGGGTCGTGCTGGCCGTGTTCGCGATCGCGGTCTTCCTGGTCCAGACCTTTATCCCGGACACCCGCTTTGCAACGTTGCTATCCGACCTCTTGGTGTCACCCATGTCGCTGGCCGAGAAGGATATGAGCTTTGGCCTTCGGGTGAGCAACATGCTCGTCCCGTTGATGGCTTTTCGTGATGATTGGGGAATTCCACATGGGATTTTCCAATGGAACGCATATCACGACGAGTACATGACGAATGCGCTCCAGTACTCGTGGGGGCGGTTCGTTTCGTCATTCGACAACCGGAAGATCCTGTCCATCCACGGGCAGCTGATCTTCGAGGTCGGAATTTTTGCGCTGATCTTCTATCGCTGGTTCTGGAAGGTCTGTCGTCAGCATGAGAAGGCCTGGGCGATCTTCGCGGTGCTCATGGTGCTCTTCCTCAACGGCCTCAATCTTTCCAGCCCCTTCTTCGCGATTTTCCTCGCGACAGTTGCGATCACCCGGGGCCGGAACACCACTCGGCCTATTCCTGCTCAGAACATCCCATGACTATCCTCATCATCGGCGCGGGCTTCTCCGGCGCCGTCATCGCGCACCAGCTGGCCCAGGCCGGCATTGCCTCGCATGTCGTCGACGCACGTTCGCACCTGGCGGGCAACTGCCATACCGAGCGCGACGAACAGACCGGCGTGATGGTGCACAAGTACGGCCCGCACATCTTCCATACCGACAACGAGCGGGTGTGGGAGTTCATCAACCGGTTCGGCACCTTCATGCCCTATGTGAACCGGGTGAAGTCGACCGTGGGTGGCGCGGTGTACTCGCTGCCGATCAACCTGCATACGATCAACCAGTTCTTCGGCAAGACGCTTGCCCCGGCGCAGGCGCGTGAGCTGCTCGCTTCGTTGGGCGACAGCAGCATCGTCGAGCCGGCCAGTTTCGAAGAGCAGGCACTGCGTTTCGTCGGGCGGGAGCTGTACGAGGCGTTCTTCAAGGGCTATACCCAGAAGCAGTGGGGATTGGCGCCGAGCGCGCTGCCGGCGAGCATCCTCAAGCGCCTGCCGGTGCGCTTCAACTACGACGACAATTACTTCAACCACAAGTACCAGGGCATGCCGCGCGATGGGTATACCTCGCTGGTTGAAGGCATGCTGGCGCATCCGTTGATCACCGTCAGCCTGAACACCCGCCTTGGTCGCGATGCCACGGCCGACTACGATCACGTCTTCTACAGTGGTCCGATCGATGGTTGGTTCGATTACAGCGAAGGCCGCCTGGGCTATCGCACGCTGGATTTCGAGCCCATTCGCGCCGATGGCGACTATCAGGGTTGCGCGGTGATGAACTATGGCGAGGAGGGTGTGCCGTTCACCCGCATTGCCGAGCACAAGTATTTCTCGCCGTGGGAATCACACGAGAAGACCATCGCGTTCAAGGAATACAGCCGCGCCTGCGGGCCGGACGACATCCCGTACTACCCCATCCGCCTGGTCGAAGAGCAGGCCCAGCTGCGCCGCTATATCGAGCTCGCGCGACAAGCGCAGAAGGTCTCCTTCGTGGGGCGCCTGGGTACCTACCGCTATCTGGACATGGACGTGACGATTGCCGAAGCGCTGGCCGCGTCCGATGCCTTCCTGGAACACGTGCGCCAGGGCACCTCGGTGCCTGCCTTCTTCGTGGAGCCGATCTGACCATGAAGAAGATCGCCATCATGGTGGCCGCGCACAAGGCCTACGATTTTCCCGCGGACGAGGGTTACCTGCCCGTGCAGGTCGGGCGCGCGATCGCACCTGCTGCGCTGCCGTTCGCCGGTGACGATACCGGCGAGAATATCTCGGACATGAATCGCTCGTTCTGCGAGCTCACTGGCCTGTATTGGATGTGGAAGAACGTGCGTGCCGAGGCATACGGCTTGTCGCACTACCGGCGCCACTTCCGCCCGCTGGGCGAGGGCGTGGCGGTGGCCGGGCAGCAAGTGGCCTCGTCCGCCGAGCTCTCCGGCCTGCTGGCGCGGCGCGATATCGTGCTTTCCCGGCCGCGCAACTACTGGATCGAGTCGGTGCGCAAGCATTACCAGAACGCGCATAACGGCGATGACCTGGTAGCGCTGGAGCGGGTGATACGCGAACGCTCTCCGCAATACCTGCACGCGTTCGACGAGACGTTCTCGCGTACGCGCGTCTCGCTATACAACATGTTCGTGATGCGTGAAACGCATTTCGACGCGTATTGCCGCTGGTTGTTCGACATCCTGTTCGAGATGCGCAAGCGCATCGCGTGGCAGGAATATGGTCCCTATCAAGGCCGTGTCTTCGGTTTCCTCGGCGAGCGGCTGCTCAACGTATGGACGCTGCACAACATTCCCGTCGAGCGAGTGGCCTATCTGCCGGTCGTGAACCTGGAAGGTGAGGATCTGGTTGAGAAGGCCAAGGGGCTTTTGAAACGCAAGCTCACGGGCGTCAAGCCGGCCTGAGTTGACCGGATGCCGGCATGGGGCCAGGTGTCCGGCTTGAAGTGGTAGCGGTAACGAGCAAGGGGAACAGGGGATGATTCTGATCTGCGGAGGCGCCGGTTACATCGGTAGCCACATGGCGCAATGGCTGCACGCGCGGGGCCAACAGGTCGCCGTGCTCGACAATCTGTCCACGGGCCACCGTGGCGCGGTGAAGTGGGGCGAACTGATCGAAGCGGACCTGCGTGATCCCGCCGCGCTCGCGCGCGTGTTTGCCAGCCGTCGATTCGAGGCGGTGATCCACTTCTGTGCCAGCTCGCTGGTGGGGGAATCCGTCGCGCAGCCGTATGCGTACTACGGCAACAACGTGGCCGGCACGCTCAACCTGCTCGAAGCCATGCGCCAGCATGGCGTCGAGCGCCTCGTCTTCTCTTCCACGGCGGCCGTGTTCGGAAATCCCGAGTCAGCGCTGATCGATGAGTCCCATCCCACCGCGCCGATCAATCCGTACGGGGCGAGCAAGCTGATGGTGGAGCGCATCCTGGCCGATGCGGCGCAGGCCTATGGCCTGCGCTCGGTGGCGCTGCGCTACTTCAATGCCGCAGGCGCTCTGCCGGAACAAGGTATCGGCGAGGCGCACCTGTGCGAAACCCACCTGATCCCGAACGTGCTGCGGGCCGCGATGGGAAGCGGCGCCAGGCTGAAGGTTTTCGGTCACGACTACGACACGCCGGATGGCACCTGCGTGCGTGACTACGTGCATGTCGAGGATCTCGCGCAGGCCCATGCGCTGGCACTGGATTTTCTGGTGCGAGAAACAGGCGCGCACGCGTTCAACCTGGGGAACGGACTGGGGTTCTCGGTGCGGGAAGTCATTGCGACCGCGAGCGAAGTGACGGGCCATCCGGTGCCTTTCGATATGGCGCCCCGGCGGCCGGGTGATCCGGCGCGGCTTGTCGCTTCCAGCCGCAAGGCGCGCGAGGTGCTGGGATGGCAACCCGCCTGGACGACCCTGGCACCGATCATCGACAGCGCCTGGCGCTGGCATCGCGAGCAGCCCACATGGTCGCTGGGTCCTGCGCACTGCAACGCAGGCTGACGCTGGCGAGGAACTAAACCCGCGTCTGGAATGGATGCGCGGGGACGCGACGGGTGCGCGCCGGCTGGAGACGGCGCCCCGCAGCCGACAGGCACAGGCCGACGACGACTGCACCCACGCAGGTTCCCAGCGAGAGCCCGGCAAGAAACCAAAGCATTGTCATCCTCCCGTGGCGGCGCTTCGTTGGCGCCACTGTCGGGGATCATCGTGACAGAGAGGTTTCTGTCGCCGGTGAAAGAATGCTCACGTCCCGCCATCGTCGCCGGTCTACGGGGGCATCGCGGCCCGCCAGCGCGGCGCCCGCGTGAGCCAGCCAGCGCTCTGTCGGCAGCATGGGGAAATGCCCGCCGGGAAGGGGGGCCAGGGCTGCCCCCAGTACGAGCAACCCCAACACCGTTGCCGTGGCCCGGGGCGCCAGCGCGTGGCGCCATAGTGCACGCAGGCCGATGGCCGCCACTGCGCCACCCAGCATCATGCCGGCCACCACTTCCGGTATCGGATGGGCCCGAAGCTTCACCCGCGAAACGGCAATGAGCACAGCGAACGCGATACCGGCCAGGACCGCGAGCAGGCGCAAGCCGTGTTGCCGCGCCGGCACCAGCACCGCCAACGCCACCGGCCACAGCGAGAAAGCCAGCACCGTATGCCCGCTGAAACAGGTCAGGTCCCAGGCACGAACGCCCGTTCCCCAACCGTAGAAGGCGATCTTGCTGCCTGCCGCCATCAGCACTGCCACCGCCACTGCCGTCCACCAGCACAGCACCGCCCTACGGGCATCCGCCCGCAGCCATAGCGCCGCGCCCCACAACAGCACCAGGGGCAGCACGCACAACGCACTGCCCGGCACCACGAACCAGCGCCAATCCCACAACATCATTCACCCTTCCCGTGGCCATCCTGGCCGGTCGGCACATGGACCCAGGCGGGCATGATAGGAGACGCATAGCGCATCGCGCATGTGTCGGCGGGCACGTACATCCTGCGATGATGATTACAAACCGCCTTTATGACGTGCCCGCCCTCAGCGGGTCATGCAGCTGATATCACCCAAGGCTGCCGGTGCCTTCATCCGATAAAGATCCAGCTTGCCCGCGCGCGGCGCCCGCGCACTGCCGCTCACCAGCAGCTCGCCGGGCTTGCTCGCATCCACCACGGGTCCCAACGTGGTCCCCTGCTCGTCATTGAAGGACAGCGGCAGCGGCTGCGGGTCGACATAGCGACCTTGCCGGCATTGCGCGATCCATAGCCTCGCCGGCTTCGTGGCCGGATCATCCGACCGCGCGAAAACGATGGCACGCCCGTCGCCCAGCCATGCCGCATCGAACTCATCCTGCGCGCTTGCCAGGCCTGGCACCGGTTGCGGGTCGACGAACGCTTGGCCATCCCAGCGCGCCACGAACAGATCATGTCGCCCGGCACCCCCACGGCCGTCGCTGGCGAACAGCAGGCGACGGCCGTCGGCGGAGACGGTGGGCGCCCACTCGTCACCCTGCGTGTTCACGCCCGCCCCCAGGTTCTCCACCGGCCCGAAGCCGCCACCGGCCAGCACGGGCGCGCGATAGAGATCATCACCGCCGCGGCCGCCCTTGCGATTGGAGAAGAAGTACAGCCAGCGGCCGTCCGGGCTGAAAAAGGGGTCGAAGTCGTTGGCCGGGGAGTTGATCGCCAATGGCCTGGCGTCCTGCCAGCGGCCGTCGCGCAGCGTGGCCTGCCACAGGTCCCAGCCGCCAGCACCGCCGGCGCGATCCGTGCTGCCCCAGACGATGCGCTGGCCGTCCGGCGCCACGGTGCCGCGGACCTCGTTGGCCGGCGTGGAGACCACACCCATGCCCTCGATCCCGAACTCGGACAGTCCCGAGGCCGTGGGCGCACAGAGTAGACTCGCAGCGAACGCGAGCATTGGCAGTCCCAAGCGCATATCCGTTTCCCCGAGGGCGAAGCGCCCCAGTCTAGCCAACCCGAGAGGCCCCATGACCCCGTCCCGCTTCGCCGTGTTCGGCCACCCCGTCGCCCATTCGCTGTCGCCGCGCATCCATGCCGCGTTCGGGCGCCAGCTCGGCATTGCCTTGGAGTACGTGGCCATCGACGCCGAGCCGGCGCAGTTCGTCCAGGCGCTGGCGCAGTTCGCCGCGCGCGGCGGGCAAGGCGCCAACGTGACCCTGCCGCTGAAGGAAGATGCCTATGCCTTGGCGGCCAACCGCAGCGAGCGAGCGGTCCGCGCCGGCGCGGTAAACACCCTGGTGCGACGCGAGGACGGCTGGTTTGGCGACAACACCGACGGCGCCGGCCTGGTCCGCGACCTCACCGAGCGCCATGGCCTGGACCTGCGCGGCCGCCGCGTGCTGCTGCTCGGCGCCGGCGGGGCGGGGCGCGGGGTGGCGCCGGCGCTGCTGGATGCCGGTGTGCGCGACATGGTGATCGTCAACCGCAGCCCGGCCCGCGCCGACGCGCTGGCCGATGCACTCGGCGAGCCTGGCCGTGCCTACACGCGCTACTGGGAAGACCTGCACGAACTCGGCGACTTCGAGCTGATCGTCAACGCCACTGCTGCCGGCCGGCAGGAAGAAGGCGCCTTCACCTTGCCGCTCTCGCTGGTGGACAGCCTCACCGCCGCCGTGGACCTGAACTATGGCGAGGCGGCGATCGACTTCCTGGCCTGGGCGCGTGCGGCGCAGTGCCGCGACGTGATCGACGGCCTCGGCATGCTGGTGGAGCAGGCGGCCGAAGCGTTCGAGCTGTGGCATGGCGCGCGCCCGCGCACCGATGAAATCTACGCCGACTTGCGCGCGCACAGCCGCACGCTGGTGGGGGAGGACTGACCCATGGCGATGGCCGCCCTGTTGGCCCTGGTGGATGCGCTGCTGTGGCGCCTGCCGATGTTCGTCGCCATCGCGGTGGGGATGTCGCTGCTGCTGCGGGCACGCGGCACGCCCTCGCGCCGCCTGGGCTTCATCGGGTTGTCGCTGTGCCTGGCCAGCGTGCTCGTCGATGCGCTGCTGAACATGTTGCCGATGGCCTTGTTGAGCCAGGGCGGGGCGACCTCGCTGGTGCAGCTGGCGCCGATCATGCGGGCCTGCGGCCTGGTCGTGCACCTGCTGCTGGCCGGTGGCCTGCTGCTGCTGTGCTGGGCCCTGGCGCGTACGCCACCGGCCGCGCCGGTGCTCGACTGAACCATTCGTCCCACGCGTTGCGACGCGGGCATGAGAAAATGCCTGCATGACTGAAGCAGTGGCCGCACCGGCGGCGGACGCCGCGGACAAGCCCGCCGGCAACCGCCAGCTCGACGAAACCCTCAAGGCGAGCATCCGCGACGCCTATACCCGCTTGCAGGCCAATACGCCCGGCTTCACCACGCGCCGCTCGCAGAGCCGGATGATCGGGGTGGTCTCGCGCGCGCTGGCCACGTCCGGTGGCGTGGCGGTGGCCGAGGCACCGACCGGCGTCGGCAAGAGCCTGGGCTATCTCACCGCCGGCGTGCCCATCGCGCTGGCGTCGAAGAAGAAGCTGGTGATCAGCACCGGCACCGTGGCGCTGCAATCGCAGCTGGTGGAACGCGATATCCCGGCTTTCCTCAAGGCCACCGGCCTGCAGGCGACCGTGGCGCTGGCCAAGGGCCGTACCCGCTACCTGTGCACGCGCAATGCCGCCGAGCTGCAGGGCGAGACCAGCCAGGAGGCGATGTTCGAGGACGCGCATGCCGTCTACGACCGCCCGCTGAGCCCGGCCGATACCGAAGTCGCGCGGCGCCTCGCGAAGGCCTATGCGCAGCAGACCTGGAACGGCGATCTCGACCAGGCACCCGAACCGGTCTCGGTGCCGCTGCGCCTGCGCATCACCACGCCGGCTTCCGGTTGCGCGGGGCGCCGATGCAGCCATGCCGCGCAATGCCCGGTACTGCGCGCGCGCACCGACGTGCGCGAGGCGCAGATCGTGGTCACCAACCACGCGCTGCTGCTGTCCACCCTGCAGCTGGGCGATGCGGAGAACGGCCAGCCATTGATCGCCGCACCTTCGGACATGCTGCTGGTGCTCGACGAGGGCCATCACGTCGCCGGCGTGGCCATCGACCAGGGCGCGGCCAACCTGCCACTGGATGACATGGCCAAGCGCACCGGCCGGCTGCAGATCCTCATCGCCGCCGCATACCGCGCAGTGGACAAGGACCGCATCGGCACATTGCTGCCGAACGAGGCAGTGGAACTGGCCGCCGATGTCGCCAAGCGATTGAAGGCCTTCCACGCCGAAGTCAACCGGACCTGGACGCCGGATGCGTCCGACCGGGATCCGATGTGGCGCGCACCGAACGGCCAGTTGCCCCGGGCCTGGGGGCCGGCGATCGAGGAGCTCGGCGAGCAGACGCGTGCGCTGTTCAACTGGGTGCATGCCGCGCATGGCCTGGTGGCCAAGGGCAAGCCGGAAGACACGGCGCGCGAGCGCTTGCAGCGCAGCTTCGGCCTGGCGCTGGAGATGATGGAGCAGCAGCATGCGCTGTGGAGTGGTTGGCGCCGCGAGGACAAGGAAGGGCAGCCGCCGATGGCGCGCTGGGTCACCCTGTCGCGCGAGGGCGACCTGATCTGCCATTGCTCGCCGGTCTCGGCCGCCCATGTACTGCGATCGCTGCTATGGAACGAGGTCGATTCGGTAGTGATGACCTCGGCCACGCTGACCGGTGGCGGGGACTTCCAGTCGTTCGCCATCGACACCGGCTTGCCGGATCATGCGGAGAAGGTATCGCTGGACTCCCCGTTCGACCTGTTCAATCAGGCCGAATTGATCGTGCCGAATTTCCCGGTGACGCCTGATGACCGCGAAGGGCATCCCAAGGAGGTCGCGCGCTATCTCGTGCGCGAACTGGACTGGGGCAAGGGCAGCATGGTGCTGTTCACCTCGCGCTGGAAGATGGAGAAGGTGGCCGACCTGCTGCCGATCACCCAGCGCAATCGCGTGCTGGTGCAGGGCGAGGGCAACAAGTCGCAGGTGATCGCCGAGCATTTGCGGCGCATCGCTGCGGGCGAGGGATCGGTGCTGTTCGGTCTCAACTCATTTGGCGAAGGCCTCGACCTGCCGGGTGAGGCCTGCACGACGGTGGTCATCACCCAGGTGCCGTTCGCGGTGCCGACCGATCCACAGACCGCGACCCTGGGCGAATGGCTGGAAAGCCGCGGCCACAATGCGTTCAACCTGATCGCGATTCCGCACGCGCTGCGCACGCTGACGCAGTTCGCCGGCCGCCTGATCCGCACGTCCAGCGACCATGGGCGCGTCATCATCCTCGATTCCCGACTGCTGACGCGCCGCTACGGTCGGCGCATCATCGATGCGCTGCCACCGTTCCGGCGGGTGATCGGCTAGTTTCTCGGCCGCAGCGTTGCCGCTCCATTGGCAGGAGCGTGACCCGTGGCGACCGTGGAAGCCCCGCGCCGGTATCAGGGCGACCCGGCGCAGAGCCCGGCATGCATTACTGCAAGGCTGCCTTCAGCGTGGCCTCCAGCGGCGTGGTCGCACGCCCGATCAAACGGCTCAGCGTGCGGCTGTCATCGAACAGTCCTCCCTTTGCCGCACCGGCATCGGAGTTGGACAACAGGGCAGCCACCGGCGGCGGCAGTCCGATCTGTTCCAGCAACTGCCGATAGTCCGCCTCGGGCATGTCCTGGTACCGGACCGGCTTGCCTGACAGCCGTGACAACGCGGCCGCGTAGTCTTCCAGCGTGAAGGCATCGTCGCCAGCCAGTTCATACACCTGCGCCGGGTCAGCGCTGGTCAGCACGATGGCTGCTGCCGCGGCGTAATCCGCCCGCGCCGCGGTACTGAAGCGACCTTGCGCCGCACTGCCGGCACGCACGCCACTCTCGACCTCGTGCTTGGCGTTGCCGGTGATGTTCTCGGTGTACCACCCGTTGCGCAGCAGGGAATAGGCCAAGCCGGATTCGCGCAGCGCCGCTTCGGTGTCGCGATGCTCCTCACCCAGCCCCAGCGGGCTGGTATCGGCATGCAGCAGGCTGGTGTAGGCGAGGTACTTCACGCCGGCGCGCTTGGCGGCATCGATCGCTTGCCGGTGTTGTTCGCGACGCTGGCCCACGGCGTTGGAGGAAATCAACAGTACGCGTTCCACACCAGCAAAGGCGGCTTCCAGTGAAGCCGGGTCGGTGTAGTCGGCCTGGCGAACGGCGACGCCCTTGGCCGCGAGATCGGCGGCCTTGGCCGGGTCACGCACGGCCACGGCCAGTTCGGTGGCGGGCATGCGCTGCAGCAGTTCGGCGATGACAAGACGGCCCAATTGGCCGGTCGCGGCGGTGACGAGAAAACGGGGGGCGGCCATGAGGAACTCCAGTGGGGTAGAGAGCGGGGGTTGGTCTAGAATAGAGACCATATCCTGCGCTGCAAGAAGGCAGTTTTCCCGCCCCTGGTTACCCGGAAGGAACCTCCATGGCTGTTTCCCCGCTCCGTGCCCGCCCATTGTTCGCCGACATGGACGTCAACGATTGCCCCGTGCGCGACGTGCTTGACCACGTAGCGGCGAAATGGACCACCTTGATACTGGCGGCCTTGGGCACCGGGCCACTACGCTTCGGTGAGATGCATCGCGCGCTGCCCGATATTTCCAAGCGCATGCTTACCCAGGGCCTGCGTGATCTCGAGCGCGACGGCCTGCTCACGCGCCACGTGCACCCGACCAAGCCGCCAAGCGTGGAGTACCAACTTTCGCCGCTGGGCCATTCGATGCTGGTACCGCTGGGGGCACTGATCGAGTGGGCGAAACAGGCGCACCCGCAAATACGCCAAGCGCGCGTGGCATACGACGCAGCCGAGGTTTGATCGCGGGACGGATGCCCGCGCAGGTCAGCGGCATGACCGTCAGATGCATCGCGGGGCGTCAGATGCCCGGGGTGACGGGACCCCGGGCGATGGCGCTCAGTTCAGGTGTTGGAAGACCCGCATGATCAACCCGGGGCCACTGACCGGGCTGACGGCGCTGATGGCCCACAAACGGACGGCGGCGTCCTTGAAATCACCGGGACTGCCCTTGCACGACACACCGGAGGGCACGCCCACGCTGCATTCGAGCGCGCCGCCCGATACAGCGGTCACTTCCTGTTTGCTCAGTTCTCGCATTGCATTGCTCCTTGGCATTCTCTGAGGATTGCCGCCGGGGCGCTCGCGCTCCCTTGCACACGGCGGCGGAGCTACTGTCCTGCGGGTTGCATGCCTTCTCCATGCGATCATTCGAACAGTTGTCCGGGGGAGGCAGTGGCGCGGCGTCTTCCTACATGCGAGGCAGCTGAGCGTCTGATCGTGCGGTGTTGGCGAATGCCGGAGCCGGAGTAATCTGAGACATCGGGATGTGCTGCATCTCGCTCTTTGTGCCGCATGTAGAGCCAGTCCGACCCGCCCAACGAAATCACACCCATGCCGAAAGCACTGGCTGTTCCGAGCAAAGGCGTCCTGGTTTTGCTCATTCTGATGTTGGTCTTGCTATCTGGTCCGGCGAGCGCGGATCCTGGTCTTTCGGTCGAGGGGATGAACAAGAATTCCCTCGTCAGGATGGCGGGTCTGTACCTGACGCGTTCTGAAGTCCTGACGGAAGGCCGGCCGACGAAGGTGCGGCTTGGACGGCGAATCTCCTGCGACGACAGCAGGGTTCGCTTGCTGGTCAGCAGGGACTTCGACAACGAGAAGGCCGGCGCCATTTGCGGAGCAGCAGAAAAGGCGCTCGCTTTTTCCGTCAAACAGTCAGGCGGACAACGTGCTTCCGTCGAGATTCGCATCGTGCCGCCGCGAGTCTTCTACAGCGACACGTCTTGGCGTGTCGGGCGCTTCCCGAAGCTGGTTCTTGTTGTCCCGGATCTGCCTGACCGCCATGCCATGCTGGCAAACGTGGCGGACCTGGTGGCGCACGAAGTCTTCCACGTGGTGATGATTGCAGCAGGCGACATAGTTTTGGGGACGGACGAGTATGTCGCCTATCACTTTGGACTTTGTGGGCAGTTGGTTGCGATCGGAGACATCACGCCGTCGTCCATGCCAGGGTTCTCGATTGCCTCGTCCGATCCGAACATCGCGTCTTCCTCGTCAGCTGCCGAGAGGGTTCGCGACGAGCTGAAGGCGCAGTGGGGCGAGGAGTTGATCGCAGCTGATGCAGCGTTCGGGCAGGAACTGCTGAGCAAGTGCAGGTCCATCAGACCGGGTGCCCGGACCGACGAACGCTAAATCGTGACTACCTCGCCACCGTTAGACCCCGCCTGATGTCTGGCGCGGGAAAGTCGGGACCTGCGGTTGGAACCGATTAGCATCGGTAATAGCCGCTTACTTGGGGGCGCCGCTTGAGTCTTTCAGGGCAGGTCCCTGAGATCCGATCTGAGCGCGTTAACAGATCCCATCAAGTGCATTTGGCGCGCCGATCAGCAATGTCAGCACCCGAACTCAGGGGCGGTCGGGAAGAATCCAACCCTCTCCCGTGTGGTGACCTGAGTCACGCTATTAAGGGCAGCGCTCGACGATACTTTGCCGAGTCTGGCGCCTCAGATGATCCGGGGATGGATCTCGCCACGGCACGCAAGGGGACAACTTGAGCAATCGACTGGATTCGTCGCGCCATTTCGGCGTGGCTCGCGATGCTATGGCATCGCGCAGGGAAGCAAGGGCGCGCCGGGCCTATCCTGGCCGCTGGTACCTTGCCCTCGTCATGGTCCTGATGGGCACGACAGCCCACGCGGAGATTCCCAGCTGGAACACCGCATACGGCAACCGGCTGAAGTACGGTGAGATGGTCAAGCCGATCGAAGGCGAGATCTTCGGTGAGCAGATCAATCTCTATGACGGGTCCGTGTCGTTCGCCGCCACGGAGGCTTGTCCGGTTGACCATGACCTATCGTGATTGGGGGTTCGGCCTGTGCTTCCTGCACTTGCGCAACGTGAAGGGCTTTAACTGGAACCACAAGCGGGTGTACTGCATCTACCGGGAGCTGGAATTGAACCTGCGGATCAAGCCGAAGAAGCGCCTGGTGCGCGAACGACCAGAGCCGTTGGCGGTACCGGAGACGATCAACCAGGTCTGATCAATGGACTTCATGCACGACCAGTTGGCTGATGGTCGCAGCTTCCGATTGTCCATCCAGATTGTGGGAGATGGGGAGGCATGGGTATACCTACACCTCCACCCGAACAAGTTGAAGCTTAGGAAATCACTAGGAAATGAAGAGAATTTCACTGGAATTAACCAATGAGGTGCTTGCTAGGCATGGTCTGTCATTGGGTTCTTGGAGGCAGGCGATTGCGCCGACTCGTCTGTCTATTTCAGCAGTCCCAGCGCCGAATTTCAGGGCGACTGTTTCTGCCGCATCAAAGGTCCTGGAATGGCTCTGCGCGCAGGATTGGCTCATGTGTTGCTTCGATTACTCTAATTCACCTCTCCCTGAGGAGAGAGATTTCGTTGGAAGTATTCTTGGGGTAGGAACGCATTGGGGGGATGAGACGGTTTTGTTTGAAAAAGCTGATCTGTCCAATATCTACATGATCAAGTGTTTCGCCAGCGCCGCCCTTGGGTTCGAGTGGCACTGCTATCTGGTAGCGGGGAATGGCGAGAAAGTTAGCTGCGTCGCATTCCTTGACGGCGTGGTCGAATTCATCTGTGGTGACGGAACCAGCGCAAGCGCACTTTCGGCTGAAATTGGCCAGCACAGTTGATGCTGCGTGAGCGGTTGCATTAGTGGAGTCGATACGGAATCAGGCGATCCCGCCTATGGACTAGGGTCGCTCGTATGTCGTTCCGGGCGGTTCTGGACCGGCCAGCCTTTCGTAGGCACCTAGGCCCGGTGGCTGATCGCCTCGGAATTAAAGTGGTTTCACCTTAGGGTGTGGAGATGCTTCTGAATGAGGCTAAAATCTCTGAGCAAAGAAATGCTCAAGAAAGTTGCAGATCTGTTGGTGTTGGAAGGTCTCTCGGAAGCCGACACCTTGAAAATGGTATCCACCTTGGTGGGTGAGCTATCCTTGGCAAAGCGGGCTGTGGAGTGGCTGCCGGAGGCCTTTGGATACATTTTAGTTTCTCGTATACCAGGAGTGATGCTGCCAAAGACGTTCCACGTGAAAGATGCTGATGGCGCTTGGTATGAGCTACCGTTTGAAGTGGAGCCGCTTGCCAGAGAAGCCATTGCTCTTGGGGCCGAAGTTTCCGATTCAGGGCTGGCGGATATGTTTGCAAAAATCGCTCTTCGCAGCTCAATCCTGATGGCGGTTAATTCTGCCCTTAATTCGGGGTCAGAAATTTCGGGATGTAGAATCTCTGGACCAGCATTTATCGGACTTTCCGCCGAGATCTATTTGCAGCCTACTTAGTGATATCGGGTTCTACCCGTTTCCACGGACGATTGGGTTAAGAGTCTAGAGGCTTGATCTTTCGCACCAAGCCTTCGCTGGTGAGCGTCACCTCCTACTCGGTGACTTGGGGTATGCCGGCTGGTGTAGAGACGGTGCAGCTGGAGGAGAGTGCTAACGGTGGTGCATGGGCCCAGGTGTATGCCGGTGGAAGCACCTCCTTCCCGACAAATAAGGGCAATGGCAGCTACGCATACCGCGCCTTGGCCTGCAACTTCGGCGGCTGCAGCTCTTCGTACTCGGGTGTAGTGACCGTGGTGGTTTCGCTGCCGCCCGCAACGCCCGCCATCCAGATGGCGAACTGGCTTACCACCAGGACCGCGCCCTACCAGGTCTGGTGTGAAGTGGGCTGGAGCGCTGTTGCCAATGTCACCGAGTACCAGGTGCAAAGTGGCGGCGGAGCGACGGTCTATACCGGTCCGAAGACTTACGTTTCTGCCAATGGCAACGCGTACTGCAAGGCGGACTACAAGGTAGGTGCCTGCAACAGTGGCGGCTGCTCGGCCTGGTCGACGCCGAACTTTCCGGTCACGCAGGGAGTGCTGGAACAATGAGCCTGATGTGCATGAAGAGCGGTGGCGCTGATTCCGCATGGATGCGGTCGGGCTTGCGGGTTGATCGGTGGGGGCGCTGTGTTGGTCTGCTTGGGGCTGTCCGTTACAGCGGGGCAGGCGATTGCCCAGACGGTTGAGTACGTCCATACGGATGCGCTTGGCTCGCCGGTGGCGACAACTAATACATCCGGAGTTGTCATCGAACGGCAGGTGTATGAGCCGTATGGCGCGCCGATTTCACATGGGCCGACGGATGGACCGGGGTTTACTGGGCATGTGGAGGATTCGGCGACTGGCCTAACCTATATGCAGCAGCGGTACTACGATCCGGCTCTGGCAGGGATCCGTATTTAGTAAGTCGGCCCTTGGACAGTGCTGCCGGTTGTTGCGCGTCGCATAACTTCGTCGTATCTAACGCCAAGTACATAGGGGATCCGAAGGCTACGGTCTATTCTTTCGGCAAAAACAACGAAGGGAAAACCGGGCGGGTTGATGATTCGACCAAGGGGTTGTCTGAAGGAACCGCAAAGAAAGATCAGAAATTCTGGATTTGCCTCGCAAAAGATGCCAAGTCCGCCAAAACGGACACGACCGCTATCAAGGCCAGTGATGCGTCTGTGGATAAGGCAGCAAATGCAGTAGTAGAGATACGAAGTACTCTCCGGTTCCTACTGGGAAGGAGACCAATAGCAATAGCGCAGCATCTGCAGTGGCTAATAAGGCGCAGGGTTCTGAGGTCGCTGTTCCCGGTGGGAATAGATTGAGTCCCGGGTCAGGCCAGGCTGAAAGAATTCAGTTCAAACAAGAAACAAAGAAGTAACAAAGAGAGGTGGATGTAATGAAAATTGTATATTGGATATTTGCGGCGCTGGATGTGATGACGGCCGGTCTCTTTTTCGGGCCGGCCCTATTTGGTTTTAGTTTGAGGTTTATTCCAAGGTATGACGATATCTTGCCATTAATTGCTTTGTGGCTTGCGTTTATTTCGTTTCTTCTGCTCGTTGCGTTGTTCTCTAAGAGGGTTCGTATGAAGGTCGTGGTTGATGCAATATCCCGAACTTCTATCTTTATTATTTCGTTATATCTGATAGTTGCGGCGTCGTTGTATGCAGGTTTTCTGTTTCATGGAATGTAGTAGCGATGAATTGAAGCGTTCACCGCGTGCTTGGACGCCAGCACAGTTCACAGGATCTCTGGCCCTGGCCGCACGATTCGCCGCCCGCTCCAGCTCGGGATGGGCATTGGATCCAGCGCTCCCAGGCGCGAACTGACTCATCCTGCGGTGCGGTATTCGGCGAAAGAATGTCGGAGTCATATTCCGCACCAATCTCAAGAATGCACAGCCTCGCGGTATGACCGACAAGGGCTGGCGTCGGGCTCCCAGTGCCGGATGCCTGAACGACCCATGCGGGAGTCTCCCGCCCACGCCCGTACAATGGTCACATGTCCACCGGTACTTCCCCCATCAGCGCTGCCGCGCGCTATGCCGCCTCCCTGCGCCTATCCGTCGCCCCCATGATGGACTGGACCGACCGCCATTGCCGTGTCTTCCACCGGCTGCTGGCGCCGTCGGCGCGTCTGTATACCGAGATGGTCCATGCCAACGCGGTGATCCATGGCGATCGCGAGCGCCTGCTGGGTTTTGATGCGAGCGAGCAACCCCTGGCTCTGCAGCTCGGCGGCAGCGACCCCGATCTCCTCGCCCAGGCCGCGCGCATAGCCGGCGAGTGGGGCTACGTCGAGGTCAATCTCAACTGTGGCTGCCCGTCCGACCGCGTGCAGGCGGGTCGTTTCGGCGCGTGCCTGATGCGCGAGCCTGCGCTGGTGGCCGAATGCGTGGCGGCGATGTCACAGGCCACCCCGATTCCCGTCACGGTGAAATGCCGCCTCGGCGTCGATGAGGACAACGATTACGAGGTCTTCGCCCGCTTCGTCGACCAGGTCGTCCATGCCGGTAGCCGCATGGTCGTCGTGCATGCGCGCAACGCGTGGCTGAAGGGGCTTTCGCCGAAGGAAAACCGGGAGATCCCGCCGCTGCGCTACGACTGGGCTTATCGCCTCAAGCAAGAACGCCCGGCGCTGCCGGTCGTGCTCAACGGCGGCATCGCCGAGGTCGAAGCTGCGCAAGCGCATCTGGCGCACGTCGATGGCGTGATGCTCGGTCGCGCCGCGTATCACGACCCCTATGTGCTGCATCGTCTCGACGCCGCGCTCGCCGGCACGCCGCTGCGCCCGAGGGCCGAACTGCTTATCGCGCTGCGTCCCTATGTCGAGGCGCAACTGGAAAAGGGCCTGGCGCTCAAGCACATCACCCGCCACATCCTGGGCCTGTTCCTCGGCCAACCCGGTGGGCGTGCATTCCGCCAGATCCTCAGCGAAGGCGCCCATCGGCCTGGCGCCGACTGGTCACTGATCGCCGAAGCGCTGGCCGTGACCGAAGCGCAGGGCCGTCGCGCCGCGGCCTGAGGTGGGTACCCGCCTGGCGGCAAAGCTTGCATGCCGTCACGGAATGGCTATGCTTGATCGTTCAGTTGTCTGAACGCGGCGAGCGACGGGTCAGAAAAGTTCAGATCGGATTCACCCCGAAAAATCAAGAATTTGCCTCGTTTTCTGGGGTTCCCCGGCCTTGCCACGGAATCCGGATTTCACGATTTTTGAACGATTTTCCCCGCTCCGCTAGGATTCCGGCCGTGACGCTTGCTTCCCTCCGCCTTCCGAGTCTCGCAGTGGCCGCCGCGTTGGCGCTGGCGACCCTGCCGGCTGTGGCGGCGCAGGACCGCGGCCCGCCCGAGGCGCGCGATGCGTTTCCCCGCAGTGGCGGGCGTGCCGGCGACGCCAATGGCCGTTCGCTTTCGGACGCCATCCGCCGCGTGCAGCGCACCACCGGCGGGCAGATCCTCGGCGCCGAGCAGGTGCCTTTCGACGGACGCAACATCAACCGTGTGAAATACATGGATGACCGGGGTCGCGTCCGCTACATGGACGACCCGGTACCCGACCGTGCTCCGCCGCGTGCGCCGCGCCCGGTCGAACCGGCGACGCCACCACGCGGCGATAACCCCTGACTGGCGATAGTGGCTTAACCACTTCAGTTTCCCCCTGGCCGCCGGCCAGCCAAACGTAACTAGGGAGAGTTCATGCGTATCCTTCTGGTCGAAGACGAAGCCCCCCTGCGCGAGACCCTTGCCGCGCGCCTGAAGCGCGAAGGCTTCGCGGTCGACGCGGCGCAGGACGGCGAGGAGGGCCTGTACATGGGCCGCGAGGTGCCGTTCGATGTCGGCATCATCGACTTGGGCCTGCCGAAGATGTCGGGCATGGAGTTGATCAAGGCGCTCCGCGACGAGGGCAAGAAGTTCCCGGTGCTGATCCTCACCGCGCGCTCCAGCTGGCAGGACAAGGTCGAGGGCCTCAAGCAGGGTGCCGACGACTATCTCGTCAAGCCGTTTCATGTGGAAGAACTGCTCGCCCGCGTCAACGCGCTGCTGCGCCGCGCCGCCGGCTGGAGCAAGCCCACGCTGGAATGCGGCCCGGTCGCACTGGATCTGGCCGCGCAGACGGTCAGCGTCAACGGCAGCAATGTCGATCTCACCAGCTACGAGTACAAGGTGCTGGAGTACCTGATGATGCATGCCGGTGAACTGGTCTCCAAGGCGGACCTCACCGAACACATCTACCAGCAGGACTTCGACCGCGACTCCAACGTGCTGGAGGTGTTCATCGGCCGCCTGCGCAAGAAGCTGGATCCGGACGGCGAACTGAAGCCGATCGAGACCGTCCGCGGCCGCGGCTACCGCTTCGCGATTCCGCGTACCGAGGGCTGATCCCTCGCTTCCAGGAACAGACAGCAGCGTGGGCGTCCGTCTTCGTTGGTTCAAGCGTTGGCGGCCGCGCTCGCTGCAGGCTCGCCAGTTGCTGGCCGCCAGTATCAGTCTGGTGGCCTTCCTCGCGCTGGCCGGCTACGCGCTGGACGCCGCCTTCGCCGACACGGCGATGGACAACCTGCGCAGCCGCCTGAAGAACTACGCCACGGCCTACAACGGCAGCATCGATTTCCTGCGCGACGGCTCGCTGTATATCCGCGAGCAGTCGCCGGATGCGCGGTTCGACGTGCCTGGCGGCGGCCTGTACGCCGAAGTCATACGCCCCGACGAACGCTGGTCGTCGATGTCGGCCGAAGGCCCGGTGCTGCCGGTATCCGGGCCGATGCTCGGCCCTCGCCAGGAGGAATTCACCGGTCCGCTGGACATGGTGCAGATCGACGGCAGCAAGGGTCAGGTCTACCGGTACGGGCAGGGCGTGATCTACGAACCCGAGCCCGGCCACGAGATTCCGTACACCATCTACGTGATGGAGGATGCGCGCTCGCTCGGCGCACAGCTGCGCGTGTTCCGCAGCGCGGTCTGGTTCTACCTCGGTATCACCGGCATCTTCCTGCTGTTGCTGCAGACCTTCATCCTGCAGTGGAGCCTGCGGCCGCTGCGGCGGGTGGTGAACGAGCTCAGCAAGGTGCAGCGCGGCGAAGCGCTGCGCATGACCGAGCATCACCCCCGCGAGCTGGAGCCGCTCACCGACAGCATCAACGCCTTCATCGAGAGCGAGCGCGAGAACCTCGACCGTCAGCGCAACACGCTGGCCGACCTGGCGCACAGCCTGAAGACGCCGCTGGCGGTATTGCGCACGCAACTGGACAGCGGCGCCGGCGACGCCGACCTGCGCGAGGAGTTCGACGTACAGCTGCGGCGCATGAACAACCTCGTCTCCTACCAGCTGGCGCGCGCAGCCTCCAGCGGCCACAAGCTGTTCGCCGCGCCGGTTCCGATCGAATCCAACGCCGAAGAGATCGTCCGCGGTCTGGAAAAGGTGTACGCAACCAAGGGCGTGCTGTGCGAGTTCGAGATCGATGCGAACGCGCGCTTCTATGGCGAGCCGGGTGACCTGCAGGAGCTGTTGGGCAACCTGCTGGAAAACGCCTTCAAGTGGGCGCGTAGCCGCGTGCTGCTCACCGCCAAGCCAACAGCGGGCGGCAGCAGCAGCAAGCGTGCCGGCCTGATGCTGGCGGTGGACGACGATGGCCCGGGCATCGCGCCGGAAGCGGTCGCCAAGATCCTGCAGCGCGGCGTGCGCGGCGACGAACGGGTGCAGGGCCACGGCATCGGGCTTTCGATCGTGCAGGATCTGGTGAAGGGCTACCGCGGCGAGATGCACGTGACCCGCTCGCAGGAGCTGGGCGGCGCGCGCTTCGAGGTGACCCTGCCGCCGGGGCTGTAGACCGCGGCGTTCCTGCAGGGACTTCGTCGGCCCTTAGGCGCGGCCCTCGAAAGGCGAGGGGCCGTAGTAGCGGCGCAGGTGCGCGGCCACCTTCGGCATCGCCTCGGCGAGCACGCCGGGCGCGGAGAAGTGGTATTCGCTCACCACCGCGAAGAACTCTTCCGGCGCTTCCGCCGCATACGCATCGATACGCGTGCGCTTGCCGGCATCCACGCGCTGGCAGAACGCATCGTAGGCTTCCTGGAAGTCGTGGGCCCATTCGCGCTGCCATTCACGGGGCAGCGGCGGCGTGCCATCGAGTGCACCGTCGAGCACGTCGAGCTTGTGCGCCATCTCGTGCACGGCCACGTGGTAGCCGGCATGCGGGTCGGCGAGATCGGCCTGCACGTCGGCCCAGGACAGGATCAGCGGTCCCTGGTCCCAAGCCTCGCCGATCAGTTCGTCATCCCACTCGTGCAGCACGCCAGCCGCATCGACATGGCTGCGGTGCACGCGGAACGCATCGGGATAGACGATCAGCTGCGACCAGCCGCGCCAGCCACCCGGACCCACTTCCAGCAGCGGCAGGCAGCACATCGCCGCCAGCAACACGACCTGCCATGCCTCCAGCGCTAGTCCATCGACTGGCGATATCGTCTTCTCACGCAGGAACTGCACCACCAGGGCGCGGAGCTTTTCCTCTCGCGCCTGACCGAGCGCATCGATCCACGGACAGTGGGCGCGCGCCTCGGCCCACGGTGCATCGTCGATCGTCGGAGGCGGGGGCCGCAGCCAGCCCAGCAGGCGCTGGATCAGCGGAACATGCCCGGGAGGAAGCTGTGCCATTTCGGCATGCGGCCGCGCGGCGGCAGCAGTTCGCCATCATCACCGCCGCCGCTGGGCGTGATCGTGGTGGCGCGATGACCCGGCGAATGCGACGGCGGCACGTTGGTCACTTCGGGCGCCGGACCGTGCGCGGCGGACCCCGGCGTGACGCAGGTGCCATGGTCTGCTTCGGCCATGCCGCTGGACGCCCAAGCCACGGCCGGGGTCAGCAGAAGGAGCAAGCAGGCAGATCGGCGCATCGTCGACATCCCGGAAGGGGGCCCAAGCGTCCGATTCTAACGCGCTTTTCACGCCGGCTGGCAAGCGGCGCTGGGCGCCTCAGGCCCCGTGCCGCATAATTCCGCCGTTTGCCCTGCGGGCGCGGTGGTGGGAGGGGTCGTGGACGATCGCGCTTTACTGGCCCGGCTGGCCTCGGGACGCTTGTCCGGGGACGCCTTGGCGCGCGATTTCGGCCTGACCCGTGCGGCGGTCTGGAAGCGCATTCAGAATCTGCGTGCCGCCGGCATTGATATCCAGGGTCGGGCTGGCGAAGGCTACGGATTGGGCTATCCGGTCGAGCTGCTCGAGCACGACCGCATCGTGGCCACGCTGCCCCCCGAAGCTGCCGCCGCACTGGACCGCCTCGAGATTGCCTGGACCGTGGATTCCACCAATACCGAACTCCTGGCCCGGCCCGTGCCGACGCAGGGGGTCAGCGTGCTGCTGGCCGAGCGCCAGACCGGCGGCCGTGGCCGGCGGGGCCGCCAATGGGCTTCGCCGCTGGCGGCGCACATCTATCTCTCGCTGTCGCGAGGCTTCGGGGGGGGGCTGGCGCAACTGGCCGGGCTCAGCCTCGCGGTCGGCGTGGCTGCGGCAGAGGCGCTGCGTGGCAGTGGCTTTGCCGATGTCGGGCTGAAATGGCCCAATGACCTGCTCGCCGGCGACCGCAAGCTCGGCGGCCTGTTGATCGAAGGCGGCGGCGAAGTGGCGGGGCCCGCGCGCGCGGTGATCGGCCTCGGCGTCAATGTGCACATGCCCGAAGCCTTCGCGGCCGGCATCGGCCAGCCGTGGGTCGACCTGGACACGCTCGCCGGCGCGCCCGTCTCGCGCAATGCCATCGTCGCGGCGCTGCTGGCGCAGCTGCTGCCTGCCCTGGCGCTGTTCGAGGCCAAGGGCCTGACGCCCTTCCTGCCGCGCTATGCGGCGCTCGACCTGCTGGCCGGCCGGCGCGTGCGCGTGGAAGAGGCCGGCCAATTCCACGAGGGCGTGGCCGAGGGGCTGGCCGCCGACGGCGCGCTACGCGTGCGCACCGGCGCCGGCGAGCGCCTGTTCCATGCCGGCGAAGTCAGCGTGAGACCCGCATGAGCGATTGGCTGTTCGACCTGGGAAATTCCCGTTTCAAGTTCGCGCCCCTGCGCCCCGACGGCCGTGCCGGCGACGTGCAGGCGTGGGCCCATGGCGTGCAGGCAATGTCCGCCGACACCGCCGAGGCACTGCCTTCCGGCGACACCGCCTGGGTGGCCAGCGTCGCCGCGCCGGCGCTGACCGCCGATGTCATCGCGCACTTGCGTGCACGCTTCGCCCAGGTCCGCATCGCCCGCACGCTGGGCGAATGCGCTGGCGTGCGCGTGGCTTATGCGCAGCCGGAAAAATTCGGCGTGGACCGCTTCCTCGCCCTGCTCGGCGCGCGCGCGATGGGCCACGTGCTGGTGGCCGGCGTGGGCACCGCGCTGACCGTGGATCTGATGGATGCCAACGGGCTGCATCGCGGCGGCCGCATCAGCGCGTCGCCCACCACCATGCGCGAAGCGCTGCACCAGCGCGCCGCGCAGTTGCCGGCCAGCGGTGGCGACTACGCCGAATTCGCCAACGACACCGCCGATGCGCTGGCCTCCGGCTGCGACGGCGCCGCGGTGGCGCTGATCGAACGCAGCCTGCAGCAGGCCAGTCTGGACCTGTCCCCGGTGCGCCTGGTGCTGCATGGAGGTGGTGCACCCGCGCTGTTGCCGCTGCTGCCCGGCGCCGAACACCATCCCTCGCTCGTGCTCGATGGCCTGGCGGTGTGGGCGGCGCATCACCCTGCCGCTGCCGACTGACCCGGCTGCTCGCGACGTGGTCTGGGCTGGTTAGAATCGCGGCATGTACGTTCGCGCCCTGATCGTCGTGCTCGCCATCCTCAATGCCGGTGTCGCCCTGTGGTGGGCGACGCGTCCGGACGCGAGCCCGCCTGCGCCGCCGCCGGCCGTCACCGGAGGCGTTGCGTCGCTGCAGCAGATCGACCCGCCGCGCGTGCAGGCCGCGGCCACGCCGGTGCCTGCCGCGCCCCCCGTGGCGCAACCGCAGGCCGCGCCAGCCAAGCCGGTCACTGCGTCCACCGCGGAGCGCTGCCTGCGCCTGGGCCCGTATCCCGACCAGGCGGCTGCCGAGGCTGCGCGCACTGCGGCCGGCGAGGCCCTGCGCGCCCCGCGCGTGCGCGAGGTGGCCGATGCCAGCAGCTTCAAGGTGATGCTCAACGACGTGGGCGACCGCCAGGCCGCGCAGGCCACCGTGGCGAAGATCAAGGCGGCCGGGCTGAGCGATTACTACATCGTCGGCAACGGCACGCACAGCGACATCGCACTGGGCCAGTACCGCAGCCGGGAGGGCGCCGAGCGCCGACAATCGGAACTCGCCGCAGCCGGTTTCCAGGCCGAGGTGGTGCCGGGCAGCGGCGGCACCGGCTCGCGCTGGTGGATCGAAGCCCGCGCCGGCGCCGACGAGGCCAAACTGCGCACGCTGCAGCCGCGATCGCTGGACTGCGCGGCGCTGCGCTAGAATGCCCGCGCCCGTCGCAGGCGACGTGCCGCTTTAGCTCAGTTGGTAGAGCAACTGTCTTGTAAACAGTAGGTCATCCGTTCGATTCGGATAAGCGGCACCATTTCTCCCGCGTGCAAAGCACGCCCGCCAACACCCTCGCGCTGCTGCATCGCCGCAGGCGATTTGGCGCCTGGCGACTAGACTCCTTGTCCCGAATCGCAATGAACGGAGCCAAGGAATGTCCACTCGTTATCCCCCCGTGTCCCTGATCGGCGTGCCCACCGACATCGGTGCCGGCCATCGCGGCGCCCGCATGGGGCCCGAGGCGCTGCGCATCGCCGGGTTGGGCGAGGCGCTGGTCGCACGCGGGGTGGACGTGCGCGACATCGGCAACATCGATGGCCCGCGCAACCCGTGGACCGCGCCGGTCGCCGGCTACCGGCACCTGCAGGAAGTGGTGGACTGGAACCGCGCACTGATGGAGGCCACCCACGCCGAACTGGCCGACGGGCGCATGCCGATCATGCTGGGCGGCGACCACTGCCTGGCAATGGGCTCCATTACCGCGGTCTCGCGCTGGTGCCGCGCGCAGGGCCGCAAGCTGCGGGTGCTGTGGCTGGATGCGCACTCGGACTTCAATACCAGCGAGGTCACGCCCTCGGGCAACGTGCACGGCATGCCGGTGGCCTGCCTGTGCGGGCTGGGCCCGCGCGAACTCACCCATCTGGGCGGCGACGCCCCCGCGCTGCGGCCCGAGCAGGTCCGCCAGATCGGCATTCGTTCGGTGGACCCGGAAGAAAAGCGGCTCATCAAGCAGCACCGCATCGATGTCTACGACATGCGCTACATCGACGAAAACGGCATGAAGCGCGCGGTGGAAGCCGCCCTGGCCGGCGTGGACGAGGATACCCACCTGCACGTCAGCTTCGACGTCGACTTCCTGGACCCCAGCATCGCGCCGGGCGTCGGCACGACGGTGCCCGGTGGCCCCAACTATCGCGAGGCGCAGCTGGTGATGGAGATGATCGCCGATACCGGGCGACTGGGCTCGCTGGACATCGTCGAACTCAACCCGGTGATCGACAACCGCAACCTCACCGCGGAACTGGCGGTGGATCTGGTCGAGAGCCTGTTCGGCAAGTCCACGCTGATGCGCGACTGACCGGCTGGCTGAACCTTTCCCGCCCGGTGTTTTGACGAAGCCGACCGCGTTCACATCCGCTCGACGGTCGGAAAGTCAGATTGTGCGCCAAGCGGCCCGCCCGACTTTCCACAGGGCCGCATCGACCGGAGAAGGACATGAAGCGACTGATGACCCTGGCGATGCTTGCGCTGTTTTCCGTGGGCATGCTGAGCGGCTGCAACACCGTGGCCGGCGCCGGCAAGGACGTGCAGAAGGCTGGCGAAAAGGTGGAAGACACCGCCAACAAGTGCAGCGACGGCAAGTGCTGACCGGTTAACCCGTTCCAAACCCATCCAAGCAATTCAAGTGCGGCGGAGACGTCGCCATCCAACCGAGGAGAGAAACAATGAAGCGAGTGATGACGCTGCTGGTCCTGGGCATGTTCTCGATGGCCGTGCTGTCGGGCTGCAACACCGTGGCCGGCGCCGGCAAGGACGTGCAGAAGGCGGGCGAGAAGGTGCAGGACGCGGCCAAGTAAGTCGCCGCGTGGGAGGGAGAGAGGCGGGCTTCGGCCCGCTTTTCTTTTGCGCGTGTTTCGCACGCGCAGCGTATTGAATTGTTCATGGCGATGAGGACGTTCTTGACGCCGATTGACCTGATGGAAACGCGAGCGGTTGCAATCTGTACGCACGCGGCCGGTGGCCGTCTTACCGACGACAAACGACACACAGGAGTGCGCCATGAACAAAGACATCATCTCCGGCAAGTGGACCCAGCTGAAGGGCAAGATGCAGGCCAAGTGGGGCGACCTCACCGACGACGACTTCGACGTGGCCGAAGGCAACGCGCAGTACCTCTCCGGCAAGCTGCAGGAACGCTATGGCTGGGATCGCGACCGCGCGGAGAAGGAGGTCAAGGACTTCGACGACGCGCTGCGCAAGGAATACAAGGACTACTGAGTCCAGCGGGGCCTTGGGCCCGGCGACCTTTTCAAGGCGGGCTGCTCCGGCAGCCCGCCTTTTTCATGCCCGGCCGCAGGGCCGCGCGGCCGGCACGGGGCGATGGACGTGCGGGCCTGCGGTTAAACTGAAGGGGTACCTTGCTCCCTGGCTATCCCTCACATGACCACCCGCGTCCTCACCGGCATCACCACTTCGGGCACGCCCCACCTGGGCAATTACGTCGGCGCCGTGCGCCCGGCGATCGCGGCCAGCCGCGCCACCGACGTGGAGAGCTTCTACTTCCTGGCCGACCTGCACAGCCTCATCAAGGCGCAGGACCCGGCGCGCACCCAGCGCTCCACGCTGGAGATCGCCGCCACCTGGCTGGCCTGTGGCCTGGATCCGGACAAGGTGTGGTTCTACCGCCAGAGCGATATCCCGGAAATCAACGAACTCAACTGGTTCCTGACCTGTATTGCCGGCAAGGGCATCCTCAACCGCGCGCACGCCTACAAGGCCGCGGTGGACAAGAACATCGCCGAGGGCGAGGACGCCGATGCCGGCATCACCGCCGGGTTGTTCATGTACCCGGTGCTCATGGCTGCCGACATCCTGATCTTCAATGCCAAGCAGGTGCCGGTGGGCCGCGACCAGGTGCAGCACATCGAGATGGCGCGCGACTTCGCGCAGCGTTTCAACCATGTCTACGGCCGGGATTTCTTCGTGCTGCCCGAAGCGCTGATCGACGAGCAGGTCGCCACGCTGCCGGGCCTGGACGGCCGCAAGATGAGCAAGTCCTACGACAACACCATCCCGCTGTTCGCCAAGCGCGAGGAACTGCGCCGGCTGGTGTTCTCGATCCTCACCGATTCGCGCGCGCCCGGCGAGCCGAAGACCACCGAAGGCTCGGCGCTCTTCCAGCTCTACCAGGCGTTCGCCAGCGCCGAGGAAACCGCCGCGTTCGCCCAGGCTTTCGCCGATGGGATTTCCTGGGGCGACGCCAAGCAGCAACTGTTCGAGCGCATCGATGCGGAGATCTCGCCGCTGCGAGAACGCTACGAGACGCTGATGGCCGACCCGGCGGCCATCGAGGCAATCCTGCGCCGCGGTGGCGAGCGCCTGCGCGAGCAGTTCGCCAAGCCGTTCCTGGCCGAGCTGCGCCATGCGGTCGGCCTGCGTGACCTGTCCACGCAGGCCGGCGAGGAAGGCAAGCAGAAGAAGGCCAAGACCGCGCTGCCGGTGTTCAAGCAATACCGCGAGGCCGATGGCCGGTTCTACTTCAAGCTGACCAACGACGCGGGCGTGCTGCTGATCCAGAGCGAAGGCTTCGATTCGCCGCGCGAGGCGGGGCAGACGATCGCCGTACTCAAGCAGGCGGTCGCGGCCGATGCGCTGGAGTCGCCGCTGTTCAAGCTGGAGGCGGAGACCGACCTGGTACTGGAAGCACTGCAGGCGCTGCGCGAGGCGGGCTGAGTCCCGCCGCACGCCGCACCCCCGACGAAAGCCGCATCCGCAGCCCCGCGCCTACCGCCTAGAATGTCCCCATCCAGCGACCCCACAGGACGCCAGATGGCCGAATACGGCATCCATACGCTCGACACCGGCTTCCAGCGGCCGGACTTCGATGCCGCTTACCTGCTCGTCGAGCAGGGGCGCGGCGCCTTCATCGACTGCGGCACCGCGCTCGCCGTGCCGGCGATGCTGGCCGCATTGCCCGTAGCGGGCCTGGCGCCCGAGGACGTGGACTGGCTGATCCTCACCCACGTGCATCTCGACCACGCTGGCGGTGCCGGTGCGCTGATCAGGCACCTGCCCCACGCCAAGCTGCTGGTGCATCCGCGTGGCGCACCGCACATGGTCGACCCCACGCGCCTGCTCGCCGGTGCCACGGAGGTCTACGGCGCCGAGGAAATCGCGCGCAGCTACGGAGAAGTGCTGCCGGTGCCGGAGACGCGCGTGGTCATCGCCGAGGACGGCGGCAGCGTATCGCTGGCCGGCCGCCCCTTGCTCACGCTCGACACGCCCGGCCACGCCCGCCACCACCTGTGCGTGTGGGACGCGCGTAGCCGCAGCTGGTTCACCGGCGACACCTTCGGGCTGTCCTATCGCGAGCTTGATTCGGTGCAAGGTCCCTTCATCGTGCCGACCTCCTCGCCAGTACAGTTCGAGCCCGAGGCCATGCGCGCTTCCATCGAACGCCTGCTGTCCTACGCCCCGGAGGCGATGTACCTCACGCACTTCGGCCGCGTCGCACCGCCCGTGGCATTGGGCCGGGCGCTCATCGAACAGATCGACGCGATGGCCGCGCTGGCCCGCAGCTGCGACGAACGCCCCGATCGCCACCGCTGCCTGGTGGCCGCGCTCACCGAGCTGTACCTCGAACGCGCGCATGCGCACGGCATCCCGCTCGACGACGAGGCGGTGACGCGCGTATTGGCGATGGATATCGAGCTCAACGCGCAGGGCCTGGCCAGCTGGCTGGATCGCGCGCGCCGCGCGGCCTGACAACACTCGGCGTGCGACGTCGCGCGCACTACACTGTGCGTCCCCCTTTCAAGAAAGCCGCCGCCGTGAATCCGATGCGCATCCTGCTGCTGTCCGCCTGCCTGTTCGTCGGAGGCGTCGCCCACGCGGCGAATGATGCGGCCACGCAGATCGATCCCGAGGCGCTCTCGCGCCACGTGCAGGTGCTGGCCTCGGACGAGTACGAAGGCCGCGCGCCGGCGACCACCGGCGAGCAGCGCACGCTCGATTATCTCAGCGCGCAATTCAAGCAGGCCGGCCTGCAGCCGGGCGGCGATGCCGGCGGCTGGACGCAATCGGTGCCGCTGGTGCGCGTCTCGGTGGAAGGCCCGGTCGAGGCCAGCCTGCGCGAAGGCGGCCAGACCCGCGCGCTGCGCAACGGCGAGGACATCACCCTGCAGAGCCTGCGTCCCGGCACCGAGGTGTTGGTCAAGGACGCGCCGCTGGTCTTCGTCGGCTACGGTATCAGCGCCCCGGAACGCCACTGGGACGACTACAAGGGCGTGGACCTGAAGGGCAAGGTCGCCGTCATGCTGATCAACGACGCCGACTTCGAAGCCGCCACCCCGGGCGCGTTCGACGGCAAGGCGGTCACCTACTACGGCCGCTGGACCTACAAGTTCGAGGAAGCCGCACGCCGGGGCGCCACCGGCGTATTGATCGTCCACGAGACGGCCCCGGCCGCCTATGGCTGGAACACCGTGCGCAGCTCGGGCCTGTCGCCGCTGTTCGACATCGAGCGCGATGATGCACAGGCGCGCGCGATGCACACCCCGCTGCGTGGCTGGCTGCAACGAGAGCAGGCAGTGGCGATCTTCCGCGAGGCCGGCCTGGATTTCGACGCGCTCAAGCGCCAGGCCATGCAGGCCGATTTCCGTCCGGTGCCGCTGGGCGATGCGCGCCTGAGCGCGCAGTTCAAGCTCAAGCGCGAGCGCGTGGTGACCCACAACGTGGTCGCGCGCCTGCCCGGCACCACCCATGCCGACGAGACGGTGATCTTCTCTGCCCATTGGGACGCCTTCGGCGTCGGTGAGCCGGACAAGGATGGCGACCGCATCCGCCACGGCGCAGTGGACAACGCCACCGGCGTGGCCAGCGTGCTGGAACTGGCACGCGCCTTCGCCGCGGGCCCGCGCCCGCAGCGCAGCCTGCTGTTCATTGCGCTTACCGCCGAGGAGAAGGGCCTGCTGGGCGCCAGCTACTACGCCGCCCATCCGCTGGCGCCGCTGGACCGCACCGTGGCGGTGTTGAACATGGAGATGTTCAGCCCCGACGGCCCCACCCGCGACATCGCCTCCTGGGGCCTGGGCCGGGTCTCGCTGGAGGGGGACCTCAAGCGCGTGGCCGAAGCCCACGGGCGCCAGTACAGCCCGGACCCGAACCTGGAAGCCGGCTTCTTCTACCGCGCCGACCACTTTGCATTCGCCCGCGTCGGCGTGCCGGCGATCACCATCGGCCCGGGCCTGGACCGCGTGGACGGCGGCGTGGCGGCGGGCAAGGCACTGCGCGAGGCGTACTTCCGCGACTGCTACCACCAGCCCTGCGACCGCTGGACCGCGCAGTGGGACGCGCGCGGCCATGCCGCCGATACCCAGCTGGTCTACGAACTGGGCCTGGAACTGGCCAATGGGCGCGTCTGGCCGGCATGGGGCGAGGGCAGCGAGTTCAAGCAAGCCCGCGAACGCAGCGCCGGCGCGCGCCGCTGAGCACGGCAGCGTTGCAAACGCGTCGCGCGTCGTTCCACTTCGCGCGCTGTAAGGCCGGAGAAAAGGTCTAGAATTTCCCTCCTTTCCGGCCTCGCCACGGATTCGCATGTCTTCCCCCGCCGACGCTGGCGCGCATGCCGCGCGCCGCGGCTTCGTCGTCCTCGCCCTGCTGATCGTCTACCTCGTCTGGGGCTCGACCTACCTGGGCATCCGGCTCGCGCTGGAAGGCGGGGCCCTGCCGTTGACGATGGTCTCCGGCGGGCGCTTCATCATCGCCGGCACGCTCATGTACGCGGTACTGCGCTGGCGTGGCGTGCCTGCGCCCACGCGTGCGCAATGGCCGAACATCGCCATGATGGGTGCCACCCTGCTGCTGCTCGGCAACGGCATGGTCGTGCTGGCCGAGCGCGACGTCTCTTCCGGCCTGGCCGCCACCGCGGTGGCCTCGGTGCCGCTGTGGATGGCGCTGTTCTCGGCCTTGCGCGGCCAGCACGCCAGCCGCGGCGAGTGGCTGGGCATCGTGATCGGCTTCCTCGGCGTGGTATGGCTCAACGCCGGTAGCAGCCTCACTGCCACGCCCACGGGCCTGGTGCTGTTGCTGATCGCCCCGCTGGGCTGGGCGTTCGGCTCGATCTGGTCGCGCGGCCGCGACCTGCCTTCGCCGTTCATGACCGCCGCCGGGCAGATGATCTGCGGCGGCGTGCTGATCTTCCTCGTCGGCCTGCTCATCGGCGAGCGTCCGCATGCGCTGCCGACCCGCCAGGGTTTGCTCGCGGTGGCCTACCTGTGCGTGTTCGGCTCGATCATCGCGTTCACCGCCTACGTGTGGCTGCTGCACAACGTGCGGCCGGCGCTGGCCGGCAGCTACGCCTACGTCAACCCGGTGATTGCCGTGGCGCTCGGCGCCTGGCTGGGCCACGAACGCTTCGGCGCCGGCGACTTCGGCGCGATGGCCGTGATCCTCGCCGGCGTGGTCGTGGTCACCCTTTCGCGCGCACGCAAGTAAACCGCCATGACCGATACCGCATTGCGCCAGCGCCGCCAGGGCGTGGCGATCACCGCCGGCGCCTTTGTCATCTGGGGCCTGTTCCCGGTCTACTGGCACCTGCTCAAGGCCGTGCCGTCGCCGCTGATCATCGCCCACCGCATCGTGTGGAGCACGCTGCTGGTGGTCGGCTGGCTGCTGCTCACCACGCGGCTGGCGTGGCTGCGGCGCATCGCCGCGCAACCACGCGCGCTGGGACTGCTGGCGCTCAGCGGCTTGTCGATCGGCTTCAACTGGGGCCTGTACATCTGGGCCATCAATGCCGGCCACGTCATCGAGAGCAGCCTGGGCTATTACATCAATCCGCTGGTCAGCGTGCTGCTCGGCGTGGTGGTGCTCAAGGAGCGCCTGCGCGCACTGCAATGGCTGGCGGTGGGCTGCGCGGCGCTGGGCGTGGCCTGGCTCACGTGGTCGGCGGGTGCGCCGCCCTGGATCGCCCTGGGCCTGGCACTGTCGTTCGGGTTGTACGGGTTGCTGCGCAAGATCGTCGCCGTCGATGCGGTGGCCGGACTGGGCGTGGAGAGCCTGTACTTGTTCCTGCCCGCGCTCGGCTTCGTGCTGTGGAGCGAGCAAGGCCACGGCGGCGGTTTCCTGCAGGGCTGGTCACTGCGCGACGACCTGCTGCTGGCGTTCGGCGGCGTGGTCACCGCGGTGCCGCTGATCGCCTTTGCCTACGGCGTGCGACGCATCCCGCTCTCGCTGGTCGGCATCCTGCAGTACATCGCGCCGACCCTGCAGCTGCTGCTCGGGGTGTGGGTCTTCCACGAAGTGTTCGACCCGCAGCGCGCCCTGGGCTTCGTCGCGATCTGGATCGGCCTGGCATTGTTCCTCGGCGAAGGGCTGTGGCAATCGCGCCGGCGCCCCGGCGTCTGATCGCGGCTACGCCACGCATGCACGTGGCGCGCTAGTCTGGTGGCTCGTATCCGGCGAGGGTCGCTTCCCCGATGACGGCTGCACGACATGCCCTTCAAGCCAGCCTGGCCGCCGCGGTCGCCGGGCTTCCGGCCACGTTGGCGGTGGTGTTCGCCACCGACGGCTCCACCTACGTCAAACCCGGCGCACTCGCGCTGTTCGGTGGCGAAGACGCGCGCCAAGGCTGGCTCAGCGGCGGCTGCCTGGAAGCGGACATCGCCCTTCGCGCGGAGGCCGCGCTGCAGGCCGGGGAAGCGGCATGGATGGAGATCGACACGCGCGGCGATGAAGACCTGCTTTCCGGCGCGGCGGTCGGCTGCCGCGGTCGTCTGCACCTGGCGCTGCTGCCGCTGCCGTTGCTGCCGGGCTGGGACCTGCTGGCGAGTGGCTGGCTTGCACGCGAAGGCGGACTGCATCTGCGTCTGGTGGAGCGTGGCCGCTTCGAGGCGCAGGTCGGTGCGCAATCGCGCGCATGGTCTCTGCCTTTCGAAGGCGAGCCCCCGGCATCGCGGGAAGTGCATCTTCCCCCGCCACCTTCCGTCGTGCTGTTCGGCGCCGGGCCGGAAAGCGCGACGCTGCTGCCCTGGCTGCGCGAGCTGGGCTGGATCACCACACTGGTGGAGAAGCGGCCACGCTGGCGTGCCCAAGGTGCATTGGCGGATCACCACGTGGAAGCCACCCCCTCGCAGGCGCTGGCGGTTGGCCTGCAAGCCGACGCGGCGCTGGTGATGCACCACCACTTCGAACTCGACCGCGAGACGCTCGATGGGCTGGCTGCCCACCCCGTGCCCTTCATCGGCCTGCTTGGCCCGCGCCGACGACAGCAGGACCTGTTCCAACTGCTCTCGCCCGCGCAGCACGAAGCGCTGTTGCCGCGGCTGCGTTCGCCGGTTGGCCTGCCGCTGGGCGGTGAGGGGCCGCAGGCCATCGCGCTGAGTATCGCTGCGCAACTGCAGCGCTGGCGCGAGGAGAAAGCGGAGCGTTCCGCGTGAGCACGGACTTCGTTGCCGTCGTGCTGGCGGCCGGTGGGAGCACGCGCCTGGGTCGCCCGAAGCAACTGCTGCGACGCGATGGCGAAACATTGCTGCGGCGAAGTGCGCGGCTGGCGCATGCCAGTGGCGCGACGCGCGTGCTGGTGGCGTTGGGGGCCGAAGCCGCACACCTGCGCGCAGAGTTGAAGGGCATCGCGGTGGAAGTCGTGGAAGTCGCCGACTGGCCGCGGGGCCTGGGCCAGAGCCTGGCGCGGCTGCAGTCGGTGCTGGGCGCGGCCGGCTATGGCCGCGTGCTGGTGCTCGGATGCGACCAGCCGGCGCTGGACTTGCCACACGTGGCCGCGTTGCTCGATGCCGCCGAACGCGCGCCGGCCGGTGGCGCCTTTACCGCCTACGTGGGCGTGCGTGGCTTGCCGGCGGTGGTTGCGGCCGATGATTGGCGCCAGGCCCGCTTTGCCGGCGACGAAGGCCTGCGCACGCTCGCCCGCGACCCCGCGCGTGCCTTCGGGCAGGTGCAGGCACCGGATCTGGCGTTGGATATCGATACGCCCGCCGACCTCGCGGCGGCCATCAACCTCGGCTGGCTGGATAGGCCGGATTAAGCGCGGCGCGGATCTCTTCGCCCGCCGGCAGCTGCAGCGGCGCCGGGCACTGCGCCTGCGAGGCCGGGTTGGCCTCGAACCATTGCGTCACCATCGGGGCCAACAGGTCCAGCCGCATCGGCAGGCTCAGGTGGTCCTCGTCGTGCAGTTCCAGGTAATGCGCGCGCGGTGCCGAGATCGCCAGCAGGCGGCCATGCGACACCGGGATGTGGTGGTCGGCATCGCCGTGCAGCAGCAGTACGCAGGCGCGCGCATCCATCACCGCCGGGGCGACGTCGAGCTTGTCCAGGTCCAGGCCCAACTGCTGGTCGGCGGCAGCGATCACCCGGTCCAGGTCCTGGTGGCCGTAACGCCAGCGCATGTAGCCGGACATCGCGCGTGCCTGCCAACCCTGCGGGGTCTCGGCGAGCATGTGCGGAATCATGTCGCGGATGCCGCGTCCTGCGTTGGCGAAGGACTCCACCGCCACCACGCCGGCCACCTGGTCGCCCAGCTTGTCGGCGCTGAACAGCGCGGTCGCCGCGCCGTAGGACACGCCGAACAGGTAAAGCGGCCCGGTGATTTCCCCGCGCTGGCGCAGTTCGCCGATCACGCGCACCACGTCGTCCGATTCGCGCGTGCCGTAGCCCGACAGCCCGCTGCCCGATTGCCCGTGGTTGCGCAGGTCCAGCGCGATGGCACGGTAACCGGCCTGGGCCAGCGTGAGCGACCACGGCAGCAGCGAGTTGCCGTCCATCATCCATCCATGCAGCAGGATCACCGTGCCGCGCGGGGTCGTGCGTGGCTGTGCGGCCAGGTGGGGGTCGAGCTTGAACTTGAAGGCGCTGCGGGTGAAGCCATCGGCACCGAGGCTGCGGCTGAAGTGGTACGTGAAGCCGTAGTCACCCGGCTCGAACGCCCGCCAGAAGATCGGCACCTCGTCGCGGCCGGGCAGGGTGCCGCTGCGGTTGGGGATCTGGCTGAGCAGGGCCTGCGCATCGACCATGCCCAGCAGCGGGGAGGCGCCGCCGGGCGCCACCAGGCGGGAACTGAGCGAAGTGGACGAGCAGCCGGTGCCCGCCAGCCACGCGCAGAGCAGGGCCAGCAGGCCGGCCACGAAGAACGGGCGCGACATGGCGGGGCATTCCAAAGGAGAACAACGGCAAAGCCCAGCCTAGCGTTGTCGCCGCGCGGCTTCTACCGCGCGTCCATGACAACCGTGTGACCGTTGGGAACGGTTGGGCGAGATCGGCGTGGGCTTCACCCCGCGCCCGGTGGCGGGCGCGGGGCAGGTGCGGGTCCTCAGACCTCGCGCAGCGCCACGGTGATCGGCAGCCGCGCCGCGCGCAGTGCCGGGAACAGGCCGCCCACCAGGCCGATGCCCAGTGCCCACTTCAGGCCGGTCCACAGCAGCTCGGGCGAGACGCGGAACTGGAACACCACCTGGCTGAAGTTGCTGCCCAGGGTGGACACGCTGTAGCCGTTGAAGATCGCCCAGGCGATCAGCCCGCCGAGCACGCCCCCCAGCAGGGCCAGCAGCATCGTCTCCAGCATCACCGCCACCACCACCGGCAGGCCGCGGAAGCCGATCGCGCGCATCGTGGCGATCTCGCGCGCGCGCGTGGCCACGGCCGCGTACATCGTGTTGAGCGCACCGAACACCGCACCGAAGGCCATGATCGTGCCGATGAACTTGCCCAGCACCTCCAGCACCTTGCTCAGGTTGCCGCCCTGCTTGCGGTAGTACTCGCGGGTGGTGGACACATCCAGCTTCAGGCGCGGGTCGGCCGCCATCGCGGTCTTGAACTGGCTGTAGCCGTCGGCCCCGGTGGTGCGCACGCTGATGGACTGGTAGGCGCGGCGGTTGTAGGTGCTGGCCAGCGTCTCGGTGTCCGTCCACATTTCCGAGTCGTGCGCGTCGCCGCTGGTGAACACGCCCACCACCGTCCACGCCTGGTTGCCGAGGTTGAGCGTCTTGCCGACCTCCAGCCCGCGGAACTGCGACTGCGCGCCCTTGCCGACCACGATCTCGCGCAGGCCCGGCTTGAACTGCCGTCCTTCGATGATCTTCACCTTGTCGTGCACGGTCCAGGCTTGTTCGCCCACGCCGCGGAACTGCGCGTTGACGTCGGTGCCGTCGGCCTTGGAGACCAGGTTCACCACCTGCGAAAGCTCGGGCGATACCAGCGGGCGGTTGTCCGCACCGCGCGCCACGCCCGTCAGGCTGGCGATCAGCGGGACCTGGTCACGCATGATCACCGAGTTGGTCTCGGCCTGCGAACCGCCGCGCAGTACGATGGCGGTGGTGTCATCGCCCGTGCTGTCCAGCGTGGCCTGGAAGCCACGGCCCATGGCCAGCATCGCGACCAGCACGCCGACCACGCCGGCGATGCCGACCACGATCACCGAGGTGGCGCCCCAGCGCTGCGGCAGGCTGGCGATGCCGATGCGCGCGGCCGCCAGCGACAGGCGCCCGGTGCGGGTGAGCAGCAGCCACAACGCGATGACCACGGCTACGCCGAGCACCGCGAACCACGGCAGCACGATCCACACCACCAGCGCGATGGCCAGCAACACCGTCGACAGCAGGTTCCACATCCATTGCTTCTTCATGTGCGTGTGCTCCTCAGCGTCCGGCCAGCGCGTCGACGATCTTCAGCCGCTGCGCGCGCAACGCCGGCAGCAGTCCCACCACCACGCCGATGCCGATCATCAGCACCAGGCCAATCACCCAGGTCTGGGCCGGCACGAAGTGCACCGGCAGCGCGCCGCCGGAGGCCTTGGCCAGGCCCGGGATGGCCAGCGAGGCCAGGCCCATGCCGAGCAGTCCGCCCAGCACCACCAGTAGCACCGACTCGAACATCACCAGTGTCAACACCGTGCCGTCCTTGAAGCCCAGCGTCTTGAGCGTGGCCAGTTCCGGGATGCGCTCGCGCACCGCCTGCGCCATCGTGTTGCCGGTCAGCAGCACCAGGGTGAAGAACACCGCGCCCATGATCGAGGTGACGATCAGGCCGATATCGGCGAACTGCTTGATGAAGGCCTGCTGGAACGCCGACTCGGTCTGCGTCTTGGTCTCGTGGTCGGAATTGGCCGAGAGCGCGTCGATGGCCTGCGCCACGCGCGAGGCCTGGTCGGCGTTGGCCAGCTTCACCGTGTACCAGCTGACCTGGCTCTTGATGTAGTCGTTGGACTCATCGAAGTACTTCCAGTTCATCATCAGCTGGTTTTCGGCCTGCACGTTGGCGCGGTCCTTGGCGCGGAAGATCAGCTTCAGCTCCAGCGGCCAGTCGTTGCTGCCGCCGCGCGGGAAGATGGTGGCCTGCAACGGGATGGTGTCGCCGACCTTCCATCCGAACTTCTTGGCCAGCGCCTCGCCCACGGCCGCGCCGGTGCGGGTGCTCTGGAACGCCTTGAGCTGGTCCGGCGGCACGTCGTACTCGGTGTAGACGTCGAAGAAGTTCGGCGCCACCGAGAAGTTCGGGAAGAAGTCCTTGGGGTCGCGGTAGATGCCGCCGAACCACATCGCGTAGGTGACATCACGCACGCCGGGGATGCTGCGGATCTGCGGCTCCAGCCGCACCGGCAGGGATTGGGTGATCGACAGCCGCGAGGCCACCACGAGGCGGTTGGCACCTTCCACCGAGCCGCCAGCGGTGAACGCCACACGCACCGAGTCGAGCAGGCCGAAGAGCAGGAAGGCGACCACCACCGAGAACAGCGTCAGCATCGTCCGCGTCTTGCTGCGGAACAGCTGCGCCCATACGAGCGAAAGATATTTCATGGCATCCCCCGATCAGTGCGCGGCCGGGGCATCGGCCAGCTCGCCCTTGTCCAGGTGGATGGTGTGGGTCGCGTATTCGGCCGCCTTCGGGTCGTGGGTGACCATGATGATGGTCTTGCCGTGCTCGCGGTTGAGCTGCTGCAGCAGCTTGAGGATTTCCTCGGCGTTGTGGCGGTCCAGGTCGCCGGTCGGTTCGTCGCAGATCAGGAAGGTCGGGTCGGAGACGATCGCGCGGGCGATCGCCACGCGTTGCTGCTGGCCGCCGGACAGTTCGTTCGGGCGGTGGCTGGCGCGATCGGCCAGGCCGACCAGGGTCAGCGCGATCTCCGCGTTGCGCTTGCGCTGCGCCGCGCCCAGGTGGGTGAGCAGCAGCGGCAGCTCGACGTTCTTCTGCGCGTTGAGCATCGGCATCAGGTTGTAGAACTGGAACACGAAGCCGACGTGGTGGCTGCGCCAGCTGGCGAGCTGTCCGCCGCTGAGGCGGTCGATGCGCTCGCCCTCGATCTCGATCTCGCCGCCCGTGGGGCTGTCGAGCCCGCCGATCAGGTTGAGCAGGGTGGTCTTGCCCGAGCCGGAGGGGCCCATCAGCGCGACGAAATCGCCGCGCTCGATCTCCAGGTCGATCCCGTGCAGCACCTGCACTTTCTCCGGGCCGCGTTGATAGGTCTTGGTGACATTGCGCAGGGTAACCAGGGCGGACATGGGCTTTCCTCTATGAATGCGGCGGATGCAAGGTGGTTCGGTGGACGGCGCGGTTCCTTACGCCAGCGACGTCCGGCGCACCATCGGATCGACAGCGCGCTACGGCCCGGCGCGACCGCGATCGGGTAACGGCAAAACCAGCGGGTTGTGGCAACGCGACAGCGACAGCGACGAACGGGGCGACAGCGACGAACGGTTGCGGCGGCGGGCGACCTACTCGGCTTGCGCGCCGGCAAGGGCGACCTTGTCGCCGTCCTTGAGCGCGGGCGGCGGATCGAGCACCACGGTGTCGCCGGCCGTGAGCCCGGAGAGCACCTGGCGGTCATCGCCCATGGCAATGCCGGTCTTCACCGGCTGCACGGTGACGCGGTTCTCCTCGCCGACGACGAAGGCCACGGTGGCGCCTTCGCGTTCGACCAGCGCGCCGCCGGGCACGCGCACGCCTTGCGGCTGCTGGGCCTGCGCCGGCTTGGCTTCTTCCAGGAAGCTCACCCGCACGCCCATCTCCGGGACGATGCGCGGGTCTTTCACCTTCATCGCCACGCGCACCTTCACCGTGGCCTTGCCACGGTCGGCGGTGGGGATGATGGCGATGACCTCGCCGGGGATCTTCCAGTCCGGGTAGGCGTTGAGCACGATCTCCACCGGCATCTTCGGCTGCACGCGACCGATATAGGCCTCGCCGACTTCCACCTCGACTTCCAGCGATTCCATGTCCACGATGGTGCCAATGCCGGTGCGGGTGAAGCCGCCGGTCGCCAGCGGGGAGACGATCTCGCCCGGCTGCGCCGCCTTGGCCGTGACCACGCCGGCGAACGGCGCGCGCACGATGGTGTTGTCCACGCCCAGGTCGGAGATGGAGAGATTGTTGCTGGCCACCTTGACGTTGCGCTGGGCGGTCTGCAGCTGCGCGCGCAGGCCGTCACGCAGCGCCACCGCCTCGTCGTACTGCGAGCGCGAGACCAGCTGCTGGTTGACCAGGGTCTGCAGGCGAACGGCGTCGGCCTCGGCGCGCTTGAGCTGCGCCGAGACGTTCTCCACCTGGCTGCGCGCAGCCGAGACCTGCGAATCGGCCAGTTCGCGCGCGGCGTCGGCGTCGATCGGGTCGAGGGTGGCCATCACCTGGCCCTCCTCCACGCGCATGCCCTCCTCGATCTTCACCTCGCGCACCTTGCCGGTGATCTTGGCCGAGACCGTGGCCATGCGCCGCGCCACCACGTAGCCGGAGGCGTCCAGCACCGAGGCGCTGCTGCCGCCGGCGGTGATCGCCACCACCGGCGCAGTGCGCACTTCCACCGGCGGCTTGCGCCCGAACAGCGCCCACGCGCCGCCGGCCAGCAACAGCACGGCCACCAATACGCCCAGGCCAATCCACAGCCCGCGCCGCGAAGCGGGGGGCTCGCGCCCGGCGGGCGACTTGCGGTCGATCTTGAGTTCCTTCAGCAGATCAGCAGAGGTGTTCATCATGTACACGTGACGGGGAATGGGACGGAATGTGACCGCCGCGACGCCCCGGTGCAAGTTGCCGGAAGTCACTTCATGCCGGAGGGGGCTGCGACGGGACGGGGCGCAGCATGATCCCACGGCCGCGCGCCGGCCAGTGACAGCTGTCACCGACGATGCCTGACAGCGGTGACTGACGCACCGGCACGCGCGGCGAGAAGCTGGCGGCGTCCACCCACCGGAGCCGGTCATGTCCCTCGCTTCTCCCGCACCACTGGCCTGCCTGCGCGGCGCGCACAAGCACTTCGGCCCGCGCCATGCGCTGCGTGGCATCGATCTGGCGGTCGAGGCCGGCCAGGTCGTGGCGCTGCTCGGCGGCAATGGGGCCGGCAAGAGCACCAGCATCGGGCTGCTGCTCGGCCTGCTGCGCCCCGATGCCGGGCAGGCGCTGCTCTCCGGCGCCGCCGCCCAAGACCGGCGTGCACGCCGCGACGTCGGGGTGATGCTGCAGGCCTGCGGCCTGCCGGACATGCTGCGCGTGCGCGAACTGCTCGACCTCACGCGGCGCTACTACCCCGCCCCGCGCAGTACCGCCGATTGCATCGCGCTGGCCGGGCTGGAAGACATCTTCGAGCGGCGCTACGGCCAGCTTTCCGGCGGACAGCAACGCCGCGTGCAGTTCGCACTGGCGATCTGCGGGCGTCCGCGCCTGCTGTTTCTCGACGAACCCACCACGGGCCTGGACATCGAGGCGCGCCGGCGGCTTTGGAACTCGATCCGCGAGATGGTGGCCGAAGGCTGTGGTGTCCTGCTGACCACCCACTACCTGGAAGAGGCCGAAGCGCTGGCGGACCGCGTCATCGTGATGCGCGAAGGCACCGTGGTGGCCGAAGGCGGCATCGAGGACATCCGCAGCCGCGTCGCACGCACGACGGTACGTTGCCGCACCATCGTGGATGCCGGCGAGATCGCGCGCTGGCCCGGCGTGCAGGCCGTGGCCACGCACCCGGCCGGCGTGGAGATACAGGCCGAACCGGCCGAAGGCGTGGTCGCGCGGCTGCTGGCCGCCGACCCCGCGTTGAGCGCACTGGAAGTCCGACGCGCCGGCCTGGCCGACGCTTTCCTCGATCTCACCCGCCAAGCGGAGGCCGCATGAACCCGTCATCCCTTTACGCGCCGCAGTGGCCGATCTACCTGGCCGAGGCGCGCTGCGAACTGCTTCGCGTGCTGCGCACCCCGGCCTTCGTCGTGCCCTCGCTGGCGTTCCCGCTGGTGTTCTACCTGATGTTCGGCGTGCTGCTGGGCCACGGGCAGGCATCGGTCCCGCTGCTAGCCAGCTACACCGTGTTCGGCGCGATGGCACCGGGGTTGTTCGGCTTTGGCATCGGCCTGGCGCTGGACCGCGAGCGCGGCCTGCTCACGCTCAAGCGCGCGCTGCCCGCACCGCCCGCCGCGTGGCTGGTAGCGCGCGTGGCGATGGCGATGGTGTTCGCCGCGAGCATCGCCACGTTGCTGATCGCCGCCGGCGCGCTGTTCGGCGGCGTGCACCTGGCGCCGGCGCAGGCCGGCCTGCTGTTGCTGGTCGGCGTGTTCGCGGCCCTGCCGTTCTGCGCGATCGGCCTGCTGGTGGGCAGCTTCGCCCCGGCCAGCGCCGCGCCGGCAGTGGTGAACCTGGTCTACCTGCCGATGTCGCTGCTCTCGGGCCTGTGGATGCCGCTGTCGGTCTTGCCGCCGGTGTTCTCCACGCTGGCGCCGCTGTGGCCGGCGTGGCACCTCGGGCAGCTGGCGCGCATGGCTGTCGGGCTGCCGGCACAGGGCGCGGCCTGGGCACACGTGGCGGTGCCGCTGGCGATCGCGGCGCTATGCTTGCTGCTGGCCCAGCACCGCCTGCGCCGCGAATGAGCCCGCTTCCGACCATGCCTGCCTTCCTGCATCCCACGCCCGATTCACTGGTCGGCCTGCGCATCGCCGGCGGCTCGGGCGGCCGTACCTGGTTCCCGCTGCTGATGCTGGCCTGGTCGGTCTGGATCTTCTTCACCCCGATGTTCAACACCGCCGCGTTCCCGCATTGGCTGTGGCCCACGCTGGGCAGCTACGCGGTGTTCCTGGGGCTGTACCAGCACGCGTACTACCGCAGCCGGCGCCACCTGCTGGCCTGTGCGCTGGGAATCGCCGCGCTCGGCTTCGCGCTGACGCCGGTCAACCCCGGTGCGCAGGGTTACCTCGTCTACGCGTGCGCGTTCCTGGCCTTCGTCACCCGTCCCAAGCGCGCGCTGCTGTGGATGCTCGGCATCCTGGCCGCGTACTGTGCGATGTGGACGTGGATCGGCTGGCCTTGGATCTATCTCTTCAGTGTGGTGATGGTGAGCCTGGCGGTGGGCCTGATGAATATCAGCATCCAGCGCCGCCACCAGGCGGACAACGCACTGCGCCTGAGCCACGACGAAGTGCGCCGGCTCGCCGGCGTGGCCGAGCGCGAGCGCATCGGCCGCGACCTGCACGACCTGCTGGGCCACACCCTGTCGCTGGTGGCATTGAAGGCGGATCTCGCCGGAAGACTGGTGGAGCGCGACCCGGCCGCCGCGCGGCGCGAGATCGACGAGGTCGCGCGCGTCTCGCGCGATGCGCTGGCGCAGGTGCGGCGCGCGGTCACCGGCATCCGCGCGGCCGAGCTGGTCGCCGAACTCGCCTCGGCGCACCTGCTGCTGGAGAGCGACCAGATCGTGCTGCACTACACCCCGCCGGACGTGCCGCTGCCTTCCTCGCTGGAAACCGCGCTGGCGCTCACCGTGCGCGAGGCCGTCACCAACATCCAGCGCCATGCGCGTGCGCGCCAGGTGTGGATCGCGCTGGAATGCACGCGCGAGCAGGTGCTGCTGCGCGTGCGCGACGACGGCCGCGGTGGCGACATCGTGCCGGGCAACGGCCTGCAGGGCATGGGCGAACGCCTACAAGCCCTGGGAGGCGAACTGCGTATCGACGCCCGCGCCGGTGCCGGCACCGAACTGCAGGCGCGCCTGCCCTGGCCCGATCCGCGTCGCGAGGTGCTCGATGCGACGCCGGCGTGAGCGCTCTGCTACCGTGGCGCGCCACGAGGTGACAGGAAACCGCCGATGATCCGCGTGCTGCTGGCCGAAGACCAGGCGATGCTGCGCGGCGCGCTGGCCGCGTTGCTTGGCCTGGAGGACGACATCACCGTGGTCGGCAGCGCCGGCGACGGAGAAAGCGCATGGCGCGAGCTGCAGCGCTTGCAGCCGGATGTGCTGGTCACCGATATCGAAATGCCCGGGCTCACCGGCCTGGAACTGGCGCAGCGCATCCAGCGCCAGGGCCTGCCGGTACGCGTGGTGATCGTCACCACGTTCGCGCGGCCGGGCTTCCTGCGCCGCGCGCTGGATGCCGGCGTGGGCGGCTACCTGCTGAAGGATGCGCCGGCGGAACAGCTGGCCGATGCGCTGCGGCAGGTCGCGCGCGGCGGGCGCGCCATCGATCCGCAACTGGCCGCCGAAGCGTGGGCCGAGGCCGATCCGCTCAGCGACCGCGAGCGCGGCGTGCTGCGCCTGGCCGGCGAAGGGCGCTCGGCCAGCGAGATCGCCGAGTTGCTCGGGCTCTCCCACGGCACGGTGCGCAACTATCTTTCCGAATGCATCGGCAAGCTCGGCGTCGCCAACCGCATCGAAGCGTACCGGCTCGCGCGGCAGAAGGGCTGGCTGTAACGGCGGGTTATGCCGTCATCGCAGGCAGCCATGAAAATTCGGCTTGCCTGGCGCGCGGCGTGGCCGTGCTGGCTAGACTGCGGGCACCTCATGCGGGAGTGCCCGATGATTGCAACGCGCCTCATGCTGCTGGCCTGCCTCTGGCTTGCCTGCACGCCGGCCCTGGCCCAGCAGTTCAAGGTGCTGGTGGCCGCCATTCCGAACAAGTACCACCACGACTACATCCCGGTGGCCAAGCCGCAGTTCGAGCGGATGGCGCGCCGGCATGACTTCGCGCTGACATGGGACTGGGATGGGCGCGCGTTCGACGGCGACCTGTCGCAATACCAGGCGATCGTGCTGCTCAATTCGCCGGCCAGCGACTTTGACCCCGCGCGTCGCGCGAACTTCCAGAAATACGTGCGCGCCGGCGGCGGCGTGGTCGCCGTGCACAAGGCCTTCGCCATCAAGAAGGGCGACTGGGACTGGTACGACCGCATGATCGGCCGTTCCTTCCGTACCCATCCCTACCTGCAGACCGCGATGGTGGACGTGGTCGATGCGACCCACCCGGCGACCGCGGGCCTGCCTGAGCGTTGGCTGTGGAGCGACGAGTGGTACGAGTATGACCCGCCCTACAGCGACGACCTGCACGTGGTGATGGAAGTGGACGAGCGCAGCTACGACCCCACCGCGATCTGGCCCGGCCAGGTCGCCAAGGGCATGGGTCGCCATCATCCCGTGGCGTGGTACCACACGTTCGAAGGCGGGCGCGTATTCGCAACCGCGCTGGGGCATCCGCCGGAGGCCTATGACGATGCGTTGTACCTCGGCCACCTCTACGGGGCCATCTACTGGGCCGCGACTGGTCGCGGCATCGACACCGCACGCTGAGCGAACGCGTTAGGCTGGGCGCGGATCGACGTGGATGCGGGCGATGAGCTTCGAGGTGTTTCTGCGGGAGTACCGGGGGCTGCTGGCCCTGTTGTCGGTGCTGGCGACGGTCAACGTGATGTTCGCGCATCGCGCGCTGCTGCGGCTGGCGCAGGCCGAGCCCCAGCGGCTGGTCGCGGCGGGTATCCGCCGCATCGACTGGTGGCCGCGCTGCGTGCTGGGTGTCGGCAGGCTGGGATTCACCGCGGCCGGCCACGGCCTGGCGTTGCGCACGCGCGTGCAGTTCCAGGCGGTGGCGGTGACGTACGTCGTGCTGGTGGCGCTCTTCGCCAAGGCGATGGTGGATATCGTGGGCTTGGTAGTGCGCTGAGCCCTGCCTTCCGGCACCCATCCATCGGCACATGGCGGTACCCGGAGGCCTGCCGAGAATCGGCCGACGCCCGAACAGGAAACTTGCCATGACCACCGGATGGACCCGCACCGCCCTTGCGTTCGCCTTGGGCATGCCCCTGGCCGCGCACGCCGTGGACCTCACCCGCCTGGACGAAGGCATGACCGGCCCGCGGACGGAGGTCCTCGTGCTCGGCACCGTGCACCTGAGCGAGCAGCCGCCGTTCCAGCCCGAAGCGCTGGATCCGTTGCTCGACCGGCTCGCCGCTTTCAAGCCGGGCTACATCACCATCGAAGACATCAGCGGCGAGCAGTGCGACATGGCTGCGCGTCATCCCACGGTCTATGGCGATGACTACTGCGGCACGAAGGTGGTCGACAAGGCGCGCGCGGCCACGGGCCTGGACATCCCGGCGGCGATTGCCGCCGTGGATCGCCTGCTGGCGGCATGGCCTGCCGTTCCCACGCCCGCGCAGCGCCGGGCGCTTGCCAGCCGCTTCCTCGCGGCGGACGACCGCGCTTCGGCCTACGTGCAGTGGCTGCGCCTGCCCGAGGCCGAACGCCACGCCGGCGACGGGCTGGACGAGGCGCTGGTGGACGTGTTGCGGCAGACCGCGCAGATCCGCAACGAGGATTACCTCGTCGCCGCGCGCCTGGCCGCGCGACTGGGGCTCGAGCGCGTCTACCAGGTGGACGACCACACGGGCGACAACATGCGCGTGGACGATCTGCAGACCTTCGGCCGGCAGATGGACGCGGCCTGGAAAGCCGGCCGCGCAAGGCTGGATCAGATGGAGAAGTCGCAGGCCGCGTGGGCACAGGCGGGCGACTACTTGTCGATCTACCGGTCGATCAACCAGCCGCAATCACTGCAGGTGTACGCCGAGGTGAATGCGAATGCAGCCTTGCGTGCAGTGTCGGCCGAACACTATCCGCAGATGTGGGTGAACGGCTGGGAGATTCGCAACCTGCGCATGGTGGCCAACCTGCTGCAGGTGGTGCGCGAAAAGCCGGGTGCGCGGGTGCTGGCGATCGTGGGGGTCTCGCACAAGCCCTGGTTCGACGGGTGGCTGGGCCAGATGCAGGGGGTGGACGTGGGGGACGTGGAGCAGGCGCTGCGCTAGCCGCCCGTCACACGCCCGCCACCGCCGCGCCCACCGCGTGCCATCGCCTGGAATACGCCATCCTTGCGGACCCACGCGTGGTACAGCGCCGCGGACAAGTGCAGCATCACCGTGGCGAACAGCAGCCTGGCCAGCCAGCCATGCGCGTCGCGCAGCCACGCATACAGCGTGGCATCGTGCGGGGCGATCGGCGGCAGCTGGAACCCGGCGAACATCGTCACCGGATAGCCCGCTGCCGACACCGTCGCCCAACCCAGCAGCGGCATGGCGAACATCAACCCGTACAGCACCCAGTGCGACGCCTTCGCCGCGAACGCCTGCCACGCCGGCAGGTCCGCCGGCAGCGGTGGCGGCGCGTGGCGCAGGCGGTTGCCCAATCGCACGATCACCAGCAGCAGGATCGCGATGCCCAGCGGCCGGTGCAGGTCGATCAGCCACGGCCGCTGCGAGATCGAGGCCACCATGCCCACGCCGATGAACAGCATCGCCAGGATCATCGCCGCCATCAGCCAGTGCAGCACGCGTGCGGTGAGGTTGAAATGGGTCGAGCTGTTCATTTCGCCTGCTCCTGGCCGGTGGCCTCCGGGGCCTTGCCGTGCGCGATCTCTCGCTCGCGGCGGTTGAAGGACTGCGAGTACACCGCCGAGCGCGCGGCCAGGATCGGGTCGTCGGAACCGGCGATTCCGTCGGGCAGGATCAACGGGTCGTAGTTGATGTCGCGGCACTGGCCCTGTTCCTGCGGTTGCGCGGCGGTCAGTTCCAGCGTGCCGGCCACGACCTGCTCGCGGTCTTCCGGCCACGGTTGCGAAGCGTCGTTGACCGGATCGCCGTGGTTGGCCAGCGTCAGCACCATGTCCCAGCGCAAGGGTCCCTGGGCCAGGCGCTGCCGGAGGTCGTGCGAAAGGAAATCCGCCCCGGCGCGCTCGCGCTGCGAGGCGTCGAGTTCACGAAAGGGTGTCTGCGGGCGCATCGACCAGCGCACGAAGCGCTCGTGACCCTCCGCGTCGATCAGGCGGAATGCGTTGACCCCGTTGTACTGCGTGTTGGCCCAGCTGTCCGACCACGGCGCGCTTTTCGCCCACGCCAGGAACTTTGCGGCCTCTGGATACTGCTTCAGGAACGCGGCCATCTTCGCCGGGTCCGGCTTGCCGGTGGCCGGGTCCGGCCGCGCGGCCTCGCCCTGCGCGGCGAACCCTTCCGGCGTGGCGACGACGAAGAACGGGAAGCTGTTCATCGCCGTGCGCCACTGCTGGCCATCGTCGGTGGTGAGCAGCAGCGCCATGCTGCGCACGCGCGCGCTGTTGTCCGCGCCGTGTGGGTCGCCGCCGCCGATCGACAGCCGCCCCATCACCGGCACGTCCTGTTGCCGGAACACGCGGGCTTTCGAGAGGGCGGACGCCTTGCCACTGGGATGGAAGCTGCCGGTGACGCAGACGCCCTTGCTGTGTGCGCGCCGATAGCCGGGGTAGGGCTGCTTGTTGCCGGCCTCGATGCCATCGGTCATGCGCTGGGCGGTGAGGCGCCCGCCGCCGATCCAGCCGGCGGTCCAGGCGAAGGCGGCGACCAGCACGGCGACGATGGCACCGATGCCGAGCAACGGCAGGTAGCGGGTAGGGCGGGGGGCGGGGGATGGCGCGGACATGCGGGGCTCCGTGGCGTTCATACCCGGTCAGACGCACGGGCGGGCAATCTATTCCACGCCCTGTGGCGTGAAGCCGGGGAATAATCGCGGTGCCGGGGCGTCCTACCCCGGTCTCCACCCTCCCATGCCGCCATGCCCCTGCGAGATGCCACCGCCGACGACGACCGCCTACGCGCGCTGCTGCCGCGCCTGTGGCGCTTCGCCCGCTCGCTGGCCGGCGACCCCGCCGCGGCCGACGACCTCGTGCAGTCCGCCCTTGAGCGCGCGCTGCGCGGCTGGGACGCCCGTCGCGACGACCAGGCGCTGCAGGCCTGGCTGTTCTCCATCCTCTACCGGCGCTTCATCGACGAAACCCGGCGCGCGCGCCGCTGGCAGCGGCTGCTCGGCCTGCTCGCCGCCAGCCCGCCGCCGCTGGCACCCTCGCCCGAGCAGGTGCACGACGAGCGCGCAGTGCTGGCCCACTTCGGCGAGCTGCCACCGGAACACCGCGCCGTGCTGATGCTGGTGGCGGTGGAAGGCTTCACCTACCAGCAGGCCGCCGACACCCTGGGCGTGCCGATCGGCACCGTCATGTCGCGCCTGTCGCGCGCGCGCGAACGATTGCGCACGCTCGGGGAAGGCCAGGCCCCCCTCGTGCCCGCGCTGAGGAGAATCAAATGAACCCGCTCCTGGATGCGACCGAGCGCGACCTGCACCTGCACGCCTATGTCGACGACCAGTTGGACACGGCCGCGCGCGCCGAGGTCGAGGCGTGGCTGCGTGACCACCCCGAGGACGCCGCGCGCGTGGCGGCCTGGCGCCGCGATGCCGCCGCCCTTCGTACGGCCTGGGCGTGGACCGAGCGCGTGCCGTTGCAGGCCGAGCTGGACCCCGGCCAGCTGCGCCGCCGTCGCCACGCGCGCCAGCGCGCCTGGATGGGCATGGCCGCGGCCTGCGTGCTGGCGCTGGGCATAGGTGGCTGGGGCGGCTGGCAACTGCGCGATGCCCGCCTGCAGGCCGAACGCGCGCCGATGGCCGACGCCATGGCGGCGTATCGCCTGTTCGCCACGCGCGATGCCGCGCTCGAATACCGCGATGGCGACGCCGATGAAGCGCGCCTGCGCGACTGGCTCGCCACGCAGTTCCATGACGCGGTGGCCTTGCCCGACCTGCGCGCACAGGGGCTGCGCCCACGGGGTGGCCGCCTACTCTCCACGCCCGAAGGCGCAGCGGCCATGTGGGTCTATGAAGATGCGTCCGGTAGCCGCGTGGCCTTGTACGTGCGTCCGCTGGCGCCGCGGCTGCGTGCCGGCGAGCGCACCGAGGATGGGCTGCATGCGCGCTACTGGTCGCAAGGCGCGGCCTCGTATGCGCTGATTGCGCCGGTGGCGGCACTGGCGCGCATGCGCGGCTGAGCGAAGGCTATCGGCCCTTGGTGTCGCCGCTCTCCACCAGTTCGCGCACGCGCGCGGCGCTGTCGGCATCGACCGGGTTGTAGACCACCATGGCCAGGTCCGGACGGCCGTCGACCGCGAAGTAGGAAATCTCCAGGTCGATGGTGCCGAGTTGCGGATGATGGAGGCGCTTGGCATGCGCGCGCTCGTCCGGCAAGCCGCGGTCCTGCCATAGCGCGGCGAACTCGGGGCTGTGCGCGGAAAGTTCTTCCACCAGCTGGGTGATCTCCGCGTTGGCGCCGGCGCGCATCGCATCGATGCGGAACGAGCGCACCACTGCACGCGCCACGCTGTCCCAGTTGTCCTGCGCCTCGCGCACGCGCGGGCTGGAGAACATCAGGCGCAGGATGTTGCGCTGCTCGCGCGGCAGCTGGCCGTAATCGGTGAACAACACGGCCGCGGCGCGGTTCCAGGCCACCACGTCCCACGTGGCCGTCTTGACGATGGCCGGCGTGTCCCCGAGCGCGTCGAGTACGCGGCGCAGGCGCGGCGTCACCTCGTCCGCGCCCTGGTAGCGGGCTTCCGGCGGATGGCCGAGCGCGAGCAGGAACACGTGTTCGCGCTCGCGTTCGGTGAGCATCAGCGCGCCGACGATACGGTCGAGCACTTCCGGCGATGGCGGCCCGCCGCGACCCTGTTCGAGCCAGGTGTACCAGGTCGGGCTGATGAGCGCGCGCTGCGCCACTTCCTCGCGTCGCAGACCCGGCGTTCGCCGCCGCGCCGCGCTGAAGCCGAACGCCGCCGGATCCAGCCGCGCGCGCCGATCGCGCAGGAACGCACCCAGCACGTTGTTGGGCGCATCGCTCAGCGGGAGCCTGTTAGTCGCCATACCCCGATAATGTCACTACTACCTGTCGATCCAGTGTAGTGGGATAAAACGCACCCCACCAAGTGGAGCGATTCCGTGCGTATTTTCCTTACCGGCGCGACCGGTTTCATCGGTTCGCACATCCTTCCCGAACTGCTTGCGCGCGGCCATGAGGTCATCGGCCTGACGCGCTCGTCCGCCGGCGCCGAGGCGCTGGCGCGTGCTGGCGCGAAGGCGCACCTCGGCACGCTGGAGAATCTCGACAGCCTGCGCCTGGGCGCAGCGGATGCCGATGCCGTCGTGCATACCGCCTTCGACCATGATTTCTCGCGCTTCGTGGAGAACTGCGAGAAAGACCGGCGCGTGATCACCGCCCTGGGCGAAGTGCTGCTTGGCTCGTCGCGTCCATTGCTGATCACCTCGGGCGTGGGCATGGGCAGCAGCACGCCCGGCACGCCTGCGCGCGAGGACGTGTTCAACGCCGCCAACCCGCATCCGCGCATCGCCTCCGAACAGGCCGGCAATGCGCTGCTGGAGCAGGGCGTCAATGTTTCGGTGGTGCGCCTGCCGCAGGTACACGACAACGTGAAGCAGGGTTTGATCACGCCCTATATCGCGTTGGCACGCCAACAGGGGCGCGCGGCGTACGTGGGACAGGGCGACAACCGCTGGTCCGCCGCGGCCGTGGCCGATGTCGCACGCCTCTATGTGCTTGCGCTGGAGCGCGGCGAAGCCGGCGCGCGCTACCACGCCGTCGCGGAGGAAGGCGTGCCGATGCGCGACATCGCCACCACGGTGGCCCGCGGCCTGGGCGTACCGGCAGCTTCGCTGTCGCCGGATGAAGTGCCGGCGTATTTCGGCTGGATGACCTCGTTTGCCGCGCTGGACATGTCGGCTTCCAGTGCCATCACCCGCCGCGTACTCGACTGGACGCCGACGGGCCCCACGTTGCTGGAAGACCTGTCGCGAATGGACTACGGCGACGTGCCGGCGGCGTGACCGGCCCGCGCCTCCGGCGCGCGCGCATCGCGCAGCGGCGAGCGTCCGAACAGCCGCCCGTATTCGCGGGTGAACTGGGTGACGCTCTCGTAGCCGACCGCGTGCGCCGCCCGCTTGGCCATTGCGCCGTCGTTGCGCATCAGCCGCCGCGCCTCCACCAGCCGCAGCTGCTTCTGGAATTGCAGCGGCGTGAGCGATGTGACCGCGCGGAAATGTGCATGGAAAGTGGACAGGCTCATGCCGGCCGCTTCGGCCAACTGCGCCATCTGCAACGGCTGCGCGTAGTGCGAGCGGATCAGCGCCACCGCGCGGCCGATGCGTGCCGCGTGGCCATTGACTGACCCGAGCGCACGGATCGCGGCGCCGTGGCGACCGGCGAGCAGCCAATGGTGCATTTCCCGTAGCAGCCCGTCGCGCAGGATGGGCAGCGAGCGCGGGCGTTCGAGCAACTGCATCAGGCGTAGCGCGCAGTCGGCGACCTCTGCATCGGTGGTATCCACGTGCAGCGGTGAATCGGGCGGGGTATCGACCGCGAGCGCATCCATTTCACCGACGAGGCTGGCGATCACGGAAGGATCCAGATGCAGCACGAACGAATAGTAGGGATGTCGCGCATCGGCCCCGGTGACCTGGCTGGTGGTGGGCACATCGGCGGTGACGAGCAGGGATTGCCCTGCGCCAAACCGGGCCACCTGCGAACCGAACGTGACCTGCTTGGTGCCTTGCAGGAGCAGCACCAGCATCGGGCAGGAGATGTCGTAGACGAGTTCCCCCGGCGCGGTGGCCGAAATGGTGGACAGCCCGGCAATCGCGGTCCGCGCCACCCCATGCCGGTCGGCGTGGGCCAGCGTGCAGTGTCGAACACGATCAAGCAGCGCATCGGTCATGTGCGGCACTGTAGCCGAACGCGGCCGAAGCGGGACGACCGGCCGCATTTCCAGGCAATGTCTCGATAGAACCGGGCAAGGCAGTCACTCCCATCCGATCGCGAAGATGGGTGAGGCCGGCCGGCAGAGGCAACGCGAGCCGATCACCGGCAACCCGCGCACAAAAGAACCTGCGCCAGCCAAACCTGAAAAACCAGGCAGCAGATCCGGAGAATCAGGCAACCCGCCCCGCGCCGGGATTCCCACACTGTCCGCACCCCCAATCACCACCAGGAGTGCACCCATGACAACTCTTACCGTAGTGACCGGCGCCAGCCGCGGCCTGGGCCGCGCCACCGCCTTGTCGATCGCGCGCCAGGGCGGCGACGTCATCCTGACCTACCGCCAGGGTGCGGAAGCCGCGCAGCAGGTGGTCGAAGAGATCCAGGCCATGGGCCGCAAGGCAGCCGCCCTGCCGCTGGATGTCGGCAACGCCGCCAGTTTCCGGGCCTTCGCCCAGACCCTGCGCCAGGTCCTGGAACAGACCTTCGCCCGCGACACCTTCGACCACCTGGTCAACAATGCCGGCCACGGCGAAATGGCGAACTTCGCCGACACCACCGAACAGCAGTTCGACGACCTCTTTGCCGTCCACGTCAAAGGCGTCTTCTTCCTGACCCAGGCCCTGCTTCCGCAGCTCGCCGATGGCGGCCGCATCATCAACCTGTCCAGTGGCCTGACCCGCGTCACGCAGCCGGGCTTCTCGGCCTACTCCGCCGCCAAGGGCGCCGTCGAGACGCTGACCCGTTACCTTGCCAGGGAACTCGGCGGCCGCGGCATCACCGCCAATACCGTCGCCCCGGGCGCGATCGAAACCGACTTCCTCGGCGGCGCCGTGCGCGATATTCCCGAATACAACCAGGCCTTCGCCGGCATGACCGCCCTGGGCCGCGTCGGCGTGGCGGATGACATCGGCCCGATGGTCGCCAGCCTGCTCGGGCCGGCGAACCGGTGGGTCACCGGCCAACGGATCGAAGTGTCCGGTGGCCAGGGCCTGTAATCAGCCCGCGTAGCGCGCCTGCAGCATCGCCCACGCCGAACGCAGCGCCAGCGCCTCGCCACCGGCGGGGCGACCCGGGCGTTCGGAATCGTTCCAGGCGTACACGTCCAGGTGCGCCCACGGCTGGCCGGCCGGCACGAAGCGCTCCAGATAGAGCGCCGCAGTGACCGCGCCGGCCATGCGCGATCCCGCATTGGCCAGGTCCGCCACGTGGCTGGTGAGGTAGCGCAGGTACGGACGCCACAGCGGCATGCGCCACACCGGGTCGCGCGTGCGCTCGCCGGCGGCGATCCACTGCTGCGCCACCGTCTCGTCGTTGGCGAACAGCGCCGGCAGGTCCGGGCCGAGCGCGATGCGTGCCGCGCCGGTCAGCGTGGCGAAATCCAGGATCAACTCCGGCTTGGCCTCGCCGGCATAGGTCAGGGCATCGCACAGGATCAGGCGGCCTTCGGCATCCGTGTTGTCGATCTCCACGCTGATGCCGGCGCGCGTGGTGATGACCTCCCCGGGGCGGAAGGCCTCCGGGCCGACGGCGTTCTCCACCGCCGGGATCAGCAGCGTCAGCTGCACCGGCAGGCTGCGCGCCATCACCAGCCCGGCCAGCGCCAGTGCATGCGCCGCGCCGCCCATGTCCTTCTTCATGTGGCGCATTCCGTCGGCCGGCTTGAGGTCCAGCCCGCCGGTATCGAAGCACACGCCCTTGCCGACCAGCGTCAGGCGGGGATGGGCGGTATCACCCCAGTGCAGCTCGATCAGGCGCGGCGCGCGGTGCGAGGCGCGGCCCACCGCGTGGATGGTGGGGAAGTTCTTCTCCAGCAGCGCGTCGCCCGTGATGACCTCGATGCGCGCGCCATGCGCGCTGGCGAGTTCACGCGCGGCGGCTTCGAGCTGTTCCGGCCCCATGTCTTCGGTGGGCGTGTTCACCCAGTCGCGCACGCGCAGGCAGGCCTGCACGAGGTCGGCGACTTCGGCCGATGGCGTGGCGGCCAGCTCGGCCGGTGCGCGACTCGGCTTGCGGTAGCGGCTGAAGCGGTAGCTGCCCAGGCCCCAGCCCAGTTGCAGCAGCGCGGTTTCCGCATCCGAAAGACCTTCGACGCGCCAGACGGTGCCGGCCGGCAACGCATAGGGGCCGTGCGCGTAGGCATAGGCATCCTCCCGATCCCCCACGCCCAGCACTGCGCCGGCCAACCCTTCGGCGCCCGGCAGCAGCAATGCGCTGCCCGGGGCCGCCTCGAAACGCTGCGCCTGCGCCCAGGCGGCCACGGCGGCCGGCTGCGTCTCCAGCCAGGCGGCGAAGTGCGCGCGATCCAGCACGTGCAGCGGCAGGGCGGAGGCGGTGTCGGCGGCGAAGCCTTGGGGCAGGGACATGGGATTTCCTTGGGTCAGGCGTGCAAGGGCAAGCCGGGAGATAACGGGGAAAGGAGGGCGTTCATGCCGCGTGCGCGGCCTGGGTGTCGAGCCAGTCGGCCAGGCCGGCCAAGGTATCGAATTCCAGGTCCGGGACCTTGTGCGCGTGCGGCCAGACCGCCTCGGTGCGGTTGATCCAGCACGCACGCAGGCCGGCATCGAGCGCGCCGACGACGTCCATGTCGACATGGTCGCCGACATGCAACACCTGCTCGGGCACCACGTCCAGGCGCGCGCAGGCGGCATGGAAGATGCTGGCCTGCGGCTTGGCCGCGCCATGTTCGCGCGAACCGAGCTGGAAGGCGAAGTGATGATCCAGGCCGATGCGGACCAGGTCGGCGTTGCCATTGCTCAGCGCGGCCACCGGTACGTGCGCGGCGATGCGGGCCAGTGCGTCGAGTGCATCCGGATAGCATTCGACCTGGTTGCGCGCGGCATAGAACACCTCGTAGGCCGGCTCGACCAAGGCCAGGTCGCCGCCGCTCATCTCGAGCGCCTGCTGCAGGGTGAGGCGGCGCAGCGCGCTCAGGTCGTGATGCAGGTGGGGGTTGTCGGCGAAGCTGCGCTCGCGCAGCTCGCGCATGCCGTCCAGGTCGAAGCGCGCGGCGGTGACCGGGCTGTGGACCTGCATCCACTCGTGCAGCACGCGGTCGATGCGCGCGCCGATGGGCGCGAACGGCCACAGGGTGTCGTCGAGATCGAGGGTGATGGCGCGGATCGGGAAGCTCACCGCGCCATTTTAAGGCAGATGGGCCGGGCGGACGTGACTGGTGATGGTCAGGGGCATCGGCGGGCCGCCCCACCGCCTGTCACTCCAGCAACCGCGCCCAGCGTTGCATGCCGTCCAGCCGGCTCAGGATCATCTTGATGCACACCAGCAACGGCACCGCCAGCAGCAGGCCGATCATTCCCCACAACCAGCCGAACAGCATCAGCGCCAGGATCAGCATCAGCGGCGAGATCGCCATGCGCCGCCCCAGGATGATGGGCGTCACCACCTGACCCTCGATAGTGTGCAGCAGCAGGTACAGCGCCGCCGGCAGCACGCCCTCGCCGGTGGCGCCGAAGGTGACGAAGCCCATCAGCAGCATCAGCATCACCCCGATCAGCGGGCCGACATATGGCGCGAAGTTCAGCAGCGCCACCACCGTGCCCCACAGCAAGGCTTCCTGGATGGGAATGCCCAGCGCGTACAGGATGCCCGCGTAGATCATGCCCACCGCGGTATTGATCAGGCTGATGGTCAGCACGTAGCGGGAGACCTCGCGCTCGATCTCCAGCATGATCCCGGTGGTGAAGCGTTGCTGCGCGCGATTGGGCAGCAATGCGATGGCGTGACGTTGCAGGTTCTCGCCATAGACCATGAAGAAGAACGTCAGCAGCACCACGGCCAGGAACGAGGCGGCCAGCTTGGGCGCGCGCACCAGTGCACGGTAGGGATCGTCGAGCTGGGTGCGTACCACCTGCACCTGCCGCCCGGTCTCGCCGCCGGCGGCGCGGGCAAAATTCTCCGCGGCCTGGTTGGCCTGCTGCACCGGCTTGGTCAGGTCGCGCACTTCGCGCGAGATCTGCCGCATCTGTGCCGGCGCTTGCTGGAACCAGGCCGCCGCCGGGCCCACCAACTGCACCGCCAGCGCGATGGTGCTGGCCAGGCCGATCACGATGACCAGCAGGGCGGCGATGAAACGCGGCAGGTAGAGCCTGCGCAGCAGGCGGATGATCGGGTTGCCGACCATCGAGAAGAACGCGGCCAGCATGATCGGCAGGATGACCGTCTGCGCGGCCCACAGGGTGTAACCGACGGCGAGGACGGCAAGCACCACCAGCGAGGCGGGCCCGCGCGGACGCGGTTTGGGCGGCGGCGGCAGCGCAGTATCGGGTTCGGCGGCGGAGGGGGAGTCGAGCGGGGCGGAGTGGCTCATGCGCGGGCGGCCGTGGATGGTCGCCCATTATCGGCCGCGCGCGTCAACGCGGCGCATGCCTCAACGCTCGGAGATTTCCGTGGCGGCCTCAGCCGGACGTGGTGCCTGGAGCGGCGACTCGGACGCGACGCGGGATGCCGGTTGCACGGGCGAGGTGGCGGCTTCCGCCACGCCTTCGGCGGTATCGGCCGCGCGTTCCGCATGATCCCCGGCCCGCTCGGCTTCCTGCGAGGCGGCCTGTGCCTGCATGGCGCTGAACATGCCCGAGACGGTACTGAACAGCTGCACCCAACGCGTCGCCTGCCCGGCGACGGCGCGGCCCTTGGCCGGTTCCAGCTTGCCGGCGATGAAGCCGCCCACCAAGCCGGCAATCACGATGCGCGGCGGCGTCCAACCTTCGCGCCATACCCGGCGCAGGGTGCGCCAGTGGACCTGGGTGTCGTCCGCGCGACCCTGCACGAGGCGCTCGGCGCGCTCCACGCGGCGACGCAGCTGGTTGAAATTCATGACTTCTTCTCCTCCTGCGTGCGTGCCGCCATGCTGGCGTGCTGCGCCTTGGGAGCCGGGGCGCCATCGCTGGTGGCCTCGTCCTCCTCGTCCTGTTCGTCGAACAGGCCCAGCCGGCTGAGCTGGCGCCGGGTTGCATGCAGGCCGGTGTGGTCGAAGAAGTGCGAAACGCGCCAGACCGCCAAGGCCGTCATGCCCAGGCTCACCAGCGCGGTAAAGAACAGGGACTGGAACCACGACAGGCCCAGCCGCTGCAGCAGGGCGATGATCGCACCGGTCAACAGCAGCCAGGACGAAGCGCCGAACACCACGGCGATGCCGGCCCAGGCCAGCCCTCGGCCGAAGGCGCTGCGCGCCAGTGCGAGGTCGGCCGACACCAGACGACGCAGCGCGCGACCAGTGTCGCGCGCCGAGCCGAGCGTGGCCTTTCCCGCCTCGCCCACGTGGCGAATGCTCTCCTCCAGGCCGGGCGGTGGTGTGCCGCCCGCTTCGCCTTCCGGTGGCGGCGTTGCTTCGCTCACGCCGTCAATCGTGGTTGCTGCTGCGGGCCAGCTTGGCAATGATCCAGCCAGCGGCGAAGGCAACGCCGAAAGAAGCGATCGGCCGCTCGCGAATCAGCTCCGAGGCGCTGTCGAGCAGGTCGCGGCCCTTGTCCATCAGTGCGTCCACCTGTTCCTTGGCGGCAGCGCTACCGACTTCGGCAGCGGCCAGGCCGGAGAGCGCGCTGTCGCTCAGCTCAGCCTTGACGTTGGCCTTGCCCAGGCGAAGTTCATCGCCCGCGGCGCTGGTGGCGCTGCGCACGGCATCGCCTGCGGCGCTGGCGGCGGACTTGAGGTGGCTGCCGGCTTCGCTGAGGTTGCCCTTGAGCTGGTCGGTATTGGTCGGAACGCTCATCGTGATCTCCTTGGGGGTGCGGTCCTCCGCACGAGGCGGAGCATGGAGCCTAGCAATAACATCGGCGGGGTGTAGGGCATGTGTGAGGCGAGCGCATGGCGATGAGCGGTTCATGCATGCCGTTCGCCGACCTGCGAGGTGGAGCGGCGCCACGCGCATCCTGCATGGACCAGGCGCCTGGCCCAACGGATTCCTTGCTCAGCGCACCAGGACGTCGTACTGCGCGCCCCCGCGCACGATGCGCAGCACCAGCCGCTGCGGGGGTCGGGTGAAGTTGGCGCGCCACCCGGCGAGGTCGGAGAAATCGCCCGCCGACGCGGCCACCACCACATCGCCACTGGCCAGCCCGTTCTGCGCGGCGCGGCTGCCGCGCTTGACCTCGCTGATCAGCACGCCGCTGATGCCGGACTGGCGCAGCGATTCGGGCAGGTCGGTGAAGGTGGCACCCTCCAGTCGCGGGTCCAGCGCCGCACCGCCGGCCGCGCGTGCCTGCTCCTTGAGTACTGCGCGCAGCTGGAGCGCCTTGCCGTCGCGGCGCACGTCCAACGTCACCGGGCTGCCGACCGGTTGCAGGCCTTCGTAGTTGTGCAGCGCCTCGGCGCTGTCCACCCGTTCGCCGTTGGCGCCGACCACCACATCGCCCGGCTGCAGCCCGGCCGCCGCCGCCGCCGAGCCCGGCAGCACGCGCGCCACCAGTGCGCCGCGCGCGCTTTCCAGCCCCAGCCCCTGCGCCATCTGCGCCGAGAGGTTCTGCGTTTCCAGCCCGAGCGTGCCGCGGATCACCACGCCGTTGTTCTTCAGCAGCTGGTCCACCACGCTGCGCGCCATGTTCGAAGGAATCGCCAGGCCCAGGCCGATATTGCCGGCCATGCTGCCCTGCGGATTGAAGCTGGCGGTGTTGATGCCCACCAAGCGGCCCTGCAGGTCCACCAGCGCGCCGCCGGAATTGCCGGGATTGATCGAGGCGTCGGTCTGGATGAAGTTCTGGTAGCCGAGCCCGCGGATGCCGCTGCGGCCCACCGCCGAGACGATGCCGCTGGTGACAGTCTGGGTGAAGCCGAACGGGTTGCCGATCGCCACGACGAAATCGCCCACGCGCAGCTGCGCGCTGTCGGCCAGTTGGATGGCGGTGAGCTTGTCGGCCGGGATGCGGATCAGCGCGATGTCGGTGTCGGCATCGGAGCCGAGGAATTCGGCTTTGACCGTGCGCCCGTCGGCCAGCGTCACCTGCACGTCGTCGGCATTCTCGATGACGTGGTGGTTGGTGAGCACGTAGCCCTTGGCGGCGTCGATGATGACGCCCGAGCCAAGCGATTCGTTGATGCGCTCCTGCGGGATGTCCGGGAACAGGCGGCGGAAGAAGGGATCGTTGAAGAACGGGTTGCGCACGCGCACCACTTGCTTGGTGTTGACGCTGACCACCGCCGGCATCACCTGCTGCAGCATCGGCGCCAGGCTCGGCACCGCCTGCCCGCCGACGGAGGCCGGCAGCGCGGCCGTGGTGGGCACCAGGCTGGCCACGGGCGTCGGCGCGAGCGGCGCGGCCTCGGCGCGGTTGTCCAGCCATTCGTGCAGGCCGGTGGCGGCAAAGGCGCCGAAAGCGGCGGCCAGGGACAGGGTCAGCAGCGTGGGCAGCGGGCGCATGGCGGTTCGTGGTCCAGATGATGCGGAGAATGGAAGGACAGGCCCGCAGGATGGCCTGCCGCGGAAACCTGAACAAGCGTGCCGTCGGTGTTTTTAATGGTGGGTGAAAACGCGGCGCCTTCCTCCGCGATGCTGTTTGACAGCACCCGAAGCCGGCGCTAGTTTTCGCCGCAAATCCCCAGATGTTGTGGCGGCCCTCCGGCCGGACCCAATATCCGGGCATCTCCCCTCGGGATCGCGCGCATGACGCAGCACGCAGGACAGGGCAGGGCATCCAGACCGGGCAATCGTCCCGGCGGCGTGCCTGCCGGCCTCGCCCGGGCTTCCTCTCTTCGCCCCGCATCCGGCCGCCGTCGCGGACGGCCGTCCCCGTGCGCGGCCGGTGCCGTACCAGCCGCTTCCACGCCGCATTCATCCGCAGACTGCTTTACATCGATGCGTAGACAACACGCCCGAAGGAGGGCTCATGAGCAACGGTAATGGTGCATCGGCGACGGTTTCCCAGGTCGCTGGAAACGTGAAAGAGTCGGCCGTCCACCTGGGCGAGTCCATCGCCCATACCGCCAGCGAGGCCGTGGCCAGCGTGGAGAAAATGGCCAAGACGGCACGCAAGCAGGTCAGTCAGCGCGTGAGCAAGGCGCGCAAGGCCGTGGCCAAGAAGACCGCCAAGGCGGGCAAGGCTGTCAGCAAGCGCATTGCCTCGGCGCGCAAGAAGCTGGAGGCCGCCAGTGCGGGCGCCAAGGCCGAAGCGGCCGCGCTGCGCCGCAAGACCGGCAAGAAGACCACCTCGAAGACCGCAAAGAAGGCTACCAAGAAGGCCGTGGCCAAGAAGTCGGCCGCCACCAAGAAGGTCGCCAGCAAGAGCGCGGTGAAGAAGGCCGCCACGCGCAAGCCAGTGGTAAAGAAGGCAGCGGCGAAGAAGGCCGTTGCGAAGAAGACCACTGCAAGCAAGCGCGTGGCGAAGAAGGCCACGGCAAAGAAAGCGACTGCCAAGAAGGCGATGACGAAGAAGGCCGTCGCCAAGAAGGCGCCGGCGAAGAAAACCGCGACGAAGCGAGCGGCCAAGAAGAGCGCTGCCCGCAAGACAGCGAAGAAGGCCGCCTGAGTTCCAAAAGGAAAGGGCGGGAAAACCCGCCCTTTCCACTACCCGGCCATCGCGTGGGCGATCAGTCGCCCAGCGTCAGCAGCGATGCATTGCCGCCGGCCGCGGTGGTGTTGACCGTCACCACCTTTTCGGTGGCGAAGCGCAGCAGGTAGTGCGGCCCACCGGCCTTCGGGCCGGTGCCGGACAGGCCTTGCCCGCCGAACGGCTGCACGCCGACCACCGCGCCGATCTGGTTGCGGTTGACGTACACGTTGCCCACGTTGACGCGCGAGGCAATGCGATCGACCGTCTCGTCGATGCGCGAATGCACACCCAGGGTGAGGCCGTAGCCGGTCGCGTTGATCTGGTCGATCACCGCGTCGAGCTGGTCGGCCTTCCAGCGGATCACGTGCAGGATCGGCCCGAACACTTCGCGCTGCAGCTGGTCCAGTGACTTCAGTTCATACGCGCGCGGCGCGAAGAACGTGCCGTTCGCCGTGGCGGCATCCATCGGCGCGGTGGCGATCGCCCGGGCCTCGGCGTCCATGCGCTGGGCATGCTTTTGCAGGATATCCAGCGCGTCGGCGTCGATCACCGGGCCGACGTCGGTGGACAACAGCGCCGGGTCGCCGATCTTCAGTTCGGCCATCGCGCCGCCGAGCATGGTCATCACCTTGTCGGCGATGTCGTCCTGCACGAACAGCACGCGCGCGGCCGAGCAGCGCTGGCCGGCAGAGATGAAAGCGCTGGCGATGGCGTCCTTGACCACGGCTTCCGGCAGCGAGGAGGAGTCGGCGATGAAAGCGTTCTGGCCGCCGGTCTCGGCAATCAGCACGCCGATGGCGGCATCACGCGCGGCCATGGTGCGGTTGATCGCTCGCGCGGTCTCGGTCGAGCCGGTGAAGGCGACGCCGGCCACGCGCGGGTCCTTCGTCAACGCCGCGCCGACGGTGGCGCCATCCCCCGGTAGGAACTGCAGCACCGCCTCCGGCACGCCGGCTTCGTGCAGCAGCTTCACCGCGTAGTAGCCGATCAGGTTGGTCTGTTCGGCCGGCTTGGCGATGACGCTGTTGCCGGCGGCCAGCGCCGCGGTGACCTGGCCCAGGAAGATCGCCAGCGGGAAATTCCACGGGCTGATGCAGACGAACACGCCGCGGCCATGCAGCTGCAGCTCGTTGGATTCACCGGTCGGCCCCGGCAGGCGCTCGGGCGCGCCGAACTGCGCGCGGGCCTGGCCGGCGTAATAGCGCAGGAAATCCACCGCCTCGCGCACTTCGGCCACCGCGTCGGGCAGGGTCTTGCCGGCTTCCTTCACGCACAGCGCCATGAACTCGGGCATGCGCGCTTCCAGCAGGTCGGCGGCGTGTTCGAGGATGGTGGCGCGGCTCGCGGCCGGGCTGCGGTTCCAGGCCGGCATCGCGGCCACGGCATTGGCCAGCGCCTTGTCGACCACGGCCGCGTCGGCCGGCTGCCACTGGCCGACGACCTGGCGGCGGTCCGCCGGCGAGGTCACGTCCAGCGCGGTGGTGGAGACCACGGCGCCCGGCACCAGCGGGCCGGCCTTCCAGGGTTTGACGGCGGCGTTGAGCTGCTCTGCGAGCTGGCGCAGGTCCTGGTCGTTGGCGAGGTTGGCGCCCATGGAGTTCTTCCTGTTCTGGTTCTGGCTGCGCAGCAGGTCGGCCGGCAGCGGGATCTTCGGGTGCGGGATGGAGGCGAAGGAGGACACGGCCTCTACCGGGTCGCGGATCAGGTCCTCGATGGCCACCTTCTCGTCGGTGATGCGGTTGACGAAGCTGGAGTTGGCGCCGTTCTCGAGCAGGCGGCGCACCAGGTACGGCAACAGGTCCTCGTGCGAGCCGACCGGTGCGTAGACGCGGCAGGGCAGGCCGAGGCGGTCGGCGGGCACCACTTCGGCGTACAGGTCATCGCCCATGCCGTGCAGCTTCTGGTGCTCGTAGGTGCGGCCCTGGGCGATGGTGCGGATCGCGGCGATGGTGTGCGCGTTGTGGGTGGCGAACATCGGGTAGATCGCGTCGATGTGGCCGAACAGCCGCTTGGCGCATGCCAGGTAGGAGACGTCGGTGTTCTGCTTGCGGGTGAACACCGGGTAGCCGGCCAGGCCGTCGAGTTGCGCGCGCTTGACCTCCGCGTCCCAGTACGCGCCCTTGACCAGTCGCACCTGCATGCGGCGGCCGCTGCGGCGGGCCAGGTCGGCGAGGTAGTCGATCGTGTACGGCGTGCGCTTCTGGTACGCCTGCACGACCACGCCGAAACCATTCCAGCCGGCCAGCGAGGCATCGCCGAACACGCGCTCGATGATGTCCAGCGACAGCTCCAGGCGGTCGGCTTCCTCGGCGTCGACGGTGCAGCCGATGCCGTAGGACTTGGCAAGCTGCGCCAGTTCCAGCACGCCGGGCACCAGGTCGGTGAGCACGCGTTCGCGCTTGGCATGTTCGTAGCGCGGGTACAGCGCCGACAGCTTGATCGAGATGCCCGGCGCCTGCGTCACGTCGCCGTCGGCCTTGCCGCCGCGGCGTACGTGGTCGCCGCCGATGGCGTGGATCGCGCGGCGATAGTCTTCCAGGTAACGCAGCGCGTCCTTCATCGTCAGCGCGCCTTCGCCCAGCATGTCGAACGAATAGCGATAGCTGGCGTTGTCACCCTTGTGCGAGCGCGAGAGCGCCTCGTCGATGGTGCGGCCCATGACGAACTGGTGCCCCATGATCTTCATCGCCTGGCGCACGGCCAGGCGGATCACCGGCTCGCCGACGCGGGCGACCAGGCGCTTGAACGCGCCCGGCGCATCGGCGCGGGTGAGGTCGTTGATCTGCACGATGCGGCCGGTGAGCATCAGGCCCCAGGTCGAGGCATTGACCAGCACCGAATCGCTGCCGCCAAGATGCTTTTCCCAGTCGGCGTCGCCCAGCTTGTCGCGGATCAGCTTGTCGGCGGTTTCCTGGTCGGGAATACGCAGCAGCGCTTCGGCCACGCACATCAGCAGCACGCCTTCCTCGCTACCCAGGTCGTATTGGCGCATGAAGGCTTCGATGGCGCCCTGGTCGTGGGCGCGCACGCGCACGCGGCTCACCAGGTCGGCGGCCAGTGCCTGCACCTTGGCCTGTTCGGCGGCCGGCAGGCGGGCCTGTTCGAGCAACTCGCGGACGTGTTCGGTCTCGTCCTTCAGCCAGGCGGCGGTGATTGCCGCGCGCAGCGCGGAGGGCGCCGGCGGCAGCTCGGGGGAGAGCAGGGACGGCGGCGGTGGTTGGCCGCCGGGGGCGGTGTCGGGCAAGGCGCTCATGGGGATGGCAAGGGCAGGGAAACCGGCGCCATTCTAGGAGCGAGGGCACCGGCCGCACTTGAAGGGAAACGACGCCCGGGGCGCCGTTTTCTGCATGGACGCAAACCGGCCCTCCGCGTGCGGTGCGTCGCGAAATGATTGATTTGCCGGGGCTTTCTGGTTGCAGTGCAACATCGCCCGTGGCACCGGAATGCTTGCCGGGCTCGCTCGGGCAGGGCTACCATCGAATCGTTCTCCGCGGCTTGGAGCACGGTCGCGACATGATCGAAGTGTTGCCGTCCAGCGTCGATGGTGTGGCCATGCAGCTTCGGCTGCGGCCACCACGGGCGATGACGGCCCGGCAATTCGTCATGTTGTTCGGCGTGCTGGCGGGGCTGATGTGGCTGGCGGCCGGATTGGGGTGGTGGGCCGGCAACGTCTTCGCCCCGGTGTTTGCCTTGTTGTATGGCGTGTTGGTGGCGGTAGCGCTGCGCTGTTCCTGGCGCAGCGGCGAACGCGAAGAAGCGATCCGGGTGGGGCCGGCCGCAGTCCAGGTCTTCCCTTCTCCCGGTTCGCCGCCGGCGTTCCAGGCGCATCCGCATTGGGTGCGGCTCCGGATCGGCAGCGACGAAAGGGTATGGCTGGCGAGCAGTGGGCGGCAGGTCGAGGTGGGCAGTTTCCTCGGGCCGGCCGAACGGCTGCAGCTGGCGCAACAACTGCAAGGCTTGCTCGCGGCCGCTGATGGCCGTCACCGATGACGCCCACCCGATGGGCAAGGGTCTAGGCAATGAAGCAAAGCAACAGGGGTCGCTTTACCGCGTGGTACCGGGGAATGATGGCGTTGGTCGCGCTGCTGGCCACGCCGCTGGCGTGGGCGCAATCGGCCGACCCGAAGGAATGGCAGCTCAACATGGGGCGTGGCGTCACCCATACCGCGCGCATGGCCTACGAGGCGCACATGGTCGCGCTGTGGGTATGCGCGGTGATCGGCGTGATCGTGTTCGGCGCGATGGGCTATGCGATCTTCGCCTTCCGCAAGTCCAAGGGCGCGGTGGCCGCGCAGTTCAGCCACAACACCAAGGCCGAGATCCTGTGGACGGTGATCCCGGTCATCATCCTGATCGTCATGGCCTGGCCGGCCACGGCCAAGCTGATCGCCATGTACGACCTGCGCGATTCGGAAATGACCGTGAAGGTCACCGGCTACCAGTGGATGTGGAAGTACGAGTACCTCGGCGAGAACGTCAGCTTCACCTCGCGCCTGGACCGCGAGTCCAACCAGGTGCGCCAGAGCGGCCAGGTGCCCACCGTGGCCAGCAATCCGCATTACCTGCTGGACGTGGACAACCGCCTGGTGCTGCCGGTCGATACCAAGATCCGCTTCGTGATCACCTCCGACGACGTGATCCACGCCTGGTGGGTGCCGGCGCTGGGCTGGAAGCAGGACGCGGTGCCGGGTTTCATCAACGAGGCCTGGACCAACATCGAGAAGCCCGGCGTGTACCGCGGCCAGTGCGCCGAGCTGTGCGGCAAGGACCACGGCTTCATGCCGATCGTGGTCGAGGCGCTGCCCAAGGAGGAATTCAAGCGCTGGCTGGCCTCGCGCAAGCCGGCGCCTGCCGAGCCGGCCGCGCCGGCCACTGCGCCCGCGCCGGCACCCGCCGCGCCTGCGCAGGACGCTCCGCCCGCCACCCCGCCGCAGCCCGCCGCCGGCTGAGCCGCATACCCCGCAACGATTCGCAGAGGTAGTCCATCGTCATGGCGCATTCCGCAGTCGATTCCCACGGGCACCACCAGCAGAGTTTCGTCGAACGCTGGTTTTTCTCGACCAACCACAAGGATATCGGCACCCTCTACCTGGGGTTCTCGTTCCTGATGTTCATCGTCGGCGCGGCGATGAGCGTGATCATCCGCGCCGAGCTGGCGCAGCCGGGGCGACAGTTCGTCAGCCCCGAGTTCTTCAACCAGATGACCACCGTGCACGCGCTGGTGATGATCTTCGGCGGCGTGATGCCGGCCTTCGTCGGCCTGGCCAACTGGATGATCCCGCTGCAGATCGGCGCGCCGGACATGGCGCTGCCGCGCATGAACAACTGGTCGTTCTGGCTGCTGCCGGTGGCCTTCACGATGCTGCTGGTCACCCTGTTCCTGCCGGGCGGCGCGCCGGCCGGCGGCTGGACGATGTATCCGCCGCTGATGCTGCAGGGCGGCTACAACGTGGCCTTCTCGGTGTTCGCCATCCACGTGGCCGGCATCAGCTCGATCATGGGCGCGATCAACATCATCGCCACCGTGCTCAACATGCGCGCGCCTGGCATCGACCTGCTGAAGATGCCGATCTTCTGCTGGGCCTGGCTGATCACCGCCTTCCTGCTGATCGCGGTGATGCCGGTGCTGGCCGGCGCGGTCACCATGCTGCTGACCGACAAGTTCTTCGGCACCTCGTTCTTCAATGCCGCCGGCGGCGGCGACCCGGTGATGTACCAGCACATCTTCTGGTTCTTCGGGCACCCGGAGGTCTACATCATGATCCTGCCCGCCTTCGGCGTGGTCAGCGAGATCATCCCGACCTTCAGCCGCAAGCCGCTGTTCGGCTACCAGGCCATGGTGTACGCCATCGCGGCGATCGCCTTCCTGAGCTTCATCGTCTGGGCCCACCACATGTTCACCGTGGGCATGCCGCTGGGTGGCGAGATCTACTTCATGTTCGCCACCATGCTGATCTCGATCCCGACCGGCGTGAAGGTGTTCAACTGGGTCAGCACGATGTGGAAGGGCTCGCTGACCTTCGAGGCGCCGATGCTGTGGGCGGTCGCCTTCGTCATCCTGTTCACCATCGGCGGGTTCTCGGGCCTGATGCTGGCCATCGTGCCGGCCGACTTCCAGTACCACGACACCTACTTCGTCGTGGCGCACTTCCACTACGTGCTGGTGACCGGCGCGGTGTTCGCGCTGATCGCCGCGGTCTACTACTGGTGGCCGAAGTGGACCGGGCGCATGTACAACGAGCGCTGGGCGCAGTTCCACTTCTGGTGGACGATGGTCTTCGTCAACGTGCTGTTCTTCCCGCAGCACTTCCTGGGCCTGGCCGGCATGCCGCGCCGCATCCCGGACTACAACGTGGTGTTCGCCGACTGGAACCTGGTCAGCTCGATCGGCGCATTCGGCATGTTCGTCACGCCGTTCCTGATGGCCGGCATCCTGCTGTCCTCGCTGCGCAGCGGCGCCAAGGCCGCCGACCGCGCCTGGGAAGGCGCGCGCGGCCTGGAATGGACGGTGCCCTCGCCGGCGCCTGCGCATACCTTTACCCTGCCGCCGGTGATCAAGCCGGGAGACCTGGCCCATGACGACATCAGCCACTGATCCGGCCGCGGCCGAGCTGGCCCAGCGCCGCCGCCGCGCGCGGCATACCGCCACCGTGGTGGCGGTGGTCGCCGGGCTGGTCTATGTCGGCTTCATCCTGACCGGAGTGCTGGGGCGGTGAACGCGCCGCTGCCGCCGACCCAAGCCAACGCCGGCCTGCTCAAGCTGGTCGGCGTGGTGCTGGCGGCGTTCGTGCTCACCTTTTCGCTGGTGCCGCTGTACCGCATCGCCTGCGAAAAGGTGTTCGGCATCCGCGTCGAGCGCGGGCCGGGCTCGGGCCGCATGGCCGTGGCCACGCCGGCCGGCGAGCGCCGCGTGCGCGTGGAATTCGACGGCAGCGTCAATTCGCGCCTGCCCTGGGCCTTCCATCCAGAGCAGGAATCGATGGAAGTGGTGCCCGGCCAGCTCAACGAGGCGCTGTACTTCGCCCGCAACGAAAGCGACCACGCCGTGGTCGGCAGCGCGGTACCCTCGGTGGCGCCCGCGCGCGCCTCGGGCTATTTCAGCAAGACCGAATGCTTCTGCTTTACCGCCCAGACCCTGCAGGCCGGCGAGCAGCGCGACATGCCGCTGCGCTTCATCGTCGACCCCAACCTGCCGGCGGATGTCCACACGATCACGCTGTCGTACACCTTCTACCGCAATGACGCACTGACTTCCGAGCTGTCGACGGGCGCGCCGGCTGGCGCACCCAAGGCCGCGCCCTGAGTCCATCGAAACCCGATCCCGGAAACGACGCCATGGCCGAACACAGTCCCGCCGATGCCAACGCCTATTTCGTGCCCACGCAGAGCCGCTGGCCGTTCATCGGCTCGATCGCGATGCTGGTCACGATGGTGGGCGTCGCCTCCTGGCTCAACGACGCCGGGTGGGGCCGCTGGACCTTCTTCGCCGGCGTGGCAATGCTGGTGGCGACGTTGTTCATGTGGTTCGGCGATGTCATCCGCGAATCCAACGGCGGGCGCTACAACCACCAGGTGGGCGTCTCCTTCCGCATGGGGATGGTGTGGTTCATCTTCTCGGAGGTGATGTTCTTCGGCGCCTTCTTCGGCGCGCTGTTCTACACCCGCGTGCTCGGCCTGCACTGGCTGGGCGGCCACGGCGACGGGGTGATGACCAACGAGCTGCTGTGGAACGGCTATTCCGCCGCCTGGCCGACCAATGGCCCCGGCGGGGTCGGCGGGCATTTCCAGACCATCCCGGCGTGGGGCCTGCCGCTGATCAACACGCTGATCCTGCTCAGCTCCGGCGTGACGCTCACCATCGCCCACCACGCGCTCAAGGCCGGCCACCGCAGCCAGTTGCTGCTGTGGCAGGGCGTGACCGTGCTGCTGGGCTGCACCTTCCTCTACTTCCAGGCCGAGGAATACCTGCACGCCTACCATGAGCTCAACCTGACGCTGGGCTCGGGCATCTACGGCTCCACGTTCTTCATGCTCACCGGCTTCCACGGCATGCACGTGGCGCTGGGCACGATCATGCTGATCGTGATGTGGCTGCGCGCCGCGCGCGGGCATTTCACCCGCGACCACCATTTCGCCTTCGAAGCGGCCGCCTGGTACTGGCACTTCGTCGACGTGGTGTGGCTGGCGCTGTTCCTGTTCGTCTACGTGCTGTAAGCGCGCGGCCTACAGGCCGTGCGGCTTGATCCAGCCGGTCCAGATGCCGACGATGACCAGCACGATCAACGCCACCGACAACGCGATGCGACGGGTGAGTGCATTGACCGTGCGCTTGCTGTCCTCGCGGTCGGTCAACAGGTAGTACAGCCCCGCGCCGAGTTGCCAGACGATGACCAGCAGGAACGCAACAATCAGCAGGGTCTTGAGCGAGTCGTTCACGGGGGTCCCGCAGGCCGGTAGGGAAGCCGCATTGCACTCCTTTTGCCGGCCGCTGTCATGACGCGCCACCACACGCCGCTGGCGGGCTGGCTGCTCGCCCTGGGGGTGGCCGCCGCTTTCGTGATGCTTGGCCGTTGGCAGCTGCAGCGCATGCACGAAAAGGAAGCGCTGCTGGTGCAGGCCAGCCAGGTGCGCGCGCATCCGCGCACGCTCGACGAAGCGCTTGCCCGTCCGGACAAGTTGCAATGGGTGAGCGGGGACGTCGACCTGCAGCCGCAGCAGATCCTGCTCGACAACCAGCTGCGCGATGGCCGCGCCGGCGTGCGTGTCTACCAGCCCGCGCGCAGCGCCGCCGGCCGCTGGCTGCTGGTGGAGCTGGGCTGGTGGCCGCTGCCGCCGGACCGCCAACTGCCCGCGCTGGTGCCCATTACCGGCTTGCACGCCGTGCGCGGCCTGCTGGCACCGCCGCCTTCGGCCGGGCTGCGCCTGGGCCCGGCGATGGGGGCCACGGCGCAGCCTTCGACCTGGCTGGCGACGCGCATCGAGCCGGCCGCGGTCACGCGCGCCACGGGCAGGCGCGACATATCGTCGCAGGTGCTTCGTCTCGATCCCGCGCTGCCGCTGGGCTATGCCCGCGACCTCGACGTGCTGCCCAACACCTTGCCGCCCGCGCGGCACCTTGCTTACGCCGTGCAGTGGTTCGGGCTGGCCGCCGCGGTACTGGCCACGCCGCTCGTGCTGGCGTGGCGCCGCCGCCGGAGTCGCCGGCAGGCGCGAATCGCCACACCATGAGAAAATCCCTCGCATGACCTCTCCTTCCCTGGCGACGGCCGCTTCCGGCCGACGTGGCCGCGGCAAGCTGATCGGCCTGTTCGCCCTGTTCTTCGGCACCCTGTTGGTGGCCGGGATCCTGCGCTTCAGCGGCTGGCAGCCGGCCGGCCACCGCAACCACGGCGAAATGCTTTCGCCGCCGGTGGACCTGCGCGCGCGCGCGCCGCGGCTGGCCGACGGCACGCCCTACGCGTGGCAGCCGCAGGCACGCATCTGGCGCGTGGTGCTGGCCCCGGCGCCGGACTGCGGCGCGGCGTGCGTGACGCTGGCCGCGGATATCGACCATGCCTGGCAGATGCTCGGCCACAATGCCGACCAGGTGGAGGTGTTGTGGCTGGGCACGCCGCCGGCCGGCTTGCCGGCGATGCCGGAGCTGCGCGTGCTGCAGGCCGACCCGGCGCTGCGCGCGATGCTGCCGCGCGTGGACGACGCGCAGGGCACGCCGGTGTACGTGATCGACCCCAATGGCTTCGTGATCCTGCGTTATGCCCCGGGCTTCGATGCCGGCGGCCTGCGCCAGGACCTGGCCAAGCTGCTGAAACTGATGTGAGCTGACTGGATGAACCTGTTTGCGCGCCCGGCGCTGTTCCGGCATTTCCACCGCATGGCCTGGCTGGCAGCCCTGATGACCGCCAGCACGATCATGTTCGGCTCGTTCGTGCGCCTGTCCGACGCCGGGCTGAGCTGTCCGGATTGGCCGACCTGCTATGGCCGCGTGACGTGGCCGCAGACGGCCGACGAAGCCAACGCGCATGTCGCCAGCAAGATCCGTCCGCTGGAAACGCACAAGGCGTGGCGCGAGCAGGTGCACCGCTTCCTCGCGGGCGCGCTGGGCATCGAAATCCTGGTGCTGGCCCTGTTGGCGGCGCGCCGCCGGCGCGCGGGCATCGCGCAGATCGTGACCGCTGCGGTGCTGGTGGCGTTGTCGATCCCGCTCTACATGTCGGGGCAGCACGAGGCCGGCGCCGGGGTGGCGTTGGCGGGCGTGGCCATCCTGCTGTTCGCGGCGATGCGGTGGTCCAACGAGGACCTGGCGCGGGTGGCCGTACTGACGCTGTGCACGGTGATCTTCCAGGCGCTGCTGGGCATGTGGACGGTGACGTTGCTGCTCAAGCCCATCGTGGTGATGGGCCACCTGCTCGGCGGCATGCTGATGTTCGCGCTGCTGGTGTGGATGGCCTGGCGTGCGACACACCTGCCGATCACCCTGGCCGATGCGCAGCGCCTGAAGTGGATGGTGCGCGTGGGCGTGCTGCTGCTGGTGGTGCAGATTTCCCTGGGGGGCTGGGTCAGCGCCAACTACGCGGCGCTGGCCTGTGGCGGCGGCGACTGGTCGGCGGACAACTTCCCGCGCTGCGTGAGCCAATGGTGGCCGCCGCATGATTTCGCCGAGGGCTTCACCCTGTGGCGCGGCATCGGCGTGGACTACGAAGGTGGCGTGCTCGACGGTGCCTCGCGCATCGCGATCCAGATGGCGCACCGCCTGATGGCGGTGGTGGCCGGCCTGTACCTGCTGTGGCTGTCGTGGCGGCTGGCGCGCACGCCGAGCATGCGTGGCTGGGCCACGGCACTGGGCCTGCTGGTGGTGCTGCAGGTGACACTGGGTATCCTCAACGTCAAGCTGGCGCTGCCGCTGGCGGTGGCGGTGCTGCACAACGGCGGGGCGGTGGCCTTGCTGTTCGTGCTGGTCAGCCTGCTCGCGCGCCTGCGCGCGCCGGAGTGAGGGCGATGGTGAACGTTCGCGATTATTGGGACCTGACCAAGCCGAAGGTGGTGGCGCTGATCGTGTTCACCGCTCTGGTGGGCATGTGCCTGGCGATTCCGGGCATGCCGACGGCCGAGCAGGTACGCGCGGGTGTGCTGGGCTTCATCGGCATCTGGCTGGCGGCCTCGGCCGCGGCGGCGATCAACCAGCTGCTGGATGCGCAGATCGACGCGCAGATGGCGCGCACGTCGTGGCGGCCGCTGGTGGTGGGCAAGGTGAAGCCGGCACAGGTGCTGGTGTTCGCCGGCATCCTGACGCTGATCTCGATGTCGATCCTGGTGCTCTGGGTCAACGTGATCACGGCGGTGCTGACGTTCGCCTCGCTCATCGGCTATGCGGTGATCTACACGGTGTACCTGAAGCGGGCGACGCCGCAGAACATCGTGATCGGCGGGCTGGCCGGCGCGGCACCGCCGCTGCTGGGCTGGGCCGCGGTGACGGGCATGGAAGGCCCCTGGGACTGGGGCTATTCGCTGCTGCTGGTGCTGATCATCTTCCTGTGGACGCCGCCACATTTCTGGGCGTTGGCGATCTTCCGCCGGGCCGATTACGCGAAGGCATCGATCCCGATGCTGCCGGTGACGCACGGGGTGGAATACACGCGGCGCCAAATCTTCCTGTACTCGGTGTTGCTGGCAGTGTCCACGCTGCTGCCGGTGGTGTTCGGCATGAGCGGGGTGCTCTATCTCGGTGGCCTGGTCGTCTTGAACGGGATGTTCATGTGGTACGCGTGGCGAATCCAGTCGCCGCCGGACGAACTGTTCTCCATGAAGATGTTCCGTTACTCGATCATCTACCTGATGGCGCTGTTTGCCTTCCTGCTGGTGGATCACTACCTGCTGTTCCTGCTGCCGCCACCTATGGCGGTGCAGTAAGAGGTTTTTTTGTGGGGCGGCCGGTGGCCGCCCTTTCTCTTTTTTGCGGTGTGTGCGTTACCGGGTCGGCCTTCGATGT